>Ga0116188_1001925_pt1 | contig 17027 bp, 11 predicted proteins | sample AD_JPNTR2_MetaG_FD_89807 | JGI IMG/M metagenome (GOLD analysis project Ga0116188, IMG submission 89807) | Active sludge microbial communities of municipal wastewater-treating anaerobic digesters from Japan - AD_JPNTR2_MetaG | ecosystem: Engineered > Bioreactor > Anaerobic > Digestate | place...
CCACGGAACACACTAAACACACGGAAACAGAGCCATGCCTTTCCGTGTGTTCGGTGTGTTCCGTGGTTAAACAATCGATCCCGATAGCGATCCCGATCCCGATTTGGATGAAACCATGAAACCATGAAACCTTGAAACCATGAAACCAGAAACCAAAGAGAGTTGAAGGTTCAACTGCTCTTTTTAGGCTTATTACCTCTTACTTATTACCTATCGCCTATTACTTCCTACTTCCGCACGATAGTTGCCGATTGCTTCGGTGGTGCGCAGGGCGCGGTTGTAAAGCCTGAGCCCCTGCACGGATGGCGCGAGGAACGCTTGGAACGCCCCTGTCACATCGCCCATCTCCAAGGGCAGACGACCCCAGCCGTATGGACGAACCGTTCCGCCGTCGCAGAAAACACCATCGGCAATGACGGCGATCACTGCGGCGGAGAAGTCGCAGACAAAAACGACATGATGGCGTTTCCCCGCTTCGATCACACCGGGATCGGTGTGCCAGAGCGCTGTCCGCGAGCCGTCTCCGAGCTCAATCGCCAGCGTGGGGCGTCCGCCCAACTCTGAGGTCGCAACGCGCACCCCGCAGCCGTCTTCCGTCATGGTCGAAAACAGGGTTTGCCCCGATCCCGCGTCGGTCAGATTCAGCCACAACTCAACCGTCAACCCGCCGTACGCCAGGTCGCCGAAGCCGCGCGGCACGGTCGGACGTGACGCGGCATCGCCGTCATCCTTCTTTTCCAGCAGCATCCCGTTGGTGCAGACTTCCTTGACCTCGGCTTGATTCCACAATCCATCCAGCATAGCGCGATCAAGCGGGTGGGCACGCGCCACCGTCTTCTGCGCTTCGGTCAGCCAGAAGTGACCTTCGTGTTCGATCAGGTCGGGATAACTCATGCGAATCGCCGCATTGGGGTCGAACAGAACCAGCTCCGGCTCTGACCAATGGATAAAGCCGTCGGCGTTCAGCACGCCGCCCGAGAGGAATGCCGGATTGCGTCCCGCCCAGGACTTGCCGCCATGGTGATGGTACCAGAAGAGGTACTTGCCCTCTGACGTGACAAACACCTTGGGACAGGCACGCGGCGTTTTGAAGGTCCGTTTGCCGGGCGCGAATGTCATGGATTCGGGCAGCGACCAGGTGAGTCCGTTGTCCCGGCTGTAGCTCTGCGCGGGCACACCGTTGGCGGTGCGAAAGACACAGAGGAGATCGTTGCCGGTAAGCGGCACCAGATTGTGCTCTTCCTGAACACTGCCCAGCGCCGGGTTGCGGATGCCTTTGTCGCCTTCCGGCAGCAGACGGAATTCGAGCTTGTCGGGATCGCGTTCCGTCAGGATGTTGGAGGCCTCCACCACCCACCCCTCTCCGTCCCGCATGAAAAACTTGCCGAGTTTGGTGAAAGCGAAATAGGCTTTGTCGCCTTTGATCTCCGGCTTGTCGATCCCCCAGAAGTGACAGACCTCGCCACGCCAGGGGTTACCCTTGTCAATCTCCGTCACGCGGATCGGGATGCGGAAACGCTGGGCCGACCAAGTCGCGCCTTCGTCGTCGGAATAGCGGAAGGCGTACCAGCCGTGTGTGTCGGACCTGACGCGCCGGTCAGAGCCGGGGAGCGTCACGATGTTGTCACCATTGTAGACATAAAACACATAGATGCGCCCGTACGGCGTGAGCAGCGGCGTGGCCCACGAGGCTTCGGGGCCGCTATCGGGCTCGATCGCAACCAACTCCGACCAGCTTTTGCCTTGATCGCGGCTGACCGTCGCGACGACATGCTGCCCCTGCTGTCCTTCCAGCCCTTTACCGGTTGTCAAGGTGCAGACCCAGGCACCGTTCGACGTGACGACGACGTACGGTTGATCCGCGTAATTCTCGCTCGGGATACGCAGACCGTTGACGATATTGCGCGGATCGGCCGCACGCACAGCGGAAATATCCGCAGCGCAAGCCATCCACCCAGAAATTGTAAAAAGTGTGATCCATAAAACACGCATGATAGCTCCCTCCAAATATGTACAGCAGGATAACCGTTTGGAGCGCGCGGGTCAAGGAACGCCGCGTGCGGTGCGCGAGACTCACACATTTCTAACATAAATATCGTGCGTTTTTAACCAAAAAATGGCTTAATTACGTGATGGGACGCGGTATACGCCCGATTATGCGGCACGCTGGGACAAAAAAAAATTAAATGTGTGAGGAGATGTTGGTCATGAGAAAATTGCGCCAAGTGCTTTTCGCCACCGCAGTTGCGATGTCGTCTGTGGTTTTTGCCTCCGATACGTGGTATTAGCAATCCATTACGAAGTGTACGGGACTGTATGAGTATGGTTACTCTCTCACGAGCGCGGACAACTGGGTGAACGCGGCGACGGGCTTGAACGGTATTCCCGTGAGCGGCGACATCGTCATCATCGACACAACCTTATATTCACCCGCAAAAGATTTCGGCTCAGACTTCGGCACAAGTACAGCGTTCGGTGGCCTGATCTACGAAACCACGCCAAGCGGCAACACGAGCACCAAGGCACATTCACGCTTCAGGCGGGCGGGATGGGCATCGTGGCTAACGCGGCGTTGGCGGGCAATACGCATAAGTTCAATGGCAATGTTGCGTTCACCGGAGAAGGCGATGCCGTGGTGGATCTCCGGGCGGGTGGCAGACTGTACGTGCAGAAGAGTCTCTATGGGAACGAGAACATCACGCTCGTCAAGAAGGGGTCTGGCACGCTACAGAACAGCGAAGGTTATGCACCGCTCAACACGGCAAAGACCGCCTATAAGGAGGCCCGCGACTATACAGGAGGTTACTACCCAAACCGTAAGTTCGTATTCAAGGGCGTTAAACTGCAAGAAGGTGAACTCGATCTGCGCCAGTACTACTGGATCTGGAATTGCGACTTCCAGTTTGACGGCGATGGCGCGGGACTTGCAATCAACAAGCTTGTTGCTGACCTCGGCACCAATAGTCTTGAGTTGAGCGGGTGCAAGTTCCGCGAGACAACGAACGTGACCAGTACGTCTCACTACGTGACGGCAAATGACCCAACCTGTTATATCCATTTCATGGGCACGATGGACGACACCTCTTTCAGCGGTCTGTTCAAGGGTGCCGCCGGCATCTGCTGGTGTCCGGAGAACAGCGCCACGTTCACCTTCCGCAAGACCGTTTCACCGACAACCGGCATTCTGACCGTCTCCAACGGTACGATCCGCGTGGCGGAAGGCGCGGGCTTTACGGCGCTTTCCAGCGTCACGGTTGCCGGCGCGAACTCCCGTTTCAAGGTCGAGGAAGATGCCATGTGGAACATTCCGGCACCGTTCATTCTGGACGACGGCGGCAAGATCAACGTGGCGGACGGCATCTGCGTTTCCATCGCATCGCTCACCGTTGATGGCACGCCGGTCACAGCCGGACTCTACAACGGGTAGGCGGACTTGAACGGGAGCACCGCCGACTGGATTGAGGGCGCGGGCTACGTGGTGGTGACGGAACTCCCGGAAGGTTCGCGCACGGACGTCACATGGAACGGAACGGGCAGCGTTCAGACGCTCGCGAACTGGAATGGCGCAAGCGAGTTGCCTGCCTTGAACGGTGCGACGTCGTACGTGACCGTGGCCGAGAACACCGCCGATAACTCCGCGATGCACCTCGACCGTTCCGTGTGGTTCAAAGGCATGGACGTGAGATCGGTCGGGTTCCAGACTACCGCTGACGCCGGATGCTCCTTCTGGCTCGGTTCGCTGGGGCTCGCCACGCCCGCCTCTCAGACCTTCCGGATCGGAGCGCCGCTGATGCTCACAGCCGAGCAGGAGTGGGCCATCGGGTCAGGCGGACAGATCGTCGTGGATGCCGCTGTTTCGTCACTGACCGCAGACGAGACCCGCATCCTCGGCACCGGCAGCGTCGGCATATTGGAACTCAACGTTGCGGCACCGCACTGGGGTGCTCCGGTGGTCGTTTCAAACCTCAACGTGCAGTTCAACGCAGCTCACGCGCTCGGCCCCAAAGTAGCCCCGTTCGCGACGATTTACCACCATGCGACAGGGATGTCTCCGACCTATGCAGACGGCGTGACGATCGACCGCAACCTCTGATTCGTCGATACGTCTGTGGTGAAACAAGGCAGGACGACGATCACGATACCCGAGAACGCGAACATCACCTTCAACGGCATCGTGACCACTACGAACACCTCGACGCTGGCCATCTCATCCGGCGCAGGGTCGACGGTCACGTTCAACGATCTCTTTATGTCCCGTGACGGGGGTTCAATCTCCGGCAGCGGCACAATGATTTTCAACGGTCCCTATCATTGTCGTGACCGTTTTTCCATGAGCGGCGGCACGATGGAACTTCATGCGACGCTGAATCGTCTCAACGGGAACGTGGGCGCCTGGAACGGCGGCACGATCAAGACGATGTTTCCGCATGCTGTGGACGCGAGCAACGAAACGCAACGCTTCACGATGCCGAACGTGCCGAACAACAGCCCCGACGGCGCTCAGCGCGCGTATCTCAATCCGTCCAAGAACGCTGTCCTCGATCTTTGCGGCAACGACCAGAGCGTCGATCAAATTGCCATGCACGCTGGCGGCGGTACCGTCACATCCGAAACGCCCGCCACACTGCGCGTAATACCCGCGTCCAGTTATTGGGCGAAGCCTGACTACAGTTACGGCTTCTCCGTCCCGTCCGGTTACAGCGACGCCGATGGTTACGGCTACGAGACAACGGACAAGGGTTTCTGGACAGGGGCAGTGACACTTTCCTACGAGGCGACGTATCCGGCGCGCCGCTTCCTGATGCGCGCGAGCACCTCCACGGGACGCGTGGAGGTGGTTTCCGGCATCCTCGTCTTCACGCGCCGCGCGGCGACGGATAACGAGGAGTTCGATCTCAAAGGCGGTTCGGACAACCCTTACCCGCGCCTCGCCGACGAGGACGGTTCATGGACGAACATGACCGCACTGGTGATCCGGGGCGGGCGGACCGTTCTGGAACACGCCCAGGCGATCGGCCGGCAGACCGATGTGCGCTTCGAGGCCAAGACGGACGGGACGTACGGCGTGCTGGAACTCGCTCAAGGTGTCACACAGAAATGCCGCGATCTTTACATCGACGGCGTCCGGCAGACGATCGGAACATACGGCTCGTCCGAAAGCGGTGCGCAACACCGCCCGCAGGACAGCGCGGGCAACGAGCTTTTCGCCGGGCCGGGCGTGTTGCACGTTCTCCGCGACGGTCGCCAGGGATTAATAGTCACCTTTAGGTAACCGATCGCCGATTGCCACTGACTGTCCTCCATTCTTGCACTGCACGCCTCGGTGCGGGTATACTGCTCCCATCATGAAACCTACTTCTCCCGCATCCCCTGAACGCCGCGCCCAGTTGCAGGCTGAACTCCGCCGCGATACCGCCGAGCGCCAAAAAGGCTATCGCGAACAAGCGTTGCGCATCCTGCCGCACGTCTGCGCAAGTTGTGGACGCAGCTTTGAAGGCAAGCGACTCAAAGAGCTGACCGTGCATCACAGGGACCACAACCACAACAACAATCCGCCGGACGGCAGCAACTGGGAGTTGCTCTGCATCTACTGCCATGACCATGAGCATGAGAAGACCCTGCTCGGCGGCTACTACGAAGGCGCGCGCGCCCAGAAGGATACCCTCAAACCCTCGATCTTCGAGCAGTTTTCCGTGCTCGACAGCCTGCTACCCCAGTCTCCGGCCGCAGATGATGAAAACGATGCTGATACGCCGGAAGACACCCCATGAAAAATGACTGCTCACGACTTGGTGTGGTAACAAGAGCCGCGCTGTGCGCGGGGTAGTCGGCACTTCGCCGTTCTCCCGTTCTGTGGGCGGCGTTTACGCCGCCGGACGAGCAGACGCTCGTCTCTCCCGGTGCTTCGCAAGCCCAATGACGGGATTTGCCGCCTCGTGGTAAAGAAGCAGAGCAAAGCCATGCCCCTAAAAAATCTGCGTAATCTGTGGATGAAAACCCGAGCCATGCCCCCAAACAAACTCTGCGTCTCTGCGCCTCTGCGTTAAAAAAATCCAGAGCAGTGAGTGCGTGAAATCAGGACCACATGAAACCAAGGGGCTCAACCGCTCTTTTCAGGTGGTCCTTCCGACGCGGAAAGACGCTGCAGCGCGGTATCGCCCAGCCGTTCGCGCAGTTCATCCACCGTGCGGCAGAGGCGCTCGTGCTTTTCACGCACAGCCGAGGCGTCATCAAACAACGAAAGCTGATCGCGGCGTTCATCGGTAAAGCCGCTCACGCCGAAACCGATCAAGCGCACGGGCTGCACCAACCGCTCCGCATCGAACAGACGCAGGGCCATCGCACGCAGGGCAAAATCGTCGCAGACCGCAGTCTCGAACGGTGCTTGCCGCGTGATGGTACGAAAGTCGGCCCAACGCAGCTTTAGACGCCCCACCGTCGCATACCGTCCGTGAGCGCGCACGCGGCGTCCGACCTCGTCGGCCAGTTCCTTGAGCACCTCGCGCACCCGCTCGCGATCGCGGCAGTCTTGCGGAAAGGTGTATTCACGCGACAGGCTCTTCTCGATCGTCTCCGTCTCTACTTCGCGAGAGTCTTCGCCGAAAGCCAGTGCGTGCAGATGGGCGGCCATGCTTTCGCCCAGTATGCGGGTGAGTGTTTTGAGATCGGCATTCTGGACATCTTTGACCAGTCGCAACCCGTGCCGCTCGAGCGTTTCACGCGTAACATTGCCGACCCCCCAGAGCGTCCCGACCTTGCGCTCGCCCAACCATCGGACCACGTCGTCGCGGGCTTCCGGCATCACGAAAAGACCGTCCGGCTTGGCCTGCTCGCTGGCGAGTTTGGCAAGGAACTTGTTGTGGGCCACGCCAACCGACGCGGTCAGTTCGACCTCTGCACGGATTGCGGCGCGGATCTGTTCGGCGATGCGCGGCCCCTCGCCGAACAGCAGACGCGAACCGGTCACATCGATAAATGCCTCGTCGATCGATACCGGTTCGATCACGGGCGAGAAGCGCTTGAAGATATCGAAAACGCGGCGCGAGGCCTCTGCATACCGTGCCATATCGCACCGTACAAAAATGCCGTGCGGACAGCGCCGGTAGGCCTCGCGCGACGGCATGGCGGAGCGCACGCCGAAGACACGCGCCTCGTAGGAACAGGTTGAAACGACGCCGCGCTGATCCGGTGGCGCGCCGACAATCACCGGCTTGCCGCGCCACTCGGGATGGTCGCGCTGCTCAACCGCCGCAAAAAAGGCATCCATATCAACATGCAGGATACAGCGGCGCATGACAACCCTCTAACGCGGGCGAAGCCCGCAACTCAAGTTAATTAGTGCATTAGTTAATTAGTGCATTAGTTTGTCTGGGGTGAGTTAACCCAAAAAACCTCTGCGTCTCTGCGCCTCTGCGTTAAACAAACAACTTGTTTTTTATCGCGCTTGTTGAGCCGTAAGGCACTAACGAACTAACGAACGAACTAATGAACTCATCCGCGGAGCGGCTCATCGCTCCCCGGATTTGACCGGTTTCGGAGCGAGCATGCACCCGAGCGTGCGTCCGATCAAGCGCGGATTCTGCTCAACCACCGAGAAGTCCGCGCAATCCTGGATCACATTCTGCATGACCTCCACGCCGAGTTCCTTGTGCGCGTTCTCGCGCCCACGGTACTGGAGCGTCACCTTGACCTTGTGACCGGCTTCAAGAAACTCCTTCATCTGGCGCATCTTGTGGGCGAGGTCGTTCGGATCCACGCTTGCGTGAAACTTGATCTCCTTGACCTGCACCGTCTTCTGATTTTTACGGGCCTGTTTGCGCTTGATGCTTTCCTCGTAACGGAATTTGCCGTAGTCCATGATCTTGCAGACCGGCGGTTCCGCGTTGGGAGAAACCTCCACGAGGTCGAGTCCCTGCTGGTCAGCGAGACGCTGCGCGTCGCGCGTCGCCATCACGCCCAGCATTTCGCCGTCGGCGTTGACTACGCGAACATTCGGGACACGGATTTTGAAGTTTACTCGGGTAAACGAAGCGATAGCTCACCTCCATTGTTCAACCGCTCTCATGCGGTGTATTGTTGTTATCCTCTTGTGAAAGTGCCGCCGGGCGGGATAATCGGAATGGCCGTATCCACTCCATCGTTCCCGCACCTTGCCGCGTCCCCTCACTCTGTCATTGCGGCCTTCAACCTTTCAATGAAGGCCTCAAGCGTCATTGCACCTTGGTCGCCGGCTTCACGGCTACGCACGGAGACCACGCCGGCCTCTGCGTCGCGGCCACCCACGACCAGCATGAAAGGCACCTTTTCAAGCTGCGCCCTACGGATCTTTGCGCCGAGCTTTTCGTTGTCATCATCCACCGTCACGCGGATATCCAACTCGCGCAAACGCGCCTCAATCCCACGAGCATACTCACGTTGTCCGGTCGTGATCGGCAACACGCGCACCTGCTCCGGCGCCAGCCACACTGGGAACGCGCCAGCGTAGTGCTCAATCAGAATACCGAAGAAACGCTCCAAGCTGCCGAGCAACGCGCGATGCACCATGTAAGGCTGGTGCTCCTTGCCGTCTTCACCGATATACGACAGATTGAAACGTTCTGGCAGGTTAAAATCAAATTGGATGGTTCCGAGTTGCCATGGCCGTCCCAGCGCGTCCTTAATCTTCAGGTCGATCTTCGGCCCATAAAAAGCACCGCCGCCTTCGTCCACCTGATAGTCGATCGATTCAGCCTTGAGCGCGCTCTCAAGCGAGCGCGTCGCCTGTTCCCAGCGCTCGGGCAGTCCGACCGCCTTCTCCGGACGTGTAGAGAGATACGCGGTGATGTCGGTGAACCCAAAGCGCCGCAGGATGCGCAGAGCAAAGTTCACGGTTGCACGCACCTCGTCTTCGATCTGCTCGGGTGTACAAAAGATATGGGCGTCATCCTGAGTGAAACCGCGCACGCGCAACAGTCCGTGGCGCACGCCCTCTTTCTCGTAACGGTAGACCGTACCCAGTTCCGCCCAGCGCAACGGCAGATCACGGTAAGAGTAGCGGCGCGCCTTGTAAATCTGGATGTGGAACGGGCAGTTCATCGGCTTGACGAAATACTGCTCGGTCGCGGCATGCGAACCCTCGCCCTCGGTCACGTTCATGCAGGGGAACATACTCTCACGGTAGAAGCCAAGATGTCCCGACGCCTCCCACAGCCGCGCACGTCCGACATGCGGTGTGAAAACCATCTCGTAGCCGGCACGGAAATGCTCGCGACGCCAAAAGTCCTCAATCGCCACGCGGATACGTGCGCCCTTGGGATGCCAGTGCGCCAGACCGGGGCCGACATCGTCGCTGAGGCTGAACAGCTCCAGCTCCCTGCCGAGTTTACGGTGGTCGCGCCGCTTGGCCTCCTCGATACGCGCCAACACCGCGTCGAGCGCCTCTTGCGAGACATCGGCCATGCCGTACAGGCGCTGCAGCATCGGGTTGTTCTCGTCGCCGTGATAGTACGAGCCGGCAACCGACGTCAATTTGACCGCGCCGATATCGGCGGTCGTCGCCACATGCGGGCCGCGACAAAGGTCGGTGAAGTCGCCGCAGGTATACAGCGAAACCGTCTCGTCCTCCGGAATATCCGACAGCCGGTCCAACTTGTAAGGTTGACCTGCCATCAACTCGGCGGCCTCGGCGCGCGTGACCTCGCGCCGCTCAAAGGGCAGAGCGGCCTTGATCAACCGCTCCATCTCCGCCTCGATCGCCGGAAAGTCCTCAGGCGAGAGACGGTGCTCCAAATCAAAGTCGTAATAAAATCCGTCATCGGTCGACGGGCCGATATCCAGTTTAACATTCGGGTACAGCTTGCAAACCGCAGCCGCCATCACATGGGCCGCGCTATGCCGCATCACATCCAGTTCTTCCACGCTTCACCTCCATGCCGGGGAGCCTACAAACGCCCGCCAGCCGATTAAAAAAAACAGCATCATAGTGTCCCGTATCCGTCGCAAGATGTCAAGCGGTACGCCTGAAAATGGGTTCCAATTGCTTACTTCGTCTCAACTTCCTTGCCACAGTGAAGACACTTAATCGGCAATCTCTTGTAAATTGCATTGAATCGTTTTCTATTCTCCTTTGTGAACGACTCTCTGAAAGGCGTCACGAGACGTTGTCCGCACATCGGACAAATTATATTGTCATAGGCCGCACATTCCAGCACCACGGCAGTTCCTCCAAAGACGAACATAGCAACCATACCGTATCCTAAGCCCGGTATGCCCCAAACAATCCACAGGCCAAAAAATAGCACTATGGCTAATATCATGAATACAAAGGACAAACGACCCAACACTCGGAATTTCGTTGCATTAAACCTCATATTCACAACCCATCTCTAGTTTCGAGACATCCCGCCGCACTTTGCCTGCACCCGCCATTCGCCCGCCTCGTGAAACGCGAAACTCCTAAATCCTAAATCCTAAATCCGCGCGCGGCCTCGCCGCGCTGCGGCCGCGCCTTTGCGCGGCTTTTTCTCTTTCGCTGACTTGCCCTTGGTAGGCGTGGCTTTCTCGTCACCGGCCAGCACGAAGTCGGCGCGCCGCTGATTGAAGTTCACTGCGTCGACCTGAACCTGAACGACCGTGCCCACGCGGTAAATCTTCTCCCCCGCGCTCAAGGACTCGTTCGCGGGATTGAAGCGCACAAACTGTTTCGAAAGGTTAGAGATGTGAATCAGGCCACCCATCGCCAGATCCGGGATGTCGATAAAGGCACCGTAGTTGGTGCATTTGGAGACCACCGCCCGGTAGACGATCGGCTTCTTTTCATCAAGCTGTTGCTGCAAGAAGCGGAACTTTTTGATCTCGATCAACTGGCGCGCGGCATCGTCGGCGATCTGCTCGCGTTCGGTCGCTAGAAATGCCGTTTGGATCAATTCATTCTGCGGCATCTTGCCGCCCTTCCCGTCCAAATAATCGGCAAGCTGCCGATGCAGCACCAGATCGGGATAGCGCCGGATGGGCGAGGTGAAGTGCGCGTAGTATGCCTTTGCCAGACCGAAATGACCGATCTTCTCAGCCGAATAGATCGCACGTTTCATGCTGCGCAACACCATCATGTGCGCATGGTAACGCAGCGGATGCTCCTGCGTGTCCTTGAGGAACTTGGCAAGCCGTTTGGGATCGGAGAGGTCGCCGGGACGGAAGCCCAGAATTGAAAGGTTCGCTTGCAACTCTTCGAGCTTCTCTGCATCCGGCGGCTCATGCAAACGCGTAAGAATCTTGATGCCGCGCGTCCACAGCTCGGTCGCGACCGCCTCGTTCGCCGCCACCATGAACTCCTCGATCAACTGGTGCGACTCGTCATAGGGACGTATCACGATGCCGGTCATGCGCGATTGATCGTCCAGCACCACCTCTGCCTCGGGCACCTCCAGATCCAGTGCAGCCATGGAAAAGCGCCGCTTGCGCAATTGAGCCGCAAGCCGCCACCCCGCTTTCAGCAGGATACGCGCCCCCTCTGGCACCGTCTCCAGCCCCTCCGGCGGCTGGTCATTGATGATGGCCATCGCCTGCTCATAGTTGAGGCGCAATGCGGAGCGGATGCGCGTCCGCGCAAAGCGGCGCTCGATCATGTGCCCCTTCTCATCGAAAGTCATAAAGGCTGAAAAGGTCAAACGATCCTCGCCGGGACGCAGACTGCAAACCCCGTTGGAGAGCTGTTCGGGCAACATCGGGATCACCTTGTCCACCAGGTACACGCTGGTGCCGCGCTGACGCGCCTCGCGATCCAGCGGCGAGCCCGGCCGCACGAAATGACTCACGTCAGCGATATGCACCCCCAACACACGGTTACCGCGTGCGTCGGTCTCCAGTGAAATGGCGTCGTCGAAATCGCGCGCGGTCGCCGGATCGATTGTGATGATGAAGCGATCTCGAAGATCTTCCCGGCGTCCCGGCCGGGTCAGCCGCTGCGCCACGCGCTCCGCCGCGTCGATCACGGCGGCGGGGAAATCTTCAGGCAGATCGAACTGCTTCATCACCACCTCCGTGTCGAGCGAAGGGCGGTCGGCCGGTCCGATCACTTCTACGATCTCGCCCTCCGGCGCGACGTAGCGGTTCGTCCAGCCTGTGAAGCGCACGACCACGCGGTCGCCCGGCTTGGCGCCGTTAGCGGCCGGTACATAGAAATCTTTGCGGTACACTGGATTGAGCGGCACCACATGGAAAAATTTGCCGGTGGTAAAGAGCGTGCCGACAATGTCGCGCGCACTGCGCTCGACGATCTTGATCACCTTGCCCTTAGATTCACCGCCGCGACGATACAGGCGGACCGTGACGATGTCTCCAGGCAGCGCAGTGCCCAAATCTTCATTCTCGACCCAGATGAGTTTTCCCGTCTCACGCTCGGTCACATTGCCGGCACCGCTACGCACGAGACGCAGCGGACCGGTCACCAGGTCCGCCTGCTTACCGAGCGTATACGCCCTACCCTTGCGGATCATGACGATCTCGCCGTCACGCACCATCTCCTTCAATAGGTCGTGGAGGCGTTTGATCTGCTTGCCTCGGAAACCCAACGTCTGGCTGATATCCTTCGCTGTCCAGGCATGGTCCGGTTCGGATTCAAACAGATACTGAATCGCGATTTTTTCTTTGGTTTCTTCTTTCATTTGTCCCTAATCTTATCGCACCAACACCGCGCCTGTCTCCTAGAATTTATTTGAGCTTAGAGGCCCGCGGGCCGCCCAGAGGTTTCCTCCCGGGAGAAGGGGCGGGGCAGGGTTGCGAGTTCCGCCCGCGTTGGTGTATACTCACCCGCAACAAAAGGAACGTCCCGTATGCTCAAGACCGGCATTCTCAACCCCGCGCTGAACAGTTTGCTCAGTCGCGTGCGCCACACCAACACCCTCGTCATCGCCGACCGCGGATTCCCGTTCTGGCCAATGATTGAGACGATCGATATCTCGTTGATCGACGACATTCCCTGCGTTCTGGATGTGTTGCTTGCCATCCGCCCCAATTTTGTGATCGGACGCGTGTTCATGGCTGAGGAGTTCCTCAAAAACAACACCGCTGAGGTTCAAGCGCGTTTCAGTCAGGCGCTCGACGGCATCCCCATCGATTATGAACCGCACGTGACCTTTAAAAACCGGGTCCCGCACGCGATCGGATTGATCCGGACCGGCGACACGATCCAGTACGCTAACCTGATCCTCGAATCCGCCTAAAATGTGGATTCCCTATATCCTGATCTCAGCCGTGCTGCTGGCTGTCTATGACACGGCCAAAAAGCATAGTGTCCGCGCCAATGCGGTCATGCCCGTGCTTGTTCTGGGCACAGCAGCCGGAGCGCTCTTCTTTGCATTGGCGCTGGCAGCCACCGGCCGTTTGCGCGACGCCCTTGTCATCTCGTACGTGGACTTTGGGCTGGTGGCTGTCAAGGCGGTGATTGTCTCGGGTTCTTGGATTTTTGTTTACTACGCGATGCGAGCGCTGCCGCTCTCGATCGTCGCGCCGATCCGTGCCTCGTCCCCGCTCTGGACACTGGCCGGTGCGATGCTTCTCTTCCACGAGATTCCAACTCCGCTACAAGCACTCGGCATGGTAGTGATCCTCGTCGGTTACTGGCTCTTCTCTGTAGCGGGCCAAGCGGAAGGCATCCGTTTCACGCGTCACCCCGGGGTCTTCTGCGCCTTTGCCGGCACCTTGCTGGGCGCTGGTTCTGCCCTCTACGATAAGTATCTGCTACAAACCTGCGGACTTGAACGCAACACCATGCAACTCTGGTTCGCCATCGACCTGACGTTGCTGCTGGGCGCTACTCTGTGCGTGCAACGCGCCGCCGGTCTGCAACGCACGCGTTTTGAATGGCGCTGGACGATTCCCGCTGTTGGCATGCTGCTGATGGCCGCGGACTGGTTCTATTTCGGCGCGCTCAGCCAAGAGGGCGTGGCCATCTCGGTGCTGTCGCTGATCCGGCGTTCGAATGTCGCACTGTCGTTCGCCGCCGGCGCGCTGATCTTCCGTGAACGCAACCTGCGGCGCAAAGGCGTAGCGCTTGCCGCGATCTTGATCGGCGTAGCGCTGCTCTGCCTGGCCTGAGCGACGCACGGCCGTCAGCCGTACGCGCCGAAACCGAAAAACCAGTGCTTCTTGGCAAAGCGGTAGGCCCATGTGCGTTCTGGCAACGGCTCGCCGCTGTGGTCGTGGCAACGCATCGCCGGCCGCTCCGCCAATTCGCGGAAAAACGTCCCGCGGCCGCTGCTGTCCCATGCATCGCAGCGCGTAGCCAGTTCAGCCAACTCGCGCGGATGATCCATCAGCACGCAGCCGCGCGTGAGACGCGGTATCTCGGCGCGAAAGGCTGCGAGCAACGGCGACTCCGTTATGCGCGCAGCCACCTGTCCAGGTTCCACCCGGCAGTCGGCGCACTGGATCGGCGGGCACGGCTCCACCTCACCGCGCGCGTTGATATGGTGGCTGATACCGGTCGCCGCCGGACAGAGCGCGTTGCCGTCATGATCCCAGTAGGCATCGACGATCACGAGGCTTTTGCAGCGCGTTCTCTGCTCCAGCAGAAAATGGCGCAGGGCACGCACCTGTTCGTCATCGAGTGCCTCTTCAAAACCGGGCACCGGACCGGAGGGACGGTAGATGTAGTACCAGAGATAGTGTGCACCGCGCGCGGCCATGTCGTCAACGAAGCGTTCCGACACCACATCTGCATAGGTGGAGACCGACACACTGGTCGCGACACCCGTCACCAATCCCTGTTCCTTGCAGCGCGTCAACGCGTCGAGGGCACGTCCGTAGGCGCGGCCGTTGCCACGCCGATCCGCATAGGAATCGGCTCCGCCTTCCACGCTGATGAGCGGCGACACGTTTCCGGCACGCCGCAACCGCGCGGCCAACTGTTCGTCAAGCAACTGTCCGTTGGTGAAAAGCTGGAAGTAGATGTCGCGATGGCGCTCGAAAAAATCTGGCAGCCATGGCAGCAGCAACGGCTCGCCCCCCAGAATGCCGAAAAAGCGGCAGCCCTGCGCACGGCTCTCGGTGACGATCGCATGCAGCAACTCGGGCGACATATCAACCGGCTCCCGCACGCCGGTGGCCCAGCACCCTTTACAGGTGAGGTTGCAGCGCTGCGTGACACTCACAAAGACAAAAGGCGGAAAGTAAACGCCCTGTCGGCGGCGACGTTCAAACCGGTTGATCGCACGCAAGTTGCCGAGGCCCGCACCGACCAGAAACCGCCATAATAGACGTGGCGGAATCTCACGTAGCAATCGTAATGGTAGCGTATTCACGGACTTTCAATTCAATCTCACAAAAAGGCACAAAGGACACGAAGGTTTCCATCTTTGCGCACCACTCAGACGCCGCCCTCCATCTCGTGTCATCGGGCTTGCGAAGCGCTGGGAGCGGACGAGCGACGCTCGTCCCTCCCATCCTTCCGTGTTGCGGAAGGCGGCTCGTGGGGACACTCGCCCTCCAACCTTCCGCCTTCGCATGAAACAACAGAGCCGTGCTTTTGCCCTCACGATTGCGAGCCACTGTGTGGTCGCAACGAGAGAGGTTGACCCGCGACGTTCGACTTGCGACCTGCGGCAGGAGCAACGCCCCCCCCAAAAAACCTCTGTGTCCTCAACGTCTCTGTGAGAGAAACAACTTGTTTTTTATCATATTGTTGAGTCGTAAGGCACTCATTAACTTGGGTTGCGGGTTCCGCCCGCATCAGTTCAACCCGCAACCAACGACGCGATGCGGTCGCCGATCTGCGTGGTGGTGAAGCCCATCTGGTTGGCCATCTGGCTCTTCATCGTCGGGGTGGTCTGCATCATGGCCGCCTCGACCGCACGGCCCGCCGCCTCTTCGCCCAGCGCGGTGAGCATCATCGCGCCGGCACCGATCGCAGCGATCGGGTTGATCGCATTCTTGCCGGTCCACATGGGCGCGGTGCCGCCGATCGGCTCGAACATGCTAACCCCTTGCGGATTGATGTTGCCGCCGGCCGCCACGCCAAGCCCGCCCTGCGTGATCGCAGCAAGGTCAGTGATGATATCACCGAACATATTCTCGGTCACGATCACGTCGAACATCTCAGGGCTGGCCACCATGTAGAGGCAGGTCGCGTCAACGTGGTAGTACTCGCGCTTGACGTCGGGATACTCGGCACCGATCTCGGCGAAGACGCGGTTCCACAGCTCATACACGTAAGTCAGGACGTTCGACTTGCCGACCATCGCCAGCGTGTTGTGCTCGCCGAGCCCCCGCGCCTTCTTGCCATACTTGCGCGTATACTCAAAAGCGTAACGCAGACAACGCGCGACCTGATCGTAGGTATAAATCATCTGCTGCACCGCCACTTCGTCGCAGGTGCCTGGGCGCGAGATACCGCCGACACCGGCGTAGAGACCGCCGGTGTTTTCACGGATCACGCAGTAGTCGATCTCTCGCGGCCCTTTGTCCTTGAGCGGGCACTCCACGCCGGGGTAGAGTTTGACTGGGCGCAAGTTGATGTACTGGTCCAACTCAAAGCGCAACTTCAACAGCACGCCCCTTTCAAGAACCCCCGGCTTGATGTCGGTGTGCCCGATCGCGCCGAGATAGATGGCGTCGAAACCGCGCAGCTCTTCGAGCGTCGCATCGGTCAGTGTCTCACCCGTCTTAAGATAGCGGGTACCGCCCAAGTCATACGTGACCTTCTCCAGCTTAAAGCCGAATCGCGCTGCCGCCGCGTCCAGCACTTTACAGCCTTCGCCGATCACCTCCGGCCCCGTCCCGTCGCCCGGGATCACCGCAATCTTGTACGTTTTCACCATACCTGCTTCTCCTCGAAAGATGCCAGTTTACCAACCAATAGGAAGGCGTCAGTTTACCGAACTCTCCCGCCTCGCGCAACAGCGGTGTCGGTTCGCGCGAAAACTTCTTTCCCAAGGACTTTCCCCAAAAAATCGGGGGCAATTATATCTAAGTCCTTGAAAACAAAGGGGATGCGTCTCTGACGGGCGTGCCTGAAAGTGAAAAAGTGGTTTTCCTCCGCCGGTTCTGCCAAA
>Ga0116188_1001931_pt1 | contig 16992 bp, 14 predicted proteins | sample AD_JPNTR2_MetaG_FD_89807 | JGI IMG/M metagenome (GOLD analysis project Ga0116188, IMG submission 89807) | Active sludge microbial communities of municipal wastewater-treating anaerobic digesters from Japan - AD_JPNTR2_MetaG | ecosystem: Engineered > Bioreactor > Anaerobic > Digestate | place...
AAAACTGATCGAAGAGGGCGTGGAACTCCTCTACTTCCGCGACCTGCCCGCCGACCTGGAAGAGGTCTTCATGAAAGTCACCAAGGGCGAAGTGGCCTGACCCGGAATCCCCAACCGGTTTGAATGAGGCCCCCGGGGGGCCGCAATCCCGGGGTCCAAATCTTGTGGTACAATAAAACAAATACGACCCCGGGATACACATGTCGGAGAACCCCTTGATTCCCACCGTGCCTGATGACGAAGCGGTCCAGCGCCAGCGGCTGATCTGGCTGGCCGGCCTGCGCCGCTACGCCGCCGTGGGAATGGCCGCCGCGGCGGTCGCCGGCCGCTATGTTTTGGGAATCCACATCCCCGTGGCAATTCTGTTGCTGCTGGCGGCCGGCGTGGAGCTGTACAACTGGTATTTCGCCCGGCGGCTGGAGAAACGGCCGTACAATCCCCGGATCGCGTTTCACCAAATCATCCTCGATGTCATCTTTCTGTCCTTGGCTTTGTTTTTCACCGGCGGATTTTTGAATCCCTTCTTCACGGTCTATTTCTTCGTCGTCATCACCGCCTGGATCACCCTCAGCCGCTGGCAGAGCCTGGTCATCACGCTGATGGTCTTATGCGCCTTTGGATTGCAGGGCCTCTCGCCCCGGGTGATCCCCATCGACATGCGCCTCAGCGGCGAAGGGCTGCTGCACATGGGCGAACTGCCCTTCCACGTGGTCGGCGCGCCGTTCAGCTTCGTCCTTACCACCCTGCTCACCGCCTATTCCGTTTCGGTGATCATGCGCGACCTGCGCCGCCAGGAACTCGAAGTCCGGGCGGCCCGCCAACAGGCCGAACTGGAACTGAACAAACTCGACAACATTCTGCGCCACGTCGAAGCGGGCATGTTGGTCCTGGACGGCCACAACCGGGTGGAATGGGCCAACGACCGGGTGTCCGCCTGGTTCGGATCCGAAGGCATGGACGAAACGCGGGCCTGCTACCGGGTCAGCCAGGCCGCCCGCCGGCTCCAGGCGCGCGCGGGGGGGAAAGGATCCGGAAGCGAGACCGCGCATTATTTCGAAACACGGCTGCCCACACTCGCGCAAGGCGTCCGCGATTTTGAAATCGTCGTCAATCCCATTAGCGACGCGCGGGGCGAACAGGTGCGGATGGTAGTCCTGATTCTGGATGTCACCGAACAGAAAAAAAACCAGGAACAATGGGCGCAGGCCCAGAAACTCGCGGCGATCGGCCAGCTGGCCGCCGGCATCGCGCACGAAATCAACACCCCGCTGGGCACCATCAACATCTTGGCGCACGAAGCCCAGGATATCCTGCGCGGGGCCAAGGATCTCCGCGATTGCCCCTGCCGCGCCGACCTGGAAGAATTCCTCGCCACCATCCACGGCCAGACCCGCCGCTGCAAGGACATCATCCAAAACCTGCTGAACTTCTCCCGCAAACCCGTCCCGGCGCGCGCACTGTGCAATCTCAACGAGCCGGTCCGCCAGGCGGCGGAGCTGATCCACGCCAAAACTTCCCGCGTCACGTTGGTGGCAGAGTTGGACGAATCCCTCCCCCTCACGGTCACCGACGCGCAGGGAATCGAACGGGTGGTCTTCAACCTCCTGCTCAACGCCGCCGACGCCCTGGAAGAGGTCCACGACAATCCGCGCATTCACGTGCGGACGGCACATAGCAACGGCGTCCTCACCATCCAGGTGAGCGACAACGGCGCGGGCATCCACCCGGACGACCTGCCCCATATTTTCGAGCCGTTCTACACCACCAAGACGGTCGGCAAGGGCACCGGCTTGGGCTTGTACGTTTCGTACGGCACCATCCGGGACCTGGGGGGGACCTTGGAAATCGCCAGCGAACCGGGCCGGGGAACCACCGCCACAATCTGCTTACCGGTGAACCATGAATTCAATCACGGGAACGATTTTGCTGGTTGACGACGATGCCGTGTTCCGGCAAACCATGGGCCGTGCCCTCGAACGCCGCGGCCACACCGTCATCTACGCGGAAAACGGGGAAGATGCCCTGCGCGCCGCCCCGTTTCCCGAACTCGACGCGGCGGTGATCGATTTGCGCATGCCGGGAATAGATGGCTTGGAACTGCTGCGCCGCCTGCGCGAGACCGATCCCGCCCTGCCCGTCATTGTCCTCACCGGCCACGGCTCCATCGGCACCGCCATCGAGGCCATCCAGCAGGGGGCCTTCCATTACCTGACCAAGCCTTGCGACATCCCCGAACTGGAAGTCTATCTCCACAAGGCCATCGAGCAGCGGAACGTGCGGCGCGAAAACGAGCAGCTGCGCGGCCTCATCCAGCGCGCGCGGGAAACCCACGGCATCGTCGGCAACAGTCCCGCCATCCGCCACCTGCTCACCCTCATTGAACGCCTGAAGGACGCGGACGCCCCCGTGCTGATCACGGGCGAAAGCGGCACCGGCAAAGAATTGGCCGCCCAGGCCCTCCATTACCAAGGCAAACGGCGCGAGCATCCCTTCATCGCCATCAACTGCGCCACGCTCAAGCCCGAACTGCTCGAAAACGAACTCTTCGGCCATGTCTCCGGCGCGTTCACCGGAGCCGTGAACCGCAAGGAAGGCCTGCTGGCGGTGGCCGGCCAGGGCACCTTGTTCATCGACGAAATCGCCGACATGAATCCCAACGTCCAGGCCAGCTTGCTGCGTGTCATCGAAACCGGCGAATACCGCCCCCTCGGCTCCACCAAACTCTACAAAACCACCGTGCGCATCGTCGCCGCCGCCAACCGGGATCTGGCCAAGGAAGTCGCCGCCCAGCGCTTCCGCCAGGACCTCTACTACCGCCTCTCCGTGCTGGTGATCCACACCCCGCCGCTGCGCGAAAACCTGGATGACATCCCCCTGCTGGTCGAGGCCTTCCTGGACCGCTCCCACGCCCGGCAAAAGGGATTTCAATTCTCCCCCGGCGCGATCGATGCTTTGCGAAGGTATCCCTGGCCGGGCAACGTGCGCGAACTCTTCAACATCTGCGAACGCGCCGTGCTCCTGTCCAACGACAAGATCATCACCAGAGAAACCATTCACGCCTTGCTGTCGACCGGAACCGCCTTCACCCCGGTGGAACCGGTTGTCCCGCCGGTGGGGGCCACGGAACACCGCCTCCGCTCGCTTGAGGAGATGGAAAAAGAACACATCGAGAAGATTTTGTCTCAGGTGGGCGGCAACGTTTCGCAGGCGGCCGACGTTTTACGGATCGACCGCCGCACCCTGCAACGCAAAATGATCAAGTACGGTTTGCGGGGGATATGAGAAACGCGGAACCGGTTTTCCCTCACCTTCCCGCTGTGAGGTTCGAGGGATTTTCCCGCAAGTTCCCAATCGGATCCAGGCGAAAAGAACCTGTCGGCCGCCCTTAGCGAACCAGCACCAACGCGTGTTCCCCCGCCGGAACGGCCCTCCCCTGCTTTTTCAATTCCTCCATGAATTCCATCCCATACTTCATTAAGTAGGGAAAAATGTTGAAAATCCGCTCTTGCAATCCGGATTCGGGAACCAACGCGTTCCGCAACGATTCGATATGTTCCCGGATTTTGGTCTCGTTATCCGCCAGGCGGCGGACCAGAAGCGATTCGCTGTTCTCGATTTCCTTGCGGATTCTGCCGAGATTCTTCTCCAACACCGCGACGATCGTGGGATCGGCCTCCCGCGCTTGATGCATCCAGTTCTCGAATAACGCCGCCAGGGCCGCCTCCAAAGAGGCCTTCGCTCCAGACCAATCGGCTGCGGAGGCGGCGCGCGTAATCCGCTTCACCAGGGCGGCGGGATGCTCGAGCCAATCTCCCGGAGCCAGGCCATACCGTTCCAGGAGTTTCATCTCACGCCCTTCGATCAACGTGCAACCGAACCGGGGAACCAGAACCGGCCGGGGCACGCCGTGATGTTCATACACGTCCCGGAGCAAGAGATGATACCCCGCTTCGCTGGGCCCCAAAACAAAGCCCGCCGTGGGGAACACCGCGTCCTGAATCACCGGCCGCAGGATGGCGGAGCTCGAAAACGCGCCGGGTTGCCGTTCCAGCCGCCGCCGAAGTGCATCCCGCGTGTACGTTTTGCTCTCCCCCGCGAACCGGCCGTCTTCCATGATCCGCAAGGGGATTCGCTGGTCCTCCTCGATTAAAAAGAACGAAGCCCGGTCGGCGCGCTTGTGCAATTGGACGGGATATCCCCGGCGGCCCCATTGCCCGCCCAAGGCTTCCACGCTGGCGGCGGCCTTGGCGGGCCAGAGGATTTCCCGCTCCATCACCGGCCGCGCGGCTTCCCGGACGAAGGGATCATCCGGACGGAGAATCAACAAGCCCTCGTTCGGAAACATAGTCCAAATCAACCGGTCAATGAAGTCCGGATACCACTCGGCCTGCCGGGCACACGCACGGATGGCCTCCAGGATGGATGCCACAAACTCGGTGGGATGAAGGCTGGATTGAAGTTGCTGAAGAAGTGCCTCCCACGGGCATTCCGTTTGCGGGATGCGAAAATACGGCCGCCGGCTTCGCGCGTCCCCCGGCCAGGTGAACGTGGCGAGAGTTTTGTCCTTGGTCAGCCATTTGAACACCGCAATTTCGCGAAAATCATGATCCTCCGCCGCGTTCCAATACGCGGGGAGGTATGTTTCCGGCCGTTCCCGCGTCATCTGCTCCGCCAAGACAATAGCGTGCAGAATCTTATACACTGCCAGCAGGGGTCCGCCCAACAGCCCCGGCTGCTGCCCCGCCACGATCAGATACACATCGGAATGGTTTAATTGTTCGATCGCCGCCATTGTGGAGGCCGGCGCGCCCCGGCGTTCGTGCGATTCTTTCAGCGAACGCGCCAACTGTCCCCGGTCGATCTGTTTCGCGATAAAGTTCCTCCGCTCACGCAACATTGCCTCCCATCGCGGCATGAGGGGTGGCAACCAGTTCTCCAGAGACGGATCCGGATTCAGCAAGAGTTGATAAAAAGGCCGCGGCCCCACCAAGGGAGACACATCCCACTGCGTTACCAATTTCATGCCCGCCTCTCAGAACACGGATCATTCGCCGGATCACGCGCCGATTCACCTTAGTATGCCACTGATTCCATTTATACTAAGGGACGATACTCAAAGTCCAAATCCTGACGCGATCGGAAACCAAACCGCATATGCGTTCTCCGGCGGAACCGAAATTCCCATTCTTGACCATCCATTTGAAACCTCGCGGGGGCAAACGGGCCAAAGCCGGCCACCCCTGGATTTTCAGCAACGAAGTCGCGCATCCCGCGCCATTGCCGGAACCGGGCACGCTGGTCCATGTCATTGATGACGGAGGCAACTTTATCGGCTATGCCACGTACAATCCGCACAGCCTCATCGCCTTGCGCCTCCTGTCCCGCGATCCGGAGGACATCCCGGGATCGGTGGACTGGTTCGCCTCCCGGATCGAACGCGCCGTCTCCTTGCGCCGGCGGCTTTATCCTGACCGCCGCTCCTGCCGCTTGATTTACGCGGATTCCGATTTTCTGCCGGGCGTGATCGTGGACCGGTATGAAGAGATCTTGGCCGTCCAGGTGCTCAGCGCGGGGATGGAACGCCTCACTTTACCCTTTTTGGAGGCCTTGAAACAGATTGTTGCTCCCAAAGCCATTGTGTTGCGCAACACCAACGAAAAACGGAAATTGGAAGGCCTTGCCTTATACGAAAAAGTGGCGCATGGCGCTTTGTCCGGACTTCAGGAAATCGAGGAAAACGGCATAAAGTTGCTGGTGGATGTCCAATCCGGACAAAAAACCGGCCACTTTTTTGACCAAGTGGAAAACCGCCGGGCCCTGGCGGCTTACGCCCATGACGCGGAAGTCTTGGATTTGTTTTGCCATACCGGCGCCTGGGCGTTGACGCTGCTGCGGGCGGGTGCGAAAAACGCCATCGCCGTCGATTCCTCCGCCGCCGCCTTGGATCTCGCCCACAAGAACGTGGAAGTAAACGGACTGGCCAACCGGATGAAGTGCGTCCTGGCCGACGCCTTTGCCTGGCTCTCTCAGGCGCGGAAATCCGGATGGCGGTTTGATATCGTGGTAGTGGATCCTCCCGCGTTCGCGAAAACCGCCAAGGATACCCACAAGGCGCTGCGGGGGTATGAAGACCTCAACCGCCAAGCCCTTCACGTGGTTCGGGACGGCGGCGTTTTCTGTTCCTGCTCTTGTTCGTCCTACATCACCGGGGACCAATTCCTCCAAACGCTGCAACGGGCGGCGGTCCGCGAGCGCCGGCGGATCAACGTCCTCGAAATCCGGGGACAAGCCCGCGATCATCCGGTCCTGCTGGCCATGCCTGAATCACGCTACCTGAAATGCGTGATCGGGATTGTGGAGCCGTTGTAATCTATCCCTTACCACCTCCCGCTGGCCCCTCCACCGCCGGAGAGGCCCCCCCCGAACCCACCGAAATGGCTCCCGCCCCCGAATCCCCCGCCGAAATGCGAGCCGCCACGCCAATGCCCATCCCGCCGGCTGCCGCCTCCCATCAGCAGGTAGAGCAAGAACAAATTCGGATGCCGGAGAAAAAAGTAGAATACCAGCAGCGTAAAAAACAGACTTAAAAGCGATTGAAAAACCCCCCCCTCCCCCTGGGAGGACGAAATCCGGCCCGGTTCCCGCGCGGAGGAGGGATTCACATTGAATTCACTCAGGGGGATGTTGTATTCCCGGGCGATTTCCGCGATCAGCGCGGTGCACAGATTCAGCAAGCCCGCTCCGTATTGCCCCTGCCGGAACGCGTTGGGCAGCAACGTCCGCCCCAGGCGTGACGCCACGGCATCCGGTACCGCCCCTTCCAGGCCATAACCCACCTCCACCCGCCATTCCCGTTCCTTCAGGGCCACCAGAATGAGGAGGCCGTTGTTTTTTTCTTTTTGACCGATCCCCCACTGCTCGAACAGGCTGACCGCCGCTTCCTCGATGCTTCCAAATCCCCGCTCCCGCAGGCTAGGAACTGTCACTACCGCCAGCTGGGCCGTAGTTTTCTCGTACAGGCGCCGGGCCAGCGCGTTGAGGCTTTCCTCTTGCGGAGCGGGGATCACCTCCGCGAAATCCGAAACATAGTTCACCGGCCGTGGCCACGGAACCACCGCCGCCCCCGCAGAGAAGGTGGCCGCATACAAACAAACAATCACCCAGCCGGCCCCTATGCCAGACCGGCGCGCACATCTGAATGCCAATTGCTTCATGGCTGCCTTTCTGCGGTCCGATCCGCTATGCCACGCCATTCTGCTCCCACCGGTCGATCCAGCGCGCCAACTGCGCCAGAACCTCCACATATTCTCCATACACCGTCACCACCTCCCCGGCGGGAATGGCGGCATGTCCCGCGGCGTGTTCCCGTATCCGGCGGAGCGGGATCATCGAAAAACGCAACCGGGTTTCCAGCGTTTGCATGATCATGTCCTTATTCAAGGGAGGCGTTTCGACACCCACAAACCGCAGCAGATTGCGCAGCACGGGAAACAGATTTTTTTGCGCGTCCACCAGAAAATCCGTCAATTCCCGGTCCGGGCCGCGATGCTCCATGTAGATCTGCCTCAGGCGGATCAATTTTCCCCGGATTTGTTCCTCGATCTTGACCCGCAAATGTTCCTTGGGAATGGTCAGCGAGGCCATCCGGTCCATTGCCCCATGGATGCAGACGTGCTTGTCCCGGATCTCGATAAACTCCAAGGGAAACGTGTCTGTGGAACGCTCCAAGGCATCCACCGGCAGGCACAACGGAGCCACGATCCGCTTCTTCAATCCTCCCTGGACCACGGGCTGCATCCGCTGGGCATCCTCAAAATGGAAGGAGTCGAAAAGCACCAGGGAGTTGATGTCGGATTGCCCCGGCAAATAATCATCCGTCACCACACTGCCGTGCAGGTAGATTGAATCCACCCGCTTATCAAACACCGCGAGCACTTGTTCGAAAAAATTCTGCACGGCTGGCCGGACGGTTTCCCGAACAGTTTCCAAATTTTTCAGCATGTTCTGCTCCTGTCCGTTTCGTTCCCCCCACCCCCAGGGAATTGACTCTCGTTTGTATCAAGCGAAATATACCGGATTCTGTTCCACCGAACCAGAACCGGAATCCTCCACAAGAAAAAATTCCACCGGGGGGAAGATAAGAATCGGAAAAGAATGCCTTCACGTTTGTTGTCCGGCGCCGGATTTCCACGGAACCTCCGTTTTCAAAAATCCTATAAAATCACCAAACCCCTGACAGATATCCAAAGTTTTTCTATATTTAATGAAGATGCCGGTTGGACGCGGAGGGGAGCATGCCCGAAGAGATGTAAAGCCCATCATGAAAGTAAAAAAATATGCAATCGATTGGCTTCTTCCGGTATAAAAAGACAAAAAGGCGGTCCGGATTCGGGTTTGATTTCCCTTGTTCCCGGACCGCGTCAGGGAAATGGATATGGTGAAAAGCCGATAGGATAAAATAACATCGTACCCGTACATCAACACAACCGCTAGAGGATTCATCATGTACTTCTACTTTCACCGGATAGGATTCGCCAGCCTTATCTTCGCCTTCTGGTTCACGCCCTTGGTTCCGGACAGCCAAGGTCAAGAATCCGTTGAGGAACGGGTGCAAAAACTGGAAGAAGAAAACAAGGCCTTGCGCGGCCTCGTGGAAGATCTGCAAAAACGCCTCGACCAATTGGCGCCCGCCAAACCAGAAAAACCAACAGCCGAAGAAGAAAAACCGAAAAAGAAAAAAGAGAAAGAAGCCGCGCCGGCCGCCGTGGAACCCGCCGCCCCAGCTGCGGGAAAAGCCCCCCCCGAAGCGGAAGCGCCGCCGGAAAAGACGAAAAAAGATTATTGGCTTCCCTCTTTGAAAGGGGAATATTTCAGCTTGGGCGGCCGGTTGCAATTCGAATATTTCGATCCGGAAAATGAGACGGCGTTGCGGTCCGCGATGCCCGATAATCCCAACGGCAGTTTCAAAGTGGACGAATTCCGCATCTACCTCGACGCCGACTTCAAAAACAACGTCCGCTTCCATGGTAAATACGACGTGGAAGGCGAAGAAGGCAATCTCGTCGAAACCTACGTCGATTTCGAGAATCTGCCCCTGTGGTCCGCACTGCGCGTGGGCGTTCAACCCCGCTTTTACCGGCCGGCCCGCTCTACCGCGAGCTACCCCTTGGCGGGGAACGCCTTTTGGCGGAAACGGGACCTGGGGATCACTTGGAAAGGGACGCTGGATCCGGTGTACGCCTTTATGTCCGTCTCCAACGGCGCCACGCTGGACCGGGAAGAAGTGGGAGAGGACCAGGGCGACCGCCTGATTGGAGAAAACCTCACGGAATTGGATTTCAACGGAAACAAGGAGTTCAGCGCCGGACTCGGCCTGGATCTGAACCTGGATCCCTACGGGAGACTCAACCTCATGGGATTCGGCATGGTAGGAGATCTGTCGGACGAAGACCTCCGGTTTCTCCAGTTGCAAGTCCCCGGCTATGGTTTCCGGAACGACGACCAACGAGAGATGGCGGGCGTTAACCTGGACTACCGCATCGACGAATGGGATTTCTTCGCCCAGGCCATCGGGCGGCGCGACGGGGAGTTGGAACGGTTCGGGTGGTACACGGAGTTGTCCTACAAGTTCAACTTCAAGGGAATGCGCTACCTCAACTCGCTGCGGCCCCTGGTCCGCTACGGGGAGCTGGATACAAACTTGACTCCCCAACCCTTTATCGCCAACGGATCTTTGACCTGGGACCGGGAGCAATGGCTGTTCGCGGTGATCGCGGAACTGGTCCGCAACGTCTCGTTCCGGGCGGAATACATGCTGAACGAAGAAAAAACCGGCGGCCCCGGCGCCCAAAACAACGAATTGCTGTTCCAATTGGAAATCGTATTTTAGCGATGAGCGCGGCGCCAACGGCATCCGCCTTGGCCGCCGGCTTCTTCCAAAAACACTTGTATATAGTATCAATTCAGAATTCTGTTCAATGGATGAGGTTCACCAAATCGCCATGTCTTCCGACCAGATAGCCAGCGCGACCGCATGGATCCCGGCCCCCATCACCCATTTTATCGACACCATGACGCAACAGGTATCTGCCCAGGGACCCAATTATCATGAACAAAAGACCTTTTTGGCCATTCTTGTTACCCTCTCGATCGCTGCCATTCTAGGCGCCGTAATCGCGTATCATCCCAAGCGCCAGATCGAGGGGTACGGCCCCGCCAGCGATCAGGAACTCAAAAATACCAAAATTATGATCTGCATCGCGGGCGCGATCATGGTGATCCTGATTCAAGGAAGCTTGGAACGCGCCTTCGGCCTGGTGGGTCTGGGCAGTTTCGTCCGGTACCGGACCGCCATGCGCAATCCATTCGATCTATCGCTTATTTTTATTCTTATTGGTTTGGGGATGGCATGCGGCCTCGCCAACTTCGAACTGGCGATCACCATCACGGGTTTCATTTATATTCTCTTGTACGTGCTTTCATTTACGGGCAGTTCTTACCGGTATCACTGGGAAGTGAAAATCACGACCAACAATCCCACCGGGGCCGAGCGGGCGTTCCGCAAAATAGCCTCCAAATATAAATTTCAAATCCTGCGAATGCAAAAAAGTAAGGAAACCGGCCGGTTCCGGAGCCGCTTCAACACCAAGCAGCCCCTCGATTCCGACCAACTCACGCAGGAGATGAAAGACCTGTGCGGGGAAAGCAGCATTTTCACCCGCTTTGAGTGGGATTTGCAGGAAGAATGATCCAGCCACGCGCGGTGCCCTCCGGGATCGAGTCCCTTCCACGCGGATCGTCCGCCCATGGACAGTTTCCGCCTGCCCGACTATCGTACAATCGATCCCGGCACCGGGGATTTCCGGGTGCCGGCCCATTCCGAATCGGTCAAGGGTGAACGGTTTCCATGTTTACACAGAAATGGCGTGAACACTGGGGATTGATAGACGATCCCTTTAATTCGGAAGATGCGGACAAGGATAGCATTCTTTCCGCGCTCGATTCTTCCGTGGTGCACTGGAGTTTTGACCGCATGTACGGCAATCCCCGCATGGCCGCGCCGGCCATCGTCTTCGGGGAAAAAGGCAGCGGGAAAAGCGGCCTGCGGCTGATGATCCGCCGGCGGTTGCTCGACTGGAATGAAAAACATCCCGATGAAAAGGTTTTTCTGATCGAGTACATCGACTTCAATCCCTATCTGGCGCGCTTCCGGCGGGTGATCGGCGCCCGGGCCGACGACCGGCAGGCGGCTCAGGACGTGGTGAAACGCTGGAAAATCTCCGACCACCTGGATTCCATCCTCTCCCTGGGCGTAACGAAGTTCATCGACGGGATCCTGGCTTCCGGCACGCCGCCCCAATCCCTGACCCGCAAGCAGAAGATGTATCTCCTCCTGCTGACCACCCTCTATTACAACTCCGACCGCAAATCCACGGGGGAAGCGCTGCACTCCCTCAACCGGCTGATCCGGTATCGTTCTTTTCTCCCCACTCTGCGATGGGGGGTCACCATCGGTATGACCCTCCTCAGCTTCTTGCTGCTGCTCTTTCCGTATCTCAGTTCCATGGCCATCGGTCCGAACCAGTTGTGGTTCACCCTTGGCGGGCTGGGTCTCCTGGGCACCTGGGGCTGGTGGCTGTACCACTATTTCTCCATACACACGCAATCTTCCTGGGCGGCCCGCAGCGTGAAAATCCTGGCCCGCAACCCGGCCAACCTGGCCCTGCTGTTAAGCAAGGTCTCTGCCAAGGAACGGAAAGAGTACATTCTCCCCCGCGGGTCCGAGGAGGCCACCCGCTATCATCTCCTGGACCGCTTCATGGACCTGCTGGAAACGGCCGGCTATCAGGGCGTGTATGTCTTGATGGACCGCGTGGACGAACCGTCCCTGCTCAGCGTCAGCGAAGACCTGATGCGCCAGTTCGTGGAACGGTTGCTGGACATCAAACTCCTGCAATATCCCCGGCTGGGTTTGAAACTCTTTCTGCCCATCGAAATGGACATCATCCACCGCAACGCCGCGCCCGAGCAGTTAAAACACATGCGCCTCGACAAGTCCAATCTCATCGAACAGCTGAAATGGAGCGGGCAGGAACTGTACGAAATCGCCAGCCAACGTCTGCGCGTGTGCCAGTCGCCGGAGGCCCCTCCCATTCAGTTGAGCGACCTGTTCGAGGATGGCTTCGATTTCGCCTGCCTGCGGGACACCTTGACCACCCTGGGCACGCCCCGCTACGCCTTCGGCTTCCTCTCCACGTTGATCACGGATTACGTCAAGGAGCTGCCCAACGACCTGCCGGATTCCGACCCCCGGTGGAAAATCACCCGCTCCCAGTTCGAAGTGGCGCGGGCCTTGTGGGTAGACCGCTCCGGCGTCCTGCGGCGGATTTTGAACTGACTGGACCGCCAGCCATGCTGACCCGCGAGGAAATCCTGACCCTTCTGGATGAGATGATCGAACACCAGCACCGGAAGGTGTTGGACATCGCCCGGAAGATGAATCCCCACCTCACGCCGGAAGATCTCCGCAATTTTGACGATTTCCCTGATCTGCGTGACAATCCCCGGTTTAACTTTGAGGATGGCATTCTGGCCGGCTACCTGAGCGCCCGCACCGCCCTCCTGGCCGAACTCAACCAGAAATCCACTTGATCCTCCCCCCCCGATTCCCCTGGGTGAAAGGCCGGGGGGATGGTAACCACTCCTCCAAAGTTGAATCCGTAAATAACAGCTTCGCCGTTCCGCTCAAATCCACTACAATACCTGCGTGTACCAGAATGATGTCCCGAAAGATCGATTTTCCAAGGCGGTTGTTCCTGCCATGACCAAAGAATCCTCCAGTGCTCACGATCCCCTGGCCGAACGGATCCTCAAATCCCGCCGTATTCCTTTTCATCCGGGCCGCACCCGCCGGTTCCGGGTGCGGCCGTTCCGGACCCAGCGCAAAAACATCAACCTGATTCACCTGCTGCCCAATGTGCTCACCAGTTTCAATGTGGCTTGCGGAGTCAGCGCCATCCTGTTCGCCACCGAAGGCCGGTTTGAAATCGCCGCGCAGATGATCTTGTTGGCGGGTTTTTTTGACCTGATCGATGGCAAGGTGGCGCGGCTGGTCGGGTCGTCCTCCCAGTTCGGGACGCAGTTGGATTCGTTGGCGGATGTCATTTCTTTCGGTGCCGCCCCGCCGTTGCTGTATCACGCGATGCTGTATCCCACCGGCCCCAACCGGCTCAGCGTCGCGATGGTGTTGATCTACACCCTGTGCACCGCCTTGCGGCTGGCCCGGTACAACGTGCAGGCTTCCGGCGGGCAGAAACGCACCCATTTCACCGGCCTGCCCTGCCCGGCCCCGGCCGGATTTCTGGCCGCGCTGGTGCTGATCAGCTACGAATACAACTTTTTACTGGTCCCCCCGGTCAACCCAGTGGTCAACATCGGGATTCATATTTTGCTGGTCAGCCTGGCGGGCATGATGGTCAGCACCATCACCTTTCCTGATTTCTCAACCATCCACGTGGAAAAAAAGAATGTGTACCAGTATAACGTGATCATCGTGCTGATCCTGTGCGTGGCGGTCCTCCGCTTCAAAGAAGTGTTCACCATTCTGGTCGGCACTTATATCATGGCCGGTCCGGTCATCACCATCCGCGAATACAGCCGCCGGCGCGCGGAACACGCCGCCGGATTGGAACCTTCCCCTGCCAAGAATCCAGAAACTCCCGTAGAGAATCCCTAATTTCCGGCCGGAGACTCGAATGGCCCCGTTCACCACGGAGTTTTAGGTATGGTCTTTTGGAAAAAGAAAGACAAAAATCATTCTTCCTCTCCTCAGGAAATTCAGCTGGCCCCGGGAACTCCGGCGCGGCCGGATCACGTGTTGGTATGGATCGACGCGGCATATGCCGATCTGCCGGCCCGGTTTGTCCGCGGCTTGGCCTTGGCGGAAGCCTTCCGGCAGGCCGCCGTGCCCAACGTCACCCTGGCCTGCCTTCCCACCCGAAACCTCCCCGGCGCGGCCGAAGAACGGAACATCCACTGGCTGAACATCCGCCCCAACGGGGCCCCGGTGCTTTTCTCGGAGATTCTGGAAACCACCCAGGCCGACCTGGTCCTCGCGGATTGCCTTACGCCTCCCCGGTTTCAGCCCACTCCGTGGTTGGCCTTATTCGCCCTGATTTCCGATTCGTACTCGGATTCCCTGATCGCCTCTTCCGCGGTCGATTCCCTGCTCCTCCCCGGCTTGGTCAGCCCGCCGGTTTTTGCCGCTTTAAGCCTGCCACCCAGCCGCATGGCGGATTGTTTCCACGGCACGCGGTATCTCCCCTTGCCGGCTCTCTATTTCGCGGATAAGGCGAAAGCGGATGACGCTTCTGCAGGGCCTCCGGAAGAAAAACGATTCCTGATCGCTGTCTCGGTCCATGTAAATCCGGACAGCATCGCCATGCTGGTGGAATGCCTCCGTGAATCCGGGACGGGCCGGATCCAAATCCTGGCCGATGTGTCCCAAACCGCCGCGGACCGGCTGCGGGATAGTCTCGCCGGAGACATCGAGTGGCTACATGATCCCCCTCTCGGCGGCCGCTGGCAAATCATCAGGGAGGCTTCGTGGATCCTGTCATATCCCGGCCTGCCCGTGTATGAATGCTTGCTGGCCGGCCAATCCGTGATTCTGCTCCCCCGTTCCGATCCCGAAGAACGGATCTGCCGGTTGGTCGAATCCCGGGGCGCGGCCCGCGTGATCCCAGCTCAGATCACATCCGATAAGGAAAAATTGAAAACTTGCTTGAACGGCTGGCTCCATGATGAAACGCTGTACCAAAACTTGCGGCAAAACGCGCGGGAAGTGGTGGAAGGCAACGGCGCGCGGAACACCGTGGATATCCTGTTAAACCGCTTCCGCCACCGGAAGGGGAAATAAACGGTTCCCGGCAGCCGGAGAGTGTTCCACGGCCGGTGCTCAACAATCCCACCCACCGGCGGCATCGCGCCGGATCAAAAAATCCACCCAATCCGTACATGCGGATTGGGTGGATAAGCGCTTACCTGAGTAGTAGCGTTGCTTTCGTCCAGAATGGGATTAGTACAGTGACCACTCGCTGACGCCGGCGGGATTCATCGGCGCGGTGAAATGGGCTTGGATCCGCTCCTCGGTCAATACGTTGCCGTACACCGCGACTTCATCGATATACCCGTTGAAGTTGTCGCCTTGATCCGAGCCGCCCACCACCACCTGATTGCCGGCGCTGGCGGTCGCGAGACCGGCGGTGGTTGACGCCAGGACACCGTCGATGTAAATCCGGAATTCCCCGGCCGCCGTGTCGTTCACCATCACGCAATAATACCACCGGTCGGTTTCGTTAGGAATCGGCACCGCGGGACGCGTTCCGTCGCTCAGCGAGAAGAATTCCAACGTGTCCGTCTTATAGGCAAAAATGACCGCGCTTTGCGTTCCGCCAGTCCGCCGGAAAAAGAGGTAGGAGTTGGAACTTCGGAATTTCGGATTGAACCACAACTCGTACGTGAAATCGTCCAGGTTGTACAGAATCTGCGCCTGGTTCGAGGTCACCCGGCCGAAAAGGGCTTTGTTGGGCGCGCCGCCCGGGCCGTCCACGAACTGCACTCCGCTGGGCAGCAAATGGTTGTTGCCCACCTCATCATTGAAATTGCCTTCAAAACGCCAGTAAATCACCGGATTATCCGCTTTCACCGCGGCGGCATAACCGCCCGGGAACGCGGCCTGGAAATGCGCGGCGGCTTGCGCGGCGGTCAAGGCTTTGTCGTAAATGGCCACTTCGTCCAGATAGCCGTTGAAGACACGCCCTTCCGGATTCGTCCGTGTAGCGCCGATATAAAACTCGAAATCCTGCACGCCGAGGATCGGCTCTAAAAACGCCTCCTCGTTCCGGGCCGCTTCCTGCCCGTCCACGTAATAAATCAACGTCGCGGACTGATAATGGTACGACATCACCAAGTGATGCCAGGCATCCGTCTGATCGGGCATGGCGACCACCGCCGGTTCCGCCAATTCACCCGCCCGCCCCACAAACGTAATCTGGCCATTCGCGTAAGTCAGCGAGTTTTCCCCCCCGCCGGTCCCCCCCGCGAACCGCTGTAAAATGTATTTTCCTTCGTTGACTCCTTTCAGATTGATCCACATTTCGTAGGAAAAATCTTGCACCCCGCTCAGAATGTCGACACCAAACGCGGCCGCCCAAGCTTTCCCTTCACTCGAGGAATAGGCTTGGTTGCCCTGACCGGGGCCGGTGACGAAATTTGGCGACACCGCCGGATCCAGATTCAAATGGCCCTGCGCGTCCTGCAAGTCATTGGTGAACCGCCAATAGGTCAGCGGATTGTCAGCGGTCACCTGCTCCGCATACAGCTGCGCGCCGGCCGGCAACGCCACCGCCGCCATCAGGCCGCCCATGAACGCAACGGCGAACAGATTTCTTCTGCGTCTCATCATCATGTTTCGCTCCTTTGAAATAGAGAATACCCAAATGAATGCTTGTCCGGTATAGAAGTTTTCCTAAGGACTGTCAAGTGAAAATAGGGTTGATCCATGGAATTATCATGGAATTATCATTGAATTTCCATACGATCGATCGAACGCAAAAAGCAAGGATCGTTCCGAAATCCCATCAACCCCGCAGGGTGGAATCAGGGTTCGATCCGCCCAGATATATGGTATAAACTCCATCGATGGCTCAATGGCGGCCTTTGTTTACTATGCCCCAAGAAAAGGAGTTCGGCTTTGAATCGTTGGATTCGATTGACGCTAAGCGTCACGTTGGGTTTCGTTTCCATTTCCCCGTCTCCCGTTTCCGCCGAACCGGTTTATCCCGCGCATCTCTACCAGCCGCGGGACGGCGACTGGCTGGTGCAACCCGTGGCGGAACGGGCGGAGATCCACGCCGATGGGAATGAGGGCGTTCCCGCGCAAAAGCCGGCAACGCCCCGTTATCTCGTGATGGACAACGGCCTCGTTTCCCG
>Ga0116188_1001933_pt1 | contig 16981 bp, 11 predicted proteins | sample AD_JPNTR2_MetaG_FD_89807 | JGI IMG/M metagenome (GOLD analysis project Ga0116188, IMG submission 89807) | Active sludge microbial communities of municipal wastewater-treating anaerobic digesters from Japan - AD_JPNTR2_MetaG | ecosystem: Engineered > Bioreactor > Anaerobic > Digestate | place...
TGAAAGACAAAACCTATTCTTCTGTTCCTTATCATAGCAAGCTCATCATCAGATAGTGTTGATACATCTTTCCCTTCCCAGAGGACCTTTCCAGAACTAGGTCTATCCAGACATCCTATGATATGCATCAGCGTAGATTTACCAGATCCGGACGGACCCATTATAGCCTTAAAATCCCCCTTATTTACGTTAAGACTTACCCCATTTAAAGCCACTGTCTCAACACTATCTATCCTGTACACTTTATATATATCCTGAATAAGAATCAATTCTTCCATAACTTTTAATTAGACGCAGGGAGAGATATTTTTATTCTAATAGCGAAGATATTCCATAAAAAGATTCCTAACGTTACCCAGCACCTCGATATTCTCAGGTATCTCTATACCTATGCCAACCTGTCTGGTAAAGTCCACCAATGCCTCATAAGAGTCTTCTTCTCTTACCAGGATAGTTTTAGGTAGAGACTTTGTAGACTCAACAGCGTTTAAGAATAACTCCTGAGGATACTTAAACCTTTCTTCTCTTGAATATTTAAAAGTTTGAAGACCAATCCCGGTATTATCCCTGATATTCCAGACAATACCAATATAAGGAAAGTATGTACCCCTTTCATCCTCTTCATCTATAAGTGTTGGCGCAAAAAACAGGTCAATTGCCCACTCATCAGAGGTTCTTTCTAAAGCAAAAGGATTTATAGCCTCACCAAAGATTTTCTCGGGGTCATAGGCAGATACCATCTCTTCCGGATAATCAAGTTCCACCCAGGTATCCTCCCACAGGACGTTCTTACCCTTTTCCTTAACTACTCTTACCAGATTTTTATTATCAGCTATCAATCCGGGACCCTCTTTGAATCTCAGGCAGACATTTGTAACTTCTTTCAGAATAGATACCAGCAACTCTGCCTCCTCTTTATTTATACTGCAAGGATAATATCCCGGTAAATATCTTCTGAACGATACCCAATTATTCGACCCTCTAAACTTTAAACCAAGTTTCTTGATTATATCCAGCTCATCCTTAGCTAGATATTTTCTATCGGTGAAATGAATCATTATAAGGTCATTGTGATAAAACTGTTCTTCTTCACCATGCTTTAGCTCTAACATATCCAGAAGTGACATCAAACCGTTATCTCCAATATATATCGCCAAGCCGGCAAAAGATCTTTCCTTCCCAAGTACCACACAGTAACAGGTCTCTCCTGTTTTGGGAGATTGAACTCCAAAGATAACTGTATCTTCCATCCATTCCCAGCTCTTTATAGACTTAAACTCGAGAGCTAATCTAAAAAGCTTTCGCCAATCTTCCATTGATGGGGATAAGGTATTCATAACAATAGCCTCCTATTTCAAAATACTAGTCTCTAATTTAGATTATACTATTCATTTTACTCTTTTGCAAAGAAAAATAGAGGTGAGGAAGATATCTCCAGAATAGTCTATTTTTATCACCAAGCAATAAGGTCCCGAAAATTTTCGGGACCTTATCCTAGAGAGGAGGATATTACAAATTGGTCTATGTTACTAGATATGTCTAATTTGCTGTTTTAGTTCGAAATAATTTTTATATGAAATTATTAAACCTATTTAAAGTATTATTTTCTTAGATTATTGACTTTGAGATTTTATTTTTGTATAATTTCTTATATGAAAAACAAAGAAGAAAAACGCAATATATTAAAGTTAGGTTCAAATAAAAGTGATATCCTCTCTGTTATAAGTCAACATGGTCCTATCTCAAGATCGAGACTGGCAGAGCTTTTTGGTCTCAGTTTTACTGCTGTTACCCATATAATTAATAATTTTATAGAGGTTGGAATAGTAAAAGAGATTGGCAATGGGCACGACTTAAAGCCCAGGGGAAGGAGGTCTGCGCTCTTACAACTAAACGAAGATTACGGATATATAGTTGGTCTGGAGATAACCGATATCAGAATAAAGAGTGTCCTGGCTGATTTTTCAGGTAATATAAAGGCGGTTAAAAGGATTATTTTCGAAGAACATAATAAGGATTATCTTATTGGATGTATCATAGAGAGTATAGAGTCGATAGTAAATGAGTATGCTGGAAGCTGTGAGAAGGTTAAGGGGATCGGAATAGGGATACATGGTCTTGTGGATTATGAAAATGGTGTATCTCTCACTTTTCCATCGAGTGAAGACTGGGAAAATGTCCCTCTCAGGTCTATCCTGGAAGAAAGATTTAAGGTTCCTGTTAAACTGGATGCCAGACTCTATGTGGCGACTTTAGCGGAACTTATCTATGGAGAGGGAAAATATAATTCTGATTTTATCTATTTTAATTCCGGTCCTGGTAATGGCTTTAATATTGGGATAGTTCTCGACGGAAAGATATTAAGAGGGAATAAAGGTTTCGCTGGTCAATTCGGTCATCTTGTGCTGGACCCAAAAGGACCAAGATGTTTCTGTGGAAGTAGAGGATGTCTGGTGACATTAGCATCTCCTCTTGCCATAGAAGAAAAAGCGATAGAGGCTATCGAAGATGGTATTAATACATCTTTAACCCAGATATATAGAGAGAAGAAGAATATACTATTTAAAGACATAGCAGATTCTGCCCTCAAGGGTGATAAATTTTCCATTAATCTTATAGAAGAGGCAGGTAGATATCTTGGATTGGGTCTCAGCTATGTCATAAATCTATTTGCTCCACCTCTGGTCATTCTGGCTGGAACATTAAATGAGGCTGGGGATATGTTACTAAGTACTATAAAAAGAGAGGTAGGTCTACATTCTGTTCCACAAGTCTATCAAAATGTCGAGATTAAGTTCTCCTCTTTAGAAGAAGATATAGCCGCAAGAGGGGCTATAGCATTATTACTGAGAGAGCTTCTTAAAAAGATAGCAGAAGAAAATTGAAGCCCTGGTAGGAGGATAAAGATGGATAATAAAGAGCTTTTACCTCCCTGGACGGAGGTAAAAGCAGAAACTACCGATTATGAAGTTGAGGTAGATATGTGGGGTCGCAGTTATAGATTTTCCCATGCTATGCTGCCAACCAGTATTGTCAGTGCAGAGGAAGAAATTCTGTCATCCCCGATCCGATTAGCTGGAATAGTTAATGGAGAACCTGTTACCTGGCAAAGTAAAGATGTATTTTTACTTTGCTCCAATAAGTCTGAGGCGGTTGTTTCTGGCTGTCAGGCAAACGATAATTTGATTATTGATGTGACATCTACAGTTGAATTTGATGGGATGATCCGTATGGATATGGTAATAATGCCACAACGTGAAAGATCAAGCAAAAGGGAAGCATCTCCACAAATAGAGAGACTATGGTTGGAAGTACCATTTAATAAACATAGGGCGATACTCTTCCATTACTGGCCTGGAGGATGGGGGCATGCAAAGAATAGTGGCGCTATTCCTGAGAATGGGTTAACTTTGCCTTTCAAACCATTCATCTGGATTGGTTGGGAGGAAGGTGGATTAAGCTGGTTTGCAGAATCAGATAAAGGATGGGAACCAAAGGAAGAAAATTATTGTATTGAGATTGTTAGAGAAGGTGAGGAGGTAATATTACGTCTTCATCTACTTGATAAACAACCACGAAAACTACCATTAACATTGACTATGGGTCTTCAAGCTACACCAGTAAAACCAATGCCAAAGGATTTTCACCAGTGGCGAATATATCATGGTGCAAACTACGGAATTGAAAATCAGGCTATTAATCAGGAGGAAGATGAGACAGTACTTGACCATATTACTGAACTGGGAGTTAAAACACTGGTTTCTTACGAAAACTGGACACCAATTCAGGGCTACTGGAAAACAACGGAAGAGTCCAAATTAAGGCATCTAGTTTCTGAATGCCATAAGCGGGGGATCAAGGTACTTCTTTATTTTGGATATGAGTTATCTACTCTTGCACCTGAGTGGGGTAAGATGGCAGATGATGTGCTTGTAAAAGGCATTAATGGTGAGCTCGCTGGTGGATATCATCGTCTGCCTGAACAGAGGGCTTACATTGTTTGTTACAACAGCAGGTGGCAGGACTATTTTATCGAAGGGATCAGCCGGGCTTTAGAAGATTACGGGTTTGATGGAGTTTATCTCGATGGGACAATAGAACCCTGGGGATGCGCAAATGAAAGACATGGATGCGGATACCGGACCCTTGATGGGAGTCTTAAGGCTACCTATCCTATATTTGCGGTCCGGGAATTGATGAAGCGGCTCTATACCATCATTCAATCAAAGGGTGGAATTGTTAATGCTCATCAAAGCACCTGTTGCGTCACTCCAACACTGGCTTTTTGCCATTCCTACTGGGATGGTGAACAGTTCCAGGGTGGTGAACTTGCTACAGAAGCACTTCAGAAGCTGCCACTTGATACCTTCCGTGCTGAATTTATGGGTAAAAATTTTGGTATTCCCTGTGAGTTTCTGGTCTATGAAAAACCACCAGATTGGACATTTGAGCGTGCACTTGCTTTTACTTTACTTCATGATGTGCTGGTACGTCCTCTAAATCTAGAAGAACTGGAACTGATGTCAAAAATCTGGAAGGTGATGACTGATTTCGGTGTCAGTACAGCGGAATGGTATCCCTACTGGGAAAACGAGAGATTTCTCAAACTGGAACCAGATTATATAAAGGCAAGTTTTTATCAAAAAAAGGACAAGCTTCTGTTAGTAGTTTCTAACCTTTCTGATAAGCAAGAAGTAGAGGGTAAAGTAATTCTGGATACAACTGCGCTAAAAATCTCTGGTAATTTAAGGTTATGCTACGATGCTATTACTGGAGAGAATATTCCTATTAAAGATAGCGGCGTCCAGATTTCACTGCAGCCTATGACCGCAAGACTCATCCAGATAGAATGAAACAAGTAAATAAAACGAGGAGGTGAGATGTATTAAGGTTATAGGTAAGGGTGAAATACAGATAGTTTTAGAGTTTCCTGGAAAGTACCAATTTAATTAAAAAGGAGGGATTTTATGAAAAGATGGCTTGAGATTTTTGGAGTTGGACTAATTTTATTAAGTTTCTTGTCGGTTGCATATGCACAGGAATTCCAGCAGAACCTCTTATTTAACTATGATTTTGGAGCTGTAGATACTGCAACCGGCATTCCAGCTGCCTGGGATGTAGAAGATTCCTCCCAGGTAGATAACAAGGTAGTAGCCTGGGATGGTGATGTTGGACATAATACCTATGGCTCTCTAAAGATAGCTACTTGGGACCCTATAAAATCTACAATAAATTACGCAGAAGTAGTAGATGCAAAGCCTGGGGACAATTTAACCTTCGTTGTATGGGTAAAGACAGAACTGGTAAAGGGTAATGGGGCAAGAACTAAGATTGTATACCTGAAGGGAGAAGATGTTATAGGAGAAAAGACAACAAATTTCTTAAGTGGAACGAGCTCATGGAAGAAATTCTCTATAACTGATAAGGTTCCTGAAGGTGTAACTGGTATAAAGGTTATCCTTGAATTTGATGGTCAGGGTATAGCCTGGTATGATGATGTATCACTGGTATTACAGTAGGAGGTGATGAAGATGAGAAGATTTTTAACAATAATTCTAAGTTTGGTTATTTTAAGCAGTACCTTCCTGGGGACTGCGTATGCAGAGAAGGTATTCAGGTGGAGTGGTTCCTGGGGAAATACCTGGGACCTGTCGTTTCACCAGGGGTTTATATGGGTCCATATGATGGGACTAACTGAAGGTTTGATAAAGTGGGACAAAGATATGAACCCGGTAAAAGGGATGGCAGAAAGCTATACCATTTCTAAAGATGGCACTGTTTATACATTCAAGATAAGAAAAGATGCAAAGTGGTCTAATGGTGATAAGGTAACCGCCTACGATTTTGAATATGGAATAAAGTATATCCTAAGCCCTAAAAATGGTAGAGGCAGTTTCTTTGGTGGAGCCTGGTATATAAAGAATGCTAAGGATTATGCTAATGCAGTGATATCTGACCCAAATCAAGTTGGGATAAAGGTACTGGATGAATATACAATACAGTTTACATTAGATGGTCCACATCCTGACTTTTTAACTACATGCGCTCTACCAACACTGTATCCAATGCACAGGACATCTATAGAGAAACTCGGCAATAAAGCTTTCGATGCTGGAAACCTGGTAACAAATGGTCCGTACAAGCTAGTTGGCTATACCCCCAATGTAGAGTATATACTGGAGAAAAACCCATACTATTATGACGCAGACAAGGTAGAAGTAGATAAGATAGTTGGTAAATTGGGCGGGGATCCATTCCTGATGTACAGAAGAAATGAGGTGGACCTTATTAATGTGGGGGCAGCACAGCTTCCAGTCATAGAGAAAGACCCTATATTAAAGAAGGAGTTAATAACTTTCCCTCAGAGTACAGTTAATTTAATGTATTTTTCATATTTTGAGCATCCAGCATTTGATGATAGAAGGGTACTCACAGCCTTACAGAAGGCTATAGATAAAGAAAAGATATGTAAGTTTGTTTATAGAGGATTGGCAAAACCTGCATATAGCGTAGTTACGGATCTTATACCAGGATCGACAGCCAACGATCCAGAGGTTGTAGAAAAGTTCAGATTCGATCCGGAAGCAGCCAGAAAACTTCTGGCAGAAGCTGGATATCCTGGAGGTAAAGGCTTCCCAACCGTACACTTCTTGATTCACTCCGGACAAGCCAACGACCCATTAATTCTGGCTGTTAAGTCTGAATGGGAAAAGAATCTAGGAATAAAGGTAATTATAGATAATTATGAACAGGGAGTGTGGAGTGTGAAGAGATTTGAGATTCAGAGCGAACCTACATTCACCTTCTCTGGAGCTTCTTACCTCTATCCAGATCCAGCAGCTCCTCTTACACTCAATTATGCTGAAGGGTGCTTAGTGGCAAGTCTTAAGACTAAAGACCTGGTGGAGAAAGTAAGATTGGAGAAAGAGCAGACAGAGGCTTTAAAAGCTGGGGATGAAAAGAAGGCGTCAGAACTTGCCAAGAGGATACATAATATAATCTACACCAGATCCACTCCAGAGGCAAGGAAAATATTAAGTTTAGTTCAACAGGCTCAAAGAACTACAGATCCGAAGAAGAGATTAGAGCTATATAGACAGGCTAATAAGATAAGAGATATAAATATGTATAGTTCATTCCCCTTAGTTCAACCAATGTCAGCAAGGTTGGTTAAATCTAATTTTGAGGTTCCATTCAACAAGTATCTGGTCGGATTTCCTGTAGGCTTTGCATATATTAGGACCAAGTAAAAACTGTTTTAAGTATATCGGGGAAGCTATAAGCTTCCCCGATATCTGGATAGAAGGAGTGATAGGATGACTCAATATATAATAAAGCGTATCGGCTGGATAATCTTTAATCTATTAGTATTAAGTCTCATAGCTTTTATCCTTATCAAAAATGTCCCTGGAAGTTTTTTAGAACTTCAGATACTGATTGGTCAGGCAGGTACGATGGGAACAGGACTTACAATTTCTGAAGTGGAAAAGGTTAGAGGGGTAGAAACAGAGATGATGAAAAGGTGGGGGGAGGATGTCCCTTTATGGCAACAATACCTGACCTTTATAAAGGGTTTGGTCACTCTGGATATGGGACCATCCTTTCGATGGCCTACCCAAACCATAGAGGAGATAATCGCCAACACCTTCCCCGTATCATTTACAATAGCTATTCTGGCTGTCACTATAGCTATTATTATAGGTATCCCTTTAGGGGTCCTAGCTGCACTTAAACAGAATAGCTGGATAGATTATCTGGTATCTGCACTCGTTATGGTTGTGAGCGCCATACCTAACTATGTAATGGCAGTATTTGTCATCTTCTTATTCAGTTTCTGGATTCCAATATTGCCTACTTATGGATGGGGGCAACCAAAGAACTATATCCTTCCTGTCCTGGCTATGTCCTTTGGACCCATAGGAAGTATAGCTGGCTATATGAGAACATCTCTATTAGATGCCTTAAAGCAAGATTATATCAGGACCGCCTGGGCTAAAGGAGGAACAGAAAGGCATGTGATATTTGGTCATGCAATGAAGAACTCTTTAATACCACTGGTTACTATCCTTGGTCCTATGATAAGCCACCTAATATTGGGGACAGTCTTTGTTGAGGGTATGTTTGGTGTCCCGGGTATGGGACAGTATTTCTCGCAGGCGGCAGGGAGCCGGGATTATCCATTGATGATGGCTCAGACAGTTATCTTTGGTCTGATACTGATGATAATGAACCTTATAGTAGATATAATATACTTCTTCCTTGATCCAAGGATCAGGGTGTCCAGGAGGTAAATTTATATGGGAAATAAAAAGAGAATAGGTAGAAGTTACTGGTCTAATATATGGGAAAAATTTAAAAGAAATAAATTGGCTGTATTTGGTTTGATCTTTGTCTGTATTCTTATACTCCTGGGTATATCTGCTCCTTGGTTAGCTCCATACCCTTACGATGAGGTTCATTATGAAGCGGTATGGACTCCACCCTGTAGAGAATTTTTAGCAGGAACAGACCAGCTGGGGAGAGATATATTTAGTCGTCTATTATATAGCCTAAGAAATGCTATTATAGTCGGTCTTGGTGCGCAATCTTTAATCGTTGTTATCGGGTTAACACTGGGGCTCATAGCTGGATTCTATGGAGGAAAAACGGATAATATACTTATGAGAATAGTAGATATAGTTTACTCTTTCCCCAGCTATCTTTTAAATATTATTCTGGTCCTGGTATTGGGGAGAGGTTATTTTTCTATATTTGTAGCTATTGCTGCAACTGGATGGGCTGGTATGGCAAGACTGGTCAGAGGGCAGACACTTTCTACCAAGAGTAGAGACTTTGTAGAAGCCGCAAGGGCTTCTGGAGCAGGCAATAATAGAATTATGTTCAGGTATATACTGCCGAATATAATTGGACCAGTAATATATTCAATATTCAGTGGTATCCCCGGAGTTATGCTGGTCGAGTCCGGGTTAAGTCTGATAGGTCTGGGTGTAAGACCACCAATGCCCAGCTGGGGACTTATGATATCTGAGGGAACGGGACAATTCTTATATAACCCTTATATGTTACTCGCCCCTGCAGGTATGCTGGTTTTAACAATTCTGAGTTTTAATTTTGTAGCATTTGGTCTGAGAGATGCTCTTTCTGCCAGAGAGTAGGAGGATATTATGGATTTACTTTTAAGCATAGATAATCTAAATGTTCATTTCTATCGATCAGAGGGGGTTTTAAAAGCAGTTGACGGTATTTCTTATAACTTGTATAAAGGAGAAGTCCTTGGAATAGTGGGAGAGAGCGGGAGTGGGAAAAGTGTCAGTGTCCTTTCTATAGTGAGACTTCTACCAGCCAATGGTAAAATAGTAGATGGCTCAATCTCTTTTGATGGAAAAGACATACTAAAACTATCCATGAATGAACTGCAGGATATAAGAGGAAAAGATATAGGATTTGTATTTCAGGACCCAATGAGTTCATTAAATCCCGTTATTACTGTTGGACAACAGGTTATGGAGCCATTACTCTGGCATAACCTGTGCAGTAGAGAAGAGGCATATAAAAGAGCGAAGAATATGCTTGGTATGGTAGGTATCCCCTTCCCTGAAGAAAGAATGAAGGAGTACCCCTTTCAATTTAGTGGTGGAATGAGGCAGAGGGTTATGATTGCAATCGCACTCATCTGTAATCCAAAGCTTCTGATAGCAGACGAACCTACCACTTCTCTTGATGTTACCACACAGGCTCAGATAATACGACTTTTAAAAAATATGAGATCTGAGCTAGATATGTCTGTTATACTTATTACCCATAACTTAGCCTTAACTTCAAATTTCTGTGACAGGCTTATAATAATGTATGCCAGCAATATGATGGAAACTGGAGGAACTAAAGACGTATTGAATACCCCTTCTCATCCGTATACCAGATTTTTACTCGATGCTGTTCCCGATATAGAGGTCGAAAAAGAACTGGTCCCTATCCCTGGAACAATCCCCGACCTTATAAATCCACCTGAAGGCTGCAAGTTCCATCCAAGATGTCCTATGAGTATGGATATATGTAGAGCAGAAAAACCTCCCCTATTCCCTGTTGGAGACGGACACTATTCTGCCTGCTGGCTGTGCGGGAGGGAGTAATGGAAGATAAAATTTTAATATCAGTTAAGAATCTGAAAAAGTATTTCTCCAGAGGTAAAGATATAGTTCATGCGGTGGAAGATGTCTCCTTTAATATAAGAAGGGGAGAAACTCTGGGTCTTGTTGGAGAGAGTGGAAGTGGAAAGTCTACAGTAGCAAGATTAATAATAAGGTTAATAGACACTGATGGAGGGAATATTATTTTTGATGGGGTTGATATAACTACATTATCTGAAAAAGCGCTAAAGCCATTCAGGAGACGTATGCAGATCGTATTTCAGGACCCGGCATCTTCCCTGAATCCTCAGATGACTGTTGGGACAATAATAAAGGAACAGTTTCTTATCCATAAGCTCGGGACAAAACAGGAACAGGAAAAATGGGTAGAGGAATTATTAGAAAAAGTTGGTATAGACCCAAGTTTTAAGGATGCATATCCTCACGAATTCAGTGGTGGACAACAACAAAGGATATGTATAGCCAGGGCTATTGCACTCAGAAGTGAATTTATTATATGTGATGAGCCCCTATCTTCCCTTGATGTTTCCATACAGGCTCAGATAATAAAGCTCCTGGAGGATTTGCAAAAAGAGCTTGGTCTTACCTATCTATTTATATCCCATGACCTGGCTGTTGTAAAACATTTATCCGATTCTATAGCTGTTATGTACCTGGGAAAACTTGTTGAATTCTCCAATAAGAAAGACCTTTTTAGCAATCCCCTCCATCCATACACTATCACCCTGCTATCTTCAGTTCCAACCATAAAAGGAGAGGAAAAAGAGGTAGAGCTTAAAGGAGAACCGCCAAGTCCTATAAATCCGCCAGAAGGATGTCCGTTTAATCCTAGATGTCCGAAAAAAGAAGATATATGTGAGAGAGAAACTCCTATTTTGGAGGAGATATGCGAAGGACACTTTGTAGCCTGTCATATTGTTCAACGATAGCTCTGGTGATTGTCCTTGTTTTAACTGGTGTATGTGATGGCTATTCCAGGTCGTCTTCAGAGCTTGATAATAAACTTTTTGATTCTCTCCTAAGATACGAAAAGTATGTTCGAACAAATGAGGATCCCAAGTATGGCTATAAATTATCTCAGGGGTACCCTATGTATCTATATACATTTGGGATGATGCACTATAGATTGTATCTGCTTACAGAGGATGAATATTATAAAAACAAGGTGATAAATATAGCTGATACCGCTGAAAGCATTAGAAATGCAGATTGGACCTGGTATTTCTACGATGGGTCTAAATTTACGCAAGATCCAGTATCCCTTTATAATTGCCAGTTTACCGAGCTTTTTCTTTATACCTATAAATTGACTGACGATAAAAAGTATATGGACTTTGCCAGAAAGACCATCTATGCTCTACCAGAACTCTTATACTTTATAGGTTCAACTGCTGCATATAATTACTTCTTTTATCCTTTCACAATGATAGCAGAGTATCTCTACAGTACTGGAGAAAATAGTGCTGAATTAAAAGAGGCCGGAGAATATGCATACTATATGGCTATGCAAGGTTATAATCCTAATACAAAGAAATGGTACTATTCACCAGCTGAATATATAAGAGGATTCTATGACGGTCATAGTGCTAACTACCAGTTGGGAGAGATGGCATCTTTTCTTGAACATCAGGAGGCTATACGGGCTATATTCCCAGAAGAATATAATTATTTCCTGAATGAACTTCCAGGTATGCTGGACGTAGTGAAAAGGTATCAGTTACCATCAGGTGCCTATTACTATAATAATGATGCGCCAGACTGCACTGAGACTATTGGGGGAGTAATATCATTCTATACTCTATATGATAGGACATTTAAGACTAACCATGATGACATCATTAAAAGATGTATTGAAACAATACTCAGCCGGCAAGCCCCCAATGGAGCTTATTACAAAACAGCTGGAAGTGATGTGGCAGAAATCTGGTATGGGGATGGGATTGGTCTTGCCATACCACTGTATCTTCTAATGAAAGAAAATGGGAAAAAGGAGGATAAAGTGTCTGAAGAACCTGAGGCTATTAAAGAGAGAAAAAGTAGAGAGATTATTCTGGGTGATTATGATGCTGAACTCAGAGATACATCTGGAAGAGTTGATAGCGTAACTCTTATTAAAAGACTTAAGTCTTTGGGGGTAAATACATATGCCTATCTGATATGGCACTCTCCAGATGACTGGGAAGACCTGTGCCAGAGTTTTATGCCTTTAGCTCAAGATGAAGATATCAACGTCATAGTATATATGGTACCACCTTCTGAACCACCATCTCCAAAACCATACGAGTATGATTATATAGAATGGGCTCAAGCTATAGGAAAATTATCTAGAAGATATCCTGGACTTATAGGTATCGCTATAGATGACTTTAACTATAATACCAGCTTCTTTACCCCCTCTTATCTCAAAGAGATAAAGAAAACTATTAATAACATAAATCCTTCTTTAAGATTATTCACCGTATCTTATTACAGAGATATAACTGACACATTTCTAGCCCAATATGGAGAGATTATAGATGGGGTAATCTTCCCGTTTAGAAATGAACCTAGAGTGGACACTGTAACTACATCTACATTAGACCCACAGGTAAGATCTGTAAGAGCAACATTAGGAGATAAACTATCGGTAATCATTATGATATATGCGTCTAAACTGTCTAGTGCCACCATACCTCCGGATGCCAGATATCTAAGAGAAACAATAAGTACTTCTCTGGAGCTTATAGAGGAAGGTATAGCTGATGGCATTATTACTTACTGTTTACCTAAGGTGAGCGAAGAGGATGAGATGTTTAAAACAGTAAAAGAATTATTCTCGAGTTTCAATAAACGGTAGGAGGTACATACCTATGGGAAAGTGGTGGGAAAAACCCCTGCGTATAGTAGATATAGGATTACCCGAATATAAGCTGGAAAGGATTGCAGAAGCGGTAAAGAGAAAGAAAGAGTTACACTTTAACTGTGAACATTTCAGTGCTTTTGGTTATGAGGGTGGAGAAAAGGGCATCTTTTATTTTAAATCCAGCGTAGCTGAACAGGTTCAACTGGATCTACTCGATGAATATCTAAGGGCTGCACACAGAGAGGGAATCAGGGTAATAATATATTTTAATGTTCATTGGCTGAGTCCTGCAATTGCGAATAAACATAAAGATTGGGTACAGCTTAGAAGAGATGGAAGTGTAATAGATGATGTCTATGGTTTAGGGATGTCCCCCTGTGTAAATAGTCCCGACTATAGAAAATGGTCGTTCCAGGTAATAAAAGATTTGGCTCAATATGACATAGATGGGATCTTTTTAGATGGTCCTATTTTTATAGCCAGCGGATGCTACTGTGATGCCTGCAGAGAAAAATTTAAATCGGAGTTCGGAGAGGATTTACCTGCCAAAGAAGATTGGGAAAGCTCTCTATGGAAAAAGTTCATAGAGTTCAGATACCAGAGTATTACAGACTATATGAGAGATGCTTATAATACTTTAAAATCGACAAAGCCTGATGCAATAATCTATATGAATGGTCAGGGATTGTGGCCTAGCTGGCCTAATGGCAGAGACAATAGACGCCTTGCCCCTCATCAGGATATTATCGGGGCGGAGGGTGGATTTATAGGGGGAGATTTAAGTAGGGTTCCGCTATGGAAACCTGCTATGTCTGCTAAGTTATTGGAGACTCAAGCTTCAGGTAAGCCTACTGTGATATTCATTGCAGGTAAAAACTGTGGCTGGGATAATTATGCATTAACCCCTGAAGAGACCAGGCTTTTATATGCAGACACCATAGCTTATGGAGCATCCCCCTGGTATGGAGAATCCTACTCCAACATATTTGATCCTGGTGCAGAGGCAGCTGGTGAGATGAATAAGTTTATAGAAGAAAATGAAGATTATCTGGAGAAGACAAAACCAGTGGCTAAAGTTGCTCTTATGTGGTCAATAAAGACAGCCGATTATTACAGGGCAACAGTTCCTATTACTGACTTTACCCAGGAGGGGGAAAGACTTACAAGACATATAAGAGCTGGCGACCACTTTAAGGCTTTCACCGGATACTTTGAAGTACTTACAAGGAGTCATATACCATTTGATGTACTGGATGAAAAGGGAATAGAGGAAAAACTTAAAAATTATGATGTTCTGGTTCTTCCCAATGTAGCTTGCCTATCTGACGATACTGCAAAGACCATAGAAAACTGGGTAAAAGATGGTGGGACACTGATAGCAACATTTGAGACGTCTTGCTATGATGAATGGGGTAATAAAAGAGCTAAACCTGTCCTCTCAGATATACTAGGGATAGATATAGAAGGTATTGATGGTCCCTGCAGGTTAGATTATTTCAACCTGGGAGAGGGAAACTTCTTCGACAGGATAAGTTCTGAACTCATTCCATCACCGATATTTAGAATTAAAGCCAAAACCACCTCAGGTAAAGACTTGACTCTCTATAGAGAGAAATTTCCAGCCAGATATCAACCACTACCTCCAACATCTACTTACCCTGCTATCGTGGAGAATAATTATTATAAAGGCAAGGTCTTCTATTTCTGCGGGAACATTGATGAATCTTATCTTGAATTCCATTTTCCAGAGCATAGACTTCTTATGATTAGACCCATAGAACTTTTCACTAGCCCTCTGGTTATTACCGATGCCCCAGAAACAGTTGAGATAAGTATAAGAAGACAGGACGAAAAGAACCGGGTTATTATTCACCTTATAAACTTTACTGGTGAGATGACCCGCCCAATAAACAGGGTTATACCGATATATAATATTAATATCACTCTTCCCTGGATAAACAATGCCAGGAGGGTGATAAGTCTCTCTAATAGAGAAGAGCTTAGCTTTAATCTGGAGAAGGGATTAAATATAGTAATCCCTGAACTCAAGACTTATGATGCCATAGCGATTGAAGGAGTATACTAATTAATATTTTTAATATTTCATTCTGTATAGCCTCCCCATCATATACTTCTATTAAACAGGGAGGCTATAATATTTTATATGAAGGGAGAGGAATATGAGTAATAATAGCCTTATATCAAACAGAAAACCACTTTTAAACACTCTTTTTATAGATCTTCCCCTTGGTTCAGTAACTCCAGAGGGCTGGTTACGCAATCAATTGAATATCCAGGCAAATGGTCTTACCGGTCATCTGGAAGAAATATGGGAGTCAGTTGGAGCTAATAGTGGATGGTTAGGAGGTACTGGAGAGAATTGGGAGAGAGGACCTTATTATTGCGACGGATTAATTCCATTAGCATATCTTCTTAATGATGAGAGATTAATAAAAAAGGCAGAAAAATGGATAAACTGGACACTCAACAGTCAGACTGAAGAGGGAAACTTTGGTCCACCCGACAACCCTGACTGGTGGACCAGGATGGTAATGCTGAAAGCTCTAATTCAGTACTATGAGGCAACTTTAGATCCTCGAATCATAGAGTTTATGGGAAGGTATTTTGACTATCAGTTTAGGAATATAGAAAAAAGACCTCTTGAGAGCTGGGCTATGGCAAGAGGAGCAGAAAATATATATTCCATCTTCTGGTTATACAATAAAACAGGAGAATCATTCTTGCTTGATCTGGCTGATATAATCTTTGGACAGACACTGGATTGGGTAGATCTGTTTACAAATTTCCCCTATACAAGACCCATCAAGTTTTACTACGATTTTCAAAAATTTCGAGAGGTTTTTAATAAGGTCCAAGATATTATAAACTACCATTCCCATCATGTTGTAAATGTAGCTATGGGGATAAAACTTCCTGCCTTGTTTTATCTCTATACCGGAGAGGAAAGATATAAGAAGGCGGTAAAGTCAGCGATAGAAAATCTTACCCGATATCATGGTGTTGCTAATGGTATGTTTACCGGTGACGAACATCTTAGTGGAAGAGACCCTTCTCAAGGGACAGAATTATGTGCGGTTGTAGAGTATATGTTCTCTCTTCAGAATATTATAAGAATATTTGACAATAATATAGAGTATGCAGATATCCTTGAGAAAATTGCCTATAATGCATTGCCTGCGACTTTTACCGATAATATGTGTGCACATCAGTATGACCAGCAGGTGAATCAGGTCCTTGTCTCGGTTGCAAAGAGAAACTGGTATAATAACAATGATGATTCAAATATATTCGGTTTAGAACCAAACTTTGGTTGTTGCACTGCAAATATGCATCAGGGATGGGCAAAGTTTATAAAGAATCTATGGTTTGCCACTGAAGATAATGGACTTGCTGCAACTGTATATGCTCCGTCCTCTGTTAATATAAAAATAAACAATACAGACATTAAAGTAAGCGAAGAGACAGATTATCCATTTAATGAGCAGATTAAGTTCACTATAAGCTGTAAGGAAGCGGTCACTTTTCCACTGAGGCTGAGGATACCTGGCTGGTGCCAGGACGGAGAGATAAAACTTAATGGTAAAAAACTGTCCAATGTTACCCCTGGGAGCTATTATAAGATTACAAAAGAATGGCAGGATGGAGATATGATAGAGCTGAGACTACCTATGGGAATAAATATTAATTCCTGGTTAAATAACTCTATAAGTGTAGAGAGAGGACCTATAGTATTTGCATTAAAGATCAGGGAAGAGTGGAAGAAGATAGCTGGTCAAGAGCCATTTGCAGACTGGGAAGTATATCCTGAGAGTCCATGGAATTATGCATTGGTGGTAGATAAAGAGTCCCCAGAAGACTATTTTTCAGTAGAGGCGGGTAATGTTTCCAATATTCCATTTAACTCAGATAAACCACCAATTATCTTAAGGTGCAAGGCTAAAAGGCTGGAAGACTGGAAATTAGAGGATAA
>Ga0116188_1001947_pt1 | contig 16899 bp, 12 predicted proteins | sample AD_JPNTR2_MetaG_FD_89807 | JGI IMG/M metagenome (GOLD analysis project Ga0116188, IMG submission 89807) | Active sludge microbial communities of municipal wastewater-treating anaerobic digesters from Japan - AD_JPNTR2_MetaG | ecosystem: Engineered > Bioreactor > Anaerobic > Digestate | place...
AATCATATAAATGGTTAACAAATTAAGAAGAGGTGAGATGTATTAAGGCTATAGATAGAAGTGAGACGACAAGAAGTTTTAGAGTCCCAAAAAATCTTACTAAAATTGGAAGGAGATGAATTTTTTGTCTAAAACACTATTTCCAGAACCGAAATACATAGAATTCCAGGATAGTTATCTTAAGCTTACTAAAGATGTAAAGCTCGTACTCCCTCAGGAAGCAGATTCTCTTGAGTTTCACGCTGCAGAGGAACTTGCCACAACAATTCGTTCGATGGGCGGGAATATTGTAGAGATTACAAAAACTCCGAGGAAGGATAAGACTATTTTTATTGGTAGAAGTTCAGGAAATCAGACACAGGAGGATTGGGAAGCTCTCAGTCGTCATCCCCTTGGAAGCTACAATGAGGGCTATCTGCTTGATGTCTCTGATACAGGAATTTATCTTTTAGGAGATGACCCCGCCGGAACCTTTTATGCCTGCAGAACTCTTGAGAGCCTTCTTGAACTTAAGGATGGATATCTTATGGTGCCCAAGGTGAGAATACGGGACTTTCCAGACTATCGTTATCGGGGGCTTTATATAGAAGATAAATGGGGACCTGACCTTATGACCCTAGATGACTGGAAGCATCTTATTGATTTCATGGCTAAGATAAAGCTTAACTTCCTTGGGGTAGGAGTCTATGGATGCTGGTGTATCCAATATGATAATAAGATAACTGAGTTTCTTATGCTACCTTTGAAGAACTATCCAGATCTTGCCACACCTAAGACCATCAGCTACTACTCACCAGGTAGGAATGGCTCTGTGACGCTGGAATACCTTTCTCCTATGTTTACTCAAGATTTCTTTGGCGAGGTCATAGCTTATGGAAAGGATCATAATGTAACTGTGAGGCCACATTTCAATAGCATGGGGCATAATACCCTGATTCCGAGACACTATCCTAAGGTATCCTCAAAGGACGAAGATGACCTCCCGACAGGTTATGGCTTCTGCCTTTCTTCTAAAAAGACTTATGAGATGATGTTCAGGATTTATGATGAGATAATTGATAGGTATCTTCTCCCAAATGGCATCCGTTCATTCCATATAGGAATGGATGAGGTCTACCCATTGATTGGTATTGACCCTACGGAGCCTAAAAGACTGATAGACCCCTGGTGTAAATGTAAGGAATGCATCACCAAAACTCATGAGGAGCTTCTAGTAGATTACCTCCTGCAAATTATGTCTCACCTCTTGGAAAAGGGGATCGAACAGATCTGTCTATGGAATGATCAGTTGGTGAGACATATGGATGTGCTTGGAGATAAATTTATACGTCAGCTTGAAGAGAGAGGACTTAAGGACAAAGTAGTCCTTGAGTGGTGGTGGTATGGGCTAGAGCCTCCAGAGACCTTCCGCACTCTACGAAAAGAACTTGGACTTAAGCGTTGGGTTAACCCAATGACTGGTTATTATTTCTGGATGATCAACGAAAGTTATCTCCAGAATATTCAGCTTATGACGAAGCTTGGGTATGAGAACGGAGCTGAAGGAATTGAATCTTACGGGGTATACGACCCAGCCTTCCATAGAAACTACCTGGCACTTTCAGAGTGGTCCTGGAATCGGGAGACAGTAGACAGAATTGAAAACTTTCGGATGAAATACACCCTAATGTTTCGAGATTTCTCGTCCCCGCAAGTAGCAGAAGCTATAGCTGAATTTGATAAGATAATTGATCCTGGTCCGATACGGAATCTTATATCCCAGCTAGTTTACTATCCATATACTTACGTAAACAAGGATAAACTTTACCCGAGGAATTACCTCAACGAGTGTCTGGACCTCCTCTTGAAAGACCAGAAAGGTTCACGACAGAAACTTGAGGAGGCTTTGATAGCATCAAACAAGGCGTACGAAGGTTTTAAGACGTTAAAATGTTCATCTGGTGAATTGAGTCAGGTTATTCGTAATTATGCTGCCGAGGCAAAACGTATCGAGTCGATAGCAAAGGAATTTCTTCTTCTAATGGATGCCTGTGAAGTGTATAATCAAGCAATGGAACTGACGGAGAAACCGGGAAATCCTCATGAGGAAGTCCTTTCTAGACTTGAGACTTGCCAGACCAGGCTTGATGAGATCCTGAATGTCCATGACAGCATGATGACCGAGATGGAAGAGGTTAAGGAGGATTACCTTATTCCGCATCTTATGCGAGACCTTACCATGATGCGTAATGCTTTCCTTAAGCTGCACAGCCGACTTGCTGAGATAGTTGACTCCATCAGGGAAAGTCGTGGGTCTTTGGAATTAGTACCCATTGAATGGATACTCACAGGGAAAGGATAATTTTAGATTTATGGAGCACTTTATAATCTACAAAGATGAGAATGGCTATTGTGCATTTCCAGATGTAGAGAGATTAAACAACGGGGAGATAGTAGTAATCTTTAGAAAAGCTCCTAAAAGAAGGATACCAACTCACCTTGATTCTGAATCCAAAGCTGTACTAGTAAGGTCGAAAGACCCTTATCACACTTGGGGAGAAGAAATTACTGTTTATGATGATGAATTTGGTATCCAAGACCCTTCTGTAGCTGTACTAAAAGATGGAACCATTATCTCTAACTTCTTCAAGTGGAAGGTTGTAAAAGAGGAACCTTTCGACCACTATGTAGTTGGTACGTTTATAGTTAAATCTCTAGACGGTGGCTATACCTGGGGTAAAGAGTCTATAAAAGTAGATGTCCCTGAGATTAAAGATCCGGCTACATCAGATTCTATCATAGAGTTACCTGATGAAACTTTACTTATACCGATGTATGGTTCTTTCGAAGGTGAAAGACAAAGAGCCTTTATTATGAGATCAAAAGATAAAGGAATGACCTGGGGAGACTTCAGTACTATTGCTTTTGATCCTCTGGGGAATATGGACTTTCAAGAACCTGCACTGGCAATTTTGCCCTCAGGTAAACTTATCTGTATGATGAGAGTCTATGGCACAGAGCAATATCTCTGGCAGTCAGAATCTTTTGATTGGGGATACTCATGGAGTATCCCCAAAAGAACTCATGTCTGGGGATTTCCGGCGCATATACTTGTTTTAAGAGATGGTAGAATTTTATGCACCTATGGCTACCGTAGACCTCCATATGGTGTAAGAGGATGTATAAGTACAGATGAGGGTAAAACCTGGGATATAAAAGACGAAATCATAATAAGGGCTGATGGTTTAAATGGAGATCTGGGTTATCCTGGTTCTGTAGAACTGAGTGATGGGAAGATATTGACAGCTTATTATTTCCACGATGCAAATGGAACCAGATATATAGCTGGAAGTATTTATGAAATCTAAGATAGAATTTATAGCAGGAAATTTTTTAAAATAAAAATCTTATTATAGGAGGATTATTTATGAATGAAGTTTTAGAAGAGAGGTGGATTCATCCACTTGCCGAGCCTCTGGATGTGGATAGAAATGGTCCTTTTGTTACCATGCCAGACGGAATACTTCTTACTGTTGATGCAGAAGGGCTTAGAAAAAGTGATGATGGAGGAAAAACCTGGTCAGAGGCTCAGTTTATCTGCGAAGGCATAAAATCTAGCGAACCTGCCTCTCATTATCTCTTACGAACTCAATCAGGTACACTTGTATTGGTTTATCTTAATTTTAAGACATATCATTTCGAGTGGGATGAAATAAATAAGGAACCAAAGGATAATTGCAAATTAGAAGTATGGACAATAAGAAGTGTAGACGATGGAAAAACCTGGATAGACAATCAAAAGGTCGTTGATGGTTATAATGCTAATTTTTTCGGATTTATACAGACTTCCAGAGGAAGACTTATCTTCCCTGTTGAACATCTGATAAAGTCTCCTGGCAGGTTCATCGTTTTTTCCCTCTGCTCAGATGATGATGGTAAAACATGGAGGAAAAGCAATTTTATAGACCTGGGTGGTCACGGACATCATGATGGAGCAACAGAGCCAGCTATTGCTGAGCTGAGTGATGGAAGGATCCTTATGTTTATAAGAACTAACCTGGACCGATTCTGGCAAGCTATATCCGAAGATGGTGGCAGATACTGGAGAACTATAATACCAAGCCAGATAGACGCCAGTAGTTCTCCAGGTTATCTATTGAAACTTCATAGTGGACGTTTAGCACTGGTTTGGAATAGACTTCAACCAGAGGAAGGTACTTATGAAAGACCTTATACCCCTCAGCATTCTGAAGTCTTAGCTTCCTGGTTTAGAGAAGAATTATCTATCGCATTTTCAGAAGATGATGGTAAGACCTGGACAAAACCAGTCGTTATTGCTCGTCAGCCAGGAGGACAGCTGAGTTATCCATATATTTTCGAGGGACAACCTGGAGAGATATGGATAGCAGCAGGTTTTGCATTTAAAAGAGGCTGGAAAGATTCTTTGCCTTTCCGGGTAAAGATTGACGAAGAAAGATTCATTAATTATCTCAGGAGGTCAGAATATGCTTAATTGGGGTGTTATTGGATGCGGAGGGATAGCTTATAGGAGAACAATCCCTGAGGGGATACTGAGGGCTAAAAATGCAAGACTCTTAGCGGTTATGGATGCAGATAAGAATAAGGCAAAAGAGGTGGGGGAAAAGTTTGGAGTAAGATATTATTCAAACATAGAAGATATCCTTAGGGATGGAGATATACAGGTAGTTTATATAGCTACCCCTGTTTATCTCCATAAAGAACAGATTATACATTCAGCCATGGCAGGCAAACATATACTATCTGAAAAACCTTTAGCCTTGAAATCAGGAGAGGCAGGAGAGATTATAGATGTGTGTAAAAGAGAAGGGGTGAAACTTGGAGTGGGCTATATGATGAGATTTCATTCTCTCCACGAGAAGGCAAAAGAGATGATAGGAAATGATGAATTGGGCAAGATAGTATTTGCCAGGGCACAGCTTTCCTGCTGGTACCCACCTATACCTGGTGCCTGGAGACAGGATTCAGCTCTTGGTGGTGGAGGGGCATTAATAGATATGGGGATCCATAGTCTAGACCTCCTAGAATACATAACAGGATCAGAGATAGAAGAAGTTGCCTGCTTTACCGATAATGTTATTCACAGTTACAAATCAGAAGATTCCAGTCTGGTAATGGTGAGGTTTAAGAATAAAGCCCACGGAGTAGTTGATAGTTACTTCAACATACCTGACAATTCAAGCAAGAATAGACTGGAGATATATGGAACAAAGGGTAGTCTTCTGGCTGAAGGAACCATAGGTCAATCCTCTGATGGAGAGATGTTTGCCTATTTGGAGGAGGATTCAAAAGGGTATGATGCCTCACAGGTAAGGTATATAAAGGGAGGAATGGAGATAAAAGTTCCTCTTTTGAATATGTATCAGGCAGAGGTAGAAGCTTTCACAGCCAGTATAGAGGAGAATAAGATACCTCCAGTACCTGGAGAAGTAGGATTATGGAGCCTAAAGGTTATAGAAGCCTGTTATGAGTCAAGTAGAGATAAAAGGTTTGTAAGAGTAGGGAAATAAATTAATATAAAAGGAGTGAATAGAATGAGCAAAGAGAAACTAGCTATTGAAGGGGGAGAACCAGTAATCAGGGAGAAGCTTCCTACCTGGCCATGGTTTGATGAAGAAACCATTCAGGCGGTAGTAGAAGTATTAAGGAGTGGTAAGGTTAATTACTGGACAGGGTCAAAGGGTATGGAGTTTGAAAAGAAGTTCGCTGAATGGTGTGGCGCAAAGTATGCCATATCAACATCAAGTGGGACAAGCGCGCTCCATACTGCTCTTGGAGCATTAAATGTTGGTCCTGGAGATGAGGTAATTACAGTACCATATACATTTATTGCCTCCTCTTTCTGCGTAGTACAGGCTGGAGCTATTCCTGTATTTGCCGATGTAAGAAGAGAAGATCATTGTATTGACCCTGATGATATTGAGAGAAAGATAACCGAACGAACTAAAGCAATAATACCCGTACATCTCTACGGGATAGTATGTGATATGGATAGAATTATGGAGATAGCAAAAAAATATAATCTCTACGTTATAGAGGATGCGGCAGAAGCACACGGAGCAGAATACAAGGGGAAAAAGGTGGGGACTATTGGAGATGCTGGATGTTTTAGTTTTTGCCAGAACAAGACATTTACTACCGGCGGAGAGGGGGGAATGATAACAACCGACAATGAAGACGTAGCTTGGGAGGCACGCTCATTTAGAGATCACGGATATGATGTTAGAAGAAGGATGAGTCTTTTAGAGATGGAACAGGCATTACCGTATATCCATAGAAGAGTGGGCTTTAACTATAGAATGACAGAGATGCAATCGGAAATAGGAATAAAAGAGCTTGAAAAGATTGACACATGGAATATTCCTAGAAGGAGAAGAAGTGCCCATATTTTAACAGAAGAATTGAAGGATTGCCCGCAGATTTTGACCTTACCTTTAGATACACCAGAAAGGAAGAATGGATACTATGTATATCCTATTGTACTCAATCTAGATGAATTAAGGTGTGATAAGAAGACATTCTTAGATGCAGTAATAGCAGAAGGGGTATATGCATGGAGAGAATTTTGGCCACAATCCTACAGAGAGGAAGCATATACAAATCATAATGGTTTTGGTAGATTCAAATTCCCATTTAGAAGTAAAGAATATACAAATCCGGAATCGGTCCAGTATGATAAAGTTTTCTGTCCAAACTGTGCATGGTTAGAAGAAAGAACATTTGTTGTTCATATCTGGCCCACATTACAGGATGAGCATATATATCTTATGGCTGAGGCGATAAAAAAGGTGGCAAATGCTTATGCAAAGTAGAATCTCAGCTGGAGCATATGAGATAGATATTACCCCTCCTCTGGGGGTAGATCTGGCTGGATACTTTAATGTGAGGAAAGCTGATAGTATTCTGGATGATCTCTATGCAAAGTCGGTTGTATTAAAAGATAAAGATACTGAAGTAGCTATAACCTCCTGTGATTTATGTGTAATTCCAAGAGAGATAGTGTTAGCTATAAGAGGTCTTGCATCTCAATGGAGCGGAATTCCAGAGGAAAATATTATGATATCAGCCACCCACACTCATACTGGACCTGTTACCACAGGACTTCTGGCAGGAGAAATAGATTCTACTTATATAGAGATCTTAGTAAAAAAGATTGCAAGTAGTATAGCTATGGCTAAGAAGAATCTGAAGGAGGCTAATGTAAAGGTTGGGAAAGGTGAAGAACAGAACCTGGTATTTAATCGCAGATATGTTATGAAGGATGGTTCGGTAAAGACAAATCCAGGGAAGCTTAATCCAGATATTATAAGACCTGCTGGTCCTGTAGATCCTGATATTCTGGTAATACTATTAGAAGACGATATAAAAAATCCGATAGCCTTACTCATAAATTATGCCAATCATGTGGACACAATAGGAGGTACAGGGATATCTGCCGATTATCCTGGTATACTTTCCAGGACTCTGAAGAGATTTCTTGGAGATATTCCTGTGCTTTTTCTTACTGGGGCAGAAGGGGATATTAACCATATAAATGTGATGGATTCAAATCCTCAGGCGGGATATGAAGAGGCAAAAAGAATTGGAATAACACTGGCAGGTGAAGTGTTAAAAATTCTGGTAAAACTAAGTCTAATAAATGGGCGTCTGGGAATAAAAAGCTCTTTTCTGAATGTGCCAGTAAGAAAGCCAGATCAGGTAGAGATCGATAATGCTAAAAAACTTTTAGAAGAGACGGTTGAGATATCTCCTGGAGAACTCACTGCCTTTGATCTGGCAAAGGGAAGCTTAGATGTAGAAAGAGTCTATGCCCAGGAGGTTATAGCTCTTTCACAGCTGGATAGAGATTTTGAAGAACTTGAGCTCCAGGCAATCTCCCTGGGTGAAGTAGTATTCTTAGGTGTACCGGGAGAACCATTTGCAGAGATAGGACTGGCAATAAAGAGAGAAAGTCCTTTCACCTATACAGGTATAGTATCTCTAGCTAGTGGATACTCAGGTTATATACCGACAGAAAAAGCATTTAATGAGGGAGGATATGAGATAAGGCTTGCCAGGAGCAGTAAACTGGATAGAGCGACAGAAAAAACTATAATAAGAGAAGGGATAACACTGATTAATAGTATTTATAAATAATTCTAGGAATAGAGCTGTTTTTCAAGTAGTAGAGGAGGCGGAATTCCGCCTCCTTATTTTTACTTTGAGAAGACCTCGAGTTTTACCTGGTCAAAGAGTCCAAATGGCATCAGCACGTAATCCGGTGTAAATTCATCCCCTTCTGTTCGGAAGGATCTGGAATCTGTCCAGGGTCTTTTACCGCTCTTTTGATGAAGTGGACCAAGCATATTTCTCGGGCTGGCAACAACCTCTATCTCTATCAAATTCTTCCCTTTCACCATATAAGGTGTAACATCAAGTCCATCAGCACATTTCCAGGGGATATATCCAACAAGTTTACCGTTTATCCAGATGGCAGTAGTTATTGCAGAATGTTTACCAATTTTTATAAAGATACATTCGTTATCTTCTAGATCTATATCCAGCTCTTCTCTGTAGGAGATACTCCCCGCATAGTGCGGGTATCCCTGCATGCACCAGTCACCAAAATGAAGTCTATCAGGTTCTTTTATGATCTCCCTGGTCAGTATATCTACCCCAAAATCCCCTATTATATAACAATCCTCCACTTCCATCCTGTTCTTATAGAGACAGGCAAGTATTATCTCGTTCTCGCCTTTCTTTAATGCTGGTAGTTTTATCCGGTCGAAACTTCTATCCAGATACCAGCCATCAGGTTTGTTAGATATAGCTTCTCCATTGAGATATATCCCAAAGTCCTCTGCATTTTCGACTACAAGGCTTACCGGTGTTTTAGGGATGTCTCTTACATTGAATGTAAATCTGAACTCTACAGGAGTATTATCATTTGGATGAGGCTGATAAATCCATCTCCATCTCTGCTCTATCCCATTTACATGTATGTCTCTCATCCCAAGTTTTCTTCTGATTTCCAGCTGAGCCTTCCATACTGGCTTTATATCAGACCATTTATCTCCTTTAAATCTATACTGACAGAAGTCCAGGGTAAGAACATTCGGATTACTTCTGGTAAACTCGGTCACCGGTCCTATATAAAGACCTCTCTTATAGTGGAGTTCTGCTGGCTCTTCAGCTGCTGGTCTGGAATGTGGGTCAATCACGTATAGCCTTGATTCTGCAGGTCCGAAGGTGGTCTTTATCCTGGTCACCCCTTCTCCCTGTATGCTGTTCACTTCTCTTATCTCACCTGTAAGGGCATCCCATTCCTCGACTTTACCGTTATTCTCTATTATTATTTCAACTGTATGGGGATTGTTCCTGTCTGTATTTACTATAAAGAATACATCCTTACCTTCTATCTCCCTCTCCATATATAAGAGAGAACCATCCTCTTCTCCTGGTGTCTCTTGTATCCTGATCCTGGGTTTTAAGAGTTCTTCCAATTTACTGGACAACTCTCTTTTATCATTCAGTATCGATACATTTGGATGTTCAAATAGCCAGGACAGGTCTTCTTCCTGAGCCAAAACCATCTCCGGGTAAGGCTTAAGGACTATAACATTCCCCCCACTATCTAAGAATTCCTTGAGGAGATTTACCGTTTTTCCTCTTATCGTCTTCATAGGTGGGAGGACTACCAGCTTGTAGCTGGCCTGGTTAATGGTGAATAGTCCGTTTACAATTTTTCCGTATCCCTCAATGATGGATTCATCTCCCAGGTCAAAATCTCTGTGAAGAGCCAGGAGTGTATCTGCGATACCCTGAAACTCCTCTCCTATTTTTGAAACCTCTTCAGAGTTTGATCCATCAAATACCATCCATGCACTTTCTATAGGATGCATAAGGAGTATATCTCTCACAACCTTTCCCTCTGAGAGTATGAGGGAGAGTCTGGCGAAGTAATCTTCAACTATCTTATTATACTTCCACCAGGTTGTATTATAGTTAAATGAAGGTGGATAGTCTCGTTTTCTGCATCCTCTTAGGCTATAAAGTGTTAGATGCTGACACCTCATGTTTACACCCAGTACATACTGCCAGTCACCAACCCACTTCTGTCCTTCAAACGTAAACTCCCATCCTGAGCATCCGTATAATTCTGATAGTAATCTCTTCTTCCCGAACTGATTGGCAACACTGCTGCACTGTTTTACCGTTAATGTCTCTCTAATAGACTCAGTAAGTATATCTATTCCGGGAACTCCCTGATATATATAGTGTGGCATAATCGAGCCGGATGTAATTATTGCCCTCGGGAATTCGTTCTCATACAGATAATGTCCTGTAAACAGAAGATTATGTTTTTCACACCATTCACCAAGTTGTCTTGTGTAGGAATCTACAAAAAGTTCAGAGATAGTTCTCCAGTAATCATATCTTATCTTGTAAGATTTTTCTCCATCGAGGAACAGATATGGGAGTTCTTCCAGGATATCATAACCCCTCTTTGACTTAAAAAATTCTGGAAATATATCTGTCCACGGTAATCCTCTCCTGGCTACCCTTCCGGCGAATATGTTTGGTTCATCGGTGAATATTCCAGGTATGGTTTTCCCAAATTCATCCCCGATCTCTTTTAAATATTTCTCATAGGTTGTCTTTATAAATGTCTCTACACTCTTTGGATTCAGATTATCACTGTATGTATCTCCATTAAACCAGTCAGTCTTTGGACATATCTCTCTTTTGAATACCAGACCAACCTCTCCATTCTCAAGAGAGGTCTTCTCTGTGACCCTTTTTAGTTTTGATATTGAGTTGTTTTCTACTAGAGCTATAAAACTGGCAAGACTTCCAGAAGGGTCTATCTCTCCAGTTACCATCTCTAAGGTCAGTGTCTTAGCTCTACCTTCATCTCCTATCTCTCTGGCTACCAGCCCTCCGGCAAAGCCTGATGGCCATCTGTCTTCATCATATAGCCATGCATTCATTCCGACATCTTTTGCAGCCTGGACGGTCCTCCTGATACAGGTCATCCATTCCTCACTCAGATAGGGTGTTTCCAGTCCTTCCCTTGAGTGCATAAAGAAGCCCCCCATCCCGTGTTCTTTCATATCCCTTACCTGTCTATCTAACTCATCAGGGTTAAGTCTATCATTCCATGACCAGAAAGGAGCGCTCCTGTGGTCCTTTCCTGGATTTTTAAATAATTTCTTTAAGTCAGTCATCCTTAACCTCCATCTTACAGTTATTTAAGTTTTTCTATCATTTCTTCAACTTCCTCTTCCCCTTCTTTGTAGAACTTCTCCTCCTCTTTATCCAGCTCTTTTAAGAGCCTCAAGAATTCTCCTGCGTGTACCTTTTCTTCCTCTGCTATATCGTAGAGAACTGCCCTGGCAAGTTTATCCTCTGTTGATTCTGCCATCTCCTCGTACAGTTGAATAGCCTCATATTCGGCAGCGACAAAAAATCTTACAGCTCTTATGAGTTCCTCCTTAGAAACCTTTTTCCCGGCAGAAAGAACCGAATAGGGTGTTCCAAACTCAGGCATATTAATCCCTCCTTGATTATATTTTGATTAGATTATACCACATAAACTTGAGTTTAAGTGAAGAATATCTTTTGAGAAAGATTGCTAGATTGACCAGTTGTCTTATAAATTGTATAATTTGACTGAAGGAGAATTATACAATTTTGTAATAAAATGACCAGGACGTAATAGACTGTAAAAGAAGGTGAGATTATATTCTGTGAAGAGAGACTGAATAAGATCCTGGAGATAGTTAATGAGAAAAAAAGTGTTACTGTTCAGGAGTTAAGTTCACTTTTAAATGTATGTGACGTTACTATCAGAAAAGATTTGAATAAACTTGATGAGAAGGGCTTATTGAAAAGGACTCACGGTGGGGCTATAGCTGTGACGAATGTTCAGTTTGAACCGTCCCTCCTTGAGAGAGAATGTGAAAATCTCTCTATAAAATCCAGGATCGGGAAGACAGCGGTAGATATTATAGAGAATGGAGATGCGGTTATATTAGATTCAGGAACTACTACATATCAGATAGCTAAAAATCTGAAGTGTAAAGATTTCGCCGAGCTTACAGTTATTACAAATTCGATACCTATAGCTTATGAGCTTATGAATTCTCCTCATATACATCTGATTGTCCTTGGGGGAGAGTGCAGGTCTCTTACAGGATCGCTGGTTGGAAGCTTTACAGAGGATATCCTTGGTAAGATTTATGCAGATAAGGTCTTTTTAGGCGCTAATGGCCTCAGTCTGGAACGGGGATTGACAGCCCCAAATCCTACCGAGGCTTATACCAAGTCTATAATGGCAAAGAGTGCAAATAAAAGGATAGGAGTTTTAGACCATACCAAAATAGGACAGGAATATCTAGTATCTTTCTGTTCTGTATCAGACCTTGATATTTTAATAGTTGATAGAGAGGCCCCGCCTGAATACGTGGATGTATTCAGAGATATGGGGGTAGAGGTAATACTGGTATAGATTATAGAGGAAGAGAGGTTAGTTTTGTATGGTACAGAATATTATAGAGAATGTAGAGAAGGTAATTGTTGGTAAGAGGCAGGTTATAGAATATTTTTTAACCTGTATCCTTTCAAATGGACATATCCTGTTTGAGGATATTCCCGGAGTGGGGAAGACTATGCTCTCAAGAGCCATGGCCATTTCATTAGGCATGAGCTTCAAGAGAATTCAGTGTACCCCTGATCTGTTACCCTCAGATATTACTGGGGTCTCTATATTTAATCAGAAGATACAGGAGTTTGAATTCAAACAAGGACCAGTCTTTGCCAATCTGATCCTGGCTGATGAGATAAATAGGGCTACACCGAGGACACAGTCAAGCCTTTTAGAGTGTATGGAGGAAAGACAGGTTACTGTGGAGGGGGTCTCAATAAAACTTCCTAGACCTTTCATCGTTATGGCTACTCAGAATCCTATAGAGTACGAGGGAGTTTTTCCTTTACCAGAGGCTCAGCTGGATAGATTTCTGATGAAGCTCTCTATAGGTTATCCTTCATATGAAGATGAGATGGAGATAATAAGACTGCAGAAGATAAGACATCCTATAGAAGACCTGAAGCCTGTCTCTTCTCTGGATGAAGTAATATCCATTCAGGAAAAGATAAAAGAGGTATATGTCGATGAAACCGTGATACAGTATATACTGGATATCGTTAGCGCTACAAGGAAACATAGTGATATTGCGGTTGGAGCTAGCCCCAGGGGTAGTCTGGCTTTATTCAGAACATCCCAGGCATTAGCATATATAAGAGGGAGAGATTATGTACTCCCAGATGATATAAAAGAGCTTGCTCCTCTGGTTTTGAGTCATCGTATCATACTGAAGTCTGAGAGTTATCTGAGAGGTTATACCCAGAGGGGTGTAATCTCCAGTATGCTTACATCTATAGAAGTCCCTGTAGGAAAGGTCAAATGATACAATGGTTGTCTCTGGCACTGTTTTTTGGTATCCTATCATTATTCTTTAAGATTCATCTCTTCTATGTACTCTTTTATCTCTCAATAATATCGCCTCTACTGAGCAGATATCTATTGAGAGCAGTATTTAGGCGATTGGATGTGGACATCTCCCTGGAACCGAGGAATATATTCTACAGAGAAGCTTCAAAATTCGCAATAACTATCTCCAATGATTCTTCTCTTCCGGTATACTGGCTTGAGATAATATCTTACCTTCCCGAGAGGCTTGTCTTTCCATATAAGATGGGAGAGATAAACAGGGTTCCAGCTAAGGGAGAGATATCTCTATCCTACGAGATAAAGGGACTTAAAAGAGGTTGTTACGAGGTTGGTCCGGTGATTATCCAGACCTCAGACATCATCTCTGGGGAAGAGTTGAAGAATACCCTGTATCCTGAGGATAGATTAACAGTCTACCCGAAGATTGTTCCTATAACTGCAGGGAGAATCCATTCATATCAGCCGATAGGAGAGATACGTTCAGATGAGGTGGCGTTTGAAGATCCATCCCGATTTAGAGGGGTGAGAGAGTACACGTACAATGACTCTATAAAAAGGATTCACTGGAAGCTATCGGCTAAGACAGGTGTATTGCAGGTAAAGACATACGAACCTACTGTTGGAGCTCAGAGTGTAATATTCCTGAATCTCAGATACCAGGACTATCAATCCTTTGATAGAGATTATAAGGTGGAGTTGGCTGTTACCCTGACATCATCCCTGGCAACATTCCTCGTTAAGAAGAAGCAGGAGGTGGGGTTGATAACTAACGGGGGAGATATGCTGATTGAAGAGGAAAACCTGCCTCTGCAGAAGATTCCACCAAAAAGAGGAGAGGAACATCTGATAAGGATTCTAGAGGTACTGGCAAGGGTAACCTCGAAAAGAACAGAGGATTTCTCTCAAATGGTATACTCCGAGAGTCTGACCTTTCCAAGATGGGTAAACCTCTTGGTGATTACCCCTAGAGAAAATGAGAATTTAATGAGGACACTAATAGGAATAAATCGTAGAGGAACAAATATTTCTCTTTTTACCCTTATAGATTATAGAGGAGATAGAAAGGAAGAGGGGATTTATATATATGAAATTCCTAACGAAGACAGGATCAAGACACTATAATACAGGAGAGATTAACGGTATATTTTTTACCTCAATACTCTCAGTCCTTGGATTTTTAATAATCCAGTATACTATCAGGACTATTTTCCCATCTCTATATATATCTTCCTATTCTATTATAAATGTTATCTTGGCGGTTATATTTGGATATTTCTTTCAGCTTTCTGGTTCCGGACTGGTTGGGCTCATACCATATCTGCCCCTGGCCAGATTTCTCTTTATCCTTGGGGTGGAAAATGACTTCGGGATCAAGCTCAATTTTTTCGAGATAGGCAGCTTCTATTTTCCTGTTAATATCCTGATCTTTCTCTTATTTTTTTCTCTCTCCAGTTCTACCGCTGCTAACTGGTCTCTTCTCTTTCCTCAGAAAGAGGAGTATCCACCTCCTATGGATTCTAAAAGATACTATGAATGGGTAACTAGCCCAGCCCATAGGATAAACAGATTACCACGTCTTAGAAGTATATCTGTACGCTGGTTATCTTTTCTTATTTTATCAACAATAATAATTGCCTCAATATGGGAATGGAAGAAGGAAGTTCCGCAGCATCTCTGGTATGTCATTATGCTCTATTTCCTGGTATATATTATATTTATATGGTATGGACTTTTAAGGATAAAAGCGACAGAAAAGGAGCTCGATGGTCACTATGTCGCTAGTAAGCTCCTCAGTAAAAGTCTTCAACTTCCCCTCATAGTCCTGAGTATAGTTATTATATCCAGTATAATCCTCCCCTGGGGATATTCTCCACTCTCTTTAACCAGTCTGGGCAACTTTCTTGCCAGACTCTTCCAACCAAAACCTGTAGATTACGGAACACCTTTACCTAACTCTCTTTTCTGGAGGTTCAGAACCTCATTTCTGAGACCAAAAATGTCTCTTCCTCCTTCTGGAAAGTCGATATATATACCACCATATGTACTCTGGATTCTGGCTGGTACAGGTTTAATTCTTGTATTACTCTTTCTTATAAAAACAGGCTTTTTCTCCAGGGTTGTGTCTATATTGAAGGAGGGTTTTGCAAGATTGTTCTATTCTGTGGTGGAAATAACAAAAGATTTAAGGTCTCTGGGTAAGATAAATGTATCTGATGTAAGAATGCCCAGGTTACCTGTGAGAGAAAAACCAACTACTCTGATGGGGTGGATTATCTACTACTATAAAGTCTCTCTGAATCTTATGGCTAAGAAGAATCTGGGTAAAGAGGTATGGGAGACTCCATATGAGTATGCCAGGAGGCTTGGAGTTTTAAGACCGGATATCGGTGATTCTTACCGTGAACTTACGGAGATATTTGTTACCTCAAGATATAAGCGGATTACTCCAAAAAAAGACTGGATATCTACTATGAAAAACAAAATAAAAGAGGTGAAAGAAAAACTGGGATGAGAGAGATATTTGTTGGATTAGACCTTGGAACTCAGGGGGTCAGAACTACCGCAGTGGATAAAAATGGTAATATAGTTTCCTCATCTGTAGAGAATTTTATTGATGGGACAAGGGATCCTGAGTTATGGTGGGATAATTGTAAAAAGTCGTTCTCTTCTACTGTATCCAGGTTAAATAGTCAGGACAGGATTTTATCCCTTGTCGTTACATCTACCTCTGGCACACTGATCTGTGTGGACGATAATGGGAATCCCCTGGCTGATGCTTTAATGTATAATGATCCGAGAGGGGTTGAGGAATCTGAGATCTTGAATAAAAAATTAGACTGGCTTACCGAAAAACTCGGATATAAGTTCAATTCCTCTTTTGGACTTTCCAAGGTTCTATGGGTGAAAAATAATCTCCCCGATATCTATGAGAAGACAAGGTATTTCCTCTCCCCCACCGATTTTATAAACTTCAAATTTACCGGGGAGCTTGGTATTACTGACCATACCAATGCGCTGAAATTTGGTTTTGATCTGATAGACTACAAATGGTCAGAAGAGTTAGAAGAACTTGGCATTGACCTGCCCAAATTGCCTGGAGTTGTGAAACCTGGTGAATTCCTGGGAAATTTAAGGAAAGAACTGCTGATTGAGATGGGGATAACGTATGATATACCCCTTTTTACAGGACTTACCGATGGAACAGGTGGGCAGATAGCTTCGGGGGCGGTTAGGGTTGGTGAATCTTCCACCACTCTTGGGACCACTCTGGTGATTAAAGGGGTAACCTCTATGTTGGTTAAGGACCCTCTCGGGAGATTTTACAGCCATCTCCATCCCGAAGGATATGGGTGGTTTCCAGGAGGTTCAAGTAATGTTGGAGGAGAGGC
>Ga0116188_1001948_pt1 | contig 16894 bp, 21 predicted proteins | sample AD_JPNTR2_MetaG_FD_89807 | JGI IMG/M metagenome (GOLD analysis project Ga0116188, IMG submission 89807) | Active sludge microbial communities of municipal wastewater-treating anaerobic digesters from Japan - AD_JPNTR2_MetaG | ecosystem: Engineered > Bioreactor > Anaerobic > Digestate | place...
AGTAAACGAGAAAGATGTTCATAAATTTTGATACCTTTCCAACTTGTAGGAATTGATACATTAGTACCAACATCCAAACGCTGTCTCCTTAAAGAAGTAGTCCCATCAGCTATTTCAGATACAGTCAACATGGTACGATCTGGAATATAAAAACTATTCTGATCGCCAAGAGCAAGATTCTTATACTCTACGAACTGATGGAAGAAACTATCATCAGGAAGTCCTTCAAGAACAGTTTGCTGAAGAATATCTTCAATAATTTCAAACATTTCTGCTCCATTTTTACGAAGACTTCTATAGTCAATTTTAGTAGAACCACCGTTCAATTCAATAAATGCTTCTCTTAAAACTTCTAAACTGTCGGTCTTAGAGAAATTGACCTTGATTTTATTCTTATATGTATCAACGGCAAGTTTTACAATTTCATTTTTATTTGCCATAGTTATAATTCCTCCTTTTTAATTTAATTCATTAATTAGCGTACTTTAACCATTTGAATTACATTCAAATATTTTGTGCCATTATAAACTTCACGTGCAATGATTTTACCACGGAAAACTTCTGTATTAAGAGAAGCACCAGCTATTTCCTGCCATTTTGTGCCAGCGGTAGAAGGTGTTACATAATTCCCAACTTCAGGTGTATCTTTGCCATTAATTTGAGTGATACAAGCATCACTTACACTGATAATATCTCCTACTTCAAGTGGAACTAATGTAATATTAGCCCCTGCTTCATTTCTAAACTGATTTAACGCACCATTAGATTTCAAAGATTCATCATATATAATCTCAGGGGTTGCGACCACATAAAGATCGCTTGCAGTTATCGCTCCCGGAGCAACAACTTTCCATAACTCACGTTTACCATCAATCAAACTGTCCAATTTAACAAGATTACCATTTTCAATAGCAGTAGCAGTAGTATTTACATAGTAACGACCAGATAAAATATTGCCGGACTTGGTGGCTTTCACTAAGTCTGTGCGGATTACACCGTAATTTGCCATAATAAAATTCCTCCTTTTAATTTAAATATTATTCATCATCTTTCTTCGATTTTCCATATTTATCGAAGAGATCCCCATAGCAAGAATCGCTCTTATTGTCTTTCTTGCTAAAATTCACTCCCACTTTAATAGTGGTATTTTCTTCTTGCTTTTTACTAAATTTACCATCAACCTTTAAAGCAATATAAGCAATTTCTTTTTCAAGTTGTTCAAGTGTAAAGTTAGAAGCATTTTCTTTTAATTTCTTAAATTCTTCATTATCTTCAAGATGTGGGAACTGAGAATATAATTCTTTTTCTGCTTCATTACGTTGTTCTGTTTCAATAGTTTGTTTGAAACTACGAAGATCATTAACTTCTGATTCAAGAGTTGAGTAATTACCTTTTAATTGTTCAAGAGCATCTTTTTCTTCTTTTGTTAATCTGACTTGAAAAAGTTCAATTCTTTCACCTTCAAAAGAAACATTATCACCGTCTTGAATATAGCTTTGACGATATATTTTTGTCCCATCCCAATTCATATACTCAAAACGGTCATTATAAACTTGGTCTATAAAATACCATTCATTATCTTCTACTTCTATAGGAGACAATAATTGATAAAGCGCATATCTTATATCTGAATGGGAAAGTTCAAAACTCTTTATAAATTTTTCTGGCTCACGGTTTTCTTCATTATTTTCTTCAAAATTTTCAGCAGAATTATTATCAGAATTAGCATTATCATCTTTAGAGCTATTTGCATCATCATTATTAGATGTAAATTCTTTTAATTTATTTTCTAATTCTTCTAAACTTAATTCTTCAATTGAAAAATCTAATGATTCAACAGTTAAACCATATTTTTCAATAAGTTCTTGTTTTTCATTCACCTTCTTGCTACCTCCTTCTTTTTGTTTTATATTATAAGACTCAAGAGTGTCTTTTAACTCCTGCATCATAATAATAAACTTATCTTTATTTTGTTCTTCAGAAAATGTTCCAGTAGTAGCTAAAGCATTTTCCATACCAGTGCCATAATTTTTATTTAAAAATGTAATTCCTGTATATCTATAATCTGTAATATTATAAACTTTTTGTTTTGCGTCATATGAATATCCGTCAACAAGTATTTCCATGCTCAATTTAATGTCATTATCACGTTCAATAATATCTTGACTTCTATTACTATAACCCTTCCAAATATAAGCATCACAAAATACATAATTCTTATTGTTGAATTTATCAATAGAATAATTACATGATTCAGGAACAACACCAATGGGAGTTTCTTTATAAGTTAACTGATACTCACCATCTTCTGTTTCAGTGATTTCCATGTCATGTCCACCAAATTGATACTCGCCATTTTCATCTACTATTACATTAGCAAGGATAGGAATATTTTTTATAGAATCTTTCGCTTTTTCTATATCTGACAATTCAAAATTACTTTTATTTGGATTTATTCCGTCATGCTGAACTCGCAATCTCATTTTAATAAATTTCTCTGAATCAAAACTATTATCTACTTCATATGTAGTAGCAAGTGATAAATGTTGTAATTCTTGAACCTTACCCAATATTTCTCACCGCCTTTCTTTATAAAAATAATTGATTACTTAAAATAAATTGCTTTTTATCTATTTTGTTAAAACTAAAAGTTAATTTAGAATTATTTTCAAAAATAGATATATTATTAAATTCTGATATTAGATTAAATCCTGATTGAAGCAATTTATTTTTTAAGTCATTATTAAAACAATGAATAAATTTTATTTTAATCACCTACTTTAAATTATATATTTAATTTATTAATTAATATTTCTTTAATATTATCAAAATCCCAATACCATATTTCTAAAAGATCTATATCATTTTGTTTTGCATATTCACGCTTACGTTTATCATGTTCTTGTTGTCGGGCAAACTTTAATTCCATATATTTTGTTCCATTCCCATTATCATTATCATGAAACTGTCCTTGAAACTCAATAAGTAAATTATAATTAGGTAAATAAAAATCATAAGATAAATTACCATTTTTAAGTCCAACAAGTTCATTAAACTCTTTTTGCGGGATAAAATATAAATAATTTAACTTATCTTTTATATTCAATTTATTATAATCTTCTTGAGTTATTTTAATAAAATCTTTTTGAAACAGAATTTCTTCTATTCTTTTTTCTCCTTTTGAATATTGACAATAAGGACATCTAAAATCTCTAATTACAGAACTATGTATACTTCTTAAAAAATCTTCATGTTTGTTATTGTTACATTTCCAATACCCCTGTTTACCACTTCCATACGTATAGTCATACGGTGTTTTATTATTTTTATCAGACCAATAATTAAATGAATTAGGATATATATATCCCAATGAATCCCTAACATTAACTTTCTTACCAGAACAATAAGAACATCTTTTGCCTTCGATAAAAGAAGAACATGCAATATAATAACTATCATGATAATCTTTTTTCTGGCATTTTATAAAAACTTTTTTATCAGAACAATATGTAATTTCAAACGGACTAATTGTATTTTTTTCATAATCCCAATACTTTTCAAGAAAATCTTCACCTAAATTATCAATTCCCCATTGAGCAAATGAGTTATTCTTATTAATAAAAGTTTTTATCCTTTTTTCTGAAGCAAATAAACGAGATATACATGTTTTGCAATAATATTTTTCATATTTTTTCAGTGTACTAATATAATCTCTATACTCAATATTCCCGATATATGGATTTTTGCATGAATCACAATCACATTTTACATTGACCTTTGCATGACTTCCTTTTGTTAAATCTTCAACATTTACAAGAAATGGATCATATATATTGGTAAACAAATATCCCTTGTTAACATAATATGTTTTAATCCTATTAGTCCAAATTAAAAGTGCTTGATTTGATAACAACATAAAAACACACTCTCCTTAAATTATTAACATTATTTAAATTAAAAAAGTCAGATTATTAAATCTGAATCTTGTTTTCGTTTAGTTAAATATTCTTTTATTCTATTGGTTCTTAAAAATAACCAATAGAATCTTTTAGTTTCTGGATGCAAATTTTTTGCTATATACCTTTCTCCTATATCTAATAATTCTTTTTTAAGTTTAGGACTATAACAATAAAAAATATCATTCAAATTAAACACTCCTTTAAATTAATAATCTCTATTTTCCTTGTCATTATCTCCACGTTCTCTTGTAGTCTGACCTTCAGGACTTAATTCATCGTCATCAATTTCTTCCCTACCAGCACCATTATCACCAGTTTGATATGTAGATTGTAGCGGCTTAAATCTATCAGTTATTTTAAGAACGTCATTTTCCAAATATAACATGTGTATTACAGAAGCAGGAGTCATACCCAAAGCTGCACAATATCTTAATTTATTAGGAGCACCTAAAGTAGCAGATTCCTTTAAATAAGCAATTACATCTTTACGATTGTGTTCAGAAATATTTAAGATTTCAATTTTAAAATAAATAATCTTACAAAAATCTTTAAGTTTTCTATTTAACCATCTTTCATATTGACGAACAATAGCAAAAGCTACATCTTCATCAGTTCTTATTCCGGCTGATAATGCTGCTCCTGCTGCTGAATTATTAGAGAATAATAATTGACTTACACCTGCTTCACTAAATAATTGTGCTTCTGCCGATGTCACATTATCTCTCTCTCTATCTTGCCTTTCTAATTTCACACTTGATATTTCTTCAAACGGGGAAAGAATTGAACCAATTTGGTCTGGAAGCTCTCCAGACATCATTTGAAAATATTCTAAAGCCTTGTCCAACGTCAATGCAAAATTATTTGCCGTATCCTTATTATTTAAATAAGGTATCTTAGCAACAAGAATAAGATAATTTTCTAATTCAATCCTTGATTTTTGTAGCATTTTTATGTCTTCTAAATCATAAAGACAAGGAAACAAACACACCATAGGGGGAATAGGATAATCTGTTTCACATATTTTAATACATAAAGTGTGTTTTGAATCAAGTTCCTGCCATTTAAAATTCTTTGTATCAGTTTTATATAAATTATATTTTTCAACAAATTCTCCCCCGAAAGTTTCTAATTTTTCAGGATATTTATTAAAATATGAAAAATCAAAACTGAAATTATAGCAACCATCTTCAATTGCGTTAATTTGGCAATAATCAGGATCTAATTCATTTAAAAAATATGATACATTAGTTTTGTATTCATAAAAATAAGCTACATCATCAATCCATGCACGAATATTTACTTTTTGAAATTCTTGTTTAATATTCATATTTTCAAGAAAATTACAAGTTTCAAGATATTTTTTTTCCACAACATCAGGTTTTAATGCAGAAAAATCAGACACCCCTTTTAATTCAATTACATAATCAAAAGTTGGCATGTATGCAAAATATTTTAATAGCCTTTTGTAATGACTACTTGAATTATATAAAAACCTTGAAAGATTACGAAGTTGTTTTTCATATCTAGCAGGTGATGATATCCATTTTAAAACATCATCCTTTTTAAAACTTTTTGAAAATGTATATAATGAATCTTTATTATTATTCAGATCTTTATATATATATTTGGCTAATTTACTAAAGTTTTGCAATAATTTTTGAAATACAACATCATCTCTATCTAAAGGTTTTTGAAGAATTATTTCTGATTGAGGTTGCTGAACTTCTGTTTTAACTGTTTTTGTTTTAGATGTTTTTGGCAATAAGATCACCTACCTTTCTATTTAAAATTAATTTAATTTTTAATATTTGTTTATAATTTGCGAATTTTTGGTTTGCGGAATTGGAAAAGTTTGTTGATGTCTATTTCTTCATCTTTAGGTTTAATAAAATCTTTTTCTAAAAGCGAAGCAACATAGTTTCCATAGCTGCAACTTGTGTACCTATCTTTTCTAGCAGAACCAACAGTTTCAAGTTTAATATTCCCACTAACAACTGAAAATTCAAGCATTATTGATTCGTTAATCAATAATCCAGTTTCAATATACGGCATAATATACCATGAACGCAAATCTACATTATTTATATTTGCATATTCCTTATTGGTTTTTGTTAAATACCCATCAGCATCGTTATCATCAATCAGAAAACTAATTTTACCTCGCTGAAGTTTATCTCTAAAATCTACAGCTATTTCACTATTTAATTTTGCTGAAGCCATAATTGGATAGATAACTGGTTTTGCTTTTAACCCTAATGTTTTTTCTTTTAATTCGTCTATTAAAGATTTATCTAAAGACTTATGTTCAAATACTGTTAATGCATCATATTCAACGCCACGTTCATCGTCTTTAGTGACAACTGCCAATTGTTCAAAAACGCTTCAATTTGTTATCCATAAGGCTTTTTATCCTTATGTTCTTATGGTTTTTATTCCCATAAGTTCGGCATATATTTTCATCATGTTTGAATAAATTCTAATAAATCTTCTCTATTTGCTGTTGTCTTACCATATTTGCTATGAAATTTTCTATGACAATCTTTACATAGTGTAATTCCATTGCTAATATCATATCTTAATTCATTATTTTCTTTCCAAGATAAAATATGATGTGCTTCTAACCTATTTGAATTTTCATGGCATTTACAACAAGTGTAATTATCTTGTTTAAATATTTTTCTTCGCCATTCCCTATATTCTAATGTTAGTCTTTCAGTCCTTTTAGTTCTTATGCCGCCTTTCCAAACAGGACTTTTTTCTCTAGCAAACATTAGTCTATATTTATCTGTTTTCATCGGATGAGTTGTCTTATATCTCTTTAAACAAGTTAATATTTTTTTATCCTTACACTCTTGAGTTTGTGTATAGCTTTCCACTCCATACTGCTCTAAATTAACTTGTTTAATTTTATCTTTTATTTCTTCACTTTGAAATACATTTTCTACACCATACCTATTCAAATTGGTTTGCTTGATTTTATCCTTGAATTCATCAAGATACATTATATTGTCAACATCATACTTTTCTAAAATAGTTTCTTTTGCTTTTTTGGGCGTACAAATTAGACAACAATCCTTATGATTCGGGTTATCTTTAATAAACTTTGTTCTATGTAACCACATTACTTGATAAATTTTATTACAATAATCACATTGAACATCTACATAAACCATACTGTTGTCTTTTAAATCAAATACATTAACCACTATCGTATCGCCCATTGTTGTATAAAGATAACCTTTTTCTTCATAATGCTTTTTAGTCCTACTATTCCATTTAGTTTCTACTTTTTCTGAAATCAGCAAATAAAAACACCTCCTTAAAAAAGAAGATGTTATAGAATTTATTCAAATTTAGATGTTGCGGACTCTTGGGTGAATTATTGTTTCCTCATCACCTATGCTCTGCCCCTGATTATACCTTTTAAATTATAATCTTCGGTTCGGGTTGGCATTTCAGCTTTCCCGCTTAATTCCGCAATTTGTAACTCCATAATTTCTTATAGAGAGGACAACTTTTTATCCCCGCTTGCTGTAAGTCTAATACTATATAATCTGCTTCAAAATCATGATAAATTTGTTTAATTCGCAAAGCTTGTTTCCCTGTATGTTCCCCTTGATGACTTTCAATATAAACGAACTCTCTTAAATATCCTTTTGCAGTAGGAATTAAACGAATACATGATATAATTGTATTATCATTTGCATTTCCTTTTCTTGTAGCAATATCAACAGATACAAGTCTAATCTCGCCATCAACTCTTTTAATGTCTAATGGGTTTTTCTTTTTATCTAAATTATCATTTCTTAATGGATAAAAAGCTTTCTTTAAATTTCTATTTTTTTTAAACATATCCAATTTAAAATAAGCATTACTATTTTCACCCCAAGGAATATTTTCATATTCTTCAAGGAATGTTATTTCGTCCATTGTTGATCGGTCTTTTGCGATTGCTTTTTTAGTTTTAATATTATGTTTGATTGCGATAAGATAATCAAAAGCAATAAAACCAGCATCCTTGTCATTAAGCATCATTTTAATTGTATCTATTGTTTCTTTATACCACCACAATCCTTTATGATATGCTGAAGATATAAGGATTTGTCTTGGCTCTTCTACTAAACATGGAATATTTGAATATTTTGGATTTTTTAAATAAGGAGTTTGTCTGGCATAAGCAAAAGGTTTTACAATGCTATCAAACTTTTTTTTATCCATTATACGGAATTCTTCCCCAATTGTGAAAGTCGATCTCTCGCCTCTTCCAGACTCTTGACAAGCTACAACTTTAATTGTCGTACCATTATGTAAAACGCAAATGCAATTATTTTGTGTATCTGAAAACTTCATTATTTCTCTTGCTATATTTGGATGATCATCTTTTAACCTCGCCATCTTTCCAAATATAATAGCTGCTTGTTTCATAGAATTTGCTACAATTACAATTTCACTATTTGGGTATAGAGTTCCTCTTGCATAAGCTAATAAAGCAATTAACCATGACTTAGCTGAAGCCCTACTTGCAATTGTTACAAAGTTTTCACAAATACTCATAAAATAAATCCATATTACTTGATACCAATATAAATCTACTTTAAAATAATGTTGGATAAATCTATGTATATTTCTACGATAAAATGTAACCCAATCAATAATATTCTCTTTCCATTGTTCACTATGTTCTTTTTCTTTTATCATCGATTTTGGAGCTTTAAACTGATTTGAATTTCCTGCATATTTACTGAAATTATTTTCATACCGCTTATATGATCCCATTAGAATCACCTTCACTATCATTTTCAGTTTCAATTTCAACACTATCCAAATCAGCGTCAATATTGTCATCAACTACAAAATTTCTTAATCCCGTAAAGAAATTTTCTATGGGTCTAACAATATAATTTTTTATATAAGGGACAAAACCATCCATATCTTTATACTTTTCTTGCTGTTCATACCACTCGGCAGGTCTAAATTGTTCTATTTCCTTTACCCAAAGTCCAAAAGCATCGTGTGATTTCCCCGCACTTGCTTGATTTGCCTTGCTCGGATCAACACTACAAGTTTTCATTAAATCTTGTAATTCTTTTTGTAAATTGCCAACAGAGTTCTTTTGTTCTCTTGCTTTTCTAATCTCAAGAACCTTAATACAAATTTCTTTTAAAAGAGTAATTTCTGCTTGATTATCACATTTATGAGTTTTCTTCCAATTTGATAATTCTGATTCTAAAAATATATAATCATCAATATCAAAACCTTTTCCCCAAAAAAGAATCAAATCTTCATCATTAATAATTTCGTCTATACCTTCTACTTCACCGAATACTTCATCTGCATCACTGTTAATCCATGTTAAACCTTGGTATTGCCTCATAACTACATTTTTCATATATAAAGCACATACTCGTTCCCCATATTTATTAATAGCTTCTTCTCTATTAATAACTTCATTATTTTTTTGAAAATCTTTTACAACTTCTTCAATAGCTCCGTCTAAACAAGCTTTTATAAATGGCTTATCAATAAAACGCAGCACATCTTTTAATTTATTAATATTTAATTTTAATCCCTCAAGACTAAATAATTTAATACATTCTTTACATAAATGAGTTACTCCATTTTCTTTATTATGATAAGGTGAATACGATTTATAAAAATCTCGTTGTATAGTAGCTTTTGTGGCTGTCTTACCACAATAAGTACAAATGTGTATAATATCGGCAGTTTTAGCCACAAAATTCATCTCCTTTAATTCAATATTTTTGCACATAGAAAAACCGCCTTGTTATTCACAAAGCGGCTTTCGCTATATCCAAAACACAAAATAAATTCCTATAAAATTCTTAATTTATTGGATTATTCAATCCATTTGTTAGAATATCTAACTTGACGTAAACCTAACGCCATCTATTTAGTTTTATCCTAAACTACTTTTTCTTTCTATCATCAAAATCATCTTCTTCGCTATCATCATCCACAAATTCTTCTTCCTGTTCATCCATTTTAAACCCAATAGCATGTGTCATTCCTTTATCTTGACCATCCTTACAATAGTCATTCACATTTTTGCTTGTAACCGCTATATCAGATTGAATCAAATTAATTTTCTTTGATATTACATTCGTGAACCACTCAAGAAGAATATCTAAAAATGGAACAACCCATTTTACAAAAGCAATTCCCAATAAAAATAACCATAAATTTTCCATAGGTGGAATACCACCTTTCTAATTAAATTTAATTAATCTTCACCACCATATTTTTCTTCAAATGTATCATCCATAATACTATTAGCAATATCAACAGATAGATTTGAGATATTCAACAAAGCCTGTATATGCCCATCTTTAAAAGCAGTTTCATATAATTCACTTAAAATATCTTCCAAACATTCTTCAAGATATTCCAAACTAAGATTTTGACTACCAACAATATTAATTAAATCAAGAATGCTATATTTTGCATCACAAGTGGGACATACACAATCTTCTTCTGTATCATCTGGATAATCTTCATCGTCCAAATCATCAATATCTAATTTAGGAAATTCTTTTTGTTTTGCAGAATGGGGAAGAGGTTTACTGGTATTACTGTTATCATAATCCGGTTTCAAAGTATTGTAAGTTTTTTGATCAACTTCTTTCTTATTGATATAATATTTTAAGATTTTTTCACCATTAATTATTTCTTCCCTGATTTCAAAATGTAAATTTTGAATCATATATTTAAATCCTCATTTATAAATTACGGGCGTAAAACCACTATGCCTTTAGGCTAGTGGATATAAGCCCATCCGTACTATCCTTGGCTTTGGATATACTTTTCGATTATCTCCTTGCTGACGTTTCCTATACTACAAGCAAAATATCCATCGCTCCAGAATGTTCTTTCCTTCCAAAATTGTTTCGATAAATACAGATAGTTGTTATTTTGTCTCCATATTCTATAAGTTGATATCTGCTTTAGAAATCTGACGACATCCAATATAGATTGCGTAGGGTTTATAGCTTACTAACAAGTGAATATGGTCTTTGTCAACTTCCATTTCTATTATCTTAAAATTCTTTTCTTCTGTAATATCACTAAATATTTGCTTAATTTCATTGCCATATTTAATCAATAACTGCTTGCGATATTTAACGACAAATATTAAATGCGACATTAAGAGATATTTTGAATGGTTTCTTGAGATATAATCCACGATTTCCTCGCCTGTACTCTCTTTATCTTGTTAAACTTCGGTATAGGTTTCAGGGCAATTTTAATTCCTTTGGCATCCATTAATATTGCATAGCCTGTTGACATTCTACCTTTAATGAAATATTCTTTGCCCAAATATCTTACCTTGTCAAACTTCCTAAATCCATGTATTTTCCCTGTTGGGATTCTTTGTTCTGACCTTACACCTTTTGTTTGTTGATAATCTCCATCGGCTACACACTTCTTGAATATTATATTTGTAGTTTTAAAATCAACACTTATTAACCCTTTTTGCCGAATATTATTCAAACATGCAATGGCTACGGCATCATAATAATGTTCTTTAGGCAAGTTCATCATCTGTCGATGCTCTTTAGTTATAAAACCGAATGTTTTTTCTGCTTTTGGCAATAGCTTTAATAGTTGAGTTCTTATACTATTCATTTGTGTTGCATGTTTTAATTGACCTTTAATTTTCCCGTTCTTTTTCAATGATATTTTTCCATCATGTAAATCATCATGGCAAGTCTTGCACAACACAATTAGGTTTTCTTGCTCGTCAGATCCACTGTCACGCCTAAATATAATGTGATGTACGTGTAACCTACTGTCCTTTGTTTTACCCTTACAATGCTGACAAGTGTATTTATCTCTGTCTAGTACATATGCTTTAGTATTAGCAAAACCATAGTTTACACCCTTTTGATATAGCCACTTACTATACAGCACGGCAGGGTTTTTTAAAGCATGCGTGTCAAATGTTGCTGTTTCTAGTATTATTTTAGTAATTGGCAAGATAGACTTAACAAAGTTAATTTCTTTCATATGGCTATTGATTTTACTTACCATTGTTGGAGAAAATCTACCCTTTTTAATAGAGTTCTTTCTGTTCAACCATCTTGCTTTTCTGTACCTAGTTTTCCTATTTCGCCTATTTCTTCTATATTTGGATCTTTGTTTCATCTTATCTGCAATATCGTTTCTTATTTCAATTTCTGATAAATACATTACGTCATTATTTTCATTTACAACTGCACTGCCGATTTTACTACTGCCTGTATCTACACCTAATGTCAACTCTTGAGTGTGGTCTGTGGTTTGATATAGTAGCTTAATAGTAAATGGCGTTCTCTTAATACATTTTGCCTTACCTTGCTTGAGTAATAATCTTGCAATTACTGGCTTACATGGCATTAAAGGTTTGCCATCATAGTTAATTACATAAACCATAAAATCAGTCCTTTCTGATAAATACTTTACCTTGCGGTAAGTTATGCGTATCTATATACTATTACCATACATAGAATCCGACTTCATCTCGACAATGATAAAATAGCTTACATGCATATCACACCGAACCTTACCTCAGTTCTACTTAATGATATACGATAGAGCAATGGTCTGATGCGTCAACCATGGGTGTCATAACTATTCTATCGTAGCATAGATTTCTCTATGCTTAGTCTGGTGAACTTAGGCTTTTGAAGCCACTACCCTTTAGGGTAGTTGGTAGTTCACTATTCAAATTTAATTGATTCTTCTTTGCCGTCTTCATCTTTTTCAAAACTATTCAATATATTAACTATCTCAATAATCTTACTTGCTTCTGAAATTCCAGTAAAAGTAAAAGTATTAATTAGGTTTAAAATCCTATCTATCTGTTGTTTTGTATAAGTAAATTTATCCATAAAACAATCCTTTCATTACATTATATATTTTAAAAATTATAAAATATTTTAATTATTAAGTATTGACAAAATCTTTCCATTCATGTATAATTAGAATAGAAGGGGAAGATATATCAATAATCATAATATTTTAAGGAGGCATGGGTATGAAAACTATTAGAAACATAATATTCGGATTCATTATTGGTGTTATGACTATGTTTGGTATTGTCGCATTTGGAACGGATATTATCAAAAACACTTATTTTAATTCAGACTTAAAGCTTGCCATAAACAATCATCAAGTGTCAGATATCCGTATTGTCACAGTAGAACTTGAAGGCGAACAATATGGTAGAAATTATTACTCAATTGCTGATTTAATCAAAGCAATTAATGATTACGGAGGGGTTTCAGCAAAAGTTGATTTTGACTCTGCAACTAAAACTACTATTGTAGAGATTAGGGAAGTTGCCTCAAATAATTCCACTTCAAAAATCACACCCGTCCCAACTTCTATAGAATCAAATAATCAAGGAAAGGAGGAAGCAATTATGAGCGTAGTTCCATTAAATAAATATGGGCATCCTGATTTTAGTGAAATTCCACAAGAACAAAAACCACCTGTTGAAACTGACGGAACATATCATTATTTTATTTATAATGAAATTAAGTATATTTTTGCCACAGGTGATTTTATATTAAATATCCCTCGGCTAAAGTTACCTGAGCCTTTTTCCCTTGAAAGTCCAGTACCAGTGCAAGATGGAAAATTCTACGAAGGTTTACAGTTATATAAGTCTGATGAAAATGGTAAACAAGTAATAATTAATGATATTCCATATGCTTGGTATTCAATGGCGTCAAACTACTGTATCCCATATGATTATTATGTAAACAATATAATCCCAATAATTGAAGGGGAATAACACCCCTTCAATCTATTGAATTAAGTGCGTTTTTTAATGCTTGAATATATGAAGCATAGATTTCTTGTCCAGATGATTTATTTGTAGGCATTGTTGTAGTTATATATGAAGATAATACACTTAAACCTTGTACTGTCCTATTATAAATAGCAGCAGTAAAATTATCACCAACAGAAACAGATGAGAATGTACCAATAGACTGTTTTTTGCCTTTATAATGGGCAAAAGCAATCAACCTATTATTAAAGGCATTCCAATCTGAAGCTGTTAAATTAGTCACTGGCGCACCACTATAAACTTCTGTAAATCCCGTAAAATCAGCAGGTCTGGTCATATACGCTCCACCAGTACAGTCATCTGCACAAGTAGCAGTACAGGTTCCTAAACACGAACCACGGCAACTACTTAAGCCAGCACAACTTAAACAACCATATTCACAAGTACCAGAGCAAGTTTCTCCACATAAAAACTTACAAGTGCCTGTACAGTCATCTCTGCAAACACCATCACAAGTCCCTTCGCAAGTAGTGTAGCATCCTCCAAAACAACTACTTAATCCAACACAAGTACGGCAACCAGCTTCACATGTTCCACTACATGTTTCATAACAAGTTAAATAACAAGTACTTCCACAATCAGCCATTATATCACCGTCCTACTAAAGTTAAAATGTTTTCATTTATATAAAACTGATATTGATTTATATATACATTTTTGTAATTATACTTTACTAATATGTTATATAGACACTTTTGCAAATCTGCATATTTCTCAATATATGTATTAATTAGCCTATTATAATGTTCTTCATTATAGTCAAAATTACTATGAATAAATTGGTCTATTTTTATTTTCAATCCATCAAACGCAAACATATAATATTCAAGAACTGCTCTATCTTTATCATCTAATTTTATAACTATGTTTTGCATTGCCCACACTCCATTTGAAAAATCACTTGCCTTAATGGATCAAAGCGCAACGAGTTAAAAGATGAAATAACTTTTTCTTCGCCGACATATTGAATAGCAATTTCTTTCCATAATGTTTTATGTACTTTGATCGCAAACATATAATAATCTAATAATGTTTTAAGTGCGATAGGGGAACAATTAATATCTTCCATTGCATATTTATACAATTTTTCACACATGTTAACTTCAATAATTGTATTGTTTAATTTTTCAGCATCATCCTTAGAAACGCCACATAAAATCATATGATTTCCTCTTTTCTTTTTTTGAATACATAATACCAAGGAGTCATATTACGATATAGACAGTCACCACTTTTCCATTCAAAAAACAAATAATCATCATCTTGAATGTTTTCAATTATATAACTATTAAACACTTTATCAACAGAATTATAAAAGTAGCCCCAAGTCCAAAGAAAAGCCGATTCTACTGGATCTTGACTTTCAATTTTTATAAACATTTTCCCTTCTGGTAAAATATCTAATGATGTTAAATATAAAGTACTAAAAATAGTTTCAGAATTAGGATTAAATTCTTCCTTGGTTTGAATAAAATTTACATAATCCCATTTACCAATTATATTATCATCATTTATAAAAGAATACGTCATATTTTCAAGCACAACTTACACCTTCCTTACTTAATTTTTTAAGTAATTCAATTTCATTTTGATCTATAATCTGTAAAGCCCATTCATCAGGCATATAATATTTAAAGCGATCTGTTAAACCTAAATGACGAAATAAAATATTAAAATAGTAGCAACTAGCAAGCACCCTTGCCTTTTGCATTATACAATGAAATGTTGTTCGTTTATTAGGAGTTCCGTATATATCGTATCCAAACCCGATACACCAAGAACAACCTTTAGCAATAGGACAATTCCAGCATTCATCTGAACTTTGACTTCTACGAGTAATTGATTTTAATTCTGCAAGCATTGGGCATTCTTCACAATTAACTATGCCACTACAAACATGACCTATTACAAATGGTTTACGTTCTTTAACAGAAAAACAATAATCCATATATCTTAAACATGGATAGCATGTACCATCAATCCCAATAGCTAACATTGACCCGTCACCTCCACAAAAACTATTGTTTTCTTCTGGAGGTAAAGGAGTGCCAATATTTTCATCAAACATAGTATTAGCGTGATTTTTATATAATTCATTTTCAATCATTATATCTGCTAATTGTTTTAGTTGCTCATATAGTTCTTTAGCATGTTCAACATTCCAAACATCTTCATAAACCACATTACAATTTAACCATTTGAATCCTAATCCAAATAAATGTAAAGAAGATTCACATAGATATTTAAGATTTTCAGGAGCAACGGTGACTTTCGTTGATGGATAGCCTCCCTGTTGTAAAAGTAGTTTTACGTTTCTTACAACATCATCATATGTGCCTCTACCATCTTTATAAATCCTACAACTATCGTGTTGTTCTTTTGTGCCATCAATAGTAATGCCAATATTAACTCTTCCACTATATTTTTTCATAAATTTTTGTACTTTTGGAGTTTCATATAATATACCATTACTTGACATGCTAATAACGTAGTGGTTAGCCCATCTATGATTTAATCTGAATGCTTCATATGTAAAATAATCCATAAAATAATCAATTAAATCAATCTCTAATAAAGGCTCTCCACCTATAAAATCAAGAATTATACATTCAGAATTAGTTGGATCGATATAATTATTAACTTTGTCACTTAAAAGAAAATCAACGGTTTGCTTTGCTGTTTCAAGTGTCATATGTTCTGATGTTTTACCATGCTCGTAACAATATCGGCAAGCAAACGGACAATCTTTAGTAACCACAATTGTTACATTCATACAAGACCTTTCAGTTATATTTTTTTCAGGATGTACTAAATTCATAGCATTAGCAAACCATTGACCAAATTGACGGTCATAACCATTATCTAAATATAAATCATGTTTATCCATTAAAAAGAAAAACTCCTTTTAGTTTAATTTATCCTTATCCGAATTTTGCTTCCAATCCAGTTACCGTTGCTTCTGAAAAATCCCAATTGCCTAATGCCTCAGTACCACCACCACCATATAATTTTAATAAGGAACTTCCTCCTAATGTAGCAACTGTGAATGAGCTATTGGTTGCTTCCATTACCCCAATCATAG
>Ga0116188_1001968_pt1 | contig 16791 bp, 19 predicted proteins | sample AD_JPNTR2_MetaG_FD_89807 | JGI IMG/M metagenome (GOLD analysis project Ga0116188, IMG submission 89807) | Active sludge microbial communities of municipal wastewater-treating anaerobic digesters from Japan - AD_JPNTR2_MetaG | ecosystem: Engineered > Bioreactor > Anaerobic > Digestate | place...
ACACTGGGTGGCAGATACATTACCGCAGAAGATGTGGGCACTACTACAGACGATATGGAAGTGATAAGGACAGCGACGGAACATGTAGTCGGATTGGCAGGTACTAGCGGCAATCCATCTCCGGTTACTGCATTCGGAGTTTTCAGGGCAATGGAAGCATGCGTTGCCGAAGTATTTGGAGATGAGAGCCTTTCCGGGAGGAAAGTGGTGGTTCAGGGCGTAGGAAACGTTGGATATTTCCTCATCGAGGATCTGCTTAAAGCCGGAGCGAAAGTATACGCTGCCGACATTTTCCCGGATAAAGTCCAAAAGGCTGTGGAATTGGGAGCTGAGGCAATACCGGTTGAAGAGGTATTTGACATTGAATGTGATATTTTCGCACCTTGTGCCCTTGGCGGAGTGATAAATGACGAAACCGTAGAACGGCTAAAGGCAAAGATCGTTTGCGGAAGCGCCAACAACCAGCTACTTGAAGAAAGACATGCCCTAGCCCTTGCTAAGAGGAACATACTTTACGCGCCGGATTTTGTCGCCAATGGCGGCGGAGTCATAAACGTAGCCAGTGAACTGGCTCCGGGCGGATACAACAGGGATTGGGCTCTGAACAAAGTGTCAAAAATATATGACACGCTGGCTTCGATATTCCGGATAGCCAAAGAACAGGGAATCGGGACGAATGAAGCCGCGAATAAGCTGTCTGAAGACCGAATAGAAAAAGCTCTTGCCCAGAAGAGAATATACGTATCGCCCAAATAGCCGGATGGGTTGCATATGTAGCAATCATGGTACATGAGGAGGGAAGACATTGGACAAAAGGGTCACTTTCAGGCAAGACAACTGCAAGGGTTGTGGATTGTGCATTGAAGCATGCCCTAAGAAGATCATCAAACTTGGAGAAGAAATCAACAAACTTGGGTACCATCCTGCAGTAGTAGACGACGAAGCGCAGGCCCTATGCATAAGCTGCGCTCTCTGCGCTCGAATGTGTCCTGACGCGGTCATAGAGGTCTTTCGCTAATCAAACAGGAGGTGAATGTTTTGGCAAAACCTATTCTCATGAAAGGAAATGAGGCTATAGCAGAAGCTGCAATTCGTGCAGGCTGCCGATATTTCTTTGGGTATCCTATAACTCCGCAGAATGAGATCCCAGAGTATATGTCGTGGCGTCTCCCAGAGGTTGGAGGGGCGTTCGTGCAGGCTGAAAGCGAGGTTGCTTCCATCAACATGGTATATGGCGCAGCCGGAGCTGGCGGCAGGGTACTTATATCTTCTTCGAGCCCGGGTATATCCTTGATGCAGGAGGGAATTTCGTACATAGCCGGTGCAGAACTCCCGTGCGTGATAGTGAACATGGCAAGGGGCGGTCCCGGTCTCGGCGGAATACAGCCTTCCCAATCCGACTATTTCCAAGCAACAAAGGGCGGAGGACATGGCGATTACAGGCTCCTCGTATACGGGCCGTCTACTATTCAAGAAGCTTGCGACCTTATGGGAAAGGCCTTTGAAGTGGCTGAGAAGTACCGAAATCCGGTGATGATCTTGGGCGATGGTATGATGGGTCAAATGATGGAACCGGTAGTCTTCCCGGAAGAGCTAGAGGCGTCTTCCATTAGCGCAAAGCCATGGGCTACTACCGGGAAAAAAGGGCGGCCTGCAAATTTGATTACATCCATATATCTAGATCCGGAAGTGCTGGATACTCATAACTGGAAATTGTACGAGAAATATTCGCTCATGCAAGAGCATGAGGTCATGTATGAGACAAAGTACGCCGATGACGCTGAGTGGTTCTTGGTTGCTTATGGAACAATTGCCAGGATATGTACTGCGGTCGTAGAGAAATTGCGTAAAGAAGGCGTCAAAATCGGCCTTATTCGTCCTATCACTCTCTGGCCTTTTCCCTTTGAGGCGTTTGACCAGGTGGTTGAGCACGCCAAGGGTTTCTTATGTGTAGAGATGTCTACGGGACAGATGGTGGAAGATGTTAGGCTAGCAGTTGAGGGTAGGGCGCCGGTGCACTTTTACGGCAGAACCGGTGGTGCTATTCCGATGCCCAAGGGCATAGAAAAACGCGTGAGCGAAATGATATCGGGCAAGACACCAATAATTACCGACTATTTCAAAAAGGCACACGGAGGTGACAACATATGAAGCCCGTCTATTTGCGCCCTAAATCCCTTACCGATACGGTGACCCACTACTGCCCGGGATGTACTCATGGCATTGCGCACCGACTCGTAGCTGAAGTAATTGACGAGCTCGGAATCCAAGATGAGACTGTCGGAGTTGCTTCCGTAGGTTGCTCAGTGTTTGCCTACAACTATTTCGACGTTGATTTTCAACAAGCGGCTCACGGCCGCGCACCTGCTGTGGCAACGGGTATTAAAAGGGTGTTGCCGGATCACATCGTTTTCACGTACCAAGGCGACGGCGATCTCGCGTCTATCGGAGCGGCCGAGATTTTGCACGCAGCTGCACGAAGAGAGAATATAACAGTTATATTCATAAACAACGCCATATATGGCATGACCGGAGGGCAGATGGCTCCTACTACTTTGGTTGGACAGAAGACGACTACGTCGCCTGGTGGAAGGGATCCGCTTGCGCAAGGCTATCCCCTTAGGATGTCTGAGATTCTGGCTGACGTCGAAGGCTCTTACTACGTTGCCCGTTTTTCTTTGCATGACAATCCCAACATCATAAAGGCGAAGGCCGGCATCAAGAAAGCTTTTGTTAACCAGATAGAGGGAAAGGGATTCTCCATGGTGGAATTGTTATCTAGCTGTCCGACTAACTGGGGAATGACCCCGGCTAATGCCCTTAAGTGGATAGAAACGAACATGGTCCCACAGTATCCCTTGGGTGAATTCAAGAGCGAGGGGGGGAAGTAGCATGGATCACCAGATAGTTTTCGCAGGATTCGGCGGACAGGGAGTAATGTTGATAGGTACTCTCCTTGCTCATGCCGGTATGGAAGAAGGTAAGGCTGTATCGTGGCTTCCTTCTTATGGACCAGAAATGCGCGGAGGAACCGCAAACTGTGCGGTGTGCATATCGGATGAGAATATAGCATCACCTGTAGTTGCAGAACCAACCGCTCTTGTAGCTATGAATTTGCCTTCTTTTGAGAAATTCATTGACGCAGTGGTGCCCGGTGGTTGTGTAATCATAAACTCTGATCTTATCGACATTGATGATGTTCGTGACGATATCCGACTATACCGGATACCGGCGAATGCAGAAGCTCAGAATCTAGGCTCGCCACGCGTTGCTAACATGGTGTGTCTGGGCAGCCTCCTAGGAGTTCAGGAAATCGTTTCGGTAGAAACCGTGATTCGGGTTTTACCTAACGTGATTCATGAAAGGTACCACAACCTGTTAGGGGTTAATGAGAAAGCTATACGGCGCGGATACGAACTGACCCATAAGGCAGAGTAGGATTCCAATATAATCTGGTATGTGAGGGAATGCATTGAGCAATGACCGGATCGTGAGCACAAAAGATATAGAAGGTCTTCTTATATGTCTACCAGGCATTCAAAAAGCACGGGTTGTCGTTGACGATTGGGGCGCCATTAAAGAGATTCACATTTTGACTGGGCTAGATCGGAGTCCTAAGCAGATCGTAAGGGATGTAGAAAGCGCGCTCAAGGCTCAATGGAACATCACTTTGGATCGCCGAAAGGTATCTGTGGCCCAGGTGAGGACCAGGATCCCCCCTTCTGACGACCGTTTGAGATTTGTGAGCCTAGAAGTGAAGACTGATGCGAAGAAGGGCACTAGCGAGGTATGCGTTTCCCTCGAACGTAATCACGAAGACGAGATAGTTAGTTACACAGGAAGAAGCGAAGGAGACATAAGCCCTAGGTCGGTCCTATATGGGATTGCGCGTGCTACCTGTTTGGCAGCCAATCTTGCAATTCCACCATCAAGCGAGATCTTTGTCGACGACGTCGAGGTGCTGAAAATAGGTCAGAAAGAAGCAGTGAACGTTTTGGTTGGGCTGTCAGGAGGAGGCGTTGAATGCCAATACCTTCTCGGCGCTGCTTTGGTACGACGGGAAGTCGGCGAAGCCTGCGTTCGCGCTACCCTAGACGCGATTAACCGACGATTGGATGTTATAGAGGAAGCGAGTTCGTCGAATACTTCTAAGACCGTGCAAGAGAAGGTCCCGGAAAACGAGCCGTCTGAGCGCTCAGAAGTATGAAAATGCACAGACAAAACAAGTGGCACTTTCACGCATTTGGAGAGTGCCACTTATGATGGAAGGATGCCTGGGCTATGCAAGATACAGTTGGAAAGTTCCTTGAGAGTTTAGAATATGAAAAGGGGCTATCTCAAAATACCTTGGAGTCTTATGGTGCAGATCTAAGGGACTATCAGATGTTTCTTAAAGACCATTCATCTGAGACTCTGATAGATGTTACGCCATCTACAATAGTCGGCTACTTGATGTTCCTCAGAAGAAAAGGCAGATCCACTGCAACAGTGGCAAGGCGCTTAGCTTCCATAAAATCCTTCTACCGGTTTCTCCTTAAGGAAGGGTACATTGATAAGGACCCTTGCGAAAATCTCTCTTCACCTAGCCTTGAGCGCAGGTTGCCAAAAGTGTTGACTTTGGCTGAAATCGAGAGGCTTTTGGACCAGCCTGATCTGTCTACGCCTATCGGATTGCGGGACAGAGCGATTCTTGAGGTGCTCTACGCAACCGGCCTGCGAGTTTCCGAATTGACAAACCTTGACTTGGGCGACGTGGATCTTAGAGAAGGCTTTGTGCGTTGTATTGGAAAAGGGTCAAAAGAGAGAGTTGTCCCACTAGGAGAAATTGCAATAACAGCTACCAAATCTTATATTGAAAATGGGCGCCCTACGCTCATCTTTGACCCGAAGGAACTTTCTTTATTCGTGAACCAGAACGGCGGTCGAATGACCAGGCAAAGTATATGGAAACTGGTTAAGAAATACTCGGAAACAGCCCGTATCCCCAAAGAAGTTACCCCTCATACCATAAGGCATTCGTTTGCGACCCATCTGCTTGAACACGGTGCAGACATTAGGGCTGTGCAGGAAATGCTTGGCCATGCGGATATTTCTACTACGCAGATCTACACCCATGTGACTAAGGATAGGCTTAAGGATGTTTACGCAAGAAGCCATCCTCGCGCATGACGTCTCTAATTCGGTACTATTGTAAATCTATTGGCCTTATAGGTAAAGCAAGAATGACCTGTGACCGGATAGCCTTTCGGCAAAGTAGGGTTTTCCGAGGTGAGATTGTGATAAGATGATATTGTTTTGCCACGCATGGTATGATTCGAGCAACGTGTGACCGGGAGGTGTCTTGATGCCAGCCGAATTTGTTAGTATGATCCTGCGCGTGCCGGGTTTCCTGCTAGCTATTAGTGTACATGAATATGCGCATGCGAAGATGGCTTACAATCTGGGCGATGATACTGCCCAGCTCCTAGGGAGGATGACGGTTGAACCCTGGGCCCACATAGATGTGGTCGGTTCCTTGATGCTTTTGATTTTTGGTTTTGGTTGGGCCAAACCTGTTCCAGTCAATACGTACAGGCTGCAGAACCCAAGGAGGGACATGGCAAAGATTTCTTTGGCCGGTCCGGTAGCAAACTTGATAACTGCCCTCGTTTTGGAAATTTTAACAGTCATTCTCCTTATTTTTGTGAGTTTTCCTGGCGCATTGCGGTACATTCCTACCGTCCTTGAAGTTGGTGCTTGGATAAATGCAGGACTTGGTTTTTTCAACCTCATTCCTGTACCTCCTCTAGACGGTTCAAACATCCTGGATGTCTATATTTCTAACAGCGCAAGAGATGCTTGGAATTGGATACAACGATACGGATTTGTGATTCTGGTGGTGTTAATGGTATTAGGCGTGGTTTCTGCCGTCATGCAACCTTTGGTGACAGGATACATGGGTTTTGCCCAAAGGATGGCGATTGCCATATCTCGAATCTTTATCAGATAGTTAGGAGCATAGACAATGTCAGTGCTGCAGTTGGCTCCATTGTGCCGGACTCTTCGAGAACAGGTAGAGAGCGGATCGATCGTTCTGGACGACTCCATGGATTTGTTAGTCGATGCATCGTTTCTGGTGTTGGCCAAGGTTAAATGGTTATTGCCTCAGTCGCAGATCCAGGAGGAAGAGCCGAGCTTTGAGGAGATAGAGGAAGACCTTGCCGCTCAAGAAGAAACCATTACTGCGCTCTTGGATGAAGTCGAGTTTAGGTCGGCGGTAGAAAACATAGACGCTCTTATCTATTCATCACAATACATGTATGTTCGGGGATATGTGCCACGTCTCGGTTCTTTAGACCACATCGAAGCTGCTGCCATCGATGTTTCTGAACTGAAAGAAATCGCGACGAAACTTATGAATTCTTCGGAACAAGCAGGACACTCGGTCTTGGTTATAAAGAGAAGTTTCTCAGAGCACTTGAGATGGTTTTGGAAAGAGGTGACCGTGCTTGCTTCCGAGCATAATGTGCTTAAGTTTTCTTTGTTCGCAAACACGACTAAACAGACCTGTATCCTCAATTTCCTCGTATTATTGGAACTCATAAAGAGAAGAAAAGTGTTTGCCAAACAACCAGAACAATTTGGAGACATAGTTTTTACGACCAAACGTCAAAACTGAAGGAGCTGATACGTGTGGAATTGGATATATTGGTCGAGGCAATTCTCTTCAGCTCCGATGAGCCTGTGACGCCGGAACAATTGTCCGCTGGCTTGGGTGTTTCTCTAGGCGAAGTAGAACATGCTGTAAGTATTTTGGATACGATATACTCGGCGCGAGGCATATACATTCAAAGGGTTGCGGGTGGTCTTAGGATAGCTACGAGACCTGAGGTAGGCAAGATCATATCCAGAGCCTTTGAGCGAAGGATTCAGGTACCATTGTCAAGGGGAGCTTTAGAGACGTTGGCCGTAATTGCGTACTGCCAACCGGTAACCAGACAGGACATTCAGGCGATCCGAGGAGTCAATCCGGAAGCGAGTATAGACACCCTTATGGAAAAAGGTTTAATTGAGGAAGTAGGACGGAAAAAAACCCTTGGTAGGCCAAAACTCTATGGCACAACTGATGAATTCCTGAAAAAGACCTCGTTAGACTCAATAGATGACCTTCCGCCCTTGAAGCCTGACTGATGCCCAATCAGAAAATTCGGGTCTCTTCCTTCTCCGGTAATTTGCCTTGTTTACTGAATAAGTGTAAAATGCTTTGTGTACAGAAATAAAATGAACCGAAATATCGAAAATGAATCTGTTAGCAGTCGAGATGCATTTGGAATCGGATGGTGATATATCGAATGGATGACCCAACAACCAATGAAGCTGAATCATTAGAGGATTCGCGGACTCCGGAAGGGTTTGACGAAAGCGAATTATGTGCCGCAAAGGATACTTCCGACCAAGGTAAAATCAGCAGTGCTTCGGCTGGTTCTGAGGCACAGTCCCCTGTGTAGACGATACGGGCATGGATAGTTCCTCAATACGGAAACACGTTTTTGAACTCGCAATACCTGCCTTGATCGAGCAGGTGCTTCTTACTCTTATATCTATGGCTGACATGATTATGGTGGGAAGACTCGGACCATGGGCCATCACTTCTGTGGGGCTGTCTAATCAACCGATGATGGTCGCAATGGCAGTTTTCATAGCGTTAAACGTGGGCGCAACTGCTCTTGTCGCTCGATTTGTAGGGGCGAAAGAACCTCATGAGGCGTCAAATGTTGCCAGACAAGCTCTCATGATAGCGGTATTAATGGGCGTAATCCTCATGATAGTGGGACTCGTTTTTGCTGAAGACATTTTGCTTTTCATGGGTGCCGAAGACGATGTCATAGGCCCGGGTACTCAATATCTCAGAATTGTGTGTATGAGCATACCTATGTGGGCAGCTAGTATTAGCCTCACAGCTGCCTTGAGAGGTGCCGGAGACACCAAAACTCCCATGGTGGTAAACATCGCCGCTAATCTTATCAACATAGTCTTTAACTACCTGCTCATTTTCGGCCATTTTGGGTTTCCTAGGATGGAAGTAGCCGGAGCAGCTGTCGCTACCTCACTTTCAAGGTTAGTGGCATGCGTGCTCATGGTTAGAAGAGTCTTGCAAGGAGATAAGGCAATAAGGATAACGGTACATGATTCTTTCAGATTCGATCCAAAGATCGTGCGAAGGATTCTAAACATAGGTGTACCTGCTGCGCTTGAGCAACTCGTTCTTAGAAGCGGCCAACTTGCATTTGCCAAGATAGTGTCCAGTTTTGGAACAAGTACTTACGCTGCGCACCAGATCGCGCTAAACATAGAAGGGTTGTCTTTTGCTCCCGGAACGGCATTTCAGATATCTTCTACTACTTTGGTAGGTCAGAGTTTGGGAGCTAAGAATCCAAAGAAAGCAGAGAGAATCGGTTGGGAGACTGCGAAGGTAGGAACTCTGGTTGGAGTTCTGGTGGGCGTGATCTACTTCTTTTTCGGAGGGTATTTTGCTTATCTATACACAGATGATCTTGCAGTCATCCAACTTTGAGAGACAGCTCTAAGGTTGATTGCAATTTCTCAGCCTTTCATGATTTCGCAGTTTGTCTTCACCGGGGCGCTGCGAGGAGCCGGAGACGTGAAATGGACTTTATTCGTTACCATGGCAGGTTTCTGGGGCGTGCGAGTGCTTTTCGCCTACGTATTTGCGATAAAGCTGGGACTAGGTTTGTTTGGCGCGTGGATCGGAATGGCATCGGATATGATAATACGATGCATTTTGGCAGGACTGAGGTTCAGGTCTGGACACTGGAAGTACGTCAGAGTCTGACGGATATGGATCTCAGACTTATCTAGTCAGGGTTATTAGGACGAGTTCAGGTCTGTTGAGAATCCTTACCTGAAATCGTCCGCTATTACCCAGACCTCTGCTTACCACCATGGTCGTTTGTTTCTCTCGATATACTCCCTCAGTATACTTGGGCATAAAACCTTGTCCCGGGGAAATGATGCCGCCAATCCCAGGGATTCGGATCATTCCGCCGTGCGCGTGTCCCGAAAGGACTAAATCGATGTCAGAAGATGCATAAATGTCGATGAAGTCGGGACGATGAGCTAGAAGAATTGTGAAAGTACCCTCGTCGATTTTGCTCGAAATACTCGAGAGAGATAGTTCACATCCTTCTTTTTGTTTCCGGCTATGCTCGTCAAATACGAGGGGGTCGTCGATTCCTATAAGGGCGATTTCGGAAGACCCTTTCCTTATGATTGATACATCATTTCTCAGAAACGTCACATTGTAATCGCGCATGGCTTCCACAAACGAATCCAGATATGGTGAGTACACTTCGTGATTTCCGGTAACGTAAAAAAAGGGCGCTATGTTTTTGCAGCTTTCGATGAAGATCTCGGCTGGTTTAAGGGTAAACTCTCTCTCGTCAAAAAGGTCTCCCGCTATGGCAATTATATCTGGTTGAAATTCACTTATCTTTGACACAAGATGAGCTTGGCCCTCGCCAAATACGCTTCCATGAAGATCAGAAACGAGCGCTATACGAAATCCGTCGAATTCTTTTGGCAGTGCATCGAATGAGATTTGATACTCGGTCAATTGTAGGGAGGTATTTTCAAAGTATAAAAACGAGCCCGCTAATCCGAAAAGCCCTAAGACTATTATCCAGAATGTTGGCTGTGTGGGCGTCTGCAAACTGACATCCCTCCAGAACTTATATTCTCAGACGAAATGTTGGTCACACACGGACATTGTAACTTGTTTGCGTACTTCAGTCACCTACCTGCCTGAGTCCACGAGGCTGTGGTGATTGTGTCTAGTGATGGTGAGTGGTATCATGATACATGGCTGCTCATCATTGATGAAGTGAGCCAAGTACAGGTTATTCCTTACTAAACTTAATTGGAGGTAGATATTGATGAAAATCGAAGACAGACTAGCCGAACTAGGATTGTCGCTTCCGGAAGTCCCGGCACCGGTAGCTGCGTACGTGCCTGCGGTGCGAGCAGGTAATTGGGTCTACGTATCAGGACAGACTCCGTTCAGAGACGGGAAGCTTCGTGTAAAAGGTAAAGTCGGCAAAGATGTTACTCTCGAAGATGCCTACGAAGAGGCGAAGCAATGTGCTCTCAACATCATGGCAGCTGTCAAGAGCGTTGCCGGTTCATTAGATAATGTAGAACGTATAGTGAAACTAGTAGGCTTTGTAGCGTCGACGCCAGACTTTACTGACGCGCCAAAAGTAGTCAACGGAGCCTCCGAACTCTTTGTACAGGTATTTGGAGACAAAGGTAAGCATGCACGGTCTGCAGTTGGGGTGGCCTCATTACCACTTGATTGCTGCGTAGAGGTGGAAGCCGTGGTACTCCTCAAGGAATGAGTTGGGGAATCTGTGGACTATGCTGTGACAACCAATGGGAGGGATGACTCTGAGCATCGACTGCAATGATACGCATTATACGGCGCTCAAGATTCTGAGTGACTCTTCAACTCCTATAGGTGCATGGAATCTCAGTCGTCTGATGCTTAAAGAGGGTATATCTGTGTCTGAAGCTACGGCAGGACGAATCCTCAGAGATCTTGAAGATAAGGGTTATGTGCGCGCTGAGGGTCGTATAGGAAGAGTCATCACTCCTTTGGGTGATAAAGTGCTATCTGGGTGGCTCGATGCGAAGGCGCAGACAAGGACTCATACGGCTTTCGTAGAGAGTCTGAAGATTACTGAAAGACAGGAACTTATTGACGTATTGGTGGCCCGCCGAGCGATCGAGACCGAAACCGCATACCTATCTGCGCAGAACGCGACCGAAAGAGACCTCAGAAACATTGAGAAGATCATCCAGGAGCACGAGCAATTGTTGGCGTTAGGAAGCTCCGGAGTAGAGAAAGACGTGGAGTTTCACAGAGCCCTGGCAGAATCAGGAAAGAACAAGGTGCTTTTGAGTGCTCTCGATGTCATATATCACGATCCCGAGGTTGGGCGAGCTCTTGAATATATACGAGCGAAAATCGGGTCTAGAATGGTAGAAGATCACAGGCGCATATTTGCGAGAGTCGCTGAAAGAGACGCTGAGGGAGCAAGGCAAGCTATGGCCTTTCACATAGACAACGTTATAAGAGACGTCAATACATATTGGGCAGATATGATGGGCCCTCAAGGGGGAATCGGGAATGTCAGTCAAAGATCGGATTCTTGACGGATGTGACCTTGAGACATTTATCGTGTGCAACGACTTGGAAGAAGGAAAGAGCCTTGGACTTAGGCTTATGGCCGAATTGGGGTTCGAAGATGCAGACGTGGTAGCCTGTGAGATGGGTGGCCCCGGCGTAAGAATAAGATTGCGGGGATATGTGTATAGGCCCTCTGCAGATTACAGATGGTATAGTCAGGAGGTAGATGGTTTTGGGTCAACGAAATAAAGATGTAGTTCAGCCCAAGAAAGTGTTGCTCGCACCTCTGGATCCTGTCCACGATGTCGGCCTCAAACTTATAAGACGGAAACTTATCGATCGCGGTCATGATGTTACTTTACTGCCGCCTGATCTTGCTCCGGAAGAAATCGTGGCCAAGGCACTTGAGGAAAGACCTGACTTTTTGATGGTAAGTCGTGCTCTGAGCTATGGCACATCAGAGCTACTTGCGAAATTCGTGGATCTTTGCGATGCTGCGGGTCTTAGGCCCAGCACCAAACTGGTCGTAGGCGGCCTTAGTATGCGCCCTGAGATGGCGCAAGAGTTGGGATTTGATGCCGGGTTCGGCCCGGACGCTCCTGCGGAAGCAGCTGTAGATTATGTGGAGGGAAAAGAAATCCTGTCATTGGCAGGGAGCAGGCCCAAGGAAAAGAGCAATCTCACAAAGGGGTTTACCTATGAGTTCTTGGATAAAGAAATCGGGGAGCTTTGCGTCGGGATAGCTCAACAACTGATTGATTGGGCATCTAAAAGGACAAGCCCTGGCATAACCAGAGCCCAATTGAGGTTAGAGATTGAAGAAGCAAGGCGCGAAGGCAGAAGTGAAGAATTGAAGAATCTTCGCGCGCAGTATGCGAAACTGTGTTCCGGAGAGGTCAAACGTTGGTATGAAACAGGGGAGCCCGTCTCCCATACCAGACTTCTGACTCAGAAGGAAATGAACGAGATTGCCATGTTAAGAGACAAGAAGAATGACATGGTATTTCCTATAACGCAAGACATACTTAATGACTACAATGTGCTCGTGCAGTACGGCACGGGTTGCCCCGAGATGGATGCATATCACAGCATCATTTCGGTTGCATGGGGTGCCAGAGGTGTGGTCCACTTTGACCCTTCCTGGGGAGCTAGGACGGAAGGGTTCTTAGAGCAAGCTTGGAGCCACCAACACGACGGAACAGTCATCACTTTGGACAACTTGAATCTTATCAAGAGCGCTTTGCTTCCCGGCACCCTGTGGCAGGTTCGGGCTCATAGGGGACTAAACACACCGGAAACGGTAACTTTGGCGCATCTTTCAGGTGCCGATCTTACAAAAATTAATATAGTGTATGGAAGTCTGGGCGCAGGCACAGATCCAGAAAGGTTAGCGGTAGACGGCGTGGAGTCAATGAAGTTAGCTGCCAAGTACAATTTGCCATATGATGTTGTTACTAATGAAGAACTGTGTGGAGTTCCTGCTTCAAAGGCTTTTGCTGGAATGCTGGTAGTAGCCACCGCCGGAATCCTTCTGGGAGGGAGACCTCTCCTTCAACCGTTATTTGCCAATTCGCCCGAAGCTATCATTACCGGCGTAATGGATGATAATTTCATCGATTTCAACGTAGCTAAAATGAGGACGCTTTCCTCTATAATAGATGCCCCAATATGGCCCGGTGCGCCTGTAGGGTTTCTTACACAGACTCAAGACCGGTGTCAGTCATCAGCAATGACTGCCCTTCACGCTGCACTTGCCCTTGACTCTGGGGCAACGGCTGTTACCATAGCATCTTCTGACGAGGCTTACGCAGGCGGTCCTATTACTGTACCTGCACGCATTGACACGCTTAAGGCCACTGCGGCGGCTCTTAGGTTTTTCGGCCATGGAGGTATACGTCCTACTTCGAAATCAGATGAAATGACATCTCAGCTTAGAGAGGACATCGTCAACGTGTTGAGGAGGTTGTCCGACCGCGGTGACTTTGTAGCATCACTGTATGAAGGTATTTTGGGAGATAAGGAAGATGGAGCTTACCCAGGGCGTGCCGGAAAAGGAACGGTCTTCGAGATAAGATGACGTCTTAGTTTTACTGGTGCAAGGTATATGCGGGGCGTGTTTGCCGATCGAACTAGGCATTTTGTGCAAAGAAATGGTGGAGTAAGAGGATGCGTATTGTTATCGGTGTTGCGGGTACGGCTAAGAACACGGGCAAGACTACTACTCTTTTACAAACAACAGAGTTTTTTAACTCTGTGGGCAAAGATGTTTTTCTCACCAGCATAGGGTATGATGGTGAGGATTTTGACAATATAACTGGTCTTCCAAAACCTAGGATATTTGTGCCAAAGGGAGCCATGGCAGCAAGCGCCTTATCCTTGTTGAAATCATCGCCGGCAGACTTCAGAGATCTGCGGTATACCGGTGTAGATTGTGCTTTGGGTCCTGTGTATGTAGGAACAGCTACATCTACCGGGAAAGTAGTTTTGGCGGGTCCTACAAACACGGAAGATCTCATCTCAGTGATTGAGTTTGCTCCCTCGGATAGTCCAGTATTATTGGACGGCGCTTTTTCCAGATTATCGCCCATGGTAGTAGCTGACTGCTTGATCTTGGCCACAGGAGCTACGCGAAGTACCGACCCAGTGAAACTTGCCAAAGAAGTGAATGCGATATTCAGAGTGATGTCCCTGCCCGAAGTTTCTGACAGACCGACGGAGAGACATGCAACCTATGATTCTTCCGAAGCCGGTTCAATTGGTTCTGATAGCGTGATCACTATTCCTAACGGCCTGTTTCTAAAGGGGCAGGGTCGTAAGCTTGGAATACGTCTTGTGCAAGATGGTATGCCGAGCAATGTGCGCGTTGAAGGAATCGTCAATCCAGGTGTCTTTCTTGAGATTCTTGAGGTCTTAGGTGGTTTCTCTAAAGATACAGTGAATGGTCGTCTACCGATCTTGTTCGTTTTTGACCACCCAATCATGCTATTATTGTCGGGAGACATCATGCTGTGGGATCGGGTTTTGGACCGTCTATCTCAGTTTGGTTGTGGAGCAGCTGTAAAAGACACTACCCGACTTCTAGGGGTGACCATAAATCCATACACCCTTTCGCAGCTGGATAACGGCAAGTTTGTGGCAGGTCAGGTTGATCCGAAAGAGTTTCTCGAAAACGTAAGGAATAGAGCGAAGGTCCCATGTACGGACATAGTGCTTGAGGGGCCTAGTGTACTTTATTCGTGGCTAGAGCAGTATGTATGAAGGTATTGGAGAGTTGATGCCCTATGTATGAAGAAAAAGATGCCGCTACTCCAATACGCTTATCCAGATTCTTGGCTCAATCCGGAGTGTGTTCGCGGCGTCATGCAGATGAACTAATTGAGCAGGGTAAAGTACTGGTAAACGGTAGAACCGCTGTTTTAGGGGAAAAGGTTATACCCAGTAAAGATGACGTACGAGTCGAAGGTTTGAAAGTTCTTGGGAAAGAGCCTTGCATATATATAATGCTCAACAAACCGAGTGGCTATTTGTCATCTTGTTCGGATCCTCAAGGCAGGCCAACGGTGCTATCATTAGTTCCTGGGGTAAAGGAACGTGTGTTCCCTGTGGGCCGTCTGGACCAGGACGCAGACGGATTGGTTCTTTTGACCAATGATGGTACCTTAGCTTACCTGCTCACACACCCTAGATATGGAGTAACGAAGGAGTACATAGTTGAGTTTACTGGGGTGCCCAAAAAGGGTGATTTGAATCGTTTGCTATCGGGTATACTCATTGGAGGCAGAATGGTATACCCTGATTATGCCAGGTTTCTGAAGCCACAGGGAGAGAGCAGACGAATTCTGATAGCAGTGCACGAGGGGCAGAAGCATCTCGTAAAAGAATTGTGTTTAGCTCTAGGTTATGATGTTAGACGGCTTACAAGAACCAGGATAGGTCCACTTAGCCTTGCCGGTTTAGACCAGGGTAAGTGGCGCTATTTGCATCCCAAAGAAGTGCATGATTTGTACAAAACCGCGAGAGCAGGGCAGGAAGGGGAACACCATGTCAGAAAACGAAAAGATCAAGTTCCACACAGTAGATGATGTAAGGGAATTTGTCCCTGAGAAGAATAGGTTGTTTTCTGCTACTCATGAGGAGATCATATCTGGCGCAACTGCAGACGTGTATTTCGTCCGCACTAATGAGATACTCAGCAAAGAGGGCAAATCGGATACTAATGTAACCGCTGAGATATTCCCTAGTAGACCAGGGGTTCTTGCGGGTATGGAAGAGTGTCTGTACTTGCTCAAGGGATTGCCTGTCGAAGTATGGGGGATCGAAGAGGGCGAAACTTTTCTGGCCAAGGAGCCGGTTTTGAGGATTAGAGGCCCTTATGCGGTTTTTGGTCCATATGAGACTGCACTCTTGGGGATTTTGGCCAGTTCATCTGCATGGGCCTCACGGGCTAGGGAGTGCAAAGAGGCAGCTTGTGGCAAGCCGTTTTTCTGTTTTGGTGCAAGGCATATACATCCTGCAGTAGCTCCGGTGATGGAACGAGCCGCTGTTGTGGGCGGAGCCAATGGAGCAGCGTGCATTCTGGGAGCCAAGTTCTTGGATTTGGAACCTGTGGGCACCATCCCACATTCTCTGGTCCTCATCATGGGTGATACGGTCAAGGCTGCAGTAGCGTACGATACTCACATGCCAAAGGATGCACCTCGAACGATCCTCGTGGATACTTTCAAAGATGAATGTGAAGAAGCTCTTAGAGTTGCAGAAGTCCTCGGAGACGCTATGGGCGCTATCCGACTCGATACTCCTTCAGAACGTGGAGGGGTAACAGATGATCTCGTAAAAGAGGCAAGAGCCCGGCTCAATTTGGCAGGCTTCGGACACGTACAGATCTTTGTTTCAGGCGGGCTTGATCCTGAGCGGATCTCCCAATTATCCCAAGTTGGTGCCGATTCATTTGGAGTCGGAAGTTACATTTCCTCAGCCAGGCCCATTGATATGACTATGGATATAAAGGAGATAGAAGGTAGACCCGTAGCAAAACGGGGTCGGATTCCGGGCATCATAGATAACCCGAAACTGAAGCGCTTTCTATAGGTTCATATTCGTGCGCTATGGGTTTGGAATCAGTCTGAATCTCACCTTGTTTCCTGGTCTGAGCTGAGAGGCTATGGGTAGGTCGGCAGTTAACAATGTTGCTGCTCTCATGTAGCCTCCTGTGGTCTGGCTATCACAAAGGAGAAGCATAGGTCTGCCATCCGAAGATATTTGTATTGTTCCTATTACACAAGGAGCAGATATTATATCTGCTCCTCCTTCTAACAACCGGGGTCCGTCTAGCCTCGCCCCCATGCGGTCGGAATCTGGCCTAATCTCGTAAGTAGTGCTTGTTAGCTTTGATAATATGGGCTTAGAACTCTCGGGACCGGGATGTATGTGCAAGAAAACACACGGTGCATCTAGGATTCGAAAATCCAGAGGCTTGGTTATCTTTTGCTTATTTTTCTGGCTCTCTAAGATTGATCTATAGGATGGAGCGGGTCCAATCTGTAGAGTGTCCCCATACTTCAATTGCCTTCCCAGATACCCCCCAAAGCCGCTTGCCAAATAAGTTG
>Ga0116188_1001971_pt1 | contig 16779 bp, 16 predicted proteins | sample AD_JPNTR2_MetaG_FD_89807 | JGI IMG/M metagenome (GOLD analysis project Ga0116188, IMG submission 89807) | Active sludge microbial communities of municipal wastewater-treating anaerobic digesters from Japan - AD_JPNTR2_MetaG | ecosystem: Engineered > Bioreactor > Anaerobic > Digestate | place...
CCCTTCGGCCTGCGGCCTCTGGGGGCGGGCGGCGAGCCCCGCGCCCCGGCGACTGTCCAACCACCGCCGCCCCACTCCGCCCGCCTTGCGGCGGGCTCCGGCCCCCTTCGGCCCGTTGGCCTCTGGGGGCGGGCGGCGAGCCCCGCGCCCCGGCGACTGTCCAACCACCGCCGCCCCACTCCGCCCGCCTTGCGGCGGGCTCCGGCCCCCTTTGTGCGCCGAGGGCGCACTGCTGGGGGCGGGCGGCGAGCCCCGCGCACGGCCACCGAGCAAGACCGATGTCGTCGGCGGCCGGCCTCCGGGCAGTCCCCTCCCGGGGTGGGGGTCCAGGGGATGCGGCCACCCGCTTACGCGGGTTTTAAGAAGCGGCGACCCCCTTCCGCCTCGCTTCGCTCGTTGTCTGGGGGCGGCGCTATCGCGCCCACGCCGCCGGAACGGCCGCCCTTCTCGGGCGGGCGGCCTCCCGCGGGGGCGATCCGCCCCCGCCCTATGCGGACTCGCCCTCCGCGCCGGGGCTTGCAGCCCCGACTGCTCTGGGCTCCCCATGACGGTCGCCGTTCCCCGTCTCGCTCCCCGACTCGCCTGGGGACCGCCGACCTCTCGACGCACTCCCCGTGCGTCATCCGATCCGCGCCGCCCCGCGCCCGTGCCGCCGGGGTCGCTCCGGTTCCGCCAATCGGCCCGGTCGCCTTCGCTGGCTTCCGGCCGCCTAGCCCTCGGAAACGCTCGCAATCTCGCTGGCCTCAGGCGTCGTTGCCTCCAGAAACGCTCTGGCTCCGAAATCCGGGCCGACTGCGCCCCGACATCGCATAATGGCGCCATTATACGACGTGGGGGTTGGCGGAATCCTCGCTCGACATAACGGCGTTATGTCCACCCCGGCGCCCGGGCGACAGGGGCGGCTTATCCACCCCCTGGCCACGGTCGCCCCTCAAGGGGCTGTGGCCGCCGGGGGCCGAGTCGGGGGAAGGCTCGTTGCACTTCGCACTCCCCCCGAGCGGCCCCCTCCGGACCGGGGGCCGAGTCGGGGGAAGGCTCGTTGCACTTCGCACTCCCCCCGAGCGGCCCCCTCCGGACCGGGGCCTTGTCGGGAAAGGCTCGTTGCACTTCACACTTCCCCTCTGGCGGCCCCTCCGCCGCGGGATAGATGCCACCCCCATCCGATTGCGCCGTACAGCACGGAGCCATCCGGGGACTCCTGGCTGCCATTGCCTCCCGGCCGCTGCTCGTCTGTGTGCGCCCACTATCCCGCTCCCGGTGCGCCAATGGCCGTCCGTCGCGGGCTCAGTCGCCAGCTAGGTCCGCCATTCGTCGCACCGACAGCCGGGGAGGCCCCGCTACGCGCCCTCCTCCCCCTCGCCGTTGGCGATTCCCTTACCCCATAGCCGCCTTCGGCGGCCCCGGTGGATATCTTTGCCTGTTTTTTGACGCTTTTTCCGATGATGTGTCATTAATGCTTGCGAGTGACGCAAATCACGTTTTTTTCTCTTTTCAAAACGTGGTGAACGGAAACCAGGGATGCCGGGCAACATTTCAAATCTGAAACCGTTTCAACCGGGATGTCCGGGAGGCCCCGGCCGTCCTCGGGGAAGCGTAAACGGCCGCCAGCGCGTAATTCAGATCATCGACGGCCTTCTGGTGAAACACTCGAACCAAATCGAGAAGGCCCTTGAGGCCGAGCTTCTTCGAAACCCCGGCAAGTTCTGGAACAAGTACGGCTTCCCCCTAGTACCCCAGGCTCTAGTGGCGAGAGTCGAAACCGACGATGGAGGCTCACCATGGAGACGCTTGATACATTTATACCCCACGAAGGACAGCTTGCCATCCTCTCATCTAATGCCCGATTCAAAACCGTGTGCTGCGGCAGACGGTGGGGAAAAACCCTATGCCTTGCCGCCGACATGCTCGACCGAGCCGGGGGAGAAGCCTCCGGAGATTATGGATGGATTGCCCCAACGTACTTTATCGCGGAGCGCGGAGTTGAAGCCGTCCGCAAGATCTGCGCCGGCCGGGCCTTAATCTCCGGCAAGAACCCGGTCAGGGCAGAAATCAAAGGGGAATTTGGAACAAGCCGGCTCCTATTCCTATCGGCAGACAACCCGCAGAGCATCCTCGGACTTGGATTCCAGGGAATTGTGGTAGACGAGGCGGCGCGAATCGACCCCGACACCTGGACGTACACCATCCGCCCGACGCTGGCCCAAACAATGGGATGGGCGACGTTGATCTCGACCCCGAACGGGCGGGGGTGGTTCTACGACATGTACACGCGTGGAAAAGACCCGTCCGAAACGGACTACGCGAGCTTCCACTTTCCGAGCCGGAGCAATCCCTTCTTCCCGGAGGCGGAATGGGAGGAAGCCCGCCGAACGATGCCCCAAGACGTCTTCCGGCAAGAGTACGAGGCCGAGTTCCTCGAAGACTCCGCTGGCGTCTTCCGCGGGGTAGAAGACTGCCTTGTCGATGCGGAGGCCCCCGGGGCGCCGGATGTCGTGATCGGCTGCGACCTGGCGAAACACACAGATTATACTGTGTTGATAGCCATGGACCGCAAGACGGGGGGCTGCATCGCATGGGACCGATTCAATCATCTGGACTGGCCAATCCAGAAGGAGCGCATCGTGAGCTTCTACCGGCAGCATCCCGGCCTGCTTGTCCTGGACGCGACGGGGATAGGGGACCCAATCTATGACGACCTCCGGCACGTCATCCGCAGCATCCAGCCCGTGAAGCTGAACAACTTGAACAAGGCGCAGATGATCCAAAGGCTCATCGTGGCCATCGAGCAGAGACAAATATCGTGGCCGAGGGAGTGGGAGGCGCTCACGAACGAGTTGAAGCGGTACGAGTACAAGATTACGGCGAACGGGGCGATAACGTACAACGCGCCGGGTGGCTACCACGATGACTGCGTGATAGCGCTGGCCATGGCGAACAGCGAGCGGTTTCAGTTCAAGTGGGGCGGGGAAGTGGCGATCCACAGCCCCGGACGGCACGAGCGGAGCATCGGCGCGGCGCGTCGACCGCTCGTTTTTGGATGAAAATAGGCCCGCTGACATAGAATACGAAGCGCGACACTATGGCCACCTACAAACCCATCCCCGGCTGGCGCGACCAGTACAACCCCCTCCGGGGGCTCACCATGTCCAAGATTGTGGCATGGGAAGATGCCGCCGAGATGGGGGACTATGCGGATCTACATTGGTTCTGGCACCACATGGAGCAGACGGACGTCGTGGTTCAGGGGGCGGTGGCCAAGCGGACCTCGCATATCCGCTCGCTCGATTGGGAGATCCGGGTGATCGAGAAGGCCGACCCGTTCCTTGCGGCCGAGCAGCAGGACGTCCTGCGCTACGCCTACGACCGCCTCGACAACCTCGTCGAAGCGGCTACGGCCTTGGCGCGGGCAGTGTTCACGGGGTTCACGATTCTTGAGAAGGTCCGCACGGGGTACGGCCCGCTGATGAAGCGCCTCGACCCAATCGAGGGGCGGTTCTGGAAGTACGACCGGGACAAGAAGCGATGGATCTTCGAACCGACGGGCGCGGCGGGGCCGGCCAAGGGCCCCCCGGCAGACGAGCGAGACCTTGTGGTCTTCGCGCCGAGGAATCCCCTATTCAAATCGATTGGCCGTCACTTCTTCGCCAAGGCGCTAGCCCTGGCCGATTGGGACGTTGCGCTTGAGAACAGCGCGAACCAGGCGATTTTCATGATAGGCCCTCCTGGCACGACCGAGGAAAAGGAACGCATCTACCAGGCGCTGGCCGAGAGCCTGACGAGCAACCTCCGGGGCTACTTGCCGAACGGGGCCGACATCAAGGTGACAGATCTTGCCGCCCGGAGCCGGTTGCCGTACCAGGAGCGCATCACCTATGCCGACCAGCAGATCGTTCTGGCCGCCACGGGCGGCCGGCTGACGATGCTCACCGAGAGCGGCAGCGGGACCTTGGCCGGCGCGGCGCACTCGGAAACCCTTTTGGAGATGGCGCGGGCGGATGCCGCCGCTATCTCAGACGTCTTCAACGACCAATTCGACAAGGAAATCCTCCGGGCGTTCTTCCCGGGCCAGCCGACGGCGGCCTATTTCCGTTTCAACGTGCCGCAGAAGGCCGAGAGCGCGAAGGACGTTATTGAAGCGGCCGCGAACCTCGCATGGAGCGGGTACAAGATCGACCAGAAGCAGTTGGAAGAAAAGCTGGGGCTGAAACTCGAAATGATCGCCCCGCCGGGAGCATGACATGAACCTTGACGCCATATTCAGAGCAGCGAACGAGAACACCGACCCCGATCCGAGCGAGCGGGACTTTGAGGAACTGATGGCCAACGCGCTGCGCGTATGTCTCGACGATCTTCTGGCGAACCGGGGGCCGTTGACGGACGAGCAGCGCAAGGCGATGTTTGCACGATTAGGGGGAGGCGGGAGCAGTCCCCGCGCTTCAAAATTGTCGGGAATGCGAGCCCTTGGCAACCGCGCCCCCTCCACCCTCCTTGAAACCGCCGTCCGGGTGGCGCGGACGCCCTCCTGGTCGGTTCCGGGATACGGGGATCCGGCGTTGCCGATGATGAGAACCCCATCCAAGGCCGAACCCGCCGAGGCGACCAAGATGCCGCAGGTCACCCCGGAAATGCTTGAACGCCTGCGGAAGCGAATTGCCGGAGAAAAGTGATGGACCTCGCGCCGTTCAGCCTCCCCGAAGATGGATGGTTCCACATCGCCGCATTTGGCGAGTGGCCCCACAAGCCCACCGGCTTGACGCAGATCATCGACGAGGAATCCGCCGATGAGATCATCAAGGCATTCACGGAGTTTGCAGCCGCGCCGAACTGGCCCGGGATCCTGGTCGACTTCGACCACCAGAGCTTGGACCAAGACAAGCCGACCGTCGCGGCCGGCTGGATCATCGGGCTGGCCAAACGGCCTACCGGCCTATGGGCGCAAATCAGATGGTCGGACCTCGGCCGCAAGAGCCTGGAAGGCGGGCGCTACCGCTTCATCAGCCCGGTATGGCGGGCGTCGGACTGCGCGAAGCTTGGCGACGACAGAATCCGCCCCCTCAAGCTGATGAATTGCGCCGTTACAAACGACCCCAACATCAAGGGGCTTTTCCCGTTGTCGAACTCGGGCAAGGCCGATACGCCCATTGTTGCGCCGCCGATGGAAATACCGCACACCACCGAGGCCCCTCCTTCCTCGGGGGCAAAGCCCACCGTTTCCATTCCGGCGGCCTTTTTGCGAAACAGGCGTCCGCTCACGGACAAGCAAAAACGCTATCTATGGGCGCAGCGGGGCCGGGAAACCTCGGGTCCGCCAACATCCGGCACCTCAACAAACCCGTTCAAATGGGGCGCACCATCCAGCCCCTCGTCGGTCGCGCCGCCCGCGGCCCCCTCGCCAACAGAAGCCGCGCCCGGGCCGCAGTCCGGATACCGCGTCCGATCCCTGGAGGAGGCCGAGTCTATAGCCCGGGAAATCGCCAATTTGCCGCCGGGGGCGACGGCCGAGGACATCAATGCGATTTTGGACAAATATCGCACCCGCCCGACGCAGGGGCGAGCCGCGCCGCAAGCCCCAGCCGCGCCGGGAACGGCGACGGCGCGGACGCAGGAAGCCCGCGACCAGCAAGCCGAGATTCAGCGCGTGGCCGCAATGACGCCGGCGGAACGCACAGCGTACCAGCTTTCCAAGAAGGAAGATTGGGAACTCGCCCACGAATGGGAACAGGCGGAACTGTCCTACAACCGGGCGGTCAAACTCGGGGACGAGTCAATGGCCCAAGCGTGGATTGGACAGATGGAAGCCATCGCGGCCGAAGCCGCCCGGAGGACCGGGCAGGCGGCGCCGGAAGCCGTTGCCGCCGCGCCGACGGCGCCGGCCGCGAAGGGCTACCGCCCAGGGGAGTTGCAACCGGCCACCTACACTTACGCCAGCGAATGGAGCCCCAGCTACAAGAACCGCCGCGCCGAGCTTGAGTTTCTACGAAACTCCAGCTTCATGACGGACGACCAACGCAAGGCGATGTTCGCCCGCCTCGGGGGCGGGTATAGCTACGGCGGCCCGAGGGCCACCCGCGACCACGACATGCGAATTCGCTCCTACGACCAGCAGATTGCCGCGCTGGAAGCCTCGCGGCGGCCAAGGCCGGAGCGCGGGGACTACGATTATCGGAATTGGCGCGAAACCAAGGCCCGCCTTATGGCGGCCGGTGCGGGGCCGACCGAAATCCTCGCCGCCATCAAGGCCGACAAGGCCCACAACCGCGCCGTCCGCGACCGAATCAACCAGATCAAGCGCGACTTGAAGAAGGTCTATAAAACGGCAGGGGCCCGCGAGCGGGCCTATCAGCGCCGGATGGACCACGAAAAGCGCAACCACGAGAAGGCCGTCCGGGATTGGGAGAAGTCCGAGGACGCCATCACGAAGGCGATCCGGGTGCTGGGCGCGAAGCGCGACGAGGAAGTTGCCAAGAAAGCCGACTCGGAACTCAAAGCGCAGGCCAAGGAAGCCGACCGGGCACTCAAGCTGGAAGTCAAGACCCGCCAGTCTTTGGAAAGGGCCTATCGTGAATACGAGAAGACGCAGCGGCAGCGCGAGAAAGACCAGGCCCGCGCCGACCTTGCCGAATGGCGGGCCAACGAGCAGATGCGCCGCCAGGCCACCAGCCAAGCCGAGCGCGAGGCGCGGGAAGAAATGCGCCGCAACGATCCCGTTGCATTGGCCCGCGCCGAACAATCCCGGATTCGGGAATTCAACGCCGCCATTCTCCGAGGAGATTGGCGGGCGGCGGAATCCCTTGACCGGGGCGGAAATCTCCGGGGGCTGCATGAAAGCCTCAAACCGATTTACGAACTCGGCCAGCGCGACCGCAAAGCAGCGGCCGCCATGCTTCAAGCACAGCTTGACGCCTACCACCGCGAACAGTACCCGAATCCCTGGAAGTCGTAGCCATGGCCTGGGGACGCAGACCCGGCCAGCCCATGAGCGACGAGCAGCGCCGCGCCATGTTCTGGCGCATGAGCCACGGCGGCGGCAGGGCCGCGCCGCGCTCCCCGGAACTCCAAGCGGTGTACGACCGCATGAAAGCGGCCGGAATCAAAATCTACGGCCCCGAGAACGAGGTTTCATGGTGGGACAAGACCAAGGCGTTTTTGAGCGGGGCATGGGAGGGGACCAAAGAAGGTGCCACCCTAGTTGCCGACGACTACACGCTCGGACTCATCGATCCACTCCACGAGGCTGCAGAAAACCTAAAATCCAAGGGTGGCTGGGATATAGCGTTCGCGGATAAACTCGGGGGACTTTCTTCCGGGTCGATGTATACGGCCCTCGGAGTCGGGGCCCTCTCGAAACTCGGGGTCGCATGGAAGGGAACCCGCCTCGCCCAAACAGCCGCCAGCAAGTATGCACGCCTCGCTACCTTCATCGGTTCGGTTGCTGCCAAGGACCAACTCGACGCCTACGTCGAGCGTAACCCGGGCATAAACCCATATGCGATCAAAGCCCTATCCATGGCAAGCCAAACCGCGGGCTATGTAGCCACCTATGCCGGAATGGGAATGCTTGGCCGCGGCATCGCAGCCGTCGCCGGGAGAATCCCCGTGGCATCCCGGGGAATCAGCGCCAAGGCGTTCGACTACCTCGTCAAAGCCGTCGGACTCACCAAAAAGACCGGGGCCGACTACAAGGCCGCCCAAACCGTTCTCGAAAAGTCCTTCACCAAAAGCGGCCGCCTTTCCGTTTCGGGCCTTACGCAAGTCGCGCTGCGCGGACTTGACCGGGCTATTAACACCGTTGCCGGCGGTGCGGCCCGTGGACTCGCCAAGATCACGCCGAAATTCACGCACAAACCAGCCGCCGCTTTGGGCCGCGGATTCTTGAATACGCTCAATTTCACGGGCGGAACCATTACAGCGCTTCCAAGAACCGGCAAACACATCTCGACACTCAAAAAGAACCTATCGCTGCTTAAATCCGCAAAAGCCAGAATTGCCGCAACGGCTCCGGGCACCACGCCGGCATGGGACGCTATGCGCCTTGTAAGCAAGACATCCGGCCAAGTGAAGAAATCCATCTACGGCATCGCCCAATCCGCCATGGTCGGCCTCGGGCTCGCCCAGGTCACGGTGCGCGACGAGCTACGAGCCCGCCGCGCATACGCCGAGGCCGACAAACACATCCGGGAAGGGACGCCGTATCAGCTGCCCATGGATCAAAAGCGCGGTCCTCTGCATATGGCATGGATCATCGCCCGCAGCAGCTTCGGCAATCCCTTTGAACGCCCGAACCGCCCCAACCAGCAAGCCCACGCCGCCGCCATCGGCGCCTATCGCGCCGGATACGACGCGATCAAAGCCGAGGGCAAAAAGGAAGGCTGGACGCAGGCCAAGACCCAGCAAGAACTAGACTCCTACGCCCGCCGCGCCATGCCGTGGGGAATGCAGGGCAAGGAAATCTGGACATGGGGGACCGCCGCCGCAGCCGTCGGCAACTGGAAGCTGGGGGAACTGCTGGCCAAGGCCAGAAGATCCTCCACCGAAAAAACCACCCTGGCCTATGACGCCGACACGGTTTTCACCGAGCGGCATCCTACCGGATTCCGTTTCGTCGGCATGAACGCCCCCGAAACGGCCAAGCCGGACAAGGGCTTGCCAGCCGAATACCTCGGCCCCGAGTCCGAGGCGAGAATCCGCCAACTCCTGCCGAGAGGCGGGTATTTCCGCGCCGTCCGGGACAGCAGCGCGACCACGCCCGTCTTTGACGAGCGAGGCCGCCGCGTAACGCCTACGTCGCCACGCCCCGAGCGATTCTATGACGCGCAAGGCCGCCTCATATCGCACGACGCCGATGGAAACCCCAAGCTCAACACACAAAACAACGGTTTTGACAAGTACTGGCGCCCATTGGCGCAGATCGAAAAACCCCTAATCCCAGGAACCGGCCGCCTGCTGAATGTCCCGTATCTTCGCCACCTTGTCCCAACGCGCAACGTCGGCGAAACCATCTTGCGCGAAGGATTGGCAGATATCCATTATCGCCACATGAAAGGCGGCGGCGATGAAATGGAACGCTACGACGCGGCCCGCGAGTCGGCCCGCAAGAAGGGCATCGGCGTATGGACCCCCGAAGCCCGCGCCGCCTTGCCTTGGGTCGGCAAGGAGAAAACCCTTGAAGAGCGCAAGATTGATCGCTACCGCCGCATGACAGGCCAAGAGTGGAGCGAGCCGGGGACATACGCACTTCAAAAAGCCCTCGGCCTCGGATTCATGACCAGCGGCAACACCGGTATTCTGCGATCCATGCCATTGACCGGCGGCAACATCGTTGCTCCGGCATGGAATACCGCGCTGGCCATCCTCGGAGCCGTCAACTACAACTACCGGGCCGAACGAGCCACGCCCCGCTATGCGGTTCTCCCATCCCGGACCACCGTCAAACCCGATTGGGCGCGAAACCTCCAGGCCCAAGGCTACACCGTTCCCGATCTTTCCGGATCCAACAGGCCCCGCGCCACCGCCGCCGAGTTGCGGGCTCTCGACCAGTTCATGCAGAGCTACACGCCCCCGCAGTAAAGCCGCCGAGGGGTCCCCCCTCGGGCTCCCCGCTACCTCCGATCCGCAGTCCCGCCACGGTCGGCGGGCCATCGTCTCACTCGCTGAGCTTGTTGACGATCCGGCGCCGCCCTCCGACCCACCCACTGCGTGGTGCGATCCTGCGGGCGTTCGCTCCACTCGCCTTGCTCGTCAGCGGCCGCCCTCCGGCCAGTCCGCTGGGCGCGGTGCCATACCATAACAGCCCGCCTCGCTGGCTTCCGGCTGCGGGATGCGCGTAAACGCCGTCTCGCTGACCTCCGGCTGCGGTCGTTCTCCCGCTACGCTCGCAAGCTCGCTGGGCGTCGAACTTCCCTTGCCTCCGGAAACGCTCGCCGGCTGGCCCCACACCCTTGCCTCCAGAAACGCTCGGCGCGATCCACAGCCGGCAGCCTGAATCCGTAAGCCAGCAGCCAGGCAACCGAACAGCCTTCCGCTGTCTTTGGTTGGTTCATCTTCGTTTTCTTGGGGCCTATTTCCTTTTTCCCTCCGGTTTCTTTTTTCAGCAGCCGTTTCCTGCACCCCGTTTGCCTGATCGCTTCTCCTGGCTCACCCCTTCGGGGCCGGGGGGGGTCCCCCGCTCGTCGGGGCAGGCCCTTCCTCGCTTTGCGCCACCCTAAAGGGAATCCGTCGCGGGGAAGCCCCCCACTTGAGCCGTCCCTCCGGGAGGGGCGAAGCGACAGGCGAAAACGGACCGGAAACAAGATGAAAAAAGAAACCTCCAACCTCAAAGGGAAAAACGAAATGAAAACTACGAAGAACCAAGTCAGCCAGCGGGAAGCTCAAGGCTCCTCCGTCCCGGAAAACGCGATGATCGATGAGAACCGCTTCCAGCAGTTGCGAGACCTCGCCCACGACGGCGACGAAATCGCCGCCGCCGAACTCGAATTGCATTACGCCCTTGTTAGTTAAACCAACCCGAAAGGAAAACAGACCATGAAGAAGAACCACAAGCCCACCGAAGAACAGAAGGCCGCCGCCGCCGCGAAACGCGCCGAGCTTTGCCGGAGAACGGCACCCTTCAAAGGCATCGTCAAAATGAACCGCGAAGCCCGTTTTGCCGAGATGGACGGAGCCAGCCCCGAAACCGTGGCGAAGATTCTTGCCGGAGTCCCGGCCAAGTTTCGCGGTTGCTACACGTTGAACGCCTGCCTTGAGGTGATCTACCGCGAGCAGACCGGGCAAACCGAGTTCCATACCTTCAACGACTGGAAGGCCAAAGGCTACAGCGTGAAGAGGGGGGAGCATGGGTTCATGCTCTGGAGTACGCCCAAGACGTTCACCTTTGAGACCGGCGCCGTGGATGCCAAGGGCGAACCCGAGAAGGAAACCGTTGAACGGTACGCCCTGGCCTACGTGTTCCACGCCGGCCAGGTGCGCCCGATTGAGGCGCCGGCCGAAATGGTCGGGTGATGCCCAGGCGCGGGGTCCGATCCCCCGCGCAGAGTTGGAATTGATTTGGGAACTCGCATAACAACAACCCCGAAAGGACAAGAACCATGAAAAAGACCACCAAACACGAAGCCGGATTGACCGTTGCCTTGACAATCGGAGGATTACCGCTTGTTTGCGAACCTTCCGGCGAGACGATCCGTGAGCCCGAAGCCGTCCGGCGCTTGCTCGATGACGTGGCGCAACTCGCCCAAGAGGCGATGATTGTTCTTACGTTGAATCAGAAGTACAAGCTGATTCGTCGCCACCTTGTGACGCTAGGAATCGCCAATGCCTGCCTCTCCCACATGCGCGAAGTGTTCCGCCCCGCCATCATGGACGGAGCGGCGGCCGTCATTCTCGCCCACAACCACCCCAGCGGAGACGCGACCCCCAGCGCCGAAGACATCGCCACCACCCGCCAAGCCGTGGACGCCGGGAAGATCATCGGGATAAATGTCCTAGATCATATCGTTTTAGGCCGCCCCGGTTTTGTCAGCTTGCGCGAATCCGGACTTGTGGATTTTCCATAACAACATAAACAAAAACGAAAGGAAAAGAAAATGAACACTACAAAACAGAGCAACATGAGCGACCACGGAACAGTTAAGTACGGAGATAAGACGCTGGTATTGACACAGGAAGCATATCCGACAGGCGGATCATTTCCGGTGCCCGGTGGCGCGACGTATACCGGTAACTGGTACGAGGCGCACGCGGTGGACGCGGGCGGCACCGACTACCTCGTCATCTGGACGGATGTCGACTACGAGACCGAGGACGAGAGCGATGCGTGCGATTGGGATAATCCCGATTATGTTTTAGAGGCGTGATGAGTTGCCTCGCCAAGTCCGAAGCCAAGCCGGCCATGAACGCCAACTACAGAATCCTAACGGCAGATGGCCGAGCCAAGAACGCCGGAACCGGCCGCCCTTCATGGTACACCCTTGAAGAAGCAAAACGCGAATACGACCCCGGCGCCGGGGAAATCATAATTGAGATTGACCCAGGCACCGGCCGGAAATTGTGGGAGGTAATCCCATGAACCACCCCCGCACAGTCTGGCAAGCCACGATTGCAAAACTGATTTACCGCCGCCCCGGTGTGACTCCGGGACGGTTCAAGCAGGGAATTAAAAAAACGGCCTACCAAACAAGGCCAGCGGTCCCCGCCTAGGCAAAGCAGCCACGCCCCCCGGCAATACGGCCGGGGGGCTTTTTTGTTGTCGCCCGTCGGCGCCCCCCGTAAGGGAGGCACCGCCGGGGGGAACCCCACATTTTTCCCCGGCCGACCGCTCGCGTTGTCCTCACGGTCGGCCTGCAGCCGCCGGCCTGCCGCCGGGGCGATCCCCGAACCGCCTGCCGCGGGCGACCCGCTCGCTGCCGCGGGCCCGACCCGCTTTTTCCGCCGACCCCTCGCGCTGCCCTCGGGGTCGGCGGCCAATCCGCTCGTTTTTTGCCAGTTTCGCCCTCCCCGTATGAAAATACGCATCTGTTATGACAGAAGTCACAAAACCGGGAGAAATCATGAACCCTACCGCGACCCCTCCGGCGGCCCCTGCCGAGCAGACCGTCGACCTCGAGCAGATCAAGAAAATGGTCGACCTGCCCGCCACCGCCTCCGACGTTGAGCTGATTACGGTTCTCGTCAACATCATTGCCAGCCTGCAAGAGAAGTACGAAGGCCTTTTGCAGGATGCCGTCGAGATGGAAGACCGCCTGACCAACCGCGACCTGGCCGACTTCGCAGACGTCATCGACGAGAAGGCCCTGCCCTTCTGGAAAGAGCAGATGCTCACCAACCGCGCCGCCGCAATCGAAGCCCTGACCTCCCTCCGATCAAAGATGGCCCAGCCCGAGCCTCCCACCGCCGCCCCGGCCCCCGAAGCCGAGCACGTGCGTATCCCCCTGCGGAACCGCTTGGCGCCCATCGTGCGCCCGACCTTTGATCGCGTTTCCGCCGAGCCCGCCGCCTCCGAGCGGGTCAATGCCGTGGCCGCGCAGATCCGCAACCGCGCCCACGAAATCCAGAAGTTAGAAAAAGTCCCCTTCATCGTCGCGTTCGCCCGCGCCGAGAAGCAATTCAACAAGGAATAACCAGCCATGAGCCAAAGCAACACCCAAGCGGGGCAGATCGTACTGCCCGCCAACGAGAACCTGACCGGCAAGGAAGGGCTGCTTGTCGCCATCGTCAACGCTTCCACCGTTGCGAAGTTCGCGCTTCCCGATGCCGTGACCGACCTCGCCCTGTTCGTCCTGACGGACGGCGATGCGGCCGGCGAGAAGGTCGCGGCCCTGCCGCTTTCGCCCGACCGCAATGTCCGCCTGAAACTGAATGGGACTTGCGTCCCCGGCGACGTGCTCGTCCTGGCGGACATCGACGGCACCCACGACGGCATGGTCAAGGTCCTGCCCGCCGTGGGCGGCACCTATCGCGGCCTCGCCATCGCGGAGGAAGTCGGAGCGGATGGCCAGCTGGTGAAAGCCCGCCCCGCCCTGATCGGTTACATCACCGTCACCTGAGGAATCCCAATGAAAAAGACCATCTCCTTCCTTCTGATCGCCCTGCTGGGCCTGGCCGTCGTTTCGCCGGCCATCGCCGCCGATGCCGAATACACCACACGTGAAGCGTGGCGCACCGGCGTTGTCACGGCGATCTTCGATAACGCCGTGGCTTTCGTCGGCGACATCACCGTGGCTTCCAATGCCACCGTAGCCGGAACCGTAATCCTGAATGCCATCGACACGACCGGCGCCGCGGACATTGACATCGGCTCTGCCGACGTCACGGACGTCACCATTGTGACGGACGGCGGCACGGTGATTCTCGACGGCGATGTCACGCTCAACACGCTCATCTTTACGGATGCCGCAACCGCCGCCCCGACCAACAACTTGTCAGCCGGCGTTGCCGTGACCGTCAATGGCACCAACTACTGGCTGGGCCTCTACCCCGCCAACGATTAACCAGCCAGAAGGAAAAAAGACTATGAACCGCCTCTCCAAAATCAGTTCCAACCCGACCCTCAAAGAATTCGCCCAGGGCGCCGCCCAGGAAGCGATTCAGCCCGTCGCGGACTTCATCGCCCCGACGGTCCCCGTTGCGACCATGAACGGCCGCTACAAGGTCTACACCGAAAAGAACCGCTTCCACATCCCGGACACCCTCCGCGCAATCGGCGGCCGCGCCACCGAATTGCGGTTCGAAGCGACCGACGGCGCCTACAACTGCGAACCCCACGCGCTGGACTATCCCATCGACAACCTCGAGCGGATGGAAGCCGACGCGCTGGAAGACTCGCTCCGCGAAGGCGCTGTCGCCGTGGCCGAAGTCGCCGCGCTGGCCCATGAAAAGAAGGTCATCGACATGGCCCTCGCCGCCGCCGGCGCGGGCACGAACAAGACCTGGAACTCGTCCGCCGATCCGGTCGACGACATCGACACGGCCGTCCTGTCGGTCCTGAAGGCCGCCAAGTACGGCAGCCTCATGGGCGTCGGCGTCCTGTTCGGTGCGACCGCGTGGAAGATCTTCAAGAACGCCGCCGGGGTCCGCAACCGGTTCGTCGTCGGCGGCAAGTCGCTGGCCGTTCCCAACGAGGACATCGCCGGCCAGCTGTTCCTGGCGCGCCCGGACGTCAAAACCAGCTTCATGGTCTACGACAGCGCCCCGGAAGGGAAGGCCGAGTCCATTTCCTTCGTCCTGGACTCGACCGTTCTGGTGTTCGCCCGCAAGGCGAACCCGACGCGCCGCGACCCCTCGTTCATGAAGACGTTCCGTCTGATGAACAAGTGGATGGTGCCGGGCTCGTACATCCGCGAGGACGGCCGCGCCGAAGTGGCCAAGTTCGATTGGTCGGAAGACGTCCGCGTGACGAACAGCGCGGCCGTGGTGCGGCTGAACATCAGCATGTAAACCCCGAGCATCCCCACCCGGGGCGGTCGGCTATGCCGCCGCCCCTATTTTTTTAGCCGGAGGCCGAGCCATGGAATGGGTAGAAATCACAGTCGAGGGAGTGATCGCTCGGATGCCGACCGACGTCAAAGCCAAATACGACGCATGGCTCGTTTCCTACCCCGACAAGGCCAACCGCTTGGTCGAGATAACGGCCAACACGATCCGGGAGTTCCGGGACAACATAAAATCCGTCCCGAAAAACCACTGGCACGAAGACGAAACCTATCTGCCACAGTCGGCCGTCCGCCATGTGGACACGATAATCGTGTTCACCCTCGCAATGGAAATGGGCCTTCCCATCGACACGGCCGGCATCGGCGCCCGCTACGCGGCCGACATCTTCCTGCGGCAGATCCTCATGGGCCGCTACACGACCACGACCGAAGAAGGCGGGGAGGGGACCCCCCGCTATAACGCCCCGACCCGCGACACCGCGGGCCGCGCCCTGCCGGCGTTTCTGGCCGTCATGCTGGCCTTCGTCCAGTTCGCGGCGGGGGGATGGATACGGCCGGATTCGGCCATCTACGATACCGACGTCATAACGACCTTCACGCCGTCGGCCTATTCGATCACGACAGCGTCCCTGTTTGGTCATCTACAGGGAATCAATGCGGCGTTGGCGCCCATGGCCACTACGAACTACGTCAATGCCGCCGTTGCCGCCGTCTCGCTCAGTAACACGGTGGACGCCACGGCGCGGGCCTTGGCGTCGTCGGCCAGCATCGCCGCGAACGCGGCGCTCAATTCGCTGTCCGCTTACCTGCCGCTGTCCGGCTACGACGGACTTGTCGTTCTCGGCACGAGGACGCGGGGATACGCGGCCAGCACGAATCTGGGCAACTACGGCTTCGCGGCTGGGATTGACACGTCCGCTGGCTACGCAGGCTTCGCGGCGGGGGAGAGCACGTCCGCTGGCGACTACGGCTTCGCGGCGGGGTATAACACGTCCGCTGGCGATTTCGGCTTCGCGGCGGGGGATCGCGCGTCCGCTGGCGACTACGGCTTCGCGGCGGGGTTGTTTGCAAAAGGCGCGGACGGTTCATTCGTTTTCGCGGACTCCTCCAGCTGGATGCCGTTCACTCGCACAAACCGCCCAAACGAGTTCGCGGCGCGCGCGGCGGGCGGGGTGTATTTCGACACGCCGTTGATGGCGGTGACCGGCACCGTGTCGGCGGGCGGCATCACCCTCGGCGGCGAGACCCGCACCAACTGGCCCAAAGGCACAATTTTAGGCGCGACGATCAACGAGCCGCATACCGTAGCCACCAACGACGGCATCCTTGCGTTCACCGTGACCGCCGACGGTTCCGGCTTCCCGCTGACCAACGACGTGAGCGCGGCCGGGTTCGACCTGCGGGGCGTCGGTTGGTTTTCCGCCCAGAATGCTACGATCTCAAACAACGCGACGGTCAACAATTCTTTTTCTGTTGGTAGAAACGCTCAAATCGGCGGGACGCTGGCCGTACATGATGACATGACGGTGTATGGCAATCTGGCCGTTATCGGCTACTCGTCGAACATCCAATGGCACTACCTCAATGTTTATACGCAGGTAAATGGCGGTACGTTCACTAACTTCATCACGGAAAACCGCTATAGCACAAACAACGTTTACTTGGTTACGAACATCGTCAATACCACCTACACGACGCAATTCGTTGACTATGTATCTGTGGTCGGCAGCGATGTGGACTATTCGCTATCCGCAAACGTTATGCTTCCGCACCTCACGGACGGGACAGAGACAAACGCAGTGGCGACCGGCACTTGGGACTTCACTGGCGCGACGCTGCTTGGCCTGCCAGCCCA
>Ga0116188_1001976_pt1 | contig 16758 bp, 12 predicted proteins | sample AD_JPNTR2_MetaG_FD_89807 | JGI IMG/M metagenome (GOLD analysis project Ga0116188, IMG submission 89807) | Active sludge microbial communities of municipal wastewater-treating anaerobic digesters from Japan - AD_JPNTR2_MetaG | ecosystem: Engineered > Bioreactor > Anaerobic > Digestate | place...
AAGCAGCTGACGATTGTTCGGATAGCCGGGCATTTGTACCAGCAGGGAACGCTGCTGGACCAGGCGGTCGGCTATTATCTGGAGGATGTGGCCGCACGGGTGCTCGCCCGGATGATTGTGGAGGAATGCACCGAGCCGATGCTGGAGCAGGTTGAGGAAACCCTCCGGCAGGTGCAGCCGAACTGGAACGAGAATTGGCCGCGGATTCTCGAATGGGAAAAACTGCTGGCCCGCAATGTAGCCGCCATTTTTTATCAAGCCGATTCGAAGGGTCGTGTCCGGCTTTCGAGGGATGTGGGATTGGGTCTGCACGAGGTGCTCGGCTATCCGCGTGTTCGGCTGTTTGACTCGGAGAAGATGATTCGGCTGGCGGTGCTGGTGATGTGGCTGACGATGCCGGCTTCGCCGGCGGAGGCGGCGGCGATGATTGATGAACGGTACGACCGATACGCCCGGCTGGCTGAACAGGGGCAGGATTTGGAGTTTGTGGATACGCTGCCGCTGTGGCGCCGCGGACTGCACTGCCGGTCGCTGGTGGATTGGTATGCCAAGCGTCAGGTGAGTTTCTATTATCCGCTCAAGCGGCGCGATGCCCAGCATAAGGCCCTGCGTCAGGCGACGGCCCTGCTGATTGAACTTCGGCGATATTATTTGAAGGAAGGCCGCTGGCCGGAGCAATTGGATGAACTGGCGGAAAACGGTCTGCCGGCGGAGCATCTGACAGACCTGCGCAGCGGAGAGCGTTTTGTTTATCGGCGGACCCAGAACGGGTTTGTTCTTTACAGCGTGGGGGCGAACGGCCGGGACGACGGGGGCGTACAGGACCCGCGGCAAGGCAAGGATGATCGGCTTTACTGGCCGACGCCGGACGCCGACTCGGCGTTTGGATCCGGCCGGGTAGTGCAGGAACAGAGCGGCGAACCCCCTGCCGGCTGACGGCGGCGGGCGAAAACGTCGGTTCAAGATAGAACATCTGTATCAGAATACTTTCAGCAAAAGCGAGAAAAAGATGGCGGAGAAAGCAAGGATTTCGGATTTAAAGAATTATCTGGGCAGTCAGGTTCAGTTGGACGGCTGGCTTTATCAGAGCCGTTCGAGCGGCAAGGTGCAGTTTCTGATTGTGCGGGACGGAAGCGGCTTTTGCCAGTGTGTTGTCGAAAAGGGCCGGCTGAGCGAAGAATTGTATGAGGCGCTGGAGCATCTGGGGCAGGAGTCGTCTTTGTCTGTTATCGGGACGGTTCGGGCGGAGCCGCGAAGTCCGGGCGGCTGTGAACTTCTGGTGGAGGAGACGCAGATTCATCAGGCGGCCCGAGACTATCCGATTACGCCGAAAGAACACGGTATCGACTTTCTTCTGCAGAACCGTCATCTTCACTTGCGCAGCCGCCGGCCGTGGTGCATCGGGCGAATCCGCCATACGGTGGTCGATGCGATTCGGCGGTTCTTTAATGACCAGGGGTTTACGCTGGTGGATACGCCGATTTTTACAACGATTGCCGGCGAAGGGGAACAGACGCTTTTTGAGGTGGACTACTTCGGCCAGCCGCTTCATTTGACCCAAACCGGCCAGTTGTATCTGGAGGCGGCGGCGATGAGTTTCGGTCGGGTGTATTGTTTTGGGCCGACCTTTCGGGCCGAAAAAAGCAAGACCCGACGCCATCTGACGGAGTTCTGGATGGTTGAGCCGGAGGCGGCTTATATTGACCTGGATGGGCTGCTCGAATTGGCGGAAGGGCTGGTGGTGTCCGTTGTGCAGCGTGTGCTCACGGACAATCGGGCTGAACTGGAGACGCTCGGAGCCGACATCGGCAGTCTGGAAAAGGTGCGGCCGCCCTTTGTCAGACTGACCTACAGCCAGGCCGCCGAAATCCTCACCAGCCAGGCAACCCAGGATTTTATGACGCGGCAATTGGCGTCTTTTGAGGAGGAGCGGCGCAGCCTGCGGGAGGAACTGGAGTCGCTGGAGCAGGAGGAAAAGCGGGGCGGCCAAAAGAAATGGCAGCAGGAAAAAAATGCCCGCCGGATTGCCGAACTGCGAAGCGAACTGGAGGAGTTGGAGGTAAAGATTCAGAATAATCCCAAACATGCGCAGCTGGCTGCGTCGTTCCGGTGGGGCAAGGATTTGGGCGGTTCGGATGAGACGATTTTGTCGCTGATGCACGATAAGCCGGTGTTTGTAACTCATTACCCGCGGGAGGCGAAGGCCTTTTATATGAAGACCGACCGTTCTGACGGGCGTGTGGTGGAGAACTTTGATTTGCTGGCGCCGGCCGGGTTTGGGGAAATTATCGGCGGCTCCATGCGCGAGGACGATTATGACCGGCTGCTCCAGCGGATTCAGGAAGAGGGATACAATCCGCAGAATTACTGGTGGTATCTGGACTTGCGCAAATACGGTTCGGTTCCGCACGGGGGCTTCGGCTTGGGGGTCGAACGCACGGTGGCCTGGATTACCGGCGAACGGCATATCCGCCAGTGCATCGCATTTCCCCGCCTGATGGATAAAGTGTACCTGTGAGGGGTGGTTTTTGCGGCGGGCGGAATAGCCGCTGTTCTGGAGGCGGAACGTCGCTGTTCAGAAGCAGTTTTCCCGTTTGCTGTGCGAAAATCGTTGCCGGCGGATGGGTTTTGTCGGTCCGCCGGCCGGTTGTGTGCCGATTTTGTATCCTTTCGGGGGGCTTTTTCTGAAATTTTTTTAAAAAGATTGACTTGCCTTTTCGAAATTGATAGGATTTACAGTTAGAAACCGGTTGCAGCCGCTTTTTGTGCAAAAGCATCGGTTTCTATGGAGCGAGGATGGAATGAAAAAAAACAGATTCCAATCCGTCAGGACAATCTCACCCAGCCAACCGGCGCCGGCCTCTGTAAGGGGCTTTATCTGCTTTCTTCGAGCATTTTTTTACCGAGCCAATCTCCGGACAATCCCGCTGTTCAGCGGGTGCAGATAATAATCGGGTAAAAATGTGAACGAGGTTTATGTTTGGAGGAAACGCGATGAAAAAGGTATTTATAACAGCAGCGGTACTTTGCCTGATTGGAATGGTTCAGGCCGATGTGGTGGTTGACGGTGTGGATCCGGCAGCTTCCTGGATGGGGTACATGAATGTATTTGACATGGGGATGAACTACCAGTGGGGCAGTCCTTGGGGGACGGCGGACTTGAGGGCTCATTTTGAGGATGATGCCCTGCTCCTTCAGTCCAATACCAACTGCTGGAATCCGCAGGATGCCTATTGGGTAACGCCGGAGGGCGCCCCGAACAAGATGATGGAAGCTAACTTCTATCGTGAGTATTACGGTATCGGCGGCCAGACGATTACATTCAATTTTTTTGTGCGGTCGAATGATTTGGCTGCGGAAGGGTATTCCACCCGGGCGTTTGTCAAAGTGCTGGATCCGGACAGCGGCTGGGCAACGATTAACAGCGTCTTTGCCGATCTCACACCTGGGGGCGGAAGTCTGTCTCTGGTTGTCAATCCGATTGCCAACCCGGTGGCGCAGGTTGGTTTTGCCGTTCTGGGCCCGGTCAGCGACCCTGCCGGCGAGATTGCTTCAAAGGCCGTTGTTATTGGGATTCCCGAACCGGCCACCCTGGCCCTGCTTGGGTTGGGCGGGCTTCTGCTTGGCAGAAAAAAATAACACTCATTGGTCCTTCATTTCAAAAAAGGCCTCTTTCGAAGAGGCCTTTTTTGTTTTCCCGCCCACTGTCCGCAGAAGAAAACGGGTAGGTTTTGCCCTTTTTTGCGGGGCGGCAGGGGAAAAACTTTTTTATATCTTTCTTGACTTCAGCCGGTTCGGGGGGGTACTTTATTTAGTTTGTGAGAGATATGCCGGGCAGGTGAAAATATCTAACTTGAAGAAAGGAAAAGGTTTATGAAATCGGTCTTACGATTGACGCTGCTGATAAGTCTGGCGGTTATTTTGACGGGATGCAAAGATGAACAGACTCAGCCGCAGCCGTCCGCAGAGCCGACGGCTCAGAGCAAGCCGGCTCAGCAGTCGGCGGAAGCCGTCCAGCCGGCAGCCCCCGGGGAGGATGCGGTTGTCGTAACAGTCAGCGGTCGGAAGATTCTTGAATCGGAGGTTTCCGCGGAAGTAGAAAAGCGGGTTCAGGCCCGATTGAAAATGATTCCGGCGGGGATGGAAGTGCCTCCGGAGCGGATTCAGATGCTGCGGGACCAGGTTCGTCGGCAGGTGACGGAAATGCTGGTGGATTTGGCGCTGATTGATGCGGCTCTTCAGGAAAAGAATATCACCGTAACGCCGGAGCAGGCCGACGCAAAGATGAAGGAATTTGCGGAGGAAAACGGCCTGACAGTGGAGAATATGCTCGAACAGTTTGCCCGTTCCGGAATGACGGAAGAGGATATCCGCGGTCAATTTTTGATTCAGGCCAAACTGGATGCCCTTTTAGCGGCGGAGATGGGCAATCTGCAGATTACCGAGACGGAAGCCAAGACCTATTATGATGAGCATCCGCAGGAATTTGAGCGGCCGGAAATGGTGACGGCCAGCCATATTCTGCTGCGGACGGAAGGCAAGACGGAGGAAGAAAAGGCCGAGATACGAAAGAAGATGGAAGGGATTCTTGAACGGGCACGTGCGGGGGAAGATTTTTCCGCCTTGGCCAAAGAATATTCCGAAGACCCGGGCTCCAAAGACCGCGGGGGCGAATATACCTTCCCGCGGGGCCAGATGGTCAAGTCCTTTGAGGATGCGGCCTTTTCTCTGGAGAACGGCCAAATCAGCGATATTATCGAGACGCCCTACGGCTATCACATTATCAAAAGGACGGACCATAAGGATGCAGGCGCTCAGTCTTTTGATGAGGTCAAGACCGATTTGATAGAACGCTTGAGCAATCAAAAGCAAAGAGAGGCCTGGCAGACGCTCCGAGCCCGTCTGCGCGAGAAGGCCGTGATCGCATGGTCTCCGGCAGAGCAGGCCCGCCGGCAGGCATTCGAGCAGCAGATGCAGCGTATGTACTCTCCTCAGCAGGCCCCGGCTGAAGCCGCTCCGGAAGGTCAGTAATTCCGCCTGAACAAAGGAAGCGATTTAGAGAAGAAACGGATTGTCGTTGAACGGGTCGAAGAAATAGGGGTCTAAAAACCGTTCCGTTTGAGCCGGATACGAAAACTTCAGAATGGTCGGCTGAACGAGGCGGAGGTAGTCTTCTATTTTCATGTGGATGGAAGCGTTGTGCGTGCCGGCCAAAAATGAGATTTCTTTGTTTTTGGCAAGCGATTTGTCCAGGAGGGTCGGCAGGTTGTAAAGGTTGCCGAAGGGAGGTTCCGCCCCGACCTCGGCGTCGAGAAACAGCAAAGCCATCTGTTCTTCGTCAACCAGCCGCACCTGATTGGCTTTCAGGTGTTTTTGGAGAGCCAGAAAGTCGAGTTTTCGGTCGGCCGGCAGGACACAAAGGAAAAATCGCCCGTCGGCCTCGACTACCACTGTTTTGGCGATTTGGGGAGCAGGCAGATTTTCAACACGGGCCAACTGCTCGGCTGTGTAGGCCGGTTTGTGGGGGACCAGTTCATACGAAATCTGCTCCGTGTCCAGATACTCAGTTAGATTCATAAAAACCTCCTTTCCCGGGCCGGCTGATTCAGGCGGCGGATAATAATGGTGGGGAAAATAATGATGCCAAAGAGCATTTCAATGCGGTTTGGCAGAAACGATAGAAAAAGGCAGATGAAAATAAGCCCAAGCGGCACGAAAAACCAGGGGGTTGGGTCGCAGAGAAGAGGTGCGGCCTGAGAAAAAAAGAAGGAAGAGGGCGCGACTGCCGACTGAAAGACCTGTATCGCTGCCATTCTTGTCCCTCCTGAACAGACATTCTCCTTTGTTTTTACGAGCTGTCGGAACAGAAGTTTCCTTATTTTCGGAAAGAGAAAGGCGGCCTGTCGGGGGAGTCTCAAATCCCCGACTTATTTGTGATAAGGCGTCTTTTGGCGATTTATAGGGGGATTTTCAGCTGCTCTTCGGCCTGGAGCATCGCTTCGGTCTCGGTTTCGACCAGGTGCCGGATGAGCCCTTTGCGGACGCGGAAAATCTCCATTCGGAAGATTGTTTCCTCCACCTGGCCGGCAATCACCCGCGCCAGCGAACGGCTCAGATGATACCGGCTGACCAGATGCTCGACGATGGCCGACTTGCTCCAGGGAACAGCGGCGGTATCGTCGTTCGGCGTATCTTCAACTACTTCAATGCGCCTTCGCTGGAGTTTCCGCTGATTGCGATGCTGATTGAGGGCCTCGGCGGCCAGGATATGGCCTGTGTCGCAGAGGACGGATTGAATCATCAGGTGGATTTCGTCGGTTGTCACGGTGCGGCTGTTCGGCTGGCTGTAAAGGTAGTAGGTGACGGCCTGGGCCATTTGCTCGGCGGCATAGAGATTCGGCTCGCCGGACTCGCTGAGGGCATGGTGAAACGTCCCGAGCACTTTGGTGTGAAGGTAGGGCTCTGCTGTACCGTCGGTTTTCGTTACCCGGATACGCATGACGGTTCCTTTCGTCAGAGTTTCTTGCCGGTTCGGCCTGGCAAAAAGCCGCTTTACTGTTCGAACAGCCCCGGCTGGCTGTCCGACAGGTCCGGTTCCTGGAGCACCTGGTTGACCTCGTTGAGCAGTTCGCCGGCATCCCGGAAATCGCGGTAAACGCTGGCAAAGCGAATATAGGCCACTTTGTCCACCTTGCGCAGATGCCGCATGGCGGCTTCGCCGAGAAAGCGGGAGGTCACCTCCTTATCGAAATTGCGAAAGACCTCTTCTTCGATTTTGTCGGCGATATCCTGTATCTGTTCGGCGGAGACAGCCCGCTTGTAGCAGGCCTTTTGAAGACCGGCGATGACTTTTTCCCGCTCATAGGGCACGCGGGAGCCGTCTTTCTTGACCACGCTGAGTTTGTAACTTTCGCCTATCTTTTCATAGGTGGTAAACCGCCGCTTGCAGGCCAGGCATTGACGCCGACGACGAATAATCCGCCCGCCTTCACTTGAACGCGAGTCAATCACTCGATCCCGGTCTTCTTTGCAAAATGGACATTTCACAGGGTATTTCCTATGAATCTGTTAAAAACCGCCATAGGGTACTATATATAGAATAAGTTTATTCTAACTTCTTATATATAGGGTCGTCAACAAGAAACTGTTAAAAATTGTTTCGAGAGAGGGAGTTTTTCCTTTTTAGAATCACTAACAGGACAAACCGGAGGTACATACGCTGGTTTGCGGTCTGCGCAGAGAAATTCCCGCTCACATTTCGCGACTCAGTTCGATATGTTTGCAGAAATGAACGTTGTCCGTGTTCGGATAATCCTGGCGGTAGTGCACGCCGCGTGATTCCTTTCGTTCTTCGGCTGCCTTGGCCATCAGCAGGGCGGTGGTGAGCATGTTTTGACATTCCCAGCCAAAGGGCGTATCAAAGATTTTGTCCATCACATACCGCTGCCAGAACCGGATAATCTCTTGTGCCTCCACCAGCGGGGTCTCCTGACGTGTGATGCCGACATTGCGCCACATCAGCGAGCGCAGCGAATTGCGAACATCTTCGGTGTCCAGATAACTTCGTTTGGACTGGGCAATCTGAAACTCAATCCGCCGGGGGCGAAGGTGCGTTCGCGGGCTTTTCAGTCCTTCGGCGGCCTTCTGTCCGGCCATTCGCCCATAGACCAGCCCCTCCAGGAGGGAATTGCTTCCCAGCCGATTGGCGCCGTGCAGCCCCGTCGAGGCGACTTCGCCGCAGGCGTACAGGCGGGGGATATTCGTTGCCGCATTCCGGTCCACCTTTACGCCGCCAATCATATAATGGGCACTGGGGCGGACGGGAATCATATCGCGGCTGATGTCGATGGCGAACGATTCGCACAGTTCGCTGATGGTCGGAAAACGCCGGCGGAAATACTCCTTGTCAAAGTGGCGAAGGTCCAGATACACATGAGTGGAGCCGGTTTTCAGCATCCGGTCGAGGATTGCCCGGCTGACGACGTCGCGCGGTGCCAGTTCTCCGTCGGGATGATATTCCTTCATGAAGGCCTTTCCGTCGCGGTCTCGCAGGATGGCTCCTTCGCCGCGAACGGTTTCGGTGATGAGGGCCCGGGAGGCGCCGGCAATGTACAGCGTTGTAGGATGAAACTGGAGAAACTCCATATCCCGCAAAACGGCTCCTGCCCGATAAGCCATGGCCAGTCCGTCGCCGGTGGTCCCTTCCGGGTTGGTGGTTTCCCGATAGAGCCGGCCGGCCCCGCCGGTCGCCAGAATCGTCTTTGCCGCCCAGACAATCTGAAGGGTTCCCTGGCAAGAGCCGAGAACCCCCAGGCATTCATTGTCGCTGTTGGTGAGCAGGTCGATGGCAAAGAACTGCTCAATCACGCGAATCTGGGGCAGGGTTTTCAGTTTTTGAATCAGCCCTTCGGCAATTCCCCGCCCGGTCGAATCGCCGTGAGAATGAATAATCCGCGGGTGAGAATGCCCGCCTTCGAGGGAGACATCCAGCGTTCCGTTGTCCTGGTCGAAAGGGGTTCCCCACTCCATCAGCTGCCGAACGAGGGTGGGGCCTTCTTTTACAACCTGGCGGACCACTTCCGGCTCGCAGAGGCCTGCCCCTGTGGCCAGCGTGTCGGCGATATGGCTTTCAAAGCTGTCGTCGTTTCGAATCACCGAGGCGATGCCCCCCTGGGCATGCCAGGTGTTGGAGTCTGTGAGAGTTCCTTTGCAAACCACGGTGACGGCGGCCCCCAACGAGGCCGCCTCGATTGCGGCCCGAAGGCCGGCAACTCCGGAGCCGATCACCAGACAATCCGTAAAAAACTGCTGGGTGGACAGACTGTCAATCGGCACCAGATACCGCCGGAATTCCGGCTGTTTTGAGGACATGGCCAATTCCTTTCTTTCTCTCTTGAAATAAGAGTTCTTTTGTCTGGTTAAAAGACTTTTATTATACCTTTTTGGCGGCCGGATGGGGAAAAAACCGGAAAAAAATATCCGGTCTGATAAAAACAGCGGCCGCTTCGGCAAATAAAAGCCTGCCTATCAATATTAAAAAATGAATTTTCTAATGTTTTGATGCAGATTTGCCGACAACAGAAACAGTGAGATAATGGCTCTTAATCAGTGACCCAAAAGGCCATCTTAGCTGCGGCGCGGCGGCCGAACAGGTACCGCACACAAGGCCGATGGAAATCGCCCGGCAGAGCCGACAGCCGGCTAAGTCCTGTACGAGAAGAGCCATTTAAATCTAAGGGAGAGCATCCACCGGCTCTCCCTTGTTTTTTGCCCAGGCCGTATCTGTATGATGGGTATCCTTATTTCCGCTGTTCTTTGGTCATTTCTGCTTTCATTTTTCAGGTTTCTGATTTTTAAGGGTTCGGGGCTATAATGGTGGATAAATTGACGTTTGCGGGTATAATAAACCCCGACGTTTCTAATAGACCCCGCTGTCATACCCGCCCCGGCGGATATCCGGTTGTTTGTGTGGTTTTATTAGATGTTTCAAGGGCCTGGAAGCGGCCCTGAAGGAAATAAACAGGAGATGTGCCATGAAACGGCGTGTGTTTATCTGTTTTATCTGTGCGGCTGCTGTTTCTCTTTTGTGCATAGGCAGTTATAAAGCGGTCAAGCGGTTCGCCAAGGTTTCTGAGCAGGGAGATGCGGACGCCCAGTTCCATCTTGGTCTCCGGTATCTCAAAGGCGAGGGTGTCCCGCAGGATTCTGAAAAAGCGGTTGCGTGGTTTGCCAAGGCCGCCGAACAGGGGCTTGGAGATGCTCAGTTCATGCTTGGGGTCTGTTATTATGAAGGTAAGGGTGTCCCGCAGGATTCTAAGAAAGCGGCTGAGTGGTTCACTAAAGCCGCCAAGCAGGGAAAGCCGTCCCTCGAAAACGATTCTTTTGTTCAACGGCTTGCCCAGGCCGCTGAACAGGAAGATGCGGTTGCTCAGTTCGGTCTGGGTCTCTGTTATGCCTTAGGCCTTGGCGTCCCGCAGGATTCCAAGAAAGCGGCCGAGTGGTACACGAAGGCCGCCGAGCATGGGCTTGCAGACGCCCAGTTCAATCTCGGCCTCTATTATTATGAAGGCCGGGGTGTTCCGCAGGATGATAAAAAAGCAGCGGAGTGGTTTGCGAAGGCTGCTGAGCAGGGGCTTGCAAAAGCCCAGTTCAATCTCGGCCTCTATTATTACGAAGGCCGGGGCGTTCCGCAGAATGATAAAAAAGCAGCGGAGTGGTTTGCCAAGGCCGCTGAGCAGGGACTTGCGAAAGCCCAGTTCCATCTCGGCCTTTGTTATGCCAAAGGCGAGGGTGTACCGCAGGATTCTAAAAAGGCAGCCGAGTGGTTTATCAAGGCCGCTGAGCAGGGGGATGCGGACGCCCAGTACCGGCTCGGTCTCTGTTATGCCGAAGGCAAGGGGGTCATTGAAGACTGTGTCGAGGCCTATAAATGGGCGCTTCTGGCGGGGATGAATGGAAAAGATGTTTCGGAGCTCAAAAGTTTGCTCAAGCATTGTATGAGCCCGGCCCAGATTGCTGAAGCTCAGCGGTTAGCCAAAGACTATGTCTCTGCGCAGCAGCGTCAGAGCAGCCAGACGGACAGGCGCCAATAGGATTCGCCCCTCGCATCGGCAATGGCTTTTCCATCGCTGCGGGGGATGTTTTATTCCGCATACCGCCGAAGGCGCCGCTTCTGCGGCCGGGGCGAGTTGTTTCGATTTCCGGCCGGCGGCGTCAGGGGACGGTGTCGGGGACGGCTTTCTGTCCTCACGAGATTTTTTCCATCAGCCGGTCGAGGAGTTCCTTGGCCGGCACTGAGCGGAAACCGGCCGGGCTGCGCCAGCGAAGCGGGGTATTCTGCTCAAGGGCCTTTTCAATTTTGCGGCAGGCCAGGATGACCGTGGCGTGGTTTTTGTTGCCCATGACCTTGCCGATTTCCGGAAAGGACATTTTGGTAAACCGGCGTGTCAGATACATTGCCAGCGAGCGGGCCAGCGAAACGGTTCGTTCTTTTCGGGCGGAGTAAAGATCCGCCGGGCTCAGATGAAAGAACTCCGCGACCGCCCCCGTAATGTCGGAATGATGCACCACCGGGTCCGTGCGGGCGATGTGTTCCGAGAGCACCTCCTGGGCCTCCTCCAGCGAAATGGGCTTTTGGGTAAGGGCACTGTAGGCCATCACCTTAAAGAGGGCCCCTTCCAGCTCCCGCACGCTCGAACTGATGGAGCCGGCGATATATTCCACCACTTCCTTGCGAAGCGGCTGTTTCATTTTCTTTGCCCGACACGTCAGAATCCGACACCGCGTATCGAAATCCGGCGGGTCGATGCGAATCACCATTCCGGAAACGAAGCGGTTGACCAGTTTCTCACATAAAGCGCTGATTTCCTTTGGATGGGCATCCGAGGCCAGCACAATCTGCTTTCCGGCCAGGTCAATGCTGTTGAACGTATGCAGAAACTCCTCCTGCATGGCGGTTTTGTTCGAGAGAAAATGAATGTCATCAATAGCCAGAATATCCAGATTGCGGAACCGGTTTCGGAAGGCATCGAGTCTGCGTGTTTTCAGAGCCAGCACATACTGATTGGCAAAATCCTCGGCGGAGGTATAAAGCCATTTGGCGTTTGGTCTGTTTTTTGCGATTTCGTTGCAGATGCCCTGAAGGAGATGGGTTTTGCCGACTCCATACCCGCCGTGATAAAACAGGGGATTGAAGGGGCTTTTTTCCTGCTGGGCGACGGTTTTGGCGGCGTTGTAGGCCAGTTCGTTTTTGGCCCCTACGACAAACGTGTCCAAACTCATCTTCAGCGGTTCGCTGGTTTTGCCGGCAGCGGAGCGGATGGGCTTGCTGCGGCCGGCGGGGATTCTCTCGGCTGGGTTCGGATTTGTTTTGGAGCCGGCCGGACTTAGCGAGCGGTCCGTGCGGTAGTGGATGGGATGCCTCTGATGCAGAGCGGCCTCCATCGCTTTTTGCAGCGGCTTTTCAAAATGGCTCTGAATCCATTGGGAGATGAATGGATTGGCCACGGCTATTTCCAGACAATCTTTGCGGAGTGTCAGCTGCGTTGCATTTCGGAACCAGATTTGATATTGCTGAACGCCGATCTCTCGAGCCAGATGCTCTTGAATCGCGCTGATTTCATCCGTGAAAGTGGCCTCCATAGACTGCTCCCTTTCATCGTTATTATAAAAAACCAAAGGTGTTAAAAGGTTTCGAGTTTGGCCTTCTTACTTTGTTTCAACTGGCCCTATCATAGTGCCTCCTTGTTGGCTGATGCAAATGGATTTTTAACAGATTCTTATCCACACGCTGGAGCTTCAACAAATCAAAACAGTTAGCGATAAAAATTTTTTCTTATGCACGGTTTATCCACAGCGTAAATCAAGTTTGTGGAAAAGCGGTGGAAAGAATTTGACTGTTCGGCTGAAATCGCCCGGTTTTGGACTTGAAAAAAATCCTGAAATTGGTATAATATCTGCTTGAAAAAAGGAGGAAAAAAGAAAACAGGGCCAAAAGGAGTTCCAAATCGTTTAAGATGAGTGTTTTGCTTTCCCGCAAAAGGGCGATAGGCCCTCTGCTGCCTGAAAAAACAACTGCATTGATAAACAGCATTGATTCAAGGAGCACTGTGTATGAATCCCGCCTTTGCCGAATCCTCTCCAGACGAGCATGGACAGGAAACCGAGGTGTTTGCCGCGGAGAATCCGCCGCAGACGCGCCAGCAACTCAAGCAATTCCTTCAAGTTCATCTGAATCTGCATATTCCGGATGCACATTTGTGCCCGGGCCACAGCAGCCCGATGGATTATCTGTGGTACAGTTGGAGTACGGATTGGCCTTCGCTTCGCCCGGCAGGGCAAATCAGCGGCGACTGTGTGGTCTGGGCCAATCGCGGCGGCGGCAAAACCCAGATAGCCGCTGCTGCCGCACTGCTGGAGGGACTTTTTAAGGAGAACTGCCGCAGCCGCATCATCGCCGGCTCGCTGGACCAGGCCGGACGAATGTATGAATATCTGACCGAGTTTATCGAAACCAGCTTTGCCGACCAGATAGAAGGCCGGATTCTGAAAGACAAATGTGTCTTCAAAAACGGCACGCAGGTGCGGCTGCTGGCGCAGTCTCAGCGTGCCGTTCGCGGCCATCATGTTCAGAAACTCCGCTGCGATGAGGTCGAATTGTTTGTGCCGGAGATTTTTAATGCCGCCAAGTTCTGCATCAAAAGCCGTGGGACTCTCCGGGGCTCGATGGAATGTTTAAGCACGATGCACCGGCCGTGGGGCCTGATGCAGAAAGTTATTTCTGATGCCCAAACAGCCCAGATTCCCATCTTCAAATGGTGTCTTTGGGAGGTAATTCAGCGGTGCGGCTCCGATCGCAGCTGCAGCCGCTGCCCGCTGGACCGCGACTGTCAAGGCAAGGCCCGCCGGGCGGACGGGTTTCTTCAGATTGATGACTGCATCGCCCAGATGCGCCGCAGCAGCCGGGTGGGCTTTGAAACGGAGATGCTTTGTCTGAAACCCAATCTTGAAAATGCTGTTTTTGCTGATTTTGAGCCGGCTGTTCATGTTCGGCCTGTGCAGGATGACCCGACTCTGCCGCTGTATCGGGCTATTGATTTTGGCTATGTTCATCCGTTTGTCTGTCTTTGGATTCAGGTGGATGGCGAAGGGCTGATTCGGGTGATTGATGAATATGTTCAGTCCCGCCGGACGCTGGCAGCTCACGCCGAGGAAATTAAAAAGAAGACGTCCGGCGGCGAGTCGCGGGTGGCGGCAACGTATTGCGACCCGGCGGGCGGCCAGCGAAACGGAGAATCCGGCAGAAGTTCCATCGAACTGCTGCGGGAAGCCGGAATCAGGGCCTACTCCAGCCGAAGCGATATTTCGGGGGGATTGGAAAAAATCCGCCGTGCGTTGCGGGCGGGCGACGGCAGCAGCCGGCTGGTGATTTCGCCCCGCTGTGTTCATCTGATTGAGGCGCTGCAGTGTTATCATTATCCGGCGGCGGTTAGCGGCGAACGCGCTGAGCAGCCCGTCAAAGACGGCGTCTATGACCATCCCATCGATGCCTTGCGGTACTTTTTCCTCAATTACTATAAAAAGTCGGCTAAAGTCCGGCAGGTTCGCGGTTAACGGGATGGAAACCATTTGTCTCCAGCGGAGCAGATGCTACAATGGCAGCGATGCCTGGAGAAAAAAGATGAGACGGATGCTTTGGAAGCGGATCATCGGGCGGGCGGCGCTGGGTTGTTTGTGCTGTTTGGTTTCTGCTGTCTCCGCCGCAGAAGAGAGCCAAACAGCGGCACGTCGGGTGATGGCCTTTTATTACCCCTGGTACGGCACAGCCGACGGAGCGGGCGGAGCCGGCAGAACAATCCACTGGGGGCAGATTGATGCCTCCGGCAAAACCATTTCAGAGAGCACTCACTATCCGCTTGGCGGCGCGTATGATTCGCATGAAAGGCAGGTCGTTGAGCGGCACTGCCGGCAAGCCGCAGAAAACGGAATCGACACGCTGATTGTGAGCTGGTGGGGCGCCGGCTCCTATGAAGACCGCGCGATGCCTCTTGTGCTGGAACTGTGTGAACGGTTTGGACTGAAGGCAACCGTCTATTATGAAGCAGTGCCTGCTCCGCCGACACCGGAAACGGCGGCAAAGGATATCGCCGAGAATATTCTGGCGAGGTACGCCGACCATCCGGCGTGGCTGAAGCATGGCGGCAGGCCGGTGGTATTTGTGTATGGGCGGGCGGTTCAGCAGCTGGGCCTGTACGGGTGGTATCAGGCGAAAGAGCGGCTGAAAACCGCCTTCCCGCAGGAGGCCGCCTTGATTGGAGATGATTGGTCTTACGGGGCGGCGACGGTTTTTGACGGTCTGCATACCTATAACACAGCCGGCATGCTCCAGGGGAAAATCCCTGAACAGGTCCGAGCGTGGTGTGCCCGCACCTATCCTGAGTGGATTCAAACGGCCCGCCGGCAGGGCAAGATTGCGGCCGTTACCGTCATTCCTGGTTATGATGATACGAAAATCCGTACCCCGGGCTTGAAAGTGGAGCGATGGGAAGGGGCGCTGTATGCAGCCCAGTGGCAGCAGGCCGTCCAGGCAGCGCCGGACTGGATTGTAATCACCAGTTTCAATGAATGGCATGAAGGCAGCGAGATCGAGCCCTCTGTCGAATATGGAACGACATATTTGAAGATGACGCGGCAGTATGCCGAACAGTTTTTGAAGTTGGGCCCCAGTAAAAAAGAGCCGCCTCAGCCGGCTCTGCCGCCGACCGTGGAAAAACGCCTGAGGGAAAAGTTGGCGGGGCTGTCAATGGCAGTGCTGCCGGAACCGTCCTCTACTCCCTTTTGGTGGCTGCTGCATTATAAGCCGGATTTGAAAGTGTTATCCTGGAATGAGGCGGTCGGCGGTTTGCTGAAGCCGGAGACTTTTTCCATAGTGCTCTATTGCGGCGGCGAGACCTATCGGACAACCGTCCGCCAAACCGAAGATGTGCCCGCGGTGCTGGAGGCGTATGGGAAGGGAGGCGGCGTGCTGGCGGCGCTGCCGAGTGAGCCGTGGCCGTTTTATTACGATGCGGACGGGCGGACGGTCAATCACGCCGGCCGCTTCGGCATTACCCTGAAAATCGGCTGGGAGAAACCGCCGCCCGGCAAAGAACTCTTTTTTGTTCCTTCGGCTGACGGGCCTTTGATGCTTGCCGGTGAAATCCCCTTTGCTGCTGAACCCGACCCTCGCTGGCGTCCCTTCGTTCGGGATAGTCGGCATACGGAATATTGCCCTTTGCTGCGGCTGAAGGACCGCCAGGGAATTGACTATGGCGATGGGCTGGTGATTGCGCGGACTTCGGACGGCGGCACCGTCGTTTACGGATGGTTTGGGTTGTTTCGTCCTCCCCATGAGGAAGCGATTCTGGCAAATTTATTTCTCAAACTGGCAGAGAGGATAGAGCAGCCGGCCCAAACGATTGATTCCTCCTCTTTTTGAAAATCAATAAAAACGGCGGGCCAGTGAGATACCGGTCCGCCGAGGTATATCAAACTTTGTTTGCTTAATCAGGCGTTGAAGTCTTTGAAATCCTCGTCGAAGGGGATGACTTTCGCCGGGTCTTTGGCTGGTTCCTTCGCCGGTTTCCTGGCGGCAGCAGGTGCGGCCTTGGGCTTCGGCTGAGATTTGCCTTCGGCGATGTGGTGCAGGATGTGATCGCTGGTTTTCAGCGAGGCAGCCGGTGAAGACGAGGACGATTTTGTTTTTCCCATCAGGCCGCCAATCATCGTGAGCAGTTCCTGAACAACCGCCGTTTTCATTTGCTGGGCCTGAGCGGACAGTTCCTCGGCGGCACTGGCCGACTCTTCGGCGGCTGCCGCATTCTGCTGGGTCACCTTGTCCATCTGGGAGACAGCCGTGTTAATCTGCTCAATGCCTTGCGCCTGTTCGGTGCTGGCGGCGGCAATTTCGGCCACCAGGTCGGTGGTTTTGGCAATGTGGCTGACGATTTCTTCCAGTTTTTTGCTCACCTCGGTGGAGATTTCGACGCCGTTTTTGGCGTTTTTGACAGACCCTTCGATGAGCGAAGCGGTGTTCTTGGCGGCTTCGGCAGAACGCATCGCCAGATTCCGAACTTCTTCGGCGACGACGGCAAATCCCTTTCCGGCCTCGCCGGCCCGGGCGGCCTCGACGGCGGCGTTGAGGGCCAGCAGGTTGGTCTGGAAGGCGATTTCGTCGATGACCTTGATGATTTTGGAGGTTTCGTCGGCGCTTTTCTGGAT
>Ga0116188_1001978_pt1 | contig 16741 bp, 7 predicted proteins | sample AD_JPNTR2_MetaG_FD_89807 | JGI IMG/M metagenome (GOLD analysis project Ga0116188, IMG submission 89807) | Active sludge microbial communities of municipal wastewater-treating anaerobic digesters from Japan - AD_JPNTR2_MetaG | ecosystem: Engineered > Bioreactor > Anaerobic > Digestate | place...
TGCGTTCCTATAGAGCAGAAGTTATTGCCATTAACACGGCCAGAAGCCTTGGCCACCAGCGTTTCACTGCAGCGCACGAGTACTTCCACCTCCTCTATGACGAGGGAATGCTCGGGGCTGCCTGCAAGGTTGGTGTAGTGGACCAGCCAACTTTACGAGAGGCTGAGGCAGATGCTTTTGCATTATGCCAGGTGAGGGAATTGGCGCGCGCGTTGTGGCGCGCACAGGCGGCAAGCGCGGTCTTGCCATGGAGGATGTCGTCTACTTGGAGCAGCATTTCGGAGTGAGTCACAAAGCAATGGTCAGACGCCTTCGGAATCTAGACCATATAAGCGCGGACCAATTCGAGCGGATGTGGAGCCTGCCAATCCGTCAGGCAGCTCGAACACTAGGCTACGATATAGCCCTTTACATCCCAACGCACGAAGACAGGATCATATCATCGTACGCCGAGAAAGCGACTCGGATCTGATTTCGTTCGGCAAGTACGAGCAGTTGATGCAGCGTCACATCAGCCAAGGGGAGTCTCTCGAACTGAAAATGATTGCGGAGGGCGATATCGCTGACGAGTAATTCCAGTTGACTCAAGCCTCTAGGAAACCCAGGCCGCAAGAAGCAGCGATATAATACGTTCGCTTTCGTGGCGGCACGGTCGCAAGCAACAACCTGAGAGATGTTAGGGAATACTGTGAGGAGCATCATATGGGGCTCATTGAAACGGCAGACATCATGTGCCATGCGGTAGCTCAAGGGCTCATGTCGATTTCAGACGGTGAGAATCTTTGGAAGAGAATGAAGGCTCGCCGTCGCAGACTCCCGGATGGGGACTTCGCCGATGTGTTCAGGCGTGTCCAGGATTCTTGAACGATGTATAGTTGACCCCGATAGGGCTCGGTTATGATCAAAACCGGTGAAGCGGTGTCAAGAGATGGGAAATGAGCTGCCATGAGACTGGCGATTGTGAGATAAGCCTGGGCAACCCGGCGCGATTAACCACTTTGTGACTATGTTCTCAAGGCTGATGGCACCGATGTAGGCGACGAGGGAGCGGTCTCCTGGGCTAATAATCTATCCGATGAAGAATTGGAGACTGTCGTGTGGGCAAGAGGACTCGTTTCCGACATGGCGGTACTCGACAATTTACTCAGGGGGGCGGGGCATTGACGTTGCGAGCTACCGATTGCACATGTGATTGAAGCTAAATTCCAACTGGCACCTGGAGTTCACCCTCAACATGATGCAGTAGAAGACGAGCTTCTCTGGGCGTGGCCTCTAGACCCGTCGCGCTGAGCTGCAAGATGTAGACGCCATAGCCCATGATGCCAATAAGAGCCAGTCCAAGTTGCTTGCATATGAACCTTCATCCGTCAGGCCAGCTGTATATCCAAAGCCTCCATGGAGTCGCAGCGTTTCCTGGCATCGTAGGACTCCTCAATGAAATAGGCGACTCGGATGCCAGGTTGAAGTTCATGCTTGGGCCCCTTGAAGGCCTGTCTATTGAAGTAGTAGTTGTTGCCATCATCGTCCCTGATGAACCCGGCTCCAGATGGTAGCAGGTTTGCCACTGTGCCTGTCCCGCGGGGGCTGAGGTTTAGTCTGACGCTCTGCCAATATCTCTCAAGCTCCGGCTTGAGGTCATGGAAGCTATCGATGTCATTATCGGTAATCCCAAGGCTACTACAGACACTGTCGAGCTTTGTGTTGGTGCCCCAACCCATCCGTTTCCGTTCTCCCGCGGCATAGGCAGCATGCTTTTTCGCCATATCATCTTCGTTGCACGCTATGAGGACCTGAGCGATTGTGAGAAAAACCTCCCATCTTTTGCTCATGTCGGTGGAATTGTCTATAGCAACTGCTTCTACTCCACACCGAAGCGCGGAATCCAGATCCCCCTTGCCCAAATATGCCTTGGCCAGAACATGCCTGATAAACCACTCTTTCTTCTGGCGAAGGACCAAACGGAGAATCTCGATCGCTTCATCATGCCGGCCAAGTTCAACAAGGCACACACCTTTTCGGTATTTCATCCAGATCTCGAAAGTTGGATGAATCTCGGGAAAGGCTGTGAGTGCTTCATCGCAGAGGCATAATGCCTCCTCGTGGCGTGCAAGGGATTGCAGAGCCTTCACGCTAGCGTTGTAGTAACGTTCTCTGTCTGACGGCGTTCTGATTTGTTTGCCATCATTTCCAGTCCAATAGCTCGCATTGGTCTCAAGCTCGTGGGGGTCGAGCCTGCCGGTCCATTCCAAAACCTGCTGGGCTGCGCTACTAGTGGCCCTTGGGCCAAGATAGTTCGTCACCTTAAAGCACGTGAGGATGTATGGAGACATGCGCGAATTCCATTGGCCTTCCGTAAGACGGACTATTTCATTTGCTGCCCCAAAAAACTCCTGCGGATTATCGGCGATTTCCTCGCGCTCCTTCTTGGCGTAGAGGTAATAGAGGCACCACGCGTGCACGTTTCGTATGGGGCCAAATTCCGGCCATTCCTGTTCTACCTCGTGGCATACAGCCAGGCTCTGCTCATAGTGGCCGACATGCTTAAGGCAGAATGCAAAGCCCCACCCGTCCCATTCGTTCGCATTGCCTCTGTGTTGCTCCCAGATGACGCTGTAGAATGGCAAGGCCTCTTCGATGCGGCGCCCTTTGCGCAGCTCCTGTGCTTTGCGCCGCAGTTCGCGCAGATCCGCTTGCGTCGACTCTGTCATTCTCCATACCTCCGATCAATTATGGGCTCTGCTGCAAAAGCGTCACTTGTCTGTCGCTAGCTCTTAAATGGCGGCCATAGCCTTGTAGTTCCGCTCCAATTCCGCAAAGTCATAACGCACCTCGTCAAGTTCGGGAAAGGCAAGTCCGCGCGCATGAGCTTCGTCCTTTAAGGCTATAGCCAGATCTATGAAATCGAAGTCGCACTTGGCATACTTCTGTAGCGTCTTGTAGTACACATCTGCCCGCCTCATGGCGGCCTCTGCAGATTGAGACGGGGAAGCACTGGATGATTCGCCGCCTAGTAGACTTGTGCGAATGGGTGCCCACAATTTGCCGATGCGGGCTGCGTCTTCACTGTTTGCGGGAGGAGTAGTGAACCTCAGCTCAAGTTGGTGCTTCGCTGTGTTGTAAATGTCGATTCTTGCTGGGACTCCCTGATTGAATAGGAGGTTCAGCCTTACATAGTGGTTGTAGATCCCGGCAAACTCCGCTTGGATGCCCGACTTCGCTAGGGCTTTCAGAAGAAGGTCGGCTGCGGTCCTGGCCTGCTCTATTCTCGTGTGGTTGGTGGCTGGCGTATCTTGCATGATCGGCCCAGGTTGCCGGGGTTGCCTTGAGCCTCCAGCCAAGCGGCAGCCTGTCGCAGCGCAGATCTCACAGAGAGTGCTTGCTGCGACATCATCGCGAATCGCCGCGAGATTGGCTGTGTATACAGCCCTATTGGGAGAGTAGGCCAGAAGAATATCGCCGATGTAATGCTTCCCCTGCGTCACTCTGAGCCTAGCCTGGTAATCGCGGAATCCGTAGGGATCAGTTTTGGCCAGAAGTTCGGGGCTCGTCTCCCCAATGGTTTTCTCCAGCTCCTGGTATTTCACTGCCAGCTCTTCTTTGCATTTGGTCATGGCCTGTCCACCGCCTCCACATTCTTGAACATGCTGAGTGTCACGAGCAGGTCAGCCAGAGCTTCCTTCCCCTCGTCAACAGTGCCCTGTTGGAGAAGCGCATTCCGAATGTAACTTGCGCGGGTGATGATCCGGACGCATTCTATGCCCGAGTGGAAGCGCTCCAGTAAAACCTCGTTCATGGCCGCAAAGATCTCCGTATTCTGGTCATGGATGAAACGATGAACCTGGACATCCCCATTGCAGCCCAGCTCGACTTGGTCTCCCCTGATCGTCACTTCGAGTGTGATGTCGGGGACAGACTTTTCGTCCACTGGGGCAAGGCAGGGGCGGAACTTGCCTTCACCTAGGAGATATGCAAGAAACATCATTGCTGAACTCGCATTTATCTGGCTTGCCCATGGACGAGATTCATAGCCCCTAAGGCACCTGTGGCAACCTTGCCTGTCGCAGTCGCAGCTTGCCACAATCTCATAGGCTTCCGCAAAAAGCTCCATCGAATCGAGATCCGCATAGATATCCTCGAGTCGCAGACAGTTGTTGCCGGTTGCATCGTATAGCGCCACGTATACAACTCTGTTAGAGCCCGGCAAGGGCGAATCGGAACTTGGGACGAAGTCGGCATCTATCATCATGCCGATTTCAGAATCATCCAGCTTGTACATGCTCTTGATCCCTCTGAGGATGGCGAGGGAGGTGCTTATGTAAAGCGATGCGTCGCCGCATACATCCCGCTCAAAACCGAAAACGAGCGTTTCCCGTTCCATCGGATACTCGATGATGAAATGCCGTTCTGTCGATTGATCGAGGAAACCTGTATCTTTTCTTCGATCGGGGCTGATCGGGCCCCTGTTTGCGATGGTGAGCTGGGCATGGCGTGAATATCCGGCCCATAGCACGGCTCTGTAATTGCGCCCCGTATCTATTCGGTCGAGTTTGCATACGATATCTTGCCTGAGAAGGCGTGGACGCTTCTCCGCAAAGAGCTCGTCTTTTTGCGCGGCGAAGGCGCGATAGACGCGGGACTCGTCGAAAGCAAGCCCCTCTGCCTGGCGGGATTCATATTCCCCGGACGCAAGGATTATGAAGACGTCTCCTGCCATGTGAACCTGTTGGCCCGGCACGAATATGTAGGCTGCTAATTCTGGGTCGCGTGAGGATATGATGATTTCATCGGTGAACGTGTGCGCCCCTATCTCTTTTGCACGCCGGAGACCCTCTTCATCGCAGACAAGCACTTGGTCGTCCCTGAAAGCAAAGTCAGGCATTAGGTTCGTCTGATTGTAAAGGAACTGCTCGAAGGAGCCCACCCGAGAAGCGGCGGGTTCCTTCAATGCTTTGATCGCATTTGAACACAGCTTGTTCCCGAGGTATTGGCCTATATCCATCGGGACATCGATGACGTTTCTTATCTCCTCTGCGAACCTCTCCGGCTCTTCAGCAATTTCTGCAATCCTCTGCCGGAAGCCCGCTTCATCCGAGACATGTCCTGCAAGCGCCATGGCGTTTGCATGCTCGACAGCGACTTTGAGGTTTTTGGCATTGAATGCCGGCGGTGAAACCACACCATCTATCATTCTGTGGGGATCATGGTAATAGACCATGTCGTTGGGGTTCTGTTCCGAACAGATTGTGACGATCAGCGAGTGCCCGCCACCTTGGCCCCGTCCTGCCCTGCCCGCCCTTTGGGCGTAATTCGCCGGTGTAGGGGGCACACCCATGAGCAGGATGGCTTGAAGCTTCCCAATGTCGATGCCCAATTCCAGCGTGGGCGTAGCCACTACCATGCTTATCTTGCCTGCTGCGAAATCTCTTTCGGTGTCAACACGGTCTACCCGCCTGATTTCAGCGCTGTGAGGCCTTACCCGGTCTGCAAGCTCTTGCCAAACCTCATGGATTGACGCAAATTCAGACGGTCCTAGGTCGAATTTGAGCTGTTTGGGGGATATGTAGAAATACTGTTTGCCATCGGGTGTGATCCGTTCGAGAAGCGGCCCGCGGCTGACAAGATCTTTAACTATCGACTTCACCTTCGCCTCTCCGGTTCTGGCTACCATCTTCAGATGTTTGCAGTTGGGGTTGGTCGACAGCGCTCTGCCGGGGTAGTCACGTAATCCAGAGCGTTGCCCCTCGAAATGGATGCCCAAAAGCGATGTGGCCTGGTGGAGCGAGTATCTTATCGCCCGACCCTCGAGGTCTGCTGGCAGACGCGGAGCTTGCTTGAGTATGGCGCGTTCCTCCACAAAGACTGACAATACGTCGAGTTCATCCTGCTTAAACTGGTCAGCATCGACAATCTGCATGAACTCGCGCTTTGGCCCAATGTTGCGCGAAGGAATTGATATGAAGCGGGCAAACCAGACATCGAATTCCTGTGCAAGATTGCGTTCAGGCTCGGACATCCCGCTGGCGAACTCGGCCAATTCCTCTTGAAGGCCGAGGTGAGCTTCTTCGATATTGGATGGGTTGTGTTGAAGGCAGTATATCCTCAGCATTTCCTCAAAAAGGGCTGAGGCGAACTCATCGTCAAGGATTCGAGATTGTCTGGTGGCTTGCTCACGGCTGTCAACGAAGGCAAGCAGCTTTCTTCTGGGCCTAGTGGTATCCAGCATGGAACGGGCTATGCAATGCGTGTATTGATAGTCGGCAAACTTTGGCGACATCAAAACCCCAAGCGCCTCTATTGCCTCGTCACCGTCTACGCGGAGACGTTCTATAGATAACGGCCCGTTCTCATCGTAAGCAAACTCAATTGACCCGTAACCGCCGATCTGCGCTATGGAGACCCTGAAGGTTTCTGTGCAACCTCTGCCTTCCGCCGGCGCATCGTATCCGACAAGAACATATACTTGCAATCCTCGACTGCCCTCATCCGCTTCGAGGTGAGGAAGCAGGCGGCTGCTTTCAAGCCTGGCGATGCATTTTGCTGTATCTTTGCCATACACGAAGAACAGGGGGGCGCCACATTTGGTGCAGCTTTCCGATTGCCCGGCGTGATACTTCCCACACCTGATGCATCTTCTGAGCAGGCCTTGGATTTCGTGCATGAAGAGGTGGACTCTGAAGTCGAGCACAGGATCGGGACGGTTGTGCGGATTTGGATACGCTCTTGCAATGCTCGAGTCTATGAAAGATGCAGCAGCCAGAGATCCCCGCAGAATCTCTTCCGGGCTGCCTGCTCCGGATATAGCGTCACTTACGGCGCCTGACAACTCCTCCATGGACTTCGACCCTTTGCGCAACGACTCTGCGATCGCTTGCATGCACGGGCTCGAAAGAAGGAGCGCGCGTGGGCCATCCGGTGCCAAAAGCCGATCAGGATCGGCGAGATCTTCGCGGGTGAAAGAGGTGCCAAGTAAGGAGTTGAGGTTGGCTAGCGCGGCGCCGGGAGAGTCCATTGAAGCCACATTGTATCTGAAAACCTTGCACGCGTTCGTGGTTGCGGATTGCAAGTTTGCCTGTGGCGGGTTTTCTGGACGGCCTGACTTGGCAGCCGGACGCACAAGGTCGTATTCGTCTGGCGCTACGTCCAACAGCGGACAGATGAACCTGTTCACAGCTTCGCCCGAGTTTCTTGAATCCAATGTGGCACTGCAACATATCTGCACGACGGGATTGGGAACTGCGTTCTTCAAGCGCCTGAGGAGAAATCGAAGGTGAGTCGCGCGATTGCCCTTATAGCTATGGACTTCATCTAGCACGACAAAACGCAGATGATGGCAGCACTCTGTGAAAAGCCAGCGCTCCTGCGAGCGAGTGAGCATCCTGTCGAGCATCACGTGGTTGGTGACCAAAATATCGGGCGGTTCTGCCAGCATCTCGGATCTGTAAGCCAGATGGAAACGGCTCTCTCTTTCTACCGTTGCTTCCAATTCGTCGCGGGGAGTATCGCCGGTGTATACACCGTATGTTATCTCCGCTGCCGAGGCGCATTCGCCTATCCGCCGGAGCTGGTCGGCGGCCAGCGCATTTGTGGGATATACGATGACAGCCTTTATCCCTTTTTCACGTTCGCGAAGACAGTAGTCGATTACGGGGATGAGGAAGGACTCGGTCTTGCCGCTTCCCGTTCCGGTGGCGATCACGGTATGCCGGCAGGACGAAATGCTTCGGACAGCTTCCTCCTGATGCGCGTACAGCCGCTTTATTTTGGGGAATGGACCAGGAAGATTCTTGCTGAGGCCTATGGCTGCGCACAATTGGCCAAAGGGCAGTGCGCTCATCTCATATCGCGGGTTTGCCGAAAGAAAAAGGCGGCCGCTGAGCTCGAGAGATTCCATTATCCACTTGACATCTGAATCCCTCGACACCCCGGTCTTTAGAGCGTGTCTCGCCAGGTTGGCATAGGCATCGCTTACATGCTTTGCAGCCGCGATCGGGTCATACAAGCCGCCGCCATCACGTTGCATATAGCCTGCCCCCCCCACTGAAGAAGTATGAGGGTTTAGAACCTAATCATGATATTCGCACCAAATAGATGAATACCCTTCTAGATTTGTCCATACCATTTGCGAGAATTGCATGAAATTTGTAGGCACAAGGGCCGGAAAAGGCGTTACGCAATGTGCAGTCGATCGATTTTCACTATATTTGAAAACAGGAAGGGATCCTAATAGCTTCCTGCGAATCAATTACATTATGGAACAACAATCGTTCCATTCATGTTCAATACTGAAAAGACGGGAGGGAATCAACTTGGCCTCGACATCGATATCGAGGTTCTACGACTGGTTCGTTGACACGCTCACAGATGAGAAGCTCGATCAGGTGATCGATGAGGTCGTGGGGGGCGCAAAACATGCGGGCGCACCGCGCAAGCGTCCCCCCAAAGGAGGCTCGCTGCCCATTCTGCCACCCGACTGGAAAACTAGGTTCAGTTCGGAACAGAAGCGAGAATTCGTGGCAATGATGTGGAAACGCGGCGTAAGGGAATTCACCGAGCACTTCCATGAGGAATACGCAGAGTGCAAGGAAAAAACAGACTCGTACACCCTCGACAAGATCGAGGATGAAAAGGACGAACTGATCAGCGCCTACGGAGGTCCGGCTGTTGTCCTTTGCCTGGTGTTGCAGCCACTCGACTACAAGCAGGAACTGGGCCTTCGGATCATGGATGAGCTTGGCGACACGTGCAAAGCGCCTCGCCTCAGCGGACATGGGTCTTACGACTTGGCTTTAGGATTGCGAGATATTGCATCGGCGCTTCGCTCAGGCGAAATCGATGTCTCTGAAGACTCGATGGAAGCTGCCCTTTCTGATGTAGCCAGAGCATGGGCCGAATACAAGGAGACAAGCGTGGAGAGGCTCATCACTCGGATCGAGTCGACGCTCAACTTGATGGCAGAGCCATACACCGCATATTCATCCTTTTTCAAGGTTGCCCCGGGCCTTCCTATGGAAATAGGCGCATATGATAGCCTTGATGGGGATGACGCCCGGGCGGTCTTAGCCGAACTTGAGGCTGTGGCCGACAAGGTCAACGAGACACGTGAGTTGTTATCACGGCCAGGATTGAGTATCGATGAAGTCGAAGAGCAGCTTACTGCCGCGAAAGCTGCGCATGAAGAAATAGCGGCGGCAACCGAACGGGTTATGACGCGCTTGCCCCAGAAGCCTAATCCCCCCGAGGATCCTACCCCCCAAAACGACTCAGACGGCAAGAAGATTCACCACACCCAACCGCCAACCCCGCCTGAGCCCGATCCCCAGTCCAAAGAAAAGGGATCTTGCTCGAAATCTACATCGGACTTGGATCCAGGATTGAATGGCCCCTCCGAGGGTGAACCTGAGCCAGAAGAGGAGCCGGACACTGACATAACATCAGATGAGGAGCCTGGCGAGGCAGAAGAGACTAGTAATGAGTGGGCTGATGGGGAATCCCCGAGTGCTGAAGCCTGTCCCGCACAGTCTGAAGCGGAGCCAGAGCCTGAAGCAGAACCCGAGCCGGAGATTGAATCGGTTAGGCTCCGCACTTGTCAACGGGAAGAGTTGTCCCAACCCTGTGATCTGAAGTCCGCTATCAGAGATGCGCTGGCCGCCAAGGATTACGTTGTCGCTTACTGGTTGGCTCGCGAAGCTGAAGCCAGTAATCGCGCCAGTTTAACGTTGCCTTCATGGCTCTATGCCGCGTGCTGCCTGGGTTCGGGCGAGTACGCTGCGAACCCGTATGCTCTACGGGCCCTCGACATCATCTACACAGAGCATTCAGCCCCAATGAGCGAGATACGTGGAGAGCGGAGGCCTGGCGAAAGCCATGCTCCCTATTACGTCATTGCCGCCTCCATTGGTCCCGCCTTGTTCTCTCCCGACTATGCGGCCTTGGAATGGTTGAGGGATGCAGAACGCAACCTTGGTGCCAAAGATGAGACCCTTGTCTTGCTGGTAAGAGAGGTCCTAGATCTTCGCGCGCGTGTGAGCGGGGGCGTAGCTTTCGCGCTTGGGACTCAAGATCAGCGAGCCTCAGCAGTTGATTGGGGCGAAATGGCCAGCATGACGGCTCGACGGATTGAAGATTGGGTCGAGGTTACAAGAACAGCCAGGAGCAGGTACCTTCACGCTACTCGGGCCCAAAACTACCTTGCTAGCGTTGAGTCGCCTCTTTGGCCTGCAATCGAAGCGGCTATGAGCAATGACCCGAGCCGCATCGATACAGTGAATTCTGCATTGAACAGTGATCTATCAGGGCGTAAGGCCATGGAAACACTCATTGATAATGCGGTGAAGATTACTTCGGCCACAGCCCCGAAGCGAATAGCGCTCGAGGGGCGAACTCGGGACGACGTGCTCAAGAAGGTGGAAAACCTTGCCCAACTTCTTAGCGACTGGAGCGCAGCCGTTGCCCATGAGAGAGCGTTCCAGTATGGCGGTGGCTCTGGTGAAGGTGTGACGGCCCGATTGAGGCATATCGGCAAGCTGGCTTCGGAAGCCAAAGGCCAACTCTCGGAAGATGGAGGATCTGCTACTGCTCTGTCGGATGCCCTTGAAATGGTGGCAAAAGCGATTGATGACGGCGTGCTGCCGCAATCCGCGGATGGCACAAGCATGTGCGATAGCGCATGGAAACGCGAACTCGTGTGCCCTCTCTTGCTAATTGCCAACCCACCCGCTGAGGAAATATCTAAATGGTTGGAACAGGGAAGCTTTGGGCTGCCCGACTTCGAGTCGACACGCAATGGGAAGCCGGGCTTTTCTGAAACCGCAAATCTCGCTGCTGAAAGTATGGAGGAGGCATTCTATGCCCACATCGTTCGCGGAGACTTTCCTGCGGCGCGGCTTGCCATGTCTTACCTGTCGCCCGTAGATGATGAGCATGAGTCAACTCGTTCAAAGATCAACGCCGCATATGACAGGGCTGTGAAAAGTCTGACTAGGGAAGCCATGAATAGCGTGAAGACAGCCCGCAACAAACTGGAGGAGTCGACTCTGATGCACTTCGTCAACGATGCGGCGCGAAGCCGGCTTGAAGGGGAACTTCTCACGGCCGAGGATTGGCTTGCAAGATCCCAAAGCGCTCCATCAGAAGCGGTGAATGTAGGAGAGGTATCCGCTCAAATCGATGCTGTCATGAGAGAACTCGATATCCTCAAGAAGGAACGCGCTCGATCATTGGCTCGACAGGTAGAAGAGTTCGATCATCAGTTGGATGTCGGACAGAAGGACCTGGCGCAAGAGGTTGCCAACGCGGCGCGGATGCATCTTCAGACTGCGCGCCAGAAGCTGGCGGAAAACGATCTTGTGTTGGCAGATCATTACATTGTCACTGCCGAGCAGGTGGTGGATCTTGGAGAGGTGTTTGAGGCCGAAGAGAAGTCTCCCAAAGATCACCCATATGTTCTGGAGTTCTGCGACATTGCAGGCAAGATAGAGCGCTACTTGGAGGATTACAGAGGACGTCCCGCAGATCTCGTGTCAACGATTCTCCGCATCCGAAATCCTATCGGGCTCAATATGCGGCGCGTTCCCCCCAAGCGCGTCGAAGAGGCAGAGGCCGGCCTTGAAGCCTACTTCTTCCTCAAAGGCAAACGAAGATCGGCAGATGAACCATGGTTTGCCGACAACCTCAAGCTGCTTTTGAGCTTTGTAGGGTTTGGCAGGCCGAAAGTATCACTCACTGCATATGACTCGCAGTACGCTTACTTCAAAGCCACCATGGATGGCGAGAATATGTCGCCCCTGGCCGATTTCGGTTCTGAGCGAAATCGTTGCTACGATGTGGTGTTGATGTACGAGCGGCCTAGCATCACGCAGATGCGTCAGATACTTGGAAGGCACGGCCTGGAGACGTCTAGACCTGTTATCATCTACATGGGCAGAATGCGGCCTGCCCAAAGAGGAGAATGGAGTGCTGCCTGCAGGGCTGAAAGGATCACCGCCATGTTTATCGATGAGGTTCTTCTGGTCTTTCTCGCCTCAGTCAGAGACAACAGACTGGAAGCTGCTGTAGAGTGCGGAACCGCCTGGGGGTGGGCGATGCCCTACAAATCAGCAGGTAAGATTCCCCCTGAGATCTTCATGGGACGGAAGCAGATGATAAGGCAGATAGGCGAGCCCCGTGGAAGCTCGCTTGTATATGGGGGTCGGCAATTCGGAAAGACGACCCTTCTGCACATGGTCGTACGCGAGTATCATCGTCCGGAGCGTGGAAGCTTTGCCTGGGTTGAGGAGATCAGGAATGTAGGTTCGCCTGAGGATCCCTATGGTTCCTCCCGGGTATGGCAACTCATATGGAAAAAGCTTGTGGAGTTCGAGCTGTTTCCCAAAACAAAGTCGGGTTCGTCTAGGGACGCTCAGTCACCTGATGAGATATCTTCCCGCATAGAAAGGCGCTTGAATGATGACCCGACGCTGAGAATTCTCGTCCTATTAGATGAAGCTGACCAATTCTTAGAGTGCGAGAAGAGAAGCAACTTCGATGAGCTCAGCCGAATGCGCACGCTCATGGAAAAGACCGACTACCGCTTTAAAGTGGTCTTCTGTGGCCTCAAAGACGTCCAGCGTTACTACACAGAGGTCAACCATCCGTTCGCCCAGCTGAGCAAGCCAGTGGAGGTTGGGGCGCTAGAGCCTCAGGCAGCAATAGCCTTGATAAAGGGACCCATGGAGAGCTTGGGCATCTTCTTCGAAAGCGAAGATGTCGTCACCAGGATACTCTCATACACCAATTACCATCCCGCCCTCATACAGCTGTTCTGCGCCGAACTGGTAGAAAGGGTTCGCTCGCGGAGCGACGAGCCCCCATATACCTGCACCATGCAGGATGTTGAAGACATCTATCTGACTGAATCGTTTAGGATCGAAATGCGGAACCGTTTTGAATGGACCATTGCCTTGGACCCAAGATACCAGGTGATAGTGTATGCGATGATCCTGGAGCAATTGGACGAGAGCGACGGCTATCGGAAACGGTTTTCGGTATCGGAAATAGGAGAGATGGTGGAGGCCTATTGGCCCGAGGCATTTAGCGGGGCCGGCGTCGGCGACCTCCGTCCCCTTCTGGACGAGCTGATCAGCCTTGGAGTTTTGGTGAGGACCGAGGACGGCCTGTACCGTCTCAGAAGCGCCAATGTGGTTCGGGCGCTCGGTTCGCCGGGCGACATCATGTCGCGGTTGGAAGACATCATCTCGAAACCGCCGCCGTCAGATGACAAGTCCAGCATACTTCGGGTGGAGAGAGGGAAGGGCCATACGAAATGGGGGTCTATCACTCTATCTCAGGCGAGGGAGTTGGCGAGACCAGCCTCAGGAATTGCCCTTGTGTTTGGCAGCAACGCCCTGGACATCAATGGAGTAAGGCCAGCGCTGCAGACATTTCTCAAGCCTACAATGGACGCGGGGCCTGACTTGTTTTCGGTATCAGAGATGCCGGCAAGCTGCAAATCGGCAAGGGATGTTGTAGCGGCCATAAACCGCGAAACTTCGCGGCCGGTTACAGGTCGACGTATCATGTTCTCGAAGTCGTCATGTATGACGTTGACTGCAGAGAACATGGCAGAGGCGATGGAGACGGTCGGGGCCAGGCTCCAGAGGTTTGCAAGGGGCGGGCGAGAAGTAGCCAAGTGGATCCTGCTTCTTCATCCTGCAGAGGCGGAACAATGGTTCCTCATGCCCGAAAACGCCAGGGCCGGGATCGAGCAGCACATAGTTTCCGAGGCCAAGCTCGCCAAGTGGGATAGGGAGATGATTGCGCACTGTCTCGAATGCGAAGACCTGATAAACACCTCTCACGCAGTGAACTGCGTATACGAAGCCACCGGCGGATGGCCGTGCCTCATGTCGCAGTTTATGAAACGCGCTCTTGCTTGGCATAAAGAGACTCAGAATCCGGATGTGTCTGGGCTGGCGGCGCAGTTTGAAAAGGATTTTCTGGACAACGAGGGTGGTATGCGCGATCGTTTCATCGCTAGCTCTGGTATAGACGCCATCACATGTGGGCGGCAGATTGCACGCCTCGTTGCCGAGCTGGGACCCATGACATTGGAGGATCTACACAGCGCATGCAAGTTGGAGGAATACCCTGAGTTGGCCAAGCTTTCCCCGGAGTCCATAGAGGCGGCGGCAGCGGCCTTCGTGGCATGCAGAGTTTTCGACGGCGAAGGTTTAGCCGGGGAATCCTCATTCCTGCTCACGTGCGACCCGACAGCAGCAAAGGTGGTGCTACTGCCTTGATTGACATGTCGGCGAGAGTCAGGTCCTTGCCTGGACCGTCGTGGGCGGCAGGCAGTGTTGTGGATGATCTGTGCATGGGCCGCGGGGTCGTTTGGGCCTTCCCGCGGCCCGCTCCCGCAATAGAACTCATCACAGAAACAGTGGACAGGCTTTATGATGCAGGCATTGAGACACACGTCGTAAGAGTGTCGGAGCATGTAGATCCCGAGGGAGGAAAAGCGAGGCAGCGCGACATGCCTGCCCTTGAAGACACGATCCGAAAGGTCACAGGAAAGGCAGCCCCCCGCGAGCTGCTCGATGGGAAATTCACCCCGGTAGTGACGGTCTTTGATGCCTTGGATATCTGCGACGAGGTTGCGCAGAAGGCTGTAGATGTGGGCATGATGACCACCCTTAGAGAATGGGCGGTTCAATCCAGAGAGGATTATCGCAGAACCGGCATTTTTGCAGGCGTGATGTTGGTCACTACGGGGAGCGTCGCGGCCCATGTCGCGCCCGACAACGATTGTCTCAGGACGAGATGGCACTGGGGGACAGTGACAGTTGCGGAGCTGTGCCTACTTGCGAGGGAGATCGCTGCAGATCTCAAACTTGGCTGGGAAAGATCCACATGGATGCAGTGGGTTGGTTCGGAAGTGGCGGGAACTGATCCCGCATTGCTGGTGCATTTGTGCGAGCAATGGGAGCCTGCTGAAGGAATGTCTCAGCTCATTAATGTACTGTGTAGTTATGCAATGAGGCAAGGCTGGACGGCGAAGGACTACGCCAGTGTCCCTCGGAACCTGGGAGAGCCCTTTACTCCGGGTCGTACGAGGCGTCCGCCATGCCCGCCAGAGCATCTGGCGGCACTGTACGATTTGGGAATGCTGGACTGGGAGGCAGAAAGAGGCCTGCGCCTCCACTCAGCTGCGCTGGCTTTGGCCGGCGATGTGACGGAGATATCCCACAGAGTGTGGGCAGGGCAGGCAGGCTGTTTGCTTCCGCTGTTCGATAGAGAACGCCTCGAGATCTGCAGGCGTCTTGATGAGGAATCGGGGGGCTGGCGGAACTGGTGCGCAAGGACTGAAGACCGCAACTGCAGCGGTCTGGCTGTTTTCAATGACTCCGGCGCAGACCAGGCGGTGGATGAAGGTACTCCAGTGATGGAGTTTGCCGATATCCGTCAATACCTTAGCTGCAACAGAAATAGATCCACAGCGGCGTTGCTTAAGAGAGTCGATTTTTTGACGAAGGCCCGCAATTGTCTCGCACATTATACCCCGCTGTCCTGGGAGAACTTTAGCGCTGCACTGAAATGGCATGGATCTGCTGAGGAGTTTGCGGGGAAGGGATAGGGCTTGGACATTGGCTCATGCTGATAGCTAGCGCGAGACCTCTGGGAAACCCCGATTAAATGAAGAAGCAGGTCTAAAGCAGGGGAGCGACTTCGGTCAATCCAGGCGATAGCAGCTAAACTTGCTGATGGGCTCATTCCACTTCAAAAAGTCTGAAAAGGAGCTGTTTGTCTGAGCAGTTCAGGCGCTGTCTAACTTGCTTAACCCCTACGGGGGCGGGGTATATAGGGTTACGAGTAGGTCGTAGATGCGAGGTTTTGTGGGGTTACGTGGTTGGTTGTGTGCGGCTTGGGCAAGGTTAGCTGACATGTCGGTGGGCTATGGATATAAGCAGGGGTGTATGGTAGGTGAAGCACGGTTGCGCATTCCAATTAATGTAATACAGCGAATATTTCGTAGCGTTTTGTGCTACACTACGAATATTTCGTGGACACAATGACATTTATAGGTAATATATAGGAAGTAATGTATATTGGGGCATACTGAGGTCGGATTGACCTCGTTTTGGGCTCGGCTTGGTGCTATATTTCTCCAATAATAGACATAGCATGCCACATAGCATCCAGATAAACCAATTAACCCTCACGTTATGTTAACCTACATTTTGACCCTACGATTTTTTCGTAGCATAGGAAAAAACATTACGAGAAAATCGTAGTGTCGGTGGCGATCGACCCACTCGTCGCATGGTTGACGAGTCTGCCTCTATAGCTCACACGAACAATGAAGCCGAGGACCGCAGGCTTTATCCCCAGCGCACTCTCAGTCGCAGCTTTCACTCTGCCTTTGAGTTTTGGCGAGATGACCCATATAGCTATCGTAGATCTGAGTAAGTTCGCTTACTATTGGCCCTCGCTGTCTATATTGCCGCAGTGGCAGCCACGCAACCTTTTGGAGCATTACTCGAAGGTTTAGGTCTTCTGCGGTTACCTCTACAAGCCGGACACCGTGCCGTGCACAAATCCCTGCCTTCGTATTGTCGCGGCGTTGCTGTTCAACCAGTGCCAACGGATCCGGATACATCAGGATCGTCTGGAAGTGCTGCTGGCCTTGAAACTCGAAAGCTGTTCTCAACCCCTTATACTCACGATCAAACTCCATTTTGTGCCCTGTTGATGTCTGCCGAAGCCA
>Ga0116188_1001979_pt1 | contig 16736 bp, 12 predicted proteins | sample AD_JPNTR2_MetaG_FD_89807 | JGI IMG/M metagenome (GOLD analysis project Ga0116188, IMG submission 89807) | Active sludge microbial communities of municipal wastewater-treating anaerobic digesters from Japan - AD_JPNTR2_MetaG | ecosystem: Engineered > Bioreactor > Anaerobic > Digestate | place...
CAAGAACGCCGTCAAGCCCGCGGGCGAGTGGAACACGCTGCGCCTGGTGTGCCGCGGGCCGCGGCTTCAGGCGGTCATGAACGGCTTGGTGATCATTAATATGAACTTGGATGACTGGAAGGAAGTTGGGCGGAACCCGGACGGCAGCCCCAACAAGTTCCGCACGGCCTACAAGGATATGCCACGTGCGGGGCACATCGGTTTTCAGGATCACGGCGGCGGGATTTGGTATCGCAACATCCGGATCAAACCGCTGCCGGTTACGCCGGGCTGATTGCGGGGCAGACGCGGTTGGCCGCAAAATGAAACGGCCGGCCGGAGTGGGTGTTCTCCGGCCGGCGCGTTTATTCAACAAAGCTGCCTGACGGGCTTAGTTGCTTCCGGTCAGGATTTGCACAAAGGGGTCGATATCGAACACATTCACAGTCCCGTCGCCATTGCAGTCATTGGCGCAGAGGAAGCCGCAGGAATAGGCGGCTTCCCAGGCCGGCTGATCGGTCAAGGCAATGACAAAGGGATCGATATCGAAGACGTTCACGGTGCCGTCGCAATTTGAGTCACCCAATTTGCACGGCGCGGCGCACTCGTCCGGGCGACCGTCGCCATCGGCGTCCTGCGAGTAGCCGGAGGCGATGTCGCACTCGTCCAGCACGCCGTTCTCGTTGCAGTCCTGGCAGGCGGGGTTGGTGGGCTCGCAGTCCAGGAGTTCGCAGGCGTCGAGGACGTCGTTCCGGTTGCAATCGGGCTTAGTGTACAGGCAGCCCGGGCCGGTCATCGAGAACACAAAGTCACCCACGGCGCCGTTCTTTCCGGAAATGCGAATCCAATAAGTGCGTCCGGTTTGAACGAAGTAGGTGGCGATACGCGACTGGGGCGTCCCGCCGTAGTCATCGTTGCAGATGAGCTGGTTATCAGTTGTTCCGGGGCAGTCGCTGTGCAGTGAAAGCACAGTGTCATATGACGACCCCATCAGCGAGAAGGATGCGAAGCCGTTGCCCATCGCGGTGTAGTAGTACCACACGTCCGGCGTGCTGCTCGAAGAGCCGCAGCTTGCGGAGCCATCTACGGTAGCGCCCTCTGTAGTGCCAGCGTAGACCGTGCCCGGGCAGGCGATTTCCGCATCGAGACAGGAATCGTAGGCCTCCGGGAAGGCCGGCGGCATCATTTCACACTCGTCGGGGATGCCGGTTCCCTGGCAGTCCTCGCTGGTTCCGTCGGCAATGTCGCAGTCGTCCGGTATATGATTCTGGTTGCAGTCCTGGCTGGTCTCGGCGTAGATGTCGCACAGGTCGGGCACCCCGTTGCTGTTGCAGTCGCTCTGGCCGCCCTCTTCGCACTCGTCGGGCCGGCCGTTTTCGTTGCAGTCCGAGCTGACGAGGCCATCGCCGTCCGGGTCGGTTGGATCGACGTCACAATCGTCGGGGATGCCATTCAGGTTGCAGTCCGCCTCGCACTCGTCCGGCACGCCGTTGGCGTTGCAGTCTTGCGAGCCGCCGCAGCCGGGGTAGGTGCTGCAGCCCGGGGAGCTGCAATCGACGTCGCATTCGTCGGGGATGCTATTGCCGTTGCAGTCGGTGAGCAGCGGCCAGTTCATTATTTCGGCCTGGTAGACTTCGCGGCCGCCGCTAGCTTGCTGAATCCAGATTAGAATTGTGATGTCGCTCTGGCGCGCCCAGCTTGTGGCGTCGAACGTGATGTCCCAGGGGGCGACTTGCTCGCAGGCGCCGGGCAGCAGCGTGATATCCTGGGTCGCGGAGGCCTGGCGTAAGCAATTGCGCGAGTAGGTGGGCGAATCCGGATAATAATCGAGCACGTGAACCATTTGGACGCGCACTGTGCGCGAGGTGCTGGCCTGCGAACACACGGTGGCCGAAATCCGATAAGTCTGGCCTCCGAGGTGCGCTGCCGAACCCTGTATAGTGTATTCGCTGGGAATACCGTGGCGGGTGCTGTATTGCGCGAGGTAACTCATCCCGGACGAGCCGCCGACGCGTTGGAGCACGCCGTCGAACCAGGCCGTGGGAGTGCCGCTAAGGCTGTAGTAGCTGGCGCGTGAGCTGCCCCAACTCGTGGCGTACGCGTCGCCGACGTGGATTTGATTGCCCGCAAAGGTATCGGGATAGCTGTTGAGCAGGGCACCGAACGCCTGACCGGCGTAGGAGCAGTAGCCTCAGCCCGTGTTCGTGAATTCTTCGCATAAGACAACGCGCTCCACGCTCGCCAGTGCCGGCGGAATCAGAGCTGAGAGCGCCAGGCCGCTCAGGCCCAGCAATAACGGAAGGCGGTGTGCTTTCATCTTTGCCTCCTAAAGATAACTGCGACCTCAGCCGCTCGGCGCCCGACGCCGGGCGTAAACTACCCCTGACCCCCGCCCATTTCGGCTCGTGCGCTACCGGTTGCCGGAGCAGATCACGGGGCAGTGCGGCATCGACCAGATTCGAACGTAGCCTAGCAGAATTGCGATCCAAATGGAACGTTTTGTTTCGCGAGTTTCGTTATGGGGGCACGCGTCCCATAACCCGTAGCAACAGCGGGCGGGGCACGTGTGTGCAGGGCATGTTGGCGGAGCCGAACCTTAATCGGGCAAAACTTTGAACACCTCATCGTGCTCGCGGGCGTGCCCGGCCGCCTTAATCCCGACCTCATCGCCGGGTTTGGCCACCGCCACCGGTGCGTGGTTTACCTGCATCGAGTCAACCGGCTGCTTGAAATCAGAGGTGTGGCCAACGACGTGGATCGTATCACCGACGTGCAGTTCGCCGTCAGTTATCTTGATCGCCGCCACGCCGGCTTTCGCGAAGTAATGCGTGACTTTGCCGACAAGCTGTTCGGCCATTGTCGAACTCCTTACCCGCCCGATTTGCCAAGTACATCATAGCCGATCAGGGCGCTCTAGCAACAATGGCGATAGCTCCAGGCGAATTCTCGAGCCCAGCAGAGAACATGAGCAGCGCGTCACCAAATCGCAATTGTGAATTTGGCTTTGCTAAAACAGCCTGCGAAGCAGCTCTGGGAACAGGCGCGTACCGAGGTGCTCAAAATCCGTGAAAATCACGATGGTGATAATCGCGAAGTGCATGGTGAGCAGCCAACAGAATATCGTCCAAGGCAGGCCGGCGGGGCGGCCGCGGTGATTGCGCCGGGCCCAGAACTGATCCCAGGCGCGTTGTGCCATCAGTGCGGCGGCCTGGAGCAGTCCCCACGCCACAAAGGACCAGCTTGGGCCGTGCCACAGAGCGATATAGCCAAAGACGGCCACGTAGTTTAGCCAGACGATACTGCGGTTGCCGCCAAGCGGAATGTAGATGTTTTCGCGCAGCCAGGCGCCGACGGTGATGTGCCAGCGCCGCCAAAAGTCGCGCACTGAGGTAGCCAGCGGCAAATGGTCAAAATTGTCATCGACCGGAATTCCGACCCAGGCCGCCAGTCCGTTCGCGAGTTGGTTGTAGCACCATAGCAGGAAGTAGATTTGAACGGGCACGAGATAAATCAGTGCCAGCAGGTCATTAGTGGTGTATTGCTGCGGAGCGCTGAAGAAGTCGATTTCGCCCTGGCGACTGGGCATGTTCCTGATGGTAATCGCCAAGCCGACCAGGCCGAGCAGCAGCAGGCCGGCGCGGCGTCCGACGGTCGCCCAATCCACTCGTTGTGCCGGAGCCCAGGCGTCAAAGCGCTTCAGGAAGCTTTCGCGCGTCAGCACAGGACCGAGGCGCATACAAGGCGGATACAGAATCCAACAGATGGTGTCCGCCAAACGAAGCGGTTGACTTGGATTTTCCGCCCAGTGCCGGCCCCAGGCAATGAACCGCAGCAGGAAATACGCGAATCCGATGTTGTGCAGCAGCGGCATGCGCGCCGGTTCCCAGCCGTACCAGGCCGCGCTCGGAATCCACCAGGCCGGTAGCACCAGCGCGTGCAGGCCGAGCCAGACCAGGGCAACGGCGCCGCGCCGCTGCAATCGGCCCGTTTGCCGCAAGTAACCAGTTACCATTACCCAGGCCGCGCCGGTGGCGACCGCGCCCAGGAAGATCAGGGTCGCAATCGGACCAAGTGTCCAGATGAGCCAGAGCAGGCTGAAGCCGACGATGGCCGTGCGCGGCCGCCGACGACCAACGATTCGCACCAGCGGCGCCAACCAGACAAACAGCAGCAAGCCGTACGGGCCGGCGGCGATTTCGAACGGGGTGAGCGGCTGGCTCGTTGGCGCCAGTAGCGGATTAAACAGTCGTGGCGCCTGGAGGAACTCGTTCAAGGCAGAACAGTCACGGTGGATTCGCCGGGCAGCATGAGCTTATACAGGAACTCCACGTCTTCGTTCAGCATTCGCACGCAACCCATGGAGGCCGCCTGGCCGATGGATTCGGGCTCGATCGTGCCGTGCATGCCGTAGCCGGTATGGCCGACGGCGTCGCCCGATACGCCCTCGAGGCCGATCCAGTAGTTGCCGAGCGGGTTCTCGGGATCGTCCGGCGGGATGATGCGTTTTATTTCGGCCGAAGCGGGCGGATAGTATGTCGGGCGTTCGAGCCGGTCTTTCACTTTCCAAACGCCTTCGGGCGTGCCCTGGTCGGCGCCGAGGCCGACGCGGTAGCTGCGGACGTAGAGATCCTGCAGATAGACGTCCATGCGGAACTCTGACTTCGAGATTTTCACGTGGAAGGGGCCGCGCAGAACCTTGAGCTTCTGCTCGGCGCGCATTTTCGTCGCGTCCTGAATGCCGTTGATGTACATGAGGATTTCGGCGGGGACTTTGTAGTCGCGGCTGAGGTTCACCAGGCGGTCACCCGATTGCACCGTGTACGTGTCGGCCAACGGGTCGCCGGGCAGGCTGCGGCGCGAGAAGATCGAATCATCGGCAATTTTCGCGAGCCGGCGGCGAACTTCGGCTTGCTCGTTTCGCGGAAGTGGCTGAGCCAGCAACGCGTTCAACGCATGGCGGGCTTCGATGATCTTCCCATCGGCCAACAGCTTGAGCGCCGCATCAATCCTGGCATTGCCGGTAGCGCCCTGGTCGCCGGCGGGCGCGGCATCCGGAGTAGTCCTGTCGGCAGCCGCGGGCTTGTCAGCAGGCGGCGTTTCGGCGGCGCTGACATCGCTGGGCGATTGTTCGGCTGGGCCGCTTGGCGGCGCGACCGGTTTGAGAGCACCGGGGCGCGGACCGGCCTCGCCTTCGACAATCATTGCTACGGCGGGATCAGCGGCGGGCTCTGGCTTAGCTGCCGCCAATTCGGTGGACGTCTCGCCCCCACCGAGGCGTGGCCTGAGCGGCTTGTCGCGGGCGGCCAGTTCGTCGAGCGTCGGCACGCGTGGGTTCTCCCAGTGCGCGTCTTCGTCCTCAGTCGCGATGATCGGCACTGGTGCAGCCGCGGCCGGCTTGGCCTCGGCGCGCTGAAGTGGCAGGTATCCCTTGCCCACGAAGAACCACGTCCCAGCGGCCGCCAATCCCACTACGACAACAATAGTACCAACGACCCGCCCGCGTCTGCTCCGCCGTCTTCTGCGTCGCACCTGGAACCTCCTGGATCCATCCAAAAAGGTCTGCTTGCCTTCCGTGACGTGTGCAGGATAACCGGTTTTTGGGCAACAGGCCAGCAGTCGCGCCCCCATACAGGCAATCACGCGGGTACCCGGCTTGCCATTGCGTGGGCCTGCCGGCGCCAGCGCGAACGCCTCGATGTCGAAACTATTGACTGAGCCGTTGCAGTTGGCATTCCTCAGTGGCCGGTGTGGCCGAAGCCGCCTGCGCCGCGCTGAGAATCGGCCAACTCGGGCACTTCCAGGACCTCGACGTGTTCGACTTTTTTGATGACGAGTTGGGCGAAGCGCATGCCACGAGTAACAGTGTAGGGTTCACGCCCGCAGTTGCCGAGAATCACTTGCAACTCGCCCCGGTAGTCAGCGTCGATCGTGCCCGGCGCGTTCGGGAGCATCAGGCCGTGCCGCAAGGCCAATCCGCTGCGGGCCCGGACCTGGCCTTCGTGCCCGGGCGGGATTTCCAGGTAAAGGCCGGTGGGAATCAGCTTGACGTCGCCCGGTGCGATGGTGACGGGTTCGTCGTTGGCGGCGTAAATGTCGAGGCCGGCCGAGTGAGCCGTCATGTACTGTGGCAGCGGCAAGTCCTCGGTTCCGGGTCGGCGACGCACTTTCAGGACGGCGTTCATCCGTTGCTCCATTCAGCCCGCGATGCGGTTGGCTAATTTGCCCGGCAGTATAGCGAAATGCGGCGGCAAGTGTTGGCGGCATGGCTGGTTTGTCGTGGCAACCTTGGGCGGGCATGCCACACGAGGGGCGCCACTTGAACGCGGGAATCGCGCGACTATCGTTTAACAACAGGTGTTCGGGCTGTAAGAAGCTCGGGTTAGGTAAAAAGAAGGGAGAGATATGGAATCTTCGCATCCGCAATGTTCGCCAATGCAGCCGCTGGTCACCCGCGTGGCTCCGGACTTTGTTGCTCAGGCCGTGCTGCCGGACAACACGTTTGCCGAGCTGCGACTGTCGCAATTTCGCGGCAAGTACGTGGTGTTGTTCTTTTATCCGCTGGACTTCACGTTCGTCTGCCCATCGGAGGTGATCGCGTTTGACAAGAAGCTGCCGGCGTTTCGCGAGCGAAATTGCGAGGTGATCGGCGTTTCGGTGGATTCGCACTATTCGCACTGGGCCTGGAAGAACACGCCGCGCGAGAAAGGCGGCATCGGGCAGGTGCAGTTCCCGATCGTGGCTGACCTGACGAAGAAGATCGCGCGCGACTACGGCGTTCTCCTGGAAGACGGCGGCGTCGCGTTGCGTGGGTTGTTCCTGATCGACCGCGAGGGGGTCGTCCGGCACGCGGTAATCAACGATTTGCCGCTGGGCCGCAATGTGGACGAGGCGCTGCGAATGGTGGACGCGCTGCGCCACTATGAAAAGCACGGCGAAGTGTGCCCGGCTAATTGGCGGCAGGGCGAAGAGGCGATGAAGCCGAGCGCGGACGGCGTGGCGAAATACCTGGCCCAGCACGGATGATGTGACTTAGCATGCTCTGAGAAGACAAGGAATGTCCTGCCGTTCTGCGCGTGCTTAGAACGGCGGGTGTTCAGGCGAGGCTCTTGGCAAGCCGCGGCTGAGGAGCCTCGCCTTTCATTGTTTCGTGGGGGCCAACGGCAATTTGGACGGGAGCGGATGGGAATCGAACCCACCAAGGACTGCGGGTACAGCCCTTCAACGGCTTTGAAGGCCGCGGTGCCCACCAGGTGCACGGACGCTCCCTGATTGCGAAGCATGTTAGTCGGCGGCGGGGCGGTGGGCCAGTGCGAGTTATGAGCATATGAGCGACAAAGTGGGGCAGCGCTCTGATTACCCTTCGTGGTTCAGGGAGCGCCGGAGGCGGCGGGCGTGGTGGCCAGGCGCTCCAGGACGCGTTGGCGCTCGGTATCTTGCGGCGGGCTGTGCAGGAGATATTGGCGGTAGTGGCGGGCCGCGGGTTCGTAGTGCTGGGCCAGCCATTCGGCGTCCGCCAAGCGCAGGGCCAGGGCGGGATCGTCCGGACGAAGGCGCGCGGCGCGGTAGCAGAATTCGCGTTCCAGGTCGTGATCGCCGCGCTGGGCGTAGTAGTCGGCCAGGCTGAGGTAGGCCTTCGCCAGCGTCTGGTCATGCTCTTGCGGGTCGCGTGCGGCGCGCAGGCGGATGTAGCGCAGATAGTCGTCCGGGGCGCCGGCTTGCAGGGCGATGTCCGCCAGGGCGTCTAAGTCGGTCGGCTGGGCGTCAGCAAGAATGGCGGTTTCGTGGGCTTTGGCCAGCGCCAGGGCTAGTTCGGGCTTGCACAGGGCCAGCCACAGGCGCGCGTGTAGTAGATGGGCGGCTGGTTGGTCAAAGCCGCCGTCCAGGGCTCGCCGCAGGCGGAACCAGGCGGAGTCGCTGGTGCAGCAGAGAAAGCGGTCCGGGCCGCGCTGCTCGACCAGGAGGAAGTCACCGGAGAACTGGCCGAGGCGCCCGTTTGTGATTTGGCGTACCGTCGATTTGCCGAGGATCTGGCCTAGGCCGAACCAGGCCTGAGCCGCCCGGAAATCGACGGCTGGAGTAGGGCCGTGTTCGCGTTCGAAATCACGCACCAGAGCCAAGGCGGCGGCCCAGTGTCGTTGGGCCAATTTGGCGTCGATGTGTGCCAACGGCTGCGCGTCCTCTGGCAGCGAGGGGTGTGTGCTCTGCGCCGCGGCGGGGAACGTCAACCTCCCAGCCGCCAAAAGGGCCAACGTCGCCAATAATGAGAGTGATGTCGGCCAGGCTTGCGGCTGCTGCGGCGAGCATTTCAGCCGGAGACAACGGCGGCTGCCTTTAAAGATCGCTGAGACTTGCGGTGTACAGGACTTCTCGGTTCGCATACGCTATCAAGCGGCGAAACGGGCGGCCGATGGCCCACTGGGCCGTTGTGTCGCATGCATTGTGGGCGAAACTAGTGCCGAGTGCAATCTGATATGGATGCGCACGCTCTTGAGTGTCTCGATTTTCCCCGGATTCGCGATTTGTTGGCCGGCTATGCTTCGTGCGGGCTGGGCAAATCGCTGGCCAAACACATTCAGCCGGTGGCACGAGCGGATCTCGTGCGTCGCTGGCTGAGTCAGGTTGAGGAACTGCAACGGCTGGAGTTGGAGCGGGGGCTGCCGCCGTACGGCGGGATCAGCGATGTGCGTGAGGTCGTCAAACGCTGTGCGCCCCCGCTGCGCGTGACCGTGGAAGAGATGGCGCAAATCGGCAGCACGTTGGCCGGCACGCACGCGGTGGCGGCGTACCTGCGCGACCTGCCCGAGGGACACCCGGAGCTGCAGCACCTGAAGGAGCGCATCGGCGATTTTGAGCCGCTGGCGCTGCGCATTCGCGGGGTGATCGACGAGCGCGGCCGCGTGCGCGACGACGCCAGCCCGAAGCTGCAGCGAGTGCGGCGCGAGATCGAGGAGGCGTCTGGAGAGATCGGGCACGCGGTGGAGCGCCTGCTGCACGAGCCGCAGGTGCGGCGCTTACTGCAATACCCCAATCCCACGTTCCACAACGACCGAATCGTGCTGCCGTTGCGGACGGAGTACCGCGGGCGGCTGCCGGGGATAATTCACCGCGCCTCGGACAGCGGGGCGACGTTGTACGTCGAGCCGGCGCAGGCGGTGGAGCTGAACAACCGGATCACCAACCTGCGGGTCGAGGAGCAGGAGGAAGTGAACCGGCTCTTGTGGGAGCTGGCTCACGAAGTACACCTGAACGAGAGCGAAATTCTCAAGGCGCTGGACGCGCTGGCGGTACTCGACCTGATTACGGCCAAGGTGCGCTTTGCGCGTGATTTCGAGCTGTGTTGCCCGCGAATCAGCGAGGATGCGGTGCTGAACGTCAAGCAGGCGCGGCACCCATTGTTGGTTGATATGATGCGGCGGCGGCAGGCTCAGGATGGCGATAGTGACCACGTCGTGCCGATTGACTACCGCCTGGGTGAGGATTTTGACCTGTTGATCATTACGGGTCCGAACACGGGCGGGAAGACGGTTACGCTGAAGACTATTGGGCTGATCGGGCTGATGGTCCAGGCGGGTCTGCCCGCGCCGGTGGCGCCCGGCAGTCAGGTGGGCATTTTCAGCAATGTGCTGATCGACGTGGGCGACGAGCAGAGCCTGCAACAATCGCTGAGCACGTTCAGTGCGCACTTGAAACGGCTGATGGGGATGCTGCGGCGGGCCAGCAAGCGAACGCTGGTACTGCTGGACGAGCTGGGGGCCGGCACGGATCCGGACGAAGGGGCGGCGATCGGCAAGGCGCTGCTGGACGAATTTCTGCGGCTGGAGACCCGCTGCGTGGCGACCACGCACCTGGGGGCTCTGAAGGGCTACGCCCTGACGCGCCGGCGGGTGGAGAACGCATCGGTCGAGTTCGACCCGGAGACGCTGCGGCCGACGTATCGCCTGCGGATTGGTGAATCCGGCAGCAGCAATGCGATTGAGGTTGCGGCGCGGCTGGGAATGCCGAAGCGTTTGGTAGTGGCTGCGCGGCGGAATCTTTCGCGCAAGGCGCGGGCGCTGCGGGCGGCCCTGCAAAGCACCGCGGACGTAAAGCGTCAGGCGGAAGAGGCACGGAATGCGGCCGACGCGGCGCGCGAAGAGGCGGACCGCGCGCAGACGGAGGCAGGGGCAGCCCGGGCCGTGCTCCAGCAACAGCAGCAGGATTTCCAGACTTGGGTAACACGAGTGGTGCATCTGCAGCCGGGTGACGCGGTACGGGTGCGCAACTTCGATCGCGACGGCCGGATCGTGCGGCTGCGTCTGGATCAGCACCGGGCGGAGGTGAACGTGGGGGCGTTTGCCGTCGAGGTGCCGCTGGGAGACATTCTGCCGCCGGAAACGCCGCCGCCTCCGCCGCGTCCGGTTCCGGCCGTGCCTGTTCAAGTGCCGCGCAAGAAGCGGGAGAAGGTTGCGGCGGCGGGGACAGCAGGGGCACAGTCGCCCGCGGGTGGTCGAGGCGCGGAACATCGTCCGGCACCGGGCAAGGGGGCAGTGCCGGCTGCGGCGGGGCCTTCGCCGCGAGCGCCGCGCCCGCCCCGGCCGTCGTTGCCATCGCTGACGGCAGAGCAAGCGGCGAAGCTGGTTGCCGGCGATCAGGTTTACGTACGGCGGTTCGAGCGGGAGGGGCAGTTCGTGCGGATCAAGCCGGGCAAGCAGGTGGCGATTGTGAGCGTGGGAGCGATGGAGGCTGAGGTCCCGTTTGAAGGTCTGGCGTTGCCGATGCGGCGCAGGGATGGACGGCCGCGGCAAGGCGCGCGAGGCGCGGAGCGAAGAGATAGGGTGCGAGCGGGTAAGGCTCCCGAAGGTCAAACACCTGGCAGCCCGCCGCCGGAGCCGCCCAGCGCGAAGCCGAGTGCAGGTAGCGCGGACCCCCCGAGTGTGGGGAGCGCGGGACCAAGCGCGGGAAGCACGGAACCGAGCGCAGGAGGCGCTGGGTCAAGCGCAGGGAGCCCGGAGCCGAGTGCAGGGAGCCCGGGGCCGAGTGTAGAGAGAGAATCGGGGTCGCCGCCGGAATCGCCCGCAAGTTGATTCGGGACGCGGGTGCCATGCCCAAGCTGTAAGCGCGGGCATGCCCCTGTGATTTCCGGCGTTGCGGCGTCGGGGGGTAAACGGTGACGGCATGCCCGGGCCGCTACGCGGCTTGGGCATGGCACCCGACGGGGCGGGGGGCCGAGCGGGGGCTGACTAGATGGGCGGCGGCCGGGGCAGTATACTGCGTGGTCGACCACGACGAGGTGAGCCGCCGGGCCGGTGAGTGGACGGAGCGCCGGCTCGGGGTAGCAGGAGCCGTTCGATATGGGCGATGAACTGGAAGTGATGGATCAGGCTCCGAGCGGAGGAGATGGTCAGGCCAAAGAACCGTTTTTGAACAAATACTTCAAGGCCACCATTCGGATGAAGGTTTCTGACCTGCACCTGAAGGCGGGTTCGCCGCCGCGCGTGCGGGTGCGGGGCGACCTGCGGCCGCTGACGGGCGGGCCGCTGACGGCCGATCAGATTCGCGACGGCATCTTCGAAATGATTTCGCCGCGCTTGCGCCAGATATACGAAGAAAAGGGCGCGGTGGATTTCGCGTACGATGTTGGGCCGCCAGGGGATGCCGACCGTTTCCGCGTGAATGCGTTTCAGCAGCGTGGCAAGATGTCGGTGGCGGCGCGGCGTGTGTCGCGTGAGATTCGGAACTTTGAGAGCCTGAAGCTGCCGCCGTCGATATCCAAGATTGCCGAGTTGCACCAGGGGTTGGTGCTGCTGGCAGGTATCACCGGTTCGGGCAAGAGTACCACCATCGCGGCGATGGTGGATTACATCAACGAGCGCTTTCCGGTGCACATCGTGACGATCGAGGACCCGATCGAGTACCTGTTCACCGACAAGAAGGCCTGCATCAACCAGCGCGAGATCGGGATCGACGTCGAGAGCTTCCCGGACGCGCTGAAATACCTGATGCGCGAGGACCCGGACGTGGTGCTGATCGGCGAAATGCGCGACCAGGAGACGTTCAGCGCCGCGTTGCATGCGGCCGAAACGGGGCACCTGGTTTTCGGCACGATTCACGCTTCGAGCTCGTCGCAAACGATTTCGCGTTTGCTGGACCTGTTCCCGGAAGGTTCGCGGCGGCTGGTGCGGCAGACGCTGGAGTTCAACCTTCAGGCGATCATCTGCCAGAAGCTGATTCCGTGCGTAAAACCCGACTGTCCGCTGGTTCCGGCGGTGGAAATCATGATTTCCAATCCGTCGATCCGGAAGTTGATTCGCGAGGAGCGCGACAACGAGATCGTGGACGTGATCCGGGCGTCCTACGACGCGGGCATGATCGATTTTACCGAGCACCTGCGGCAACTGGTGGCGACCGGCTACATCGACCACGCCACGGCGTACGAGGCTGCCCCCAACCCGGACGAACTGCGAATGGCTTTGAAGGGCATCCGGGCCGCCTCGGCGGGCATACTAGGTTGAGTAATCAGTTGTTTGATGTGAGTTGTCAGCCTGGTGCGGCGCATCCAGGCGGCGCCTGGCCGGGGCGCGCTGCGTGCTGACGGGAGAACGTATGCTGCTGGCGTACTTGTCTACAATGGCCCAGTTTACGGGGGACAGCATATATGTCAGTCCGCTGAAGCTGCCGGCGATTTTGGTGGTTTTCGTGCTGTGGACGTTCCTGGCCCAGTGGGTCGACAAGGACACAGTAGCGGTAAACACGTTCCGAATACTGTGGAACACGGTGGTCGTGGCTTGCGGCGTGATCGGGGTGGTGATCGCGCTGCTGGTGCCGAACTTCCTGATCGGGTTTCCGGTATTTGTAGCGGCGGTTTTGACTGGGGGGATAGTGTACGTCGTTCATCGCAACGGGCTGGTGACGCCCGAACACACGGTTTTGACGGCGGCCCATTTTCGACGCCTCCGCGAGCAGGGGCTCAAAGGCAAGAAGCAGGTCAAGGAAGTAAAGGAGCGGGTGCGCGTGACCGGCGCCAACCGGCAGGTGGTCACCATCCCGGACGACGAGGTGGAGCGCGAGCAGTACCGCCTCATGCAAGACTTGCTCTTCGACGCGTTTTGGCGCCGCGCGGCTATCACGGACATCACCCCCGCCGGACAATCGACGAGAATCACGTACCTGATCGACGGCGTGCCGACGGAGCGCGAGGGCTTGCCGCGCCAGGAGGGCGACGCGGTCCTTCTGTACCTCAAACGCATCGCCGGCCTGAACCTTGAAGAACGCCGTAAGCCACAGCGCGGCAAGATCACGGTCGCCCTTGGGGACAGCAAGCATACGGTGGTGCTGCAATCGGCCGGCACGACGGCCGGAGAACGCCTACGGCTGCGCGTGGTCGGGCCGGAGGGTTCCTGCAAGGTGAAGGACCTGGGTTTCACGGAAACTCAATTGCAGCAGGTGCGGGCGGTGATGGGATTACCGCGCGGGCTGGTTCTGCTGACGGCCCCGAAGGGGAACGGCCTTACGACGACGGTCTACGGGTTTGTTCGCTCGCACGATGCGTTCTTGCAGAACATCCAGATTTTGGAGTACGACCGCGAAATTGAAGTTGAGAACGTGACGCAGCACCTATTCGTGCCCAAGGATGAGAGCACGTTTTCGGGCGAGTTGCAGAAGATCGTGCGGAGCGACCCGGACATTTTGGTGCTGCCGGAAGTTCGCGATAAGGAAACCATGCAACTGGCCACCAAGGCGGCCGCGGAGAAGGCCAAGGTTTACGTTGGGTTCAACGCGGACAACGTATTCGACGCGCTGCGCAAGTGGACGGCGCTCGTGGGCGACAAGGGGCTGGTGGCCAAAGGCTTGGTGATGATTACGAATCAGCGCCTGGTGCGGGTGCTGTGCTCGGAGTGCAAGGAGCGCTACAAACCCGATCCGGGCATGCTGCGCAAGCTGAACATGCCGCCGGAGGCCATGCTGCACCGTCCGCCGGAGCCGACGTACGACAAGCGCGGCAACCTGATTGTCTGCCAGGCCTGCCAGGGAACGGGTTACGTGGGGCGCACGGGGGTGTTTGAGGCACTGATCGTGGACGACGAGGTGCGCCGCGTGATTCGGGCGGCGGGCAGCATCTCCGAGGTGGAGTCGTTCGCGCTGAAGCGCGGCGGCGTCGGGCTACAGACGCCGGCCATGGCCAAAGTTCTCAACGGACTGAGCAGCATTCAGGAAATCGTGCGCGTGCTGAAAGGCCAGAGTGCGCGTCCCGCGAGCGGGTCCGGCCCGGCGGGCAGTCCGGCGGGCGCCAGTTCGCGGCCGGCCCCGTCGTCCCAGGCCGGCAAGACCCCCCGCTAAGACCGGAGCTTATGCATGATACTTAACATCGCGGTATTGGCGCTGATTTTGGCGATCACGTTCATGCACTCGCTCTTCGGCCTGTTCAGCGGGCTGATTAATGCGATGTGTGCGATCACGGCCATGTGTGTGGCTTTGGGATTTTCCGAGGCGGTCAATGCGCTGGCGGTTGAGCAGGGCATGCCGCCGAGCTACTCGCTGGCGGTGACGCTGATGGTGTTGTTCGTGGTAACGCACTTGGTCTTGCGGCTCGCGGCGGACAATTTGATCCGCGGCAACGTGCATGTACCGCGGGCGTTGGACGTAGGGGGCGGGGCGGTTTGCGGAGCGCTGATCGCCATGATCAGCGTGGGAATGCTGGTGATGGCGTTCCTCGCGTTGCCGTTTGGCGGGCGGGTGGCGAAGTTCTCGCGCTACGAGCGGACGGAAAACGTGCAAGACGACGGGCTGGTCAAGTTTGAGCGTCGCAGCGTGTGGCTCAAGCCGGACGAGTTTACTGCCGGCTTGTTCAGTCTGCTCAGCGGGGGGAGTCTCAAACACCAGCATGCTTTCGCGGAGGTCTATCCGAGCTTTGCCGAATGGGTAACTTGGACGGGGAATACGGTACAGCCCGAATCGGCGACCTCGCCGGGGCACGATAGCAAGGCGGATGGTTTTGGGTCGCGGGGGTTGGCCATTCAAACTTGGTGGGTGCACAAGGGCTCCTTGGATGCGTATTACCGGACGAAGCTGCCCGCCAAAGGCGTGTCGGCCAGGGAGCTTGAATTCAAGCCGCTCGCGTATAAGCCGGCCCCGGGCAAGCAACTCGTCGGTGTGCGGCTGAAGCTCATGGCGGCGGCCGCCGACCCGCATGAAAGCGCGCGTGTTCACCGCTTCCGGCCATCGATGCTGCGCGTCGTGGGGGTGGAGAACGGCGTTCCGCGGCAGTACGTGCCTCGTGCGTTAGGCGGGGTTATTGCGGGAGAGGACAAGATTCGCCTGGTCGACGTGGATAACAACTTCGCGCTGTCGGCGCGGGAGAACGAAACGCTCGTGGAGGCCTACTTCGAAGTGGGCGAAGATTTCGAGCCTCGTTTTGCGGAGTATCGCCGCTTCGCGCGGGCCGTGTTTCCGAAAGAGAAAGCGGCCGCGGCGCCGGCGGACAGATTGGTGGGCGAGGACACGTCGTCCGCGAAGAGCCGCGCCAGCGGGGCATTCATGCAGGCGGTTGTGGAACGCGGCACCGGCTGCCTTTCCGAGCTGCCGTACGCTTTGTCGGCCTCCAAGCTCAGGGCTATGGCGGGGGTAGAGTTGAAGGATGGCGCGCTGAAGTGCGGGCGGATTCACGGTTTAGTGGAAGATCTGACAGGGGCGGGCGGCGACAAGGTGAAGCAGTTTGTGTTGCCCGAGGGGCAGGGGCTGTTCCAACTGCGCTTCAAGGCTCGGCGGGCGGCGTCGCTGGCCGGCAAAGTTTTCGATTTTGTGGCAAGCGTTACGAATCAGTACATGGCGGTTGCCCGGGGGGGTGAGCGCTATTCTCTGGCGGGTTACTACGCCGTGGTGAAGCGGTCAGGGGCTGACTACCTGGAGCTGTACCTTACCTGCGAGGAAGAAGCGGCGGCCGGGCGCAGCATGCTGGAATTCAAGCAGATCACGAACACCGAATTGCGAGAGCGCGACACGGAAATCGGTCTGCTGTTCTTCGTGCGGTTGGGAGAGGTCATCACGGGCGTTGAAAACCAGAAGCGACAGGGGGTGGAGTTCGCGCCGCCGGGCTACAAGATCCAGTAGCGCGCTAGAACTTCTGTAGCGCGCCCGGACGCCCAGTAGCGGACACGAGCATCGAGTACCGCGCCCGAACATCCAGTAGCGCGCCCGGATGCGGTCTGATAAGGTTGGCCCCGCGCGCCAACGCGGCGAAGGGGCCTGGTTGGCGCCGCGGGCCAACGCGCCGAACTGGCTTGGTTGGCGCCGCGCATCCAACGCCCGGTAAACGCGGGCGATGCCCCTGGCGGCGCAAGCCGGCAAGCGTGCAAGCTGGTGCGGCCGTTCAGGCTGCCATGCTACCGCGGCTGCTTCGGCCGCCGTGTCCCGGCTGTCCCGGCTGCTGGGCTGCCGTCCATTCGGCTTGACAGCAACGCACGGTCTGGTAGGCTTTGGATGTTCGGGGCTTCGATCCCGGACGTCATTCTGGTCCCCGCTAGCTCAATGGTAGAGCACCCGGCTGTTAACCGGGTTGTTGTAGGTTCGAGTCCTACGCGGGGAGCTTTTAGCCCGCATCGAGCACGATGCGGGCTAAATTTTCGCGCCGACCACGCTCCAAGAACCGCGCACATATCCCGCTGACACAAAAGCTTTTGCGACTCCCGCCAACGCCCCGGCCAGCGCCGAACCTCTCGCCCCGTTAACCGCCACACCTCGCCCCGGGCCTGCTTTAGCCCAGACTCTCAGGCTCTCGCCGC
>Ga0116188_1001986_pt1 | contig 16690 bp, 6 predicted proteins | sample AD_JPNTR2_MetaG_FD_89807 | JGI IMG/M metagenome (GOLD analysis project Ga0116188, IMG submission 89807) | Active sludge microbial communities of municipal wastewater-treating anaerobic digesters from Japan - AD_JPNTR2_MetaG | ecosystem: Engineered > Bioreactor > Anaerobic > Digestate | place...
CGTCCAGATCCTTCTCGGTCGCCAGCAGTTCGCGGAAATCCTGATACTTGCGCACATCGGGGCAACGCTCTTTCACCACATTGGCAGAGTGGTTGAGGCGTCCGCGGTCGACATCGCACACGGCGACAATCTGCTCGCCCAGATCGTAAAACTCCTTAAGGTTCGCCCCGCCGCGCCCGCCCGAACCGATGAACGCCATATTCAGCCGGTCCCCCGGCTTGCGAAACACCGCCGGTTTGGCGATCGACATGCTGGAATACCCAGCCAAAGAAAACGCACCGGCTGCAACGCTGGTACGCAAAAAACCGCGCCGTGAAAGCTGCTTCATTCGTCTTCCCCCATCCTCGTGCGCCCCGCCACCGCTGACCCCAGCGTACGACTCGAGCGCCCACTGTGTTTTGTATCATACCCCTTTTCCGCCGCGTCGGACAAGACCGATTTCGATATCAGTGTTTCGCAACTTTGGTGAAAGGATCAGTGCGGCGGCAAGCGGTATTCCGCGCGACGCCGCTTTTTGAGCATGGGTGCAGTGACAGGGCTGTGCGCAAAAGCGGTGCCGCGACCCGCGCATCGCGCGGCTCTTGTCACCACACTGAATACGTGCCACCCATCATTCGACGTTCTGCGTTCGGACGTTCGAGGGTCACATATTCGAATATGTGACCCTGATGGGGGCGTGGAGCCGGAGACAGGCGGCTCGGTCGTTTTAACACTCGTCGTTGCGAGCCACTATGTGGTCGCAACAAGTTCCAATCGACCCATCCACCGATTACGCACCGGCTCGACAATCTGCACCCTCAGTGCTACCATTCAAAGCAATCCGGGACGGGGGTTGTTCCCGTCTCTTAGCGGAGCGGGAAATGAGAATACTGACGCGATATTTCAGCAGCCGATGGTTGCCTGCGCTGGTCTACCTCTGCCTCCTCGGCTGCTTTGTGATCACGGCAGCCGTCCGATGGCAACCTCTTGTCGTTCTGACCGACGTCCTACTCTTGGGTACGGGAATCGCATTCTTGGGCATCATCGCCGCAACCTTATGGAACTTTATTCGGAAGAGATGGCGCATCGGCGTCACCAACCTTTGTCTCCTTGTCGCGTGTGGAGTTGTGACTAGCTTCGCCTTGGGTTTCGTGATGTTTACGCTGATGTTTGGGCCAAGTGAAGACGGGTTTGCGGACAATTTAACGATTCCCGAAGGCATTGAGATTGCTGAGCCCGTTCAAGATGCAACCGACCGTTGGGGCTCAAGTACGCCTGCCGGGAGTGATGAGCTTCAGAGCGCTGTTCGCCAAGCGCTGACCATTCCGGGAACCGGCGTACCGGATTTCATGCCTGCGATGCCCTCGTTGCGCAAAGCATCAATCGATCACCCCAAAGCTTTCCGTGACTACATTGAAGCTTCTCCGGACTGGCATGTGTTTATGGACCAGGGGGACCGCTTTGCGTCGAGACGCTGGAGTTACGGCGGAGAACCCCGAGATACATTGCATGGCTACATTTCAGGGTTCGGCGGTAATCCCCGGTTTCAAACGCGATGTCTCCTGTGCCTTGATCTCAAACAGTGGGGCCGGTATCCGGTGCAGCATGTTCACGAGGGAAGCAATCTGGTTACGCCGAAATTGAACGTGGATAATGACCTGCAGGAGAGTCGAGTCATGATTGAGTGTGGCGGAGTCTGGGTCGAAATCTTTGAAGAATCAGATGATCGTGAACGCCGTGTAACCAAAGCCACAATAGCCCATTTAGAAGCAGAGTTTTCGGAATTCCTGACGGATCCCGAAGCCGCCGTGGCTTCGGCCCGCGCCAGATCCCGCGAGTTGGCCGGCCGTCTCGCAGGCGACGTGGGGCATCCGTTCAAATTGCTTACAGGAATGCAGCCCGGCATCTACGGTGTCGCCTATTCGATCAATCCCGGCGAACCTGGTTCGGTGTATCTAAAAGCGTTTGAGGTCACCAAGGGCACACCTTTGTCCGTTGATAGACTGGAAGCGAAATCAAGGACGCGTATGACATGGTCGGCCGACCCGTCGGAACGGTTCGGCGCGAAGGCCGGGTTCACGATCTACGAAGGTGATTGGGGCAAGCCTTACGCGGCTCGTTTTGAGGTGTGGTTCACGCCAGACTCAGGCAAGCCGGACCGCAAACTTGCCGAACGTATCTTTAAGATTGAGGGATGGCAAAGGTAGCCACTTTTTGTGACCACTCAGTGGTCACAAAGATGAGGTTAAAACCTCGCACGACGCAGCCGCGCCCCGCCCGTGGCCATTCACAGCATTTTGGGCACTTTTGGGGCCGTTCCCGCGCTTGCCCAACCATTGCATGCCCTTTGCGCGCTCGGTGCCCATCCTCCCGCCCGTTTTTACACTCATCATTGCGACCACTGGGTGGTCGCAATAACAGGCGGTCTACCCCTCCAAAAACCTCTGCGTCTCTGCGTTAAACAAACCCGAGCAACACAAATCCCAAATCTCAAATCCTTCGCGTCTTCGTGTGAGAAAACCGCTACCGCGCCCCCTACTCCACAGGTGCAACAACCGCCGCATCTTTGGCCAACACGTCGCCTACGTACGGCCCTTCGAACGCCAGCACGCAGACATCGTCGGCATCCAACTCAATGTCTGTGCGCTTATCCCGCCATGTAACCTCCGTACCCCGCACGAGATCGCGGCAGGTCGACGGCTGCGCAAGCGCGGTCAGTGTCACCGTCGCTTTCTGGCGCGTTTCCGACTGGTTAAAGACCGTCAGATAGCAGATGCCGGGCTGCCAGCCGAACCGCTCCAGCGTCACCGCCGCGTTGTCCGAGCGCGCGCCGGTCACCGGCTCCCATCCAGCCTCGGCGACCAGACGACAGAGCGGAATATACTTTTTGAAGAGCGGACGGTCGCGATTGTACAGTTCGGGCCGCTTAAAGTAGTGGCCGGTCGAGGCATCGGCGCTGAAATATCCCGGAAACATGCCGTATGCCAGCGACCGCTTCATGAACTTTTCCGAGTCTTCATACGAAAAGGCCGTAAACTCCGTGTTCATCAAAAAGCAGAACGGCTTGCCTTTGCACATCGCACGGCGGTAGAGCAACTCCTCGTCAGCCATCGGCCGCCATTTCCCGCCGTGCTTCCAATTGGTCTCGGTACCCATCACATCCAGCAACGGTGCCAACCAGCACCAACTGATCGGCGTGCTGTTGGCCATCATGTAGTGTCCGCGCGCATGCATCTCACGCGCTAACTCCCGCACATACTCGAAACCGATCATGCCTTTGTAGATGCCCACGCGGCGCGAACCAAGCGCGTAGCAGAGTGGACGCTCCGCGCTCGCAAAGTGGCTGCGCCTGAAGTTCAGTTCGTCGGTCACATACGCTTCGGCCGAGTCGATGTACTCGCCGTCACAGGCGGCCTTACGCGAGGCGCCGTATTGGTGCTCGATGTACGCGGCGTTCCACTTGTTTGAAAAATCGGTCACCGCGCCCGGCACCCCAGGCGCGCAGTTCATGCTCCAGACCACGCCGTTGCACCAAGGCGTGTCAAGCACGCGCCCAGGAATCCGCCCCTTCTCATCCTCGAACGCACTGCTCTCCCAAGCCAGTCCGGCGCGATTACCGGCTGCCGCCAACCGCTTCGCCTCCTCCACGCCGCGCTCCAACGTGCGCGGACCCTCCCCCTTGAGCGCCATCCACCAGGTCATCGGCTCGGTATAACGGAAGGTCAGTATATCGTGCGCGTCGTCCCACGCCGTTTCGTCAGTGCCCTCCTTGATCCGGAAACCGAAATCCTGCCAGCCCTCCACCTTGCTGATGGGCGCGAACGGCATCCAAACCCCCTGCTTGCTGATGCGCGTTACGAAGGCGTCAGGATAAAGTTCATAATAGCGCGCCAGCGCACCGCGGAAACCATCGTCCGCCTTGAAATCGAACACGCAGAAACGGAAATCGGCCGTCCGCTTTTCCGGCGCGAAACCGATATCGCACGCCAGGAACAACTCGCGCGTCCGAGGCTGACAGCCAACCCGGTAATAAAGTGGCGTCGCCGTGTCGATACCAAGCGCGCACCCCTTCCCGCCAGCCGCCACCGCCCCGAACGGATAGCGCGAAAGCTGGCCGTTCGCGCCGACCTGCCGCCGCGTGGTGTTCATGACCTCTGCCATGCGCCCGTCCAAGTCCATCGCCCGCCGCAGATCATGAAACCATACCAGTGCCCCAGACGGCTGCGGCAGGGAATAGACGAGCGTCATCGCGCGATCCTGACCGGTGAGTTCTTCCAGCGACACATCATAAAAGGTCACGCCGGCGGCACGCCGCTCGCGGGTCGTCAGCCGGACGCCGAGCGCTTCGCGCGTGATCGATACAAAGCCCGACTCCCGCGCCACATCGCGTATCAGGAAACCCCGCTGCGGCGTACCGACCTGCTCGGTCACTGCACCGTCAAACCGCAGGACATCGTCGATAGCGAGCGTTCCGAAACGCGCATCTTTGAAACGCACCCGCCCGGCGCGGTTACGATAAAGCAGGTAGTAGCTTATGCGACGGATCGGGCGGTCCGGCGTAACCACCACCTCACGCCGCTGCCACCCCACCGCCGGATCAGGATCGAACGGCACGGACTGCCCCCAGAGCGGTGTGCCGTCGGTATACACAAGATCAAGATAGAGCGAGAAGTCACTGTTGGGCGAACCCTCTGTCTGCTCGGCACGCGCCCAAGCCGATGCCACCACCGGCTCAGCCCGGCTCTGGTTCAACTCTATGCTCCACGCGACACCACGCTGCTGCGCCGCCTGATCCCCGTTGTCACAGATATACTCCACACCGTCACGTGTGAACCCCGCCCCGTACGCCCCCGCGCGTTCGGGTACCAGCGGCGTCAGCTTTTCAGCGTGACCACCCTCCGCCACCCGTTTGACCAGCACACCGTCTCCAGTCCCGGCAGACACACTTATCGCGATCAGACAACACACAACCCACATCATCATGCGCATAGTTAAACCCTCCACGGTTTCAGCATACTAAACCATACCCGGTTGTCAACGCCCACGCTCACTGTTCCTTCGGGTATGCGACCTTCACATCCATCGCCGGGATCTCACTCCCGTCGGGCATACGGTACGGGCGCTCGCCAAAGTTTACCGTGACCGTCACCCCGTTGGCAAAGACCGTGCGCTGCACGGTGCGGTCCGGCGACAGAATCTGGTGGTCGGTCATCTCGTGATACCCCGTCGCGCGCGCCACCGGCGCGGCCACCTGATAGCTGGCGGCGAACTGCGCCTTTTTCGCCTCCCACCGCGCGCCGTCGAACAAATACATCGGCGGCGTTCCGTAGAGCGCGTTGAACAGATCGCGCTTGCGCCAGACTTTCGGCAGCTTGTTGTTGTAGTCGCCCCAATACCAGTGCGCCACCACGCAGTCGTGATACACCAGCTCCCACAGCGGCAGGCGGTACGCCTCGCCCACCTGATACTTGGCCAGCCGCTCCGGCACCTCGTCCCACTCCGGCAGCAGGTTGCGGCCCGAATCCGGCACGCGGTAGGGACCGAGGCTGAGCATACCCTCGAAATAGTCACAGAACGGCACCGACGCCTCATGGCCGGTCTCACTGCCGCATACCAGACCAAAATCACCAATTAGCTTGAGCAACTCCATCTTGTACTGGCGGCTCTGCGTGCGCGTCATCGGATGGTCGGGATGATAGCACTCGAACCAGGGCGCCGCGACGGTGGTATCGATGAAGCGCGCGGTATACGGCTTGGTCTCCAAGTCCTTGGCGATTCGCTTGCGGGCGTAGGGCAGGGCTTTCGAGTCGCAGATCACCGCGCAGGGGATCATCTCGCCGTCCTTTGCCTTGACGCGCCAGCCGCGCCGCCACTGCGTCGCGTCCGGACCGGCCCAGTTAATATCGTGCGGGAAGGCCTCAGTCACCCAATCGCCGTGCTTGTAGCCGATCCTCTCGTGATTGGCGGGATCCATGATGTCCTGGTAGATGTCGTAGCGGCCCACCAGCACATCCGGCAGTTCCCGCAGCGCCCGGATCTGTTCGGGCGATCCGCCCCCGCTCCACAGCAGTCGGCGCATACCGAGCGCCTGCATCTCCTTGACCAGCGCCACGGCATCCCCCGCCCCCTTGCCTATGCGCCAGATGTTCGCGGCACCGATCAGACGATCGATGGCCGGAATACGCTTGACCTTTTCGGAAAACGGCACGAGCAAACCGACCTGCCGGGCGTGCGCACGGTAACGCTTACACATCGCCACATGCCCGCCCGCCTCAAAAAACACGTAACGCGCCTTGCGCGTGTAGCCAAACTGACCGCGCTGCGCATCCCACGATGGACCGGCCACCCACATTCCGTCCGCCCCCTTGCGGGCATCCATGGCCGCATCATCCGATGTCTCCAAAATACACATCCAGCCGGCGCCGGTCGCGTCTTCCGTCACGCCGAAGAATCCCATGCAGATCCCATGCCCGCCGTAGGCGATCAACCGGTGCAGGCCCTGATGCTCTTCGTGAACCGGATACCCGACCCCTTCATTCATCGGCACGATCAGCCGGTCGCCCTTGCGCGTTGCGAAGGGCAACGGGAAATTGAGCGGGCGCTGCATCGCCCCGTCCATCGAGATCGCGACCGACAACTCCGCCGCCTGCTCGTCCAACGCGAACACAGCCTTGAACTCCCGCACGGTCTCAGGCTCCAGCAAGGCCAGCGTCAGCGAACGCTTGTCGCCCGACACCTCTGCACTGGTAACCATCCAGCCCGCATCGCCGCCCTCTTGCGACCAAACGCGGCCGGTACGCAGGTCCGTCACCGACAAACGCGCAGCCGCGCCGTCGACGTTGAAACGCAACCGTCCGTTCTCAATCTGCGTCTGTCCCTGTGCACCCGACTTGACGCGATCTTTCACCGATCCCGCGCGCATGGCCACATAGCGCTGCACCTCGACCGTAACCGGCCGGTCGCCGGTAAGACGCGGCTCAATGGTGGCGACATTCTTGGGCAGGACGAACCGCGAGACCAGCTCAGTCCAATCGCAGGGCGTCATCACCTGTGCGCCGCCATAAATCCACTTGATTTCCTGGCCCGCGCCGTCACGCAGAACCACGCCGGTCGACACCGCAACCGCTCCCACCTCGGAAACCGCCTTGACCCGACAGCGCAATTCGAAGATCTCGCCGGGTTCAACAGCAATGCGCTGAAAGCCCCCCATGCACCAATCGCGCTGTCCAGTATGGCGCACGATAAAGTGATCCCCCTGTTTCTCCAGTGTGATCGCATCCTTATCGCGCGCCCACACATGCGGCTTCTCAAAAGTCCATGACGTCTGCCCCCAAACCGATGCCGACACCAGGCCCAACACGCCCCAAAGAAACACAGTTTTTTTCATCCTGATCTTCTCCACTCTGTTTTTTTCTACTTCAAGAATTTTTTCGGATCACATCGGCCAGACGCTCAGCAAGTCTCCGGTAACCCTTGGCGTTCGGATGGATCAAATCACTTTTCAGCGTCGGCCTCGAGAGGATCTTGGCCACGATCTTGTCCTCGTAAACCAAGCCGAACTCCTCCGCAACCTCCTGATAAAAGGAGGGCGCGCGCAGCAACAATCCGGGGCGCGGAACGCCGATCAGGATCACGTCGGCTTTCGCCTGATGCGCTGCACGGATCATTTCGCGCAGGTTCCGCGTGATCACCTCATCGTCCAGTTTACGCAACATATCGTTACCGCCGAAACAGATGATAACCATCTGTGGTCGATGGTCCAGCAACATCTCCGGCAAACGGGCGACGCCCTGCTGTGTGATCTCGCCGGCCACACCGCCGTTCACGACCTCGCAACCCAAAAGATGCGCCAACACCGCTGGATAGCTCTGCTCCTCATCGGCGCCTTCTCCTGAGGTCAAGCTGTCGCCAAAGGCCAGCACCACCGACTCCGGTGTCACCGGACGCAATCGCGGTCCGTCGCCGCACCCAACGACCCCGACCAGCAGCAACGCGCCGACGGCCAACCGCCCTATCCAGCCTACATGCCTGAACAACGGCCCGCAACCGCTTGTCGTAGCATCTCGCCTCTCCCCACCGCGTAACATGGAACAAAGCATACACGATCCGAAAGAGAGAGTGAATAACGAATGAAGTTTCGCCCTACTCGGACACAACCATTGGCTTCCCAGTCATTGCGTCAAAACGAATTGTTATCGCTTTGCCTTCATCATAAACCGTTGCGGCATCACCGCATGAAAAATTTCGTGATCAGCCCCGTCTTGTCCGGGTCCACGCCGTGCGGGTGGTGCCCGAACAGACCGCGCTGATTCACCTCGATCTTGCCGCCGGCCTCCTTGAAGCGGGCGGCGAACAACTCGCAGTTTTTCGCCGGCAGAACGGTCTGATCCTGACCGCCGTACAAGAGCAGCACCGGGATACCGGCCTTCGCGATCGCCTCCGCCTGATTCACCGGCATGCCCGGCACCGCACCCCAGTTGCCGTCCGCAGGCGCGACCGCGCCCCAAGGCCCGATGCGATTCGGATCGCTGCCAAATCCGTCGAAGTTCAGCAACGGCGCATCCAGATAGATTTTCGCCACGTTGGCCGGATGCGCCGCCGCGTAACGCACGGAGAAAAAGCCGCCCCAGCTCATGCCTACCAAATCTGCCTTCGGCGCGAAGCCAAGCTCATTCACAAGGAATTTTTGAAACTCGGCAAACTGCGCGACCCCCTCGTCATTCGCACGTAGGTCAAAGGCTTCGAGCGTCACATGATGGAAGCCCTGACGCAGAAGATCAGGCACGCCCGTACGGTCCACAAACGCCTCGGCCCACTGCATCGTCCATGTCCAAGGCACCCCCGCCCGCGGTGCGCGCGAAGGTTCCACCACCCAGGCCGTACGGCCGTTGAAGTCAAACTTTGTCCGGCGGAAACCCTGCCACATATCCTCCGCAACGATCTTGCGCGTCTTCGCGATCTTGGCACGGATGGATCCTCCCGCGCGCTCCGCATCCATCTGCGCATTGACGTTTTTGATCACGTCGATTTCCTTCGGATCATACGGACGCAACGAAGGCCGGAACAGATCATGGAACCACTTCGACAGGTCATAGTGTTGACCGCCGCCCCGCTCGACCTCTCGCCACATCCCCTCCCACGGCTCATAGGTCTGATACTTCCCCGCCACAAACCCCCAGCACATGCAGCCAATGCGGTTCTGAGCAAAGAACGGATAACAGTCAAACACCTCGCAACCGAGGATGCGCGCCAGCCACTCCGTGTTGACCATCGGACGCCCGTAAAGCGTCTTGAGCCGTTTCACGAGTTCGATCTGGCTTGCGAACGGACGATACGAGTGGTAGCTGACGATGTCCGAACACGCGCCCGCAACTTTCTGCGCCTCGTTCTTGTCATCGGCAGCGCCGTAGGCACCACCCCAAAGATCCGCCGCGAGCGGCTGCTTCGGATCAATCCGCCACCCCAGTTCAAAGAGCTTTTTCAGGTGCGGCGCGGTGATCGTTCCGCGCCCGTTGTTCCCCGGCTCGTTCCAGAGGTTCCAAAAGGCGATGCGGTCGTCATCGCGATACTTCATCAACAGCTCCTCGCACATCTGGAAGAACTTCGGGTTAAGCTCGGGATCATCAAGCGACGTGTAACCGATCGCCCCCGGAAACGATCCGTGCTGCGAGAGCTTCCGTCCCCCGTGGTAACCCCAGTCGCAGGGCTGCGGCCCCGGAGCCGGCAGCTTCCACAACTCCTTCGGACGCGAGCAATCATTGCCGAGCACGACGATGGCGCGGATTCCGTGCCGCTCCATGATCGAGAGCATGCGCTCGAACCGCGTCATGAAACCGTCGTGATCGTGATACCACACGCCGAAGCCTTGCTCTTCGACCAAGATGCGCAACGTGTTGAAGCCGATCGACGCCGCCAGCGCCAGTTCGCGATCCACCTCCTTGAACCGTTCTTCGCTGCCCAACTCCTGCCACTGGTCCACGCGGTTCGCCGCACTCGCGGGCATGTAGTTGCAACCGCGCATCCATGGCTGGGCGTTATACCACGCCCACGCCTTCTCCTTCGACCACGGCCCCGTCCGCTCGGCAAACGCACCCGCAACAACGCAAAACACGCACAATCCAATGACCAAGTCTCTCGTTTTCATCATACTCCTCCTACCTCTGAAAAAATAATACTACTGCGGAAACGGTCCAGCAACTGGTTTTAGGAACGCACCGCGTAATCGGTTAGCCCTATTCGGGCACAACCGTTGGCTTCCCAGTCATTGCATCAAAACGAATTATTATCGTTTTGCCCTCATCATTCCACCCGACACCGCACTTCAAACTATCGCAATCAATCCACTTGCGTAGGTCATACCGCATTTTCATGCCTTTATTTTCCATTGACACGGCAAAATCATAAAATTGATCTATGGCATAAAGCTTCTCAGGCTGCTGCGTATCGACGACCCATAAGTAACTTTTGAGTCTGCTGTTTTCTGTCATTGCTGGAGACACCGTATCAGATGACGGATCATTGATTAGACGGTGCCCCCGCACGGCAAGATAGCGCCCTGTTGGCGACCAAAGAACGTCGGCATCAAAAAGTTGATCGATTGAAGCCAAGGGGTTTCGGGATGTCATATTAAACAAATGGAGCCTGTTCTCATAGGTGGCCGTTACATACTCTTCCCATTTGACGTAATGACTTGCCGTACAGTTCGTCAGTGTGTTAACGATGTTCGGGAAGTGTCGAAAAATCCTGACCGAGCTATTGGAAATCACCACAAATCCCGGCGTATTTCTTTCATTAGCATCCACACCTTCCAACAGCACGTTTGTTGTGACCAACGGATATTGTTCCTTATAACTTTTCGGCATTTTGGAAATCACCGCTCTTGCCGTGTGATAATCTCTATCCTCAAAAAGCGAATACGTGAACGCCCTATAAAAAGCAGCCTCATCTTCAGGTTTTTTCTGGAACCAAGCAACCGGATCATATTCTTTAAGATATTCAGCTTCCAGTTGACCGATGATTTTTTCGCTAAATCCCTCCCGTTTTAGTTCTTCAATTTTTTGCGCCGCGAACAAAGGACGTCCGCTATGAATTTCACCTCTGCATCTAAAATACGACTGAGCAATATATGCTTTCCTGTTCCCCGGAACAAAACGCACGTTTGCTTGCTCGGGTTCCTCGCCCTGCAACCCGAGTGAGAACAAAACCAACAGACTCCACAGCACAACAGCTTTCTGCATGTTCCAGTTATTTGATTTCACTGTTGGCCTCCATTCAGAACAATTCACCATCTCACCTAGAACGAACAATTCAGATGTCCTGAGGACAACTTAGCATATTCGCGTGAAACAACAGAGCAGCGCTTTTACACTCATCATTGCGACCACTGGGTGGTCGCAATAAGAGAGGTTGACTTGCGGCCAGCGACTTGCGACTTGCGGCCAGCACTGCTCCAAAAAACTCTGTGCTCTCTGTGCCTCTGTGAGAGACAAATCGATGCACTTTTCGCTCACCGTTTCGGCGGTTGGGTTTCGCGAACGACCGCACCAAAGGCATCGCTCATGACCAGCACCGCCAGACGCTCGGCTTGGTTGGCCTCGTCGGTGTTGAGCGATACGTAGTCAAAGCGGCCGCGCAGATCGGTGTAGCCGTCCTTAATGAAATTAACCGCACCGCCGCTTACGCGGGCGTACACTTTGACATACGCGCCCGGCACCGGCTTGCCGGTCTCGGCCTGCGTGACCACCAGTTGTCCGTAGCTCTCGATCATCTGCACCCTGAGCGTGTTGGCGTAATAGGCCTGCGTCTTGCGCACGCCGCCCGCCAGCGCTTCCACCATCACGTTCTTGGTGGCGAACTCGGGCGGCAACTCCGCCGTAGTGCGTTTCTGTCCGGCGGCGACCGCAACCGTCCGGCTCGCCACCGGCCGGATGAAGGCGAATTGCGCGGCCCCCTCCTGCAGAAAGGGGTTGCGTGAGAAGAGTAACTCGATGTCCATCGGATAGAAGTTGAGCGTGACTTCCGCCACATTGCGTGTGTCGAGCTGGATGCGTCCCGCCTCCACCAGTAACTCCAGTGTCGGCTCGGTCGCGGCCAGCGCGCCTTGCGCTTGGTCGCGACTCTCCGCATTGACCGGCGTGGCACCGCTTCCGCTCCCGGCGATCTCATCGAGCTGCGCCAACACTTGCGCAAAGCGGTCGCGCCAACGCGCCACGCCTTCGTTCGCATGCGCCTTGGCCAACGCGCGCGCCCGCTCAAGGTCGCCGGTGTAAAAGGCCAGATACGCCGCCAGATAGTCGTACTGTAGCTTCTCTGTAATCTCGTCGCGCTTCACCCGTCCGAAGGTCTCCAACGCTTCGGCCACGCGGTCTTGCAACGCCATGTAGTAGGCCACCGCCAACGTGTCGGCGGCCGACAGACGGGGCTTGTAGCGGAGCACCGTCATGAAGTGCTGGTACTGGCGCAGGAAGGCCGGATTCAGGATGGTACGCTGTGCGCCGACCTGATGCGCGCGTGGATTGACGAGCGGCGCGTATTCAAGGTGCTGATAAACGAAACGCTCGACCGGATTCAGCGACAGCAGCGGCGACTCCAGCCACAGGCCGCACCGTGTCGCAAAGGACGAATGCTGCAGGAACGGACGGATCACCGTAGGCTCGTTGTGCAGAATACCGTACGACCAGAGCGTGTCGTGATAGATGTGGCGCGCCTCCAGCAGGCTGATCACCGTTTTGAAAAAGGCTTTGTCTTTCATGCGCCACGCGATCTCATTCAGATCGAGCCGATGGATATTGGCCTTGTCGAGAAACGCGTATACCTGCTCCGCCGTGCCGTTCTGCGAGAGCCACGCCCACGACTCGGTGTCGGCGCGGCTCAGCCGCTCCACGACGTTGAATGTGAATGGCTCGGCCGCGCCGATCACGCGCCCTTCTTTCGCAAGGGTCACCGGATAGTGCGCGAAACGCCCGGTCGCCGGGAAGGTAAAGAAATACTCCAAGGTCTGGGTGGCATAAGGCTCCAGCACCAGATAAACGCCTTTCGACGTGAACCCGGCATTCACGGGAATCGAACCGACCGGGATCTGCAGCAAGGCGTTCAGCGCCTGGGGCTCGCCGGTGGGATTCGTCAGCACCACATGCGTGCCGTAGACCACCTGCGGTAAAAACTCATCGGTCACCCACTTGTCAAACTTCTTCTCGTTTTCAAAGCGGGCACGGTCGTCCGCGCGGAAGAAGCGCTGCGCAACCAGCACCGAGTCGGCCTCTTTGGCGCGTGCACTCTCGCGAATCTCGCGGTGGAAAAGCAGCAAGGGCGAGGCCGCTTTCAACGTGTAGGACGCACCCTCGACCTGCTCCGTGTGCGCGCCAGCCTCGAACGGCACCTGCAGCACCGCCAGTGCCAACATCATTTCAGTAAACGACGAGGTCGTTTCCAGCAGCGCTTTCGAGAGGAAGGGCGTCCGGCCGTCGTGCATCGCGTAATCGGCCCAGAAGCCGTTATCCGCGACCAGCGTAGCAATCTGCCGCTCAATCGGCTGGTGCCAGTAATTGTTCTCCGCCCACTCCTGCGTCTTGTCCAGCTTCTGGAAGAAGCGCCGTCCTTGGTCGCGTTCAGCGGACAACTCTTCAAGGAAAACCGGGATGTCATCCTTGTCCTCTAACCCGCTGACCGACTCGTCACGCTTTTTGGCCTGACGCGTCCCCGTGTCTCTCGCCGATGCATACATGTTCTTCAAAATCACTGGGCTTTTGACGGTCATGACCTGATCAAATGCGGCACTCGGAGCGGGGGCGGCTTCCTGTCTCGCCGCGCGGAGAGCTTGAGGTGCCCCAGCCGATTTCGGTTTCGACGGTGCGGTATCGAACGGATCCTGTGCGTTCTCCCGAGCCAAGATTTCAGTGGCAGTTGCCTCGTCTTCCAACGCACCGGCCTGGATGGCAGTGTCGAAACGCCGGTTGAACGCCTCCATGTCCGGCGGCGTCAGGTCGGCACGTTCGCGCGCGTCCCGCGCCAGCGAAAGTGCCTTGGCGCGCAAGCGCTTGCCCAGCAGCGCGCGCTCGGCCGCGTTCAGACGCCCGAAACGCCACGGCTCCAGAAAGCCGCTCAGATCGTCGCCCAGCAACCAGTGGTCGATAAAGGTTTTGTCTTTTTTATTGGCGAGCGCGGGCGCGACCACCGCCTCGTAGAAGCGCGGGTCTTTGTGATAAAGGAAGAGGTGCAACTCATGACAGGCATACTTGGAGTAGAGGCGACGCTGTTCCGCTTCATCCAGTTTGTCCCACTTCGCCACGAAGTCGAACTCGGCGAAGGTCGGATCGGGATTGAGCGTAGCAAGGAGCCGATAGAGGTCTGCGACTGTGCCGAACACTTTGAACCGCGCGGCCGCCAAGTCGGCCACCGCCACCGTCTCGCCGGCTTGCAGCGGCGTGATCAGCTTCTGCTCGGCAAACGGCTTGGCCGGCTCTAGTCCGTCGGCCAGCCGCAGATCGCGCGTCTCGACCGGCGTGTCTTCAAGATAGGCGCACGCGAGCACGGTGGCTGTCGGGTCCACCGCCAGCACACGCAAGCAGGGCAGCCCCTTGAGCGCCTCACGCGGAATCGAGAGCGTCCCCGACTTGTCCGGCACCAGATTCAACAGCGTCACGGCGGGCTGGCGCAGGAAGTCAAGCGAGGCAAAGCCCTCGGTCGTCCCTGCCCCCCCCCGTTCCGCAGGCACCGCCGCGCCACGCCCGTCGGCTTTGGCCTCCCGCGCTGCGCGGCCCGCATACGCGCCGCCTGCCTTGAGCCGTTCTTTGTCGGAGTCGGTCGTGCGCAACGCCCAGGGATTTAGCAACAGGCCGGGGCGTTCCAGCATGTTGCCGGGGAACGTGCGCGCCTGCTGGCGGTCGAGGATATAGCGGTACTCGTCGCCGATGTCGCGCCCTGATTCGTAAAACGCGCGCGCCGACTGCCAAGGCTGGCACAGCGGGCGCGCGGCTGCAGTCGCACCAAGCCGGGCAAACAGGTCGTAGGCTGGTTGATAGCGCGTCGCCACCACATGCACGCGGACGAACGGCGTGACATTCGCCAGCCGGATTTCAATCGTCTGCTTGCCGGGCGTGACGGCAGTCACCGCAAGCGGTTTGAGGCGCGGCAGTTCCAACGCACGGCGCGATCCCACCACAAAGCCGTCACGCGACTCGCCCTGCGTCATACGCACCGCGATCTCCCGCGCGGGTTCGGCGAGCCAGAGCGAATAGTCACCGGCCGGCAACCCGCGCAGTTCCAAAAAGCCATCCTTCACCGCCAATGCGGCGTTCCACTCCTTCACGAATCGACCGCGCCGGGTTTCCAGCAACGTGGCCGCCGGATCGGCACCCGGCGGCAATGCCACGCGCAGCGTGTCGCCCGCCCTGCCGTGTAGCGCCTCCGGCAGGGTGCAAACATCGTGCAACGGTTGCCAAGAGCCGGACACCCCATCGCTGGAAGTGATGGAAAGCGAACGTACGCCATCAAGTGCGCCCAGCCGCACGCGACCGTTCTTATCGGTCTTCAGATGGGCACTGATGGTGTCGGACTGGAAGTAGCGGTGCCGGAGCTGCAGATGGATCGGCTCGCCAGCCAGCGGTTCGCCATTCTTGCCGCGCAAGTCGGCGTAGTGGCCATCGACGTCGCGCCCGAAATAGAGCGCGCGTGTCAGCGGTGTCCGTTCCATCTCGTTAAGAGCAAAATGCGCCGTATGGCTCAGCTTCTGTTTCTGGTTCACGCTGATATTTTGAATCTCGGCGTGCAGGGTCACGTCGAGCGCGACCGTTTGCTCCGGCACCAGAATCTCCTGCACGGTTTCAGCATCCTCGCGCAGAGTCAGGGCGGGAAACTCTTTGGTGGTCACGAGCCCCTGCAGATCGATCGCCTGTACCGTCAGTCGCACCTCTTTCAAAAGTTTCACGCTGACCGGCTGGCCGTTGAGACGCAGGTTCGGACGAACGGCGATCTGCGCCCGTTCGCGGCGGATCAGCGCTTCGCGCTCCACGTAGATGCCCGCCGAAAGCTCGTACCGCTCGGCCAGATGGTCGAACGCGACGCGCGTGGCAAAATCGCCGTGCCGGACGATCAGGTGTTCCGTGCCCGGTGCCGTCGAGAACGGCACGATGATACGGCCATCTTTGGCGGCCGCGAAGGCGCGTCCGCCCAACCAGCCCGAAGCATCAGTCACGCGCTTCCCGATCTCGTCGAACACCGTAAAGGCGTGTCCGGCCGCGGTCACCTCCTGCAGCACGTCGAGCCGTCCCTTCTGCACCAGCGCACGGCTGCTCTTGCCGTTGCCGATCAGTTCCACCACATAGACGCCGCGCTTTTGGATCTCGGGGAACTCGAAGGTCTGCGTGTGACGCCGCTCGGCGGGTTCGGCATACTCGATACGCCGCGACACGGAGGCCACGAGTCCGTCAAGGTTGATGGCCAGATTGAGCGGTCGTCCGGTCTCACGGTAGTAGTTGAACGTGTTGATCTCGTAAATCTTCACCAGCAGGGTCGGCACGTTTTTGAGCGCGGCGGCCAAGCGCACGGGGGCATCGGTGCTGAAATCGAGCGGATTGGTCTCGGCAAAATCGATGTCCACCCGCTCCTTGAGGCGCGCGTAGGCGGCAGGCGTCAGCAACGGCACCCACTGCTGCGGCTCGCCGATGCCGTTGACAATCTTCGCCTCCGCGAAGAGCGGCTTCAGGACATCATC
>Ga0116188_1001987_pt1 | contig 16689 bp, 16 predicted proteins | sample AD_JPNTR2_MetaG_FD_89807 | JGI IMG/M metagenome (GOLD analysis project Ga0116188, IMG submission 89807) | Active sludge microbial communities of municipal wastewater-treating anaerobic digesters from Japan - AD_JPNTR2_MetaG | ecosystem: Engineered > Bioreactor > Anaerobic > Digestate | place...
AGGTCCACTCGGTTCAGTTCGGAAGATTCCTCAGAAGTTCTCAGTCTTGCGGTCAGTGAGGCTCGGAAGTCCGGTGCTTCAATTCGAACGTTATCCAGCTCGATTCGTCCTCGCCCGACCTTGATGCCTGCGCGGATATCCCCTACCTGTTCGTTCCCGGCGTACACGTCCCGTGCCTGGAGTTGAGCGTCGACGTTTGGTGCTTGATCCTCTTCGAATAGCCTTGCAGAAAAGGAAGCCGCGCCCCGGGGATCGACCTCGTATCGCTCAATAATGTCATCGGGAGTAACGCCCATCAATTGCGCCACCTGGAGCAGTTCTCCGGCGTCCTGGGACTGCCCTTCAAACTGCACGTCATAAACACCTTCAAAGCTTATCTCGCCGGAATACTCAATGGCGCTGGCAGGTAGCGAAATGTTCCCGTTGGTGAATCGGACCCGTTGTTGACCAAAGGCCACCGGGGTGTCGCCGCTGAAAGACACTGGCGACAGGCGGGCAGGAGGGTGATCATCGAGCGAAAATCCGGTGAATGCGCCGCGACAGGAGGCGATGCCTTGTCCGGAGATCTGCTTGAATTCGGTTCCTGGCCAGCCCACGACGCCTTTGAAATCGCCCGTCCCCTCGATGCCAATCTCCTCCAGGTCTAACTGCGCGAGCTGGGGACGCAGGCTTATCCCGCGGGCTTCGGCCTGGAACTGCGAAGGTCGGGACTCACCAAATTCCAGAGTGCCCGTTGCCGAGACGAGCCCGGTGTAGAGGTCGGCGCGGAGTCGAGTGACCCGGACCTGGTCCTTATTCATAACGATCATCGATTCAAACTGTCGCAGCGGGAAGTCGAAAAACTCCAGGAAGTCGGATTCGACCCGCCCCTCCCAGATGAAGTCTCCGCCTTTGCCTGCAAAAACGCCGGTCGCTGTGGCCCTTCCCTGGTCAAAATACTGTCCCAGGTCAGGCTTCTCGATCCCCGAGACATTTGCGGTCACTCGCGTATCGAACCGGTAGACTTTGCCCCGCAGATCGCTCATCTCTCCCTTGGCGTCGATGTCGATGTGTCGGGAGGTGATGTCCACTGACGGAATATGTACCGCATTGTCATACAGCTGGTAGGCGACCTTTCCGGAAGCGTCATTCAGCTGGAAGTCAGCCACGTTGATGTTGAGACCCGAGAGATCGACTGTTCCGTTATATCGGCGCTCGGGATGTTCTTCGAAACGCCAGGCGACGTCCATGCCGCCTTCGCTCGTCTCGACGCGAATGGGATCGTCAAAAAAGAGGATCAGACCGTCGACCATGTCAAGTCGCTTAATGGCGAGGCGGGTAATGGAAAAAGGCTTACCTTTAGGCTTGTCGGAAGGCGGATCAAAAATATTGGAAAGATTCAGGCGTCCGTTTGCTTCCTGGATCATTCGTATGCGCGGCGCTTTCAGATAAAGGTGATCCAGGGAGACGGCGGGACCAAAGAACCGCGTAATCGTGAAACTGAGCAGGATCTGGTCGATGTGAATGGCCGGCTGGCTGGGATCGTTCAGGCTGTAAATTTTCAGGTTGGTCAGCTCGAACTCGTTGCGCAACAGCCTGACATCCACGCTATCCAGGCTCGCCCGCATCGGAAAGCGACCCTCAAGATAGGATACGATTTTCACTCGCGCCCACTGGTCAAACGAGTTGCTTTCCAAAAAAGCCAAGCCGCCACCGATGAGAATGATAAACAGGCATAGGAGGGCGACCAGCCCTATCTTGAGTACCCGCCGCATTAACTGACCTTCAAAGGCTGCATCAGGGAAATCTTAGCAAAAAAGGATTAGCCATGCAGTGGCTGTGAGGGACAGGGCTCCCCTTGTAGTTGTAAGGCACTCTTTTGCCATCCGCGTAATCCGTGCTATCCGTCCTATCCGTGGGTATTCATACCTGCGGATAGGACGGATAGCACGGATTACGCGGATAAAAAGTCCGTTTTCTCCTTATTCACTAATGAGATAGAATTCCGTTCATCAGGAGGAATCGCGTGAAACAAACCGACGAGCAGGCGCTTGCAACGGCAGTCGACGAGGTTCGCGCTTTCTGTCTTACCCACGCCGACCCCGCCATTGTTAAGAAGTATGCGAAGTATTTCAAGGAAGGTTACGACGGTTACGGAATCAGTAAAGAAAGCTGGGGATCCTCGGTTAGAAAGCAGCTTTCGGACAAGCACCGGGCTGTTCTGGGCCTGGACGGGCTTCTCGATCTGGGTGACCGGCTCTTTGCCAGCGGGAAGTACGAGGAGGGATCGTTTGCCATCGACCTGATTACGCCTTTGCTGCCCGAGTTTCGACCCGAAACCTTTCAGAGGATCGGCGGGTGGCTGGAGACAGGTGTTCAAAACTGGGCTCATTCGGACGTTATCTGCCGTGACCTCCTCGCGCCCTCGCTCAAGAGCGGAGCGCTTAGCTGTAGCGAACTGGAATGCTGGCGTAAGTCCCCGTCTCGCTGGAGACGTCGCGCCGTCCCTGTCGCCCTGCTCGGCCTGATCGGCTCTGCTCCCACTGCGGACCTGTTGGGTTTTGTGCGTCCCTTGATGCTCGATCAGGAGCGGGTCGTCCAGCAAGGTTTAGGCTGGTTTTTAAGGGAGCTCTGGAAGAAGGATCGTCAGTCGGTCGAGGAATTCCTGCTCGAATGGAAAGACACGGCGCCCCGACTGATTTTCCAGTACGCTACCGAGAAGATGAACCCTGAAGAGAAGGCACGTTTCCGCAAGAGCAAAGCCTGATTCTTGGCACCGAAAACAGCAGAAACCCTGCCTTTGCAGAAATATTGACAAGATTTCTGTATGATGATTATGATTTGACACCCTTGGGAGACGTGACTCACAGAACCAGTCAAGCGGAGAAGGGCGGAATAGAAATCTCTTTCGCCAGTGATCTGCGGTATCTCGATGTCATCCAGGTTGTCTCAGACAGCATCACGAGGATGCTCAACTTTGACGATGACACCCGATATTGGGTCGGGATGTCGGTTCGCGAGTCGGTTACCAACGCGATCCTGCATGGCAACAAAATGGATGAGGAGAAGCGGGTGTGGGTTCGCTTTGCCATAGACGCCGACCGCCTTGTCATTTATGTGCGTGACCAGGGAGCGGGCTTCGATGTGTCGAAACTGCCTAATCCCCTGGATCCGAAGAATCTTTTGCGGCCAAGTGGCCGAGGAATCTTCTACATTCGTACTTTCATGGACGATGTTCGTTACAGTCAGCTCGACGAAGGAGGAATGGAAGTCCGAATGGAGAAACGGCTGAATAACAGAGTGAAGAGCGATCAAGAAGGAGAAGCAAATGCGAATTGATACTCGAACGATCGATGGGATCACGATTCTCGATGTGCACGGCAGGATCACGATCGGCGAAGGCAGCGTGGAAATGCGGAATAAGCTGCGAGAGCTGTTGCAGGCCGGAAAGAAGGACATTCTCTTGAACCTGGGTGACGTGAGCTACGTCGACAGTTCGGGCATCGGTGAGCTGGTGAGCTGTTACACCACGGTCACCAATCAGGGGGGACGGTTGAAGCTGCTTCACCTGACCAAGAAAGTCCAGGAACTGTTGGCGATCACTAAACTTCTGACGGTCTTTGAAAGCTATGAGGACGAGAAGAAGGCCATTGCCAGCTTCTCGGAGTAGCGCGAAAGCGTTGTCTGTTTGGCACGAGAAAGTCTGTACGTAATTGACGGCAACCGGAAAGTTCCTTTCCTTCGCGGGATGATCACTCACTCCCTTGTGGTTCGAGGGGTGAGTTTCGAAGACGCCTACGAAGTCGCGAACACCGTTCGCGACCAGGTAAAGCAGCGCAAATCCATTGAGAAGGAAAGCCTTTCTCGTCTTATAGAGAAGGTTGTCCGCGAAAAGCTCGGCGAGAAGTACGCGGGAGTTTCGGCTCCCGCGCAGCCTGCCTCGACCATCCTGGTCATAGGCGAAGATGTTACCCTCCCTTTTAGCAAAGGCTTGCTGTCCCAGTCACTTCAGGCTTCCGGGCTCGAACCTTCAGCCGCCTATGGTGTTTCTCAGGAAATCGAAAGCCTGCTCCACGGGCGGGGGCGCAAAGAAATCCGGCGGGACGAACTGCGCCGCGTCATTTACGAGGTGATACAGCGCAAATACGACCGCAAATTTGCTGAACGGTATCTTCTCTGGCGATATTTCAAAGCGCCCGACAAGCCCCTGATCATCCTGTTCGGAGGAGCGACGGGGACCGGCAAGAGCACGGTCGCCACGGAAGTCGCGCATCGTCTGGGCATTCACCGGATACTGGCAACGGACACGGTCAGGCAGATCATGCGAACCATGGTTTCCCGTGACCTTCTTCCCGCCATTCACTACTCTTCGTATGAGGCCTGGCGAAACCGGCTTGCCATTGGAAGCGATCCTGACAATGCCGTGCTGGAGGCCTTTCGAGAGCAGGCGGTACGGGTCCTGGTCGGGGTCCGTGCGATGATCGAAAGGGCCATCCACGAAAACTTCAGTATGATTGTCGAGGGCGTCCACATTGTTCCCGGGTTGTCGCAGCTGGAAGCTTTCGCCGAAGAGGCCTATATTGTCCCGCTCGTCATATCCACGCTGGCCCGGGACCGGTATCTCGAAAGGTTCCCAATTCGCCAACAAGGAGCGCACAATCGCACCAGCGAGCACTACCGAGCCAATTTCGAGAATATCCTGAAGATCCAGGATTACATCCTGGAGATGGCCGAGCATTACAATATCCCGATCATCGAGAATGTGCATCTCGAAGAGACCGTGTCTTCGATCCTGACAGTAATCACCAACCGATTGCGCGAGAAACTGAGCATCAGCGAAGCAGAACTGGTCGAACGAGTCCTCCAGGGAAAATGAAACTCGGTGGGTTTCCAACGTGGGTGGGTTTCGAAGAAGGGCACCGAACGACCGCAACTCGGCGGATTTCCAACGTGGGCGGGTTTCGGAGGAGGGGGCCGAACCGCCCCGCAACTCGGCGGGTTTCCAACGTAGGATGGGTTTCGAAGGAGGGGGCCGAACCGCCCCGCAACTCGACGGGTTTCCAACGTAGGATGGGTTTCGAAGAAGGGCGCGTCAGCGCCCGGATGAAACCCATCGCCCCGGAGCTCCAGCGCGGTGGGTTTCATCCGGGCGCTGACGCGCCCTCCTTCGAAACCCACCGCGCTGGAGACCCGCCGGGGTCATGAGCGCAGGGTGCAGCCTCCAGCTCTGAGCATCTCCAGCGCGGTGGGTTTCATCCGGGCGCTGACGCGCCCTTCTTCGAAACCCACCCTACCTTGAAACCCGCCGGTTTTTTTCAAGGCTTCCGGGAGCTTACATGCTCGTAATATGCTTCGAAATATCGTTGATGATGATCACGCCCATCAGCAGGATCAGGAAGAAAAACCCGATTTGAAAAATCCGTTCCTTCACGCGCATGCTCAGATCCCGGCGTATGGCTCCCTCGATTGCCAGCAGGGCGATGACGCCGCCGTCGAGTATGGGGATCGGAAGCAGGTTAAATATCCCCAACTGAAGTGATATCAGGGCCATCAGCTTTAACAGCGCAAACGCCCCCTCCTTGGCCGCCAGTCCTGAAAACCGCGCTATTTCAATTGGGCCCGACATGGATTTTAGTGAGGCGCGGCCCGTCACGATCTTACCGAGGATCTCGAAGGTGAGAAGTGTGACCTGGTAATTATGCGTGACGGCTTCCCTCATCGATTGGAAGAAGCCGAACTTCTCGATCTGGGTCGGGCGATAAAGGCTGATGCCGATACGAACCTGGCCTCCGATATTGACCGGTATGATCTCCTGCTCAAAGACGTGCCCCTCGCGGTCGACTTTGAAGGTCAGCGGTTTACCCTCGCTCCCGGCTATGAGTGGAGGGATGTCATAGGCGTCCTCGGCCTTCTTGTCTTGAGTACGCACCTGCAGGATGCGATCCCCGCTTTTGAGTCCGGCTTTGGCCGCGGGGCTGCCGGGCTCCACGGTCTCGATCACGTAGGGGATGGCCGGGTAGGCGCCGATGGTTCCCAAGCCCAACTCCTTGTTCATGCCAAGGGTAACGGGCTGATGAATGGTGCCGCCGTCCCGTTCGATAGTGAGGTTGACCTGCTGGTTTGGCTTTTTCGCGACGGCTAGCTGTAACTCGCTCCAGGTCGGCGTTGGCTCATCGTCGACTGCCACAATCCGGTCCTCCAGTTTAAGACCGGCGTGATCGGCCGGCGAGTCCGGCTGGATTTTGCCTATGACCGCGGGCTGCTTGACAAAGGCATCGACTTCAACCCCGGACCAGAAATGTGCCCAGGTCAGGATCAGGGCCAGGGCGATATTCATCAGCGGTCCGGCTACAGCGACGGCAAAACGATGGAGCTTGGGACGGGAGAGAAATTCATCGGGACTTCCCGAAAGCTCTTCTTCATAGCTCTCCCCTGCCATTTTTACATATCCGCCCAAAGGCAGAATGCTTACCCGGTAATCTGTTTCACCTCGCTTGAAACCAAAGATTCTGGGACCAAACCCGAGTGAGAAGACGTCAACCCGGATTCCCAGCAGTTTGGCCACCAGGTAGTGTCCCAGCTCATGGACGAAGATCATGACGCCGAGAACGAAAATGAAGGCGAGAATACTGCGACCGATATCGTTTAAGATTTCCAAAAGCTTTTTGCCTCCTGGTTAGTGCTGATGCTGGGTATACTGCCTTGCGGCCTTCTCATTCTCATGTGTCTTTAGACGGCTTGTCAAACCTTAGAGTTTCATATCTTTCCTTGGCCGGCGCCCGACTTGCGAGAGACCCGGCCAGAATAACAGGCCGGCGCACAAGGCGATGCCTGAAAGGCCTGTAACCTGAATTTATCTGTGAGCCATGTTTTCAACGACCGCTTGGGCGCGGCGCCTGGCTTCCCGGTCGGTCTCGAGCACCGTCTCGAGATCCGAGGGTTCGACCGGCTGATGATCTGCCAGAACCTGTTCGATAATCTCCGGGATTTCAGTAAACGACACCTGTCTTTTCAGGAAGCAGTCGACCGCTACTTCGTTTGCGGCATTCAGGACCGCAGGATAACTCTGTCCTTTTTCAAGCGCCTGGCACGCCAGTTTCAGGCAGGGGAATAGATCAAGATCAGGCGGATAGAACTCCAAAGGCCCGAGCCTGGTGAAATCCAGGCGGGGAAGGGCGGAAAACCATCGCTCGGGGTAGGTTAGCGCGTAGAGCAGGGCGGACCGCATGTCCGGAACATTCATCTGCGCGAGAACTGCACCGTCGACAAACTCCACCATGGAATGAACGGTTGACTGGGGATGAATGATCACGCTGATCTGATCGGGGGCTACGCCGAAAAGTTGGTGCGCTTCAATTACTTCAAGTCCCTTGTTCATCAGAGTGGCGGAATCGATCGTAATCTTTGGGCCCATTCGCCAGGTCGGATGGTTGAGCGCCTGCTCGACCGTAACATTCTCCAGCTGCGACTTGCTGTATCGGAAGAAGGGCCCGCCGGAAGCAGTCAGCACCAGCCGCGCCACCTGGCTGCAACTCGTTCCCTGGAGGCATTGATGAAGCGCCGAATGCTCGCTGTCCACAGGAAGCAGCTTAACGTTGCGGCTCGAGACCGTCTTCATAACAAGATCCCCGGCAGCAACCAGGGTTTCCTTATTGGCGAGCGCGATGTCCTTACCGGCGAGGACCGCGTTGAAGGTGGGAATCAACCCGGCTGCCCCGGCAATAGCGGCGATTACCGCATCAACGTTACTATGGATCGCTGCTTCCGTGATGCCGGTCAAACCGGACGCGACCTGGATTCCAGGCAGGCTCTCGGCCAGGTCCGAGGCAGCGTCTTCCGCCTGCAGCGCAACCAGTTCCGGTTGGTACCTGAGCGCCTGCTGATAGAGCAGTTTGGCGTTTGCCCGCGCCGCCAGGGTCACAACCTTAAATTGGTCCGGAAACATGTCGACCAGGCTAAGTGCGCTTTGGCCGATTGAACCGGTAGAGCCAAGAATTGCCAGTTTCTTCATGATGCCAGAAGCGACATTCTCAGCAAGTAGTAGCTGGGAAATGCAAAAAGAAGACTATCGATACGATCCAGCATGCCGCCATGCCCGGGTATCAGGTTCGAACTATCCTTGATGCCCGCGCCCCGTTTCAGCACCGACTCAAACAGATCTCCCATCGTCCCGAATACACCCAGAACGACGCCTGTGATGATGGCCGCAGATATCCGCCAGGAGGGCAGCAGAAAGTGAGCGTACAGAGGGACTGTAAGAGCCGCGGCCAGGAATCCGGCCAGGTACCCTTCCAGCGACTTGCCGGGGCTGATTTTCGGGGTAATTTTGTGCCGCCCCCACAACCGGCCCGCAAAATACGCAGCCGCATCGGTCATCCAGATTGTCACCAAAATCAACAGAAGTTCCTTCGCATAGTCCTTCTGAAGAAGACCAGCGATTGACAGTGGCACACCCAGATAGATCAAGGCCAAAACGTTTCCAGCCACCGAGGCAAAACCCGTTTTCATGTCACGAGTCTGAAAAACGCATGAGACCAGAAGCAACAGTATGGTGGCAATGAAGTAACCGAGGACCCACCGCTCAGCGTACGCCCAGACCCACGGTAATCCGAGAACCATCGGGGCAGTCAACCAGTAAGCGGTAGCTCCGTTTTTGCTTACGAGATTCAGGAACTCCCAAAGGGTGAGGAGCAGGATGAGGTCCATCAGGACAAGAAAAGCTGGCCTGGGCAGATAGAAAATCGAGGCCAGCACGATTGGGATCAGTATCGCGGCGGTGAGAATGCGACGAGTCATCGGGTATTGGCGACGGACGCGGGCCTTAGTCCTCCGTAACGACGCTCCCGCCTTTGGAAATTGAGAACGGCCTCCAGCAGATGAACCGGTCGAAAATCAGGCCAAAGAACGTCGGTGACGTATATCTCCGAGTAGGCAATCTGCCAGAGGAGAAAGTTGCTGATTCGCATCTCTCCGCTGGTCCGAATCATCAAATCCGGATCCGGCAGCCCGGCGGTGTAAACGTTTTCGCTCAAGTCGCGTTCAGTAATCGGTTCTTTCCTGTCGGACGCAATAATCCTGTTAACGGCATCCACGATCTCCAGCCGGCCGCTGTAGTTCAGTGCAACCACCAGCTTCATGCCACGGTTGTGTGACGTTGCCGTTTCAACATCTCTCAGTTCTTTCTGAACCGAGGGTGAAAGCTCGTGAATCCGCCCGATGGCCTGGAACGAGATCCCGTTCTCCTGCAGCGTATGCAGTTCACGGCGCAAGTAATCCTCCAGGAGGCTCATGAGAGTCCCAACCTCGCTGGCCGGTCGTTTCCAGTTTTCTGCTGAAAAAGCATATAGCGTAAGGACCGGAACACCGAGTCTTGCCGAAGTCTCAACCACTGCCCGAACAGCCTTTGATCCCTCTCGATGCCCCGCCACACGAGGAAGGCACCGGCTCTCGGCCCATCTACCGTTGCCATCCATGATCACGGCAATGTGTCGCGGGAGTTTCGCGGGGTCAAGCTGGGATAAAAGCTGCCATTCGCGGCCTGAAGGCTCAATAAACCCTTCAAACCGCTCCAAGAGATCCGACATAACTGGCTTGTAACTTTATCACAGTGCCGATTGGTGGGAAACAGACATTGGTTCGGAAGTGTGCCCGCCGGCGATCTGTGCCACCCGCGAGTACTGGCGAATCATCTGTACCACACCTTCACCAGGTACAGCCCCTCAGGCGGCGCCGTAGGGCCGGCCTGTTTCCGGTCTCGTGATTCGAGAATGCGGATCATGTCCGACGGGCTTCGTTTTCCCCTTCCAATCTCGAGTAAAGTGCCCACGATATTTCGTACCATATGGTGCAGGAAGCCATCGGCCTCGATTGTATATCGAATGTGTCTACCGCGGCGAACCAGCCTGGAGACAGCCACCGTGCGGCGGAAGTCTTTGACTGCGCTGGAGGCCGCCGCAAATCCTCGAAAATCGTGCCGTCCCACGATCAGCCCCGCCGCCTGAATCATCGCTTCCAGGTCCAGGGCGACGGGTACCTGGCAAACGAGTCCGCAAAGAAAAGGCGGCAGGACTTGGCCGTTGAAAATACGGTAAACGTAGCGTTTTCGCACGGCCTGTTTCTGGGCGTGAAAACCAGACGGAACCACTCGTGCCGAGGCGATACGAATATCGGGGGGCAGGATCGCATTGAGCGCCCGCTGCAGCCGGCGCGCCTCCATCTGCTTGTGGAGTCGAATCTGAGCCACTTGGCCAAGTGCATGAACGCCTGAATCGGTCCGTCCCGCCCCGATCACTGAAACGGTTTCTCCCGTCAACCGGCCCAGGGCTTCCTTCAAGGTGCCCTGAACCGTCCGTTGATTCCTTTGTATCTGCCACCCCGCATAGCGCGTACCGACGTATTGGATAGTAAGTTTGTAACTGGTCATCTGGGTGGCTCTGAAAGATGTACAGCAGCAGATTCTAATACAGATACCCATTGGATTTTTGAAGAAGAGGTTCTGGTTGCCGTGCTAGAATATTTTCCGCACTGAGACTCTGTTAGATCGAGGAGATCCTCTTATATGTCAGGACATTCAAAGTGGCATTCGATAAAACATAAAAAGGCAGCGGCGGACGCAAAACGGGGAAAGATCTTTACTAAATTGATTAAGGAAATGAGTGTGGCGGCGCGTATCGGCGGAGGTGATATCGATTCAAATCCCCGGTTGCGGACGGCGGTGGCCGCGGCGAAAGCGGTGAATATGCCACTGGACAACATCAAGCGCGCCATCATGAAGGGAACCGGCGAACTGCCCGGCCAGGCCTACGAGGCAGTTACCTACGAAGGCTACGGCCCGGGTGGGGTTGCGGTTCTGGTTGAGACGCTGACCGACAACAAGAATCGGACAGTGGCTGAAGTCCGTCACCTGTTTTCGAAACATGGCGGCAACCTCGCCGAAACCGGCGCCGTCCAATGGATGTTCGAACGGAAGGGTTATATCTCGGTCAGCCGCGATAAGGTGAGCGAAGACCGGCTGATGGAAATCGCGCTTGAAGCAGGCGCCGACGATCTGCAAACCGAGGAATCCGCTTATTCCATCTATACCTCTTTCGAGAATTTTGAGAGCGTCAAGGAAGCTCTCCAGGCAGCCGGTATCGAGCCTGATTCCGCTGAACTGACCATGCTGCCCCAGAACGGGGTTCGTCTCGAGGGTAAGAAAGCGGAGCAAATGCTGAAGTTGATGGAGAGCCTCGAAGACCACGACGACGTCCAGAACGTCTACGCGAACTTCGACATCGACGAAGCCGAGATGGAAGCCATCGCGAACGGGTAGAAACGAAGGGGCGCCTGCTGAGATCCGCGAGTTAACGAGCGCACAGCTCCAGCCCGATCTAAAAGACCGGCCCAGGCCAGGCTACAGACCGGGATTGCTCATCCGAGCCCGGGCGTCCGAATACTCCGCAGTTCGACGTCGGGAAGCTACCCACTGGCGCTCGTCACCCTTCTCCCTTATGATCCCCGCATGATCATCATCGGAATTGACCCTGGAAGCCGAAAAACGGGGTACGGGGTCATTTCTCTTGAGGGGAATCATTGTCGTTGCCTGGAGTACGGCGCTATCCGCCCGCCAAATGTGGCGTTTCCCGAGCGGCTCAGGCTGATTCATGCAGAACTGACTGATCTTTTGGCCCGCCACACGCCCGCCGCAGTTGTGGTGGAGGAGATCTTTCATCACGCCAACGTGCAAAGCGCGCTTTTGCTTGGACAAACCCGCGGTATCGTGATTCTTGCGGCGGCGCAGGCAGGTGTTCCGCTCGCCGAATATTCCGCCTTGCAGATCAAGAAATCCGTAGTCGGATACGGCAAGGCTGACAAAACTCAAGTCCAGTTGATGGTGACAAAGCTTCTCAACCTGAAGAACAAGCCGAAACCGCTGGACGCGTCCGACGCCCTGGCCATGGCCCTTTGCCACGCCTTTAACAAAGGGCGATACCAGCATATCCCACTACGCGGTGGGTCTCGCCGGTAACGGCTCCGGAATGGGTGTGACCAATCAGGACCCCTTCTGACGCCCCGAGCTTCTTCGATGCTTCAATCGCAATAATGGTCGGGGCATAGCCGCACATCGAGATCCGTTCCCGTTTTACGGTTTCGTAGAGTTCCTTGCTGTCGAGTTGAATAATCCTGTCGATGGCCATCTCGTCTTTTCGAATCGTGACTTCGGCAGATTCGAAATGATTCATATCAGAGCTGCTGACCATCAGGACAGGATCTGACCATCTGGCGAGCATATCACCCAGCGCCAGGCCGAAATCAATCAAGGTCTCGTAAGAACCGGTGCCGATGCAGATCGGGACGAAGCGGAATTCGTTCTCGAGCAGGTACTGCAGAAAAGGTAGCTGGACTTCCAGCGAATGCTCGAAGCGATGTGCCGCGGGGCTTTCCTCGAGCGGAGGATAGGCTTCGCTGATTGCGCGAGCCAGATCCTGGTCGATGGCAGCCTCTCCAAGCGGCGTCTCCCACGCCCCTTCCGAGATGGTCGCGAGCGGAGCGCCCATACCGGTATGGTTGGGGCAGAGAATCACGAAACGGCGGGGCAAACGCACCACCGAGTAAACCTGACCGGCGAGCTGTCCGGAATACTGATACCCGGCGTGAGGAACGACTATGGCTTTTGCTGGCAGCCCGGATTCGGCTGCTTTCAGACCAAGGCCGTCAAAGAACGCGATCAGACGGTCCGGTTCGGCGGGATAAAAGGAACCGGCCACTGCGGCCTTTCGAATCATAGCGTCTTGGACCATAATTCTACCATGCGCAAAAACTACTTGTTACCGCTAATTATCCCCATCCTTGCTCTCGCCTTCGGGTGCGGCTCCTCCGAGGAAAGCGCACCGGAGAGTAAAGACGAAACCCCGGCGGCCGAAGCGACTGAACCGGCTCCACCGCAGGGGCACCCTCACGCGATCCTCGAAACCGACAAGGGAACGATGGTGATTCGCCTGCTTCCCGATCTTGCGCCGAAGACGGTAGCCAACTTTGAGAAGCTGATCAACTCAGGCTTCTACTACAAGACGAGATTCCATCGTGTCATGCCGGGCAGAATGATCCAGGGCGGCGACCCGAACACCAAGGACAACGACCCCTACAACGACGGCCAGGGAAACAGCGGCGAGTTCCTTCCGGCCGAGTTCAGCAACCGGAAATTCGACCGCGGAGTGGTCGCCATGGCGCGCCACGAAGGAGATCCCAACTCGGCCAGCTGCCAGTTTTTCATCGTCTTGGAAAGAGTGCCGAACTGGGACGGCCAGTACACCATTTTCGGTGAAGTGACCGAGGGGCTGGAAGTCGCGGACGAAATCTCGCGCGCCCCCCTGTCCAAGAATCCCCGCCTGCGCAACTGGCCAGTGGAGAATATTCGAATCCGGTCAGCGAGGGTGGAGTATAGGTGAGGTAGCGGGAGTCTCAAAGCGCAGTTTGGAGCGAATCGCAACCGATCGGGAGGCGGACCATCACGGTCGGACCCGTCGACATGGTGGCGTCGAACGCATGCGCTGCTCGGGCCAAATCGTTCCTGCGAGGGCGTTGGGGTACTTGCTCTTCAGCACGTCGGGCAAGAAGACCGCGCCGTACCTGTCCGCGAGGGGCCTGTGGACGCAGCATCCCCACCCTCTTGAGCTCAGCCTTCAACGGCTCTTCGGTAGTCACCGCAGCATCACGACGCGGTGCAATAGGCGCTACGACTCTAATCAGCAGCGCCTGCTTTCTCCATAGGAACTTGCCTGCGGTACACTCCCAGGGCGTCATGTATAAGTCAAAGTTAAAAGGGGAATTAATCGAAGCCGAGGGGGTCGGTCTTAACCCCGCAATCAATCCCGTCGTTTACACGGACGAATAAAAGTTAGCCGTGTTGCGTCGTCACAATCTCGGTACTATACTCCCCGCCGTGCGAACCTTGCGTAGGTTTTCAGGGTTCTTCTCTGCCACTAAAGCGTCCTCGTAGCGCCATGCTTAGTTGCGCCGGCGGCTTTGGGAGCCAACCGGAAACGGAGAAAGGATGGAAGGATGCCGCTAACAGATGCGTACGTTCAAGGACCCGGAAAAATACCGGAACTGTTCGCCAAGATCCGCGATGGGCAAGCGCCCGATCGGTTTACTCACCAGCTGCTAAAGGATTGGGGGTTCACTTCCACAAACGATCGCCTCTTTGTTCCACTCCTGAAAGCGCTCGGCTTCTTGGCTCCTGACGGGAAACCGACCTCCCAATATCACGCGTACCGTGATCAATCACGTTCGAAGGTCGTTCTCGGGGAGGCGGTGAGGGAAGCCTATCAGGACATCTTCTTGATAAAAGCCAACCCGACCAAAGAGGACCGGGAGGCGATACAAGGAAAGTTCAAGAGTTACCACAACGCGTCTGACCGAGTGGCGCAGCTAATGACGAATACATTTCTGGCGTTGCTCCCATTGGCAGACTTAACAGGGAAGACCAGCGCGGCAAGGGAGACGAAGGAGCCGGAGCCTGCCAAGACTGACATTACCCCCCCTAGTCGGGAAGCACGAGAGGGACGACGTGGACTTAGCCCGCGGCTTCATTACAACATCCAAATCCACCTTCCGGCGACGAAGGATGTCGAGGTCTACAACGCCATTTTCAAGGCACTAAAGGAGCATCTGATTGAAATATAAGGATCTCAGAGACTTTCTGTTTCGCGGGCTGATGTTTGAGGCGGACGCCAAACAATTCCAAAGCGCCGGAATTCAAGTCGGTGCCGACTCCCAGGCGAGCGAGAAACAGCTCCTCGACGAAGCACTCGCTCCCTTTGGCGTTCACCGTCGGAACAACGCCCTGCAGATGGCGCGACTCTATGCGCTGCTCCACTGTTTTGAAAACGAAGTACGTGAGTTCATTCGAGAGACACTCCGTGAGAAAGAAGGCGCTGATTGGTTTGAGAAGCTTCCCCCCAAGATCAAAGAACACGCAGAAAACAGGAGCCAAGTGGCTATGAAGGATTCCTGGTTAGAGGGAGAGAAGACGGATTTGCTCGGGTTTCTCGAATTCGGTCACCTCGCGCAAATCATAATCTACAAGTGGGAGCACTTCGAAGACATAATTCCCTCCCAGCACTGGCTAAAGCAGCGCATGGACGAATTGGAGAAAGCCAGGCACTTTATTGCGCACAACAGAATGCTGCTTCCAAGCGAATTCCAACGCTTGTACATGTATGTTGCCGACTGGAATCACGTTATAGGTCTCTAATCGCTACTGAACGGATTTGCCAAACGCAGTTACGTAGTCGTCATGCAGAACGATCGATTAAGCTTCAGGGTCACCTACCCGGCGTTGCAGCCTAACGAGGCTGGCTTTTCGGGGCCGATCGGCTGGCGCGACGGTTGGGCCACCGCTGAGCTTTGACCCTCAAGCGGTTTTCAGCAGCTGTCCATTGAACAGGGAGGGCAAGTGGAAACAGCGAATTTGGTTGTGTCAATCGGAACCCTAGGCGTTCTCGTCGCGTGCGGCCTTTTTCTAAAGACTTATCTGCCGTCCTATATGGCGGAAAAGGGTAAGAACCTCGCGTCCAAAGAAGACGTGCAAGAAATCACCAGACTAGTGGAAAGCGTTAGGGCGGAGTACACCAGTCAATTGGAGCAACTCAAGGCGGAACTGTCGTCTCAAGAGCAGGTTCTTGAGAGACGCCGTCGTGTTTACGAGGAGATTTGCGCCTCGTTGGTTATATTTGTCTCGTGCCATGACAACTCCGTTGAGGCAAAGCGTCGCTTTTACTCGGCGTATGCCTCCGCGTGGCTCTGGGCTCCAGATGCCGTATTGCACAAGCTGAATCGGTTTATTGACCTTCAAATTCGGTTTGCAAAAGATCGAAACTCAGTCACCCAGCAGGAATTGAGATCTGCTTACACGGATGTGGTCTTGGCGATGAGAAAGGATGTCGGTTTCCAAAGTACCGAGGTTCGAGCCTCGGACTACAAGTTCGTGACGTTCGGAGCGTGAATTGTCCAAAACAGGTTCACGTGGTGACGCAAGGCTGTCTGACTTACGCTCTCGGAAATAGGGCCTTTCACTGTGGCAGAGTGTTTGGTCGAGAGGACGACTGTGTACCGAGGTAAGGCCTGACATACTGATCGACGAGTGGCTGTTTTCAGAGTCGGTATTCCGAGCATGTAACCGGACCGCGATGTCACGTGGCGAAAGGACATACAAGAATGTCAACGCGAAATCCCATGATTTACGCAAAACGGCAGCATTGACAAATTAAAGGAGGGCCACCGTTCACTCACTCGACGTGGGTTGAGGGCGGGGCCGCTGAAGTTGGGTTGTTAAGCGATCAGGAGGAGACATGAGTTGGGATGTCATTTTGATGTCCGTGCCCCCCAGAAATCAAAACCTGTTCGGAAATGCCGGACGATTTCTCATCAACGCTCGGTCCCGCATCGGCCATCCTCCCGCTGCTCAAACGAGTTTTGCCATCGCTCGATCTGACAGATCCGACTTGGGGAGGAATGGGCCAGCGCGAAACTCGACGGATTGCTATGCCGACAAGGGCCTTCTCCCCGTAGTTTAGAGGACACAGTAAGAGGGGTCAGAGTCTAAGAGGGGTCAGCGCTTAAGAATTCGATTCCGCTGAAAAACCCCGGTTGTATCTGAGCCTGCCCTTTCCTGACGATTTTTGAAAGGGTGCCGATCGGCGAGCGCTTTTGGCCCGACGCCGGTGCTTG
>Ga0116188_1001988_pt1 | contig 16677 bp, 10 predicted proteins | sample AD_JPNTR2_MetaG_FD_89807 | JGI IMG/M metagenome (GOLD analysis project Ga0116188, IMG submission 89807) | Active sludge microbial communities of municipal wastewater-treating anaerobic digesters from Japan - AD_JPNTR2_MetaG | ecosystem: Engineered > Bioreactor > Anaerobic > Digestate | place...
CATTTCGGCCGGCGCCGGCAGGCCGAGAAGATGCAGAACCGTTGGGGCGAGATCCGAGAGCTTGCCGTACGGTCGCAAAGTCATGGCGGGTGTATCGGAGCCGACCAGGATGCATTCGACCGGAAACAGGGTATGGCTCGTCTTTACCATTCCTGTCTGGTAATCGACCATCTGTTCGGAATTGCCGTGATCAGCGGTGATCAGGATATAGGCGTCCAGTTCGAGCAGCCGGTCAACGACTCTCCCAACGCATTCATCGACCACTTCAATAGCCTTCCGAGCGGCCTCGGGATCCCCGGTATGACCGACCATGTCACCGTTCGCGTAATTGACAAGGATGAAGTCGTACCTTTCATTCTCGAGCCGACGGAGCAATTCATCCGTGACATTGTAGGCATCCATTTCCGGATGAGACGCAAACGTCGCCGGATCGAACCGACTCTTTACCTCCACCTGGTCTTCGCCTTTATACGGGGTGGTCGCCTTGCCATTGAAAAAACTGGTGACGTGGCGATATTTCTGGGTTTCAGCAATACGGAGTTGCCGCAGTCCGGCCTTTGAAATCACTTCGCCCAAAAGGTTGTCCATGGCACCACTGCCGCTCATCGGCCCCATGATGTAGTTCTCGAATTCGTCGTAATAGCGGGTCAATCCGGCATAGACAACCTGGGGTCTGGTCGTACTGCTTCCAGGATACTGCGGGTCGACAAAGGCCATCGACAGCTGAATGGCACGGTCCTGGCGGTAATTGGTGTGCAGAACGCTGTCGCCATCTTTTATCCCGGAATAGTCGCCGATCACGTACGGCGGGACGTACTCATCGAACATCGGAACATTATCCGGGGTCTTGTCGTTGGCATACGATTCCTGTACTGCCGACTCAGCCGACGGGGCTCTTCGACCTTCGCAGAGGACCAGACAGTTGTAGGCGATGTCGGTCAGTCGCCAGTTCTTGGAGCGATCCATCGCATAGTAGCGGCCCATCACAGTACCGATACTGCATCCTCCCACCTCCGCCATAACCTGGCGCAGCTTGGCGAGGTATTCCAGAGAGCTTCGAGGCGGTGTGTCGCGTCCGTCAAGGAAAGGATGAATGACTATCTGCCCTTCGGGAAATTCAGTCCTTGCCCGGCGCATGATTTTGAAGAGATGTTCCTGGTGCGCATGAACTCCTTCATCCTGCAGCAGTCCGAGCAGGTGGAGACGGCTTTGGCGTTGCTGCCAATTCTCAATGAGCAGCCGCCACTGCTCGGCTTTGAAGAATTCGCCCGTGGCGAGGCCGTCGTCGATGCGCTTGAGTTCCTGGATAACAATCCGCCCTGCCCCCATGTTCAGATGGCCGACTTCCGACGATCCCTGGTAACCGTCGGGAAGACCAACCGGTTCTCCGGAAGCATCGAGCAAACACCAGGGATACTTCTCCTTGTAGGAGTCGATATTCGGGGTCTTCGCAGCCATTACGGCGTTTCCCTTGGGGTCCTCGTTATAACCCCAGCCATCACGGACGATAATGCACACAGGACGCATACTAGTTCGGTCTCCTCTCTGGCAAAGAAATGATCATACAACGACGCCGTGATCACCACCAAATCCCACCATCCGCGTAATCCGTGTAATCCGTTCTATCCGCGGGGATAGAGACCCGCGGATAGAACGGATTACACGGATTACGCGGATCACAGGCCCGGGTCGCTGCCCGCCCGCTGACGGTCCGCTGAAAAACGCCGCGCGCCGGACTCTCTTCGGTATGGTGACCACGGCCGCTGCTGATATATTCATAGGAGCGAAAAAACGGGACATGAAAGACGAAGCGAAAAAACCTGACACTGAAACCACTAAACCCGAGGAACCAGCCGGAGCGACGGGCGAAACTGGCGCCAGCGTGGTTTTGGCTGGGGAAGCACTTCCCGATACTCTGCCAGTTATGCCGGCGATACGCCGGCCCTTCTTTCCAGGAATTCAGATTCCATTAGAGGTTCCGGAGGAACAGTACGCTACCGTCGAATACGCCTTACAATCTTCGAATCAGACGATCGGAATTGTGCTGCTCAAGAACCCCGAGGCGGAAGACTTGGCCGAGAACCTCTACGACGTGGGTGTGGCGGCAAAAATCCTAAAGACGGCGAGGTCTGTCGAGGGGAACCCTCAGATCCTGATTTCATGTATCGAACGCTTCAAAATCACCGAAGCAATGAACGCTCCGCCGGGAATTCTTGCGCGGGTGGAATACCATTACGCGACCGAGTATCAGGTCAATCCCGAGCTGAAGGCATATGCGAGAGCCGTTATCCAGGCACTCAGGGAACTGATGGATCTGAACCCACTTCAATCGGAAGCCATTCGCCTTTTCCTGACACGCACGTCTCTTGACGATCCCGGCCGTCTGGCCGATTTTGCCGCCAGCCTGACTACTGCGGACGGGCATGAGCTGCAGCAGGTGCTGGCAGAATTCGATATCAGGCGCCGGATTGATCGTACCTTGGTCCTTTTGCGCCGAGAGGTCGAGGTCGCCAAGCTTCAACAGAAGATCAACAGGCAGATTGAAGAGAAGATGTCGCGCCAGCAGCGCGAATTCTTCCTTCGGGAGCAGCTTAAGGCGATCAAGAAAGAACTCGGCTTGGAGAAGGAAGGGAAACTGACCGAAATCGAGACCTTTCAGGAGCGGCTGAAAACCCGTTCGCTGAACGCCGAAGCTCGCCAGGTGGTCGAGGAGGAGATGGAGAAACTGCGCGTCCTCGAGCCTGCGTCTCCCGAATACACCGTGACCCGCAATTACCTGGACTGGCTGACTATTCTGCCTTGGGGAATAACCAGCCGGGACAGATACGACCTGAAGAGAGCCCGGAGAATCCTCGACAGGGACCATTACGGTCTTGAGGACGTCAAGCAGAGAATCATCGAGTTCCTGGCGGTTGGCAAAATCAAAGGGGATATCGCGGGTTCCATACTATGCCTGGTCGGTCCTCCAGGAGTCGGGAAGACCTCAATCGGAATGAGCATCGCCGAAGCCTTAAACCGGAAGTTTTACCGTTTCTCCCTCGGCGGCATGCGGGATGAAGCAGAAATCAAGGGCCACCGCCGGACTTATATCGGGGCTATGCCGGGGAAATTCATCCAGGCGCTGAAGACCGTCGGCACCTCAAACCCGGTCATCATGCTTGATGAAATCGATAAAATCGGGGCCTCCTTCCGGGGAGATCCAGCGTCAGCTCTGCTGGAGGTACTCGATCCGGAACAGAACGGCACCTTTCGAGATCACTATTTGGATGTCCCGTTCGATCTCTCAAATATCCTGTTCGTGACCACGGCCAATCAACTCGATACGATCCCCGGGCCGCTGCTTGACCGTATGGAAGTCATTCGCCTGTCTGGATATATTCTCGAGGAAAAACTGCAGATCGCGAAACGGTATCTTATTCCGAAATCCTTGAAACAACACGGCATCCATCCGGACCAGGTTGCCATCCGGCGAGATGCCCTGGTTCAAATCATTGATCTTTACGCCCGAGAGGCCGGGGTTCGTAACCTCGAAAAACAGATCCGGAAGATCATGAGAAGGGCAGCGCTGGAGCAGGTCCAGAACTCCGCGAAGCAATTAATTGTCACGCGCAAGAACGTCGAAGAGATGCTCGGCAAGCCAGTTTTCACCGATGAAATCCTTTTCGACCCTCGGCCTGGTATTGTCACGGGTCTTGCCTGGACCAGTATGGGAGGGACAACACTCCAGATCGAAGCCACAGCGGTTAAGAGCCAGCAAAAGGGGTTCAAACAGACCGGACAGCTCGGGGAAGTGATGGTCGAGAGTTCCCATATCGCCTATTCGTATGTCATGGCTCACTTGTCGGCTTTCGGGGCCAGCCCCGATTTCTTTGACACCCATTTCGTGCACCTTCACGTTCCGGCCGGCGCCACGCCCAAGGACGGACCTTCGGCCGGTATCACGATGGCAACCGCCCTGGTCTCGATGGTGACGGGAAAATCCGTCCGGAGGAATCTGGCCATGACGGGCGAGTTGACCCTGACGGGCCGCGTACTCCCCATCGGAGGAGTGAAAGAAAAAGTCATCGGTGCCCGTCGGGCCGGCCTGAAAACACTCATCTTTCCCGAAGGCAACCGGAAAGACGTCGACGACTTGCCGGACTATTTGAAGGAAGGGTTGACCTTCCACTTCGCCACTGAATTTGAAGACGTTCTGAAGGCGGCCTTCGACGATTACAGTCGAAGGTCGGAGGGTAGAAAGAAAAGGGTTGGCGCCAGCCATTCTAATAAGAGGCACAGCGCAGCGGAACGTCCCGGCTCCTCATCCGCGTAATCCGCGTAATCCGTGTTATCCGTGGGCTCCTATCCCTGCGGATAACACGGATGACACGGATTATGCGGATTCCAGGCTCTGGCCAGTACCCCTTTTTCCCTTGGTTTTCCCTACGAGTGTGGCTGGGTGGCCGTGAAGAAGCTGGCACTCCGCTTTTCCATCTCTTCCGGCGTTACATCTTCGACATGTGTTGCAATCTGCCAGGTGTGCCCGAAAGGGTCCCGCAGGACTGCCCAGCGATCGCCCCAGAACATGTCCTTCGGCTCCTCGACCGCGACTCCACCAGCCTGAACGGCCGTCTTGAAGAAGGAGTCGACATCATCAACGTAAAGCAAAAGGCTTACGGGCGAGCCGCCGAGTGTTTCGGGTGACTTGCTTCCCATTTCAGGGAATTCATCGCAAAGGAAAATATGAGAATCACCGATCTGGATATCCGCATGCACGATACGGCCATCCGGGCCTGGCATGCGGCCAAGTTCCTTGGCACCGAAGGCTCGCTTGTAGAACTCCAGAGCCTCCGGACAGTTTCGGGTACTTAAGTAGGGCGTGACCGTGTGGTAGCCCTCAGGGATGGGAGTCGGACTTCTCTTCATGATACCTCCTCAGGTGGGCTGGTTATTTCCACATTACTGGGAGTTGAAATCGAGTTCAACCAACTGCCGGGTTTAGAAACGAGGGGGACAACCACCGCGTCTTATGGGTTAATCAGCCCTCCTGGATGGTGTTCATACATGTCTGACCGAGAGAATAATTTCTTTGCCTACTCGAGTATCGTGCCCGAAAAGGCGCAGGCTCCGCTCCAGGTCATGCTTCTCCTGATCGGCGGATTCTGGATATCGCGAGCGATCTTCGCAGCGGCCAGCCTTGGTCTGGCCGATCTGCTCAAGGACTCCTCCATGAGTCTGAAGGAGCTTGCGGAAGCCACCGCCACACACGCGCCAAGTTTGAAACGCCTGCTGACGACCTTGGCATCCATCGGGGTGTTTGAAGAGGAGTCGCCGGGGCGGTTTCGAAACACGCCGTTGAGCGAGACTCTCGGGTCGGACTCCCCCGATTCGGTCCGTGCGCTGGCCGTCGGGCAACTTGGTACAGAGCACTATCGTGCCTGGGGCGAGTTTCTCTATTCGCTTCGTACGGGACTGCCCGGTTTTGAAAAAGCGTTTGGCTTACCGGTCTGGGATTATTATCGTCGCCATCCGGAGAATGCCTCTACCTTCCAGGAAGTCATGGTAACGCTGACTGCCATGGTCGACACCGCCCTACTGCGTGTAATTGATTTCTCGCACAGTTCCCTGGTCGTGGAACTTGGCGGAGGGCAGGGTAATTTGATCTCCTCCGTTCTACGCGAATTCCCGCACCTGCAGGGTATTCTTCTCGACCTCCCGCACGAAGTGGAAACGGCTCGGAGACGAATGGGCGAAGCGGGAATTGCCGACCGTTGCCAGGTACTTGGCGGCGACTTTTTGCAGTCGGTGCCGCCGGGCGGTGACAGCTACCTTCTCAAATGGGTGTTGCACGACTGGGACGACGAAGCTTGTGCAAAGATTCTGGGGAACTGCTTCGCTGCCATGCGCTCCCGCGGGCGGCTTTGGATCATTGAATCCCCAATTCCCGAAGACAGCTCTCCCGCTGTGGCGCGTCTTCTGGACCTGAACATGATGGTCGTGACCGGCGGCAGGGAGCGTACCCTTACTGAGTACCGGCAACTGGCCGAGAAAGCGGGATTTCGTTTTCGAGGAGCCACGGATACCGGTACGCTGGTGAGCGTCATCGAGGCGGTCAAACCGGCGGGATAAACCTAATCGCTCGACTGCTCGAGAAGCTTCAACACGAATTCTTGCTTCTGGGTTCGCTTGTGGTTTCCCTTTTGAATGGCGATTAACTCCGCCGCTACGCTGATTGCAATTTCCTCCGGGGTCTCTGAACCAATGTCTAGTCCTATCGGCGCATAAAGCTTCTTGAATAAGTCCGGGCTCAGGCCTTTCTTCAGAAGGTTAGTCACGATAATCCCTATTTTCCGACGGCTCCCGACCATGCCCACGTAACGGGCTGGAGTCTGAATGGCATGCTCTAGGGCTATCTGGTCGTGACGATGCCCTCGCGTCACTACCAGGATGAACGTCTGGGAATTGACAGAAAAGGCACTCAGGCCGCATTCAAAGGGCTGGCATACAACCGTGGCGCCGGGAAATCGCTCCGGCGATGCAAATGACGGTCTGTCATCGATCACCGTCACACGGAATCCGAGCGGCTGAGCCACGTCCGATATTGCTCGTCCCAGGTGTCCCGCTCCCAGGATGATAAGAGTCGGTTCTGGCAAAAGAGGTTCCACGAACACCTCCACGGTTCCGCCGCAAATCAGACCCTCGTTCTCTGCATCCTCATCGTTCATCTCGTACTTGACCATCCGGGCACGATTTTCCGTCATCACCGCTTGTGCCGCTTCCCAGACTGCTGCCTCGACGCAGCCGCCGCCGACACTTCCGATCGAAGTCCCGTCATCGAGGATGAGCATTTTGGCATGGTCTTTGCGGGGCGTGCTGCCTATACGCCGGACAATCGTGGCAAGAGCGGCCCTGCGGCCGGCTCGCCGCAGTTCGACGATGCGTTCGTAGATGTCGACACTCATCGAACGTTTTCTTTCTCACTCAAGTCAGCCGGCGAGGCCTTCGGAACGCCGCGATGCAAATTGCTTTTCCTGTAACCATAGGCGAAATAGATCGCGAGACCTACCGCCATCCAGATTATCAGGCGATACCAAGTCACCGCGGGCAGGCTCAACATCAGGTATACACACGCCAGAACGCCCAGGATCGGAACGACCGGGAAGCCGGGCACCTTAAATGGCCGCGGGATGTCAGGCCTGGTGTAGCGCAGGACAAGCACACCTCCGCAGACCAGAGAGAATGCCAACAGGGTGCCGATGCTCACCAGATGGCCCAACTGATCGATGGGTGTGAGACCAGCCAGCAAAGCGCAGGCCACGCCGGTGATGAGGGTGGTGATATAGGGGGTTCGAAAACGAGGATGCACCTTCGCGGCGAAAGACGGTAACAGCCCGTCCTTTGCCATCGTGTAGAAGATTCTCGGTTGCCCCAGCAGCATTACGAGGATAACCGAAGTAAGTCCTGCAATGGCGCCGAGCGAGATGAAAGCGGATAGCCAAGGCATATCCAGGGTGCGGATTGCAAGAGCGATCGGTGCCGGCACCCCGAGCTCCGTATAATAGACAACACCAGTCATCACCGCTGCGACCGCCAGGTAAAGAATCGTACACACTGCCAGCGAGCCGAGAATGCCTATGGGCATATCCCTCTGTGGTTTCCGTGCTTCCTGGGCAGTTGTGCTGACCGCGTCGAATCCTATATAAGCGAAGAATATGACGCCGGCGCCTGTTACCATTCCGTCGAAGCCAAAAGGCATGAACGGTCGCCAGTTGCTGGTCTTCACGTAACCTGCAGCCACAGCCACGAAGAGCAGCACGACTCCGACCTTTATGACGACGATCGCGGCATTGAAGTTAGCCGATTCCCTGATCCCCAGAATAAGCACACCGGTGAGTATCAGGCAGATCAAGGCTGCCGGAACATTGAACACCCCGGCGGGCTCGGACCAGGGCGAGCCGGTGAAGGCAGCAGGGAGTGTCACCCCTACGCTCCGGAAGACTTCAACGAGATATCCCGACCAGCCAATGGAAACGGTGGACGCCGCGAAAGAGTATTCGAGGATCAGGTCCCAGCCGATAATCCAGGCGAAAAACTCGCCCATGGTGGCATAAGCATAAGTGTAGGCCGATCCCGAGACCGGGATCATGGACGCGAATTCGCTGTAGCACAGTCCGGCCAGGGCGCAAGCAGTCCCAGCCAGCACGAATGAAAGTATAATCGCCGGACCGGCGTGTTCAGCCGCCGCAGTACCCGTTATAACGAAAATCCCTGCTCCGATGATCGCACCGATACCGAGCATCACCAGCTGTACCGGCCCGAGGGTCCTTTTTAGGTCCGCTCCCGCGTGCGCTTCACGGAGGATGTCCTCAACCGGTTTGGTTTGGAATAGCCTCTCCAGCATTCATACTCCTTTGATCCTGTTTTTGCCGGGAAGGTTGAACCACCTCCGATCCTGACGGATTCCTTTCTCTTAGTATGTATGTCCTCTTCCCTTGGGACTCATGGTAGGTGCGGACAATCAACTCCGCAACCAGACCGGAGAGAATGAACTGGACACCGACAAAGAAGACGAACACAGACAGCAGAAGTAACGGATTTCGGTGCGCCCTGACTCCGTAAAAGAACCGCTGATACAGCGTGATTGCGGCCAGGAGAATTCCGGTTGCGAAGGAAAGGAAACCCAGTCCCCCGAACAGATACATCGGCTTGGTGGAAAAACTTCCCAGGAACTTGATTGTGATCAGGTCGAGTAAGACTTTAACTGTTCGGAAAATACCGTACTTGGATCGTCCATACTGTCGCGCATGGTGGCGGACAGGCAGTTCTGTCACACGCGCCCCGGCCCAGGTCGCGAATATCGGGATAAATCGGTGCATTTCCCCGTAAAGCCGTATATGCCGGATGATATCCCGCCGATAACCTTTCAGGGTGCATCCGTAGTCGTGCAATCTCACGCCGCTGATCGAGCTTATCAGCCAGTTTGCCATGTGAGAGGGCAGGACCCTCGTCAACCACGGATCCTGGCGGTCTTTTCGCCAGCAACTGACGACGTCCGATCCCGCTTCAAGCGCATCGATGATTCGCGGTATGTCTTCCGGGTCGTTCTGCAGGTCGGCATCCAAGGGGATGACAAATTCTCCCTGGGAGTGTTCAAAACCGGCCGCCATGGCTGCGGTCTGCCCGAAGTTGCGCACGAACTCGAGCAGGCGGATATGGGGATCGGTTTCAGCCAACTGCCGCAGGATGTCATTGCTGCCGTCTGTGCTCCCGTCATCAATGAACAGAATCTCGTAGCTTCGGCCAAGCAGTTGCAGGGTCTGAGTCAGCTTCGCATGAAGCGGACCCAGATTGTCCCTTTCATTGAAGACCGGGATCACTATGGATAACTGTGGTTTCGTCGAGACTGTCGCTACTGATAAGGTAGACGAAGCGGGCCGTGGGGTCGTTATGGTATCCGTCACGTGTCAAGCCTTTAAGTAGAAACCGGGCAGTAGTATATATCTTCGGTCTGGAATCGACAATTTGGAGCGGGCGACCGGATGCCGCACAAAGCGCATCGTAGTCCTCCGCCCGAACAATCATTAACACGAGTTTACCTGATCCGAAACGCGACGTCGCCTCCGCCAGCGAGTAAGCTTCAAAAACGGGGCTTCCTGTATAAAATACCAGGCTTGGAGCGGCCAGATTGAAATATCCCGCCTCGACTGGTCTCCCTTGGACTCTTGACAACTCGCGAATCTTTTGGGCAAAGGCCGGAATCGGCTTGTACTCTTCAAACGGTGGCAGGTAACTGATGAACGCCAGGGCGTAGAAAACGGCCAGGGAGGCGGCGGACAAGTCAAGGCGTTGTCTGACCAGCCAATAGACGACAAAAGGCGCAGCCAGCAGCGGAAGCCATAAAGGCACCAGGCCGGGGTCCAGAATCCGGGACGCGAACAGGTAAAGCGCGACCATCACGGCTGGCGTTAACACCGCCAGTCCCAGCAATAGCCAGCGTGGAGTTATGCGGTGCCTCAGCTGCCCCGCCAGCCAGAGTGACGCGACCGGGTAAACCGGCAAAATGTAGTACTCCTGTTTGTTGTGGGAAAGTGAAAAGACTGCCAGAAAACCGAATACCCAGATAAGGAGAAGCACCTCCGCCCGGACCGGATGGCTGGTGTCATCCTTGTCGCTCAGCCTGGCGTACCGGACCGCTCTGATCCCCCACGCGGCAAGCGCCACCACGAAAAAGAGGGACCACGGAAAGAAATCGCCGAGGAACACCCCCGCGTAATAAAAGATTCCACGGGATGGGCCAAAATCAACGTGACTGAACCGGCCGAGATTCTCCTCCAGGAAGAACGCGATAACCGGCTCCCATCCTCGGTTCATGACCAGCAGCACGAACCATGACGAGGCAATGATCACGAATAGCAGGCCGGGCAGCGCGAGTTGGCTGAGACGGAGACTCACCTTCTTCCTGTAATACAGGAGGAACAGACCGAGAAAAAACGGCGCCAGGAGCGCTACCGGACCTTTCGCCAGGAAAGCCAGCCCGAGGAAAACCGCCGCGCCGTAAAGTCCGCCGGACCGCCCATGCTTGAGCCATTTCAGAAAGAAAAGGAGGACGGCCAGAAGACAGAAGAGCAGCAAAACATCAATGAGAAGTCGCCGCGAGAGCATCAACAACCGGAATGAGGTCGCTGCAATCCCGGCCGCCAGCAACGCGGTGCGACTATCGAACAGCAGGGTTCCGGCGCGGTAGGTCAACAGCACCGATCCGAACCCCAAGGCAGCGAGAACCAGCCTTTCCCAGAAAAGCGATACACCGAAAAGACTGTAAAAAACGCCCACCAGCCAGTAAGAGAGCGGCGGTTTGTTAAGTCTCGGCTGTCCGTTAAAGTAGGGGACCAGCCAGTCTCCCCGCTCCAACATCTCTCTGGGGGTCTGAACATAAAATGCCTCGTTGGCGTCCCAGAGCGCCGACTCGTCAAGAACGACGAAGAAGGGAAGTGCCAGGATGGCGAGAAACAGATATTTCTTGACCACGTGAATCCCGTTTTCTGACGGCCGTATACGGCCGTCAGCACTCCTCAAAACAGCTTTCTCTGCAACTCTTCCAGCACTTCACCCGTAGATTTCCGGGTACCCGAGAGGTCCATGTCTTTTCTCTCCAGCCGCAGGAGAATCTCGCGTGCCCGTTCAATGACGGCAGCAGGTATGCCGGCCAACCTCGCAACTTCGATCCCGTAGCTCCGATTCGCCACTCCGGCCATGACTTTGTGGAAAAAGATAATCTGGTCACCCGACTGCCGCACCGTGACGCAGTAGTTCTTCACGCCTGGGTAAAGGCGATCGAGCTTTGTCAGCTCCTGGTAATGGGTGGCGAACAGAGTTCTTGCTTTACGTTCCGGTTGCGTGGCCAGGTACTCGGCTATTGACCACGCCAGGGAGAGGCCGTCAAAAGTGGCTGTTCCTCGACCCACTTCATCGAGCAGAATGAGACTCTGCGGGCCAGCCGTATTCAGGATGTTGGCCGTTTCGATCATCTCGACCATGAAGGTCGAACGACCGCGGGCCAGGTTATCACTGGCCCCCACGCGGGTGAAAACCCGATCGACCAGCCCTATCCGCGCCTCTTCGGCGGGAACGAATGACCCCATTTGAGCCATGATGACAATGAGAGCGTTTTGACGCAGGTAGGTCGACTTCCCGCCCATGTTTGGCCCGGTCAGAATCAGCATCTGGTCGGTCGTGTTGTTACAGTAAAGATCGTTGGGAACAAAGGGCTTGTTTCCCTGGCGCTCAACAACCGGATGGCGACCACCCCGGATCCACAGTTCGGCGCTCTGCTCGAGAACCGGTCGAACATATCGCCCCCGTCGGGCGACTTCAGCCAGAGACAAGAGTGCGTCAATGCGCCCCACTTGCTGAGCCATCTTCTGAATCCTGGGCACCTGGCTGGCCACTTGATTTCTGATATCGAGAAAGAGTTCTTTTTCCAGCTCCAGAATGCGTTCTTCAGCTCCGAGTACGTTGTCTTCGTACTCCTTCAACTCAGGAGTGATGAATCTCTCCGCTCCTACTAGAGTCTGCTTGCGGATGTAGTGTGGCGGTACGGCGTTCAGGTGGGCCTTGGTGACTTCGATGAAATAGCCGAATACCTTGTTGTACCTGACTTTCAGTGAAGGTATGCCGGTCTTCTGCCGTTCCAGGTTTTCCAGCCCGGCAATGTAGGATTTTCCGGAGCTGGCGATTTCACGCAGACGATCCAGCTCGGCGTTGAAGCCCTGCCGAATGATGCCTCCGTCGCTGATGCTGACCGGACAATCGGGCATGATGGCACGTTCGAGAAGGTCGACGACCTCGTTTACCGGATCAATCGGTTCGCGGAGCAGCGCAGCGGAGCAATCGGCCAGCAAAGACTGGAGTTCGGGCACGGCTGCCAGGGAATCCTTGAGCGCCAGAAGATCACGGCCGTTTGCCGTTTGAAGTGTAACCCGGCTCAAGAGTCTCTCCACATCGTGGATGCCCCGCAATACTTTCCCAAGTCGGTCGCTCCTGGCGACGGAACTCTGAAGCTCCTCGACAGCGTCCAGCCGCCTCTCGATTTCCGCCAGATCCAGGATCGGCCGCAAAAGCCAGCTGCGCAACAGACGTGCCCCCATTCCGGTTTTGGTGCAGTCGAGCACCGCAAGCAGGCTTCCCTCCCGGTTCCCCTCGTTGCTTTTTACCAGCTCGAGGTTCCTGATCGTGGCGTCATCCAGCTTGAGGTATGCCGAATTCTCAAACAGCCGTATAGAGAGGACGTGACCAAGGTCCGATTTCTGGGTTTGCTTGACGTAATTCAACAAGGCGCCGGCTGCGGCCGTCCCCGCCTCCTGGCCGTCCACGCCGAAGCCTTCCAGGGTCGAGACCTTGAAATGGTCCAGCAATACCTTCGAAGCGTAGTCGAAATTGAAGAGCCAGTCGGGCTCAGCGGTGAGCAGAAAGTTCAGCGACGGGTCTCGGGAAAGCCAGGTCTCGAGTTGGGGCCGGTCGCCTTCGGGAACGACCATTTCTTTCGGACGAAAGAAAATCATTGCCTGCAAAGCCTGCTCGCGGGCGGTTTCGCCTTGCATTTCGCTGGTCCAGAACTCGCCCGTGGAGACATCGAGAAAGGCAGCGCCCAATCGGTCTCCCTGTGGCAAGACTGCGGCGATATAGTTGTTCTCGCGCGAGTCGAGTATCGCATCTTCGATCGCAGTCCCCGGGGAGACGATGCGTGTGACTTCGCGGCGCACCAGCCCCTTGGCCTTTCGAGGGTCCTCGACCTGCTCGCAGATGGCCACGCGGTATCCTTTCTTGACGAGTCGGGCTAGGTAGCCGTTAATCGCGTGATGAGGTACGCCGCACATCGGTATCGGTTTGCCGGCGCGATCGGTGTTACGGGATGTCAACGTAATTTCCAGCTCACGACTGCCCACTACGGCGTCTTCGAAGAACATCTCGTAAAAATCACCGAGTCGGAACATCAGCAGCACCTCGGGGTGCTCCTTCTTAATCTGGTGATACTGGCGCATCATCGGCGTCAGGCTATCCATGGCGAATTACTGTAGCAGATCCGTATGGCACACGGCGACGCGTCGCGGCTCAGTCAGAAACACGGCGACAGGCAGCCGGCTCATGATAAACTCTACCCTTCCGATGTTCATCCTCGCTCTTGACACCGCTACCAATGCCGGCGGGCTCGCTCTTAGCCGTAACAGCGAAGTGATTGGCGTGCTCATGTGCAAGACGCCGCTTAACTACGCGGAGCGCTTGCTGGATTGGATCGATTTCCTACTCAAGCAGCACGATATCGGTATAAATGATATTGGTTGTTTCGCGGTTGCTGCGGGGCCAGGATCGTTTACCGGTCTGCGGATCGGGGTTGCGGCGGCTAAAGCCTTCGGGCAAGCCTCGGGCCGGCCCGTTATCGCGCTCTCGTCTTTGGAGGCGCTGGCCTTCCGTTTTCGTCAGATGTCCTCACTGGTGGCATCCATGGTGGACGCTCGGCGACAGCAGATCTATGGGGCAGTTTACGAGACAAACGGCAAGGAACCAAAGCTCCGCGTGCACGAACAGGTGAGTAGACCCGAGGAGTGGCTGAGGAGTTTGCCCAACGAGGCTTACCTCTTCGTCGGCGACGGGGCGCTGCTCTATCGATCGACCATCCTTAACCTGATGCCTGGCGCCCGCGTGGCTGAATCTGATAACTGCATTCTTCGAGAGCTGTGCCAGCTGGCTTACCTGAGATATACAGAAGGTGTTCACACCGATGCACGAAGCGTGAAAGCCAACTACCTGCGTCCACCCGATGTCAAGCTCCACTCCGCCAGAGGCAGCGACGTGACGGGAAGGAAGTCATGAGCTCGAGTCCTGATCTCGAGAAAGGCCAGATCCGATTGGCCACTTTCGAAGACATACCGGCACTCCAGCGACTTGATACTTTGTGCGCTCTCAACGGCTGGAACGCTGAAATCTACAAGAGCCTCATTTTGAACGATTCCTGTGAAGTGACCGTATGGACCAACGATCGATCGGTAATCGGCTTCTGCGCAATAAGGACGGTTAAGCCGGAAGTCGAACTGCTGAAAATCGGCGTGCATCCGAGGTGTCAGGGGCAGGGAATTGGGGCGGCGCTTTTGAACCGGGCGCTAAATTCCGCGGTAAGCGCGGGTTGCCAGGAGTGCTTCCTGGAAGTGCGCTGGGGAAACGAACGAGCGCTTGCGTTCTATATTAAGGAAGGCTTTGAGATGGTGGGCATCCGCAGGCAATACTACCGTGACCCGGTTGAAGATGCCCGGGTGATGAGGAAAAAATTGTAGTGTCACAAACTCCGTGAAATTCGAAACCTCAACCCCGTGAACTTTTCGAATTCGTGAACCTCGGAATCGACATGCGACGCACCCTCTACCTTGTCCTGACGCTTGCTTTTACGGTTTTTTCGAATGCCGCCGTTCCGAGTCCTCGGCAAGTGCTGGGCTTTCCGATCGGCGCCGACCGGAAGCTTGCGGATTGGGACCAGATTCACGAGTACTTTCGGCGATTGGATGCAGCAAGCGCGAGAGTCAAGGTTGAGAGCCTGGGCAAAAGCACCCTTGGCAAACCCATGATCCTCGCTATCGTGTCGAGTCCGTCTAATCTCCGTCAACTCGAACGATATCAAAGGATCCAGGAGTTGCTGGCCGATCCGAGAATTCAGGCCGAAGACCCGGACGCGCTGATTCGTTCCGGAAAAGTGATTGTTCTTGTCACTTGCGGGATACATTCAACCGAAGTCGCCTCCCCGTTTGCTGCCATCGACCTGGCTCATCGTCTGGCGACCTCCACTTCCCCTGAGACGCAGGAAATACTGGATCATGTGATTCTGTTGCTCGTCCCGTCACTGAATCCCGACGGTACGACTCTTGTTGCCGAGTGGTATCGGAAGACGCTCGGAACGCCGGCCGAGGGCGTCTCGCCTCCCCGGCTGTACCACACGTATAGCGGTCACGACAACAACCGTGACTGGTTCATGTTTACTCAGCTGGAGACCCGGGCACTGGTGCAACAAGTCCATCATTGCTGGCATCCCCAGATTGTCGTGGATTTGCATCAAATGGGCCTTTACGGCGCACGGCTGTTCGTTCCGCCCTTTGTCGATCCTGTTGATGACAACGTGGATCCGATCCTTCAAGCACAAATCGCAGATCTGGGAACCTCGATGCTGGCCTCCCTGGTGCGATCAGGAAGGGCGGGGGTGGTGACCAATGCTCTGTTTGACGCTTTCACACCAGCGCGTTCCTATCAGCATTATCACGGCGGAGTGCGCATACTGATTGAGGCGGCCGGTGCGCGGCTCGCATCCCCCGTTAACATCAGCGCGGCGGAACTGAAGCCTGGCCCGGACTATGATCCCACACGCGCCTCATGGAATTTTCCGCTGCCCTGGAAACCCGGCACCTGGTCAATTGGAGATATCATCACGTATCAGAGAGAGGCGGTCGAAGCCTGCTTGCTTCATGCCGCCCGGTTTCGCCGAGAGTGGCTCAAGGGGTTCCATACGGTCGGCGTAAACGCCCTCAACCGACGCCAACCCTACGCGTTTATCATACCGTCGGATCAGAGGGACCCCGCGTCCCTGGCCGACCTTCTCGAAGTCCTTCATTTGGGCGAAGTGGAGGTTCATCGAGCCGATAATCCGTTTTCGGTTCCCGCCAGTCTCGTCACGGCGCCTTATGGGCAACCCGGCCGTTCCAGCTTTCCTGCGGGCAGTTTCGTTATCCTGATGGCTCAGCCCTACGGCGCTTTTGCGAAAACCATCCTTGAGAGGCAACAATACCGTATGCCGTCCGGCAAAGGAGGCCGGACTCCTTACGATTTGACGGGGCATACTCTCGGCCTCCTCCTGGGAGTCGAGGTTTACCAGGCGGATCGGCCCTTCAAACTCTCTATGCGTAAGGTAACAGGCGAAGTCGCCGTCAAGGGTGCGGAGATTAGAGGCGAAGGGGAGTACTGTCTGTTCAGCCACGAGAACAACGCCTTCGCTCTCCTTGTAAATCGATTCCTGGAGGCCGGCGCCCGAGTGTCTTGGGCGCCAAACGGATTTCAGGCGGAAGGAAAAGGGTTTCCTGTCGGAACCTTAATGGCTCGCTTTTCAAGTGATTCATCAGCTTTGCGCAAACTGGCCGGCTCGCTGCCGATCACTATTGAGCG
>Ga0116188_1001992_pt1 | contig 16655 bp, 17 predicted proteins | sample AD_JPNTR2_MetaG_FD_89807 | JGI IMG/M metagenome (GOLD analysis project Ga0116188, IMG submission 89807) | Active sludge microbial communities of municipal wastewater-treating anaerobic digesters from Japan - AD_JPNTR2_MetaG | ecosystem: Engineered > Bioreactor > Anaerobic > Digestate | place...
GGGACTGGTTTGTTCTTCCGGACCAAGCGAAAGAAGCAAACAAGCCTTATCGTCCCCCTTCTAGCCCCCGAAAAATGGTCAATTTGCCCGCCGAGCGTTCGGGTTGTGAGAAATCCGGGCTAGAGGTGCTGATCGATCATCCGCGAGATGTTGTCTTTGGAAGTGACGCCTACGATCTGATCCTTTATCATTCCGTCCTTGAAGAGGAGAAGAGTCGGGATACCACGAATGTTGTATCGAGCTGAAATCTCGCCGTTCGAATCGACATCCACCTTGACCACCTTGGCGCGTCCTTCGTAGTCGTTGGCAATCTGCTCCAAAGCAGGAGCAATCATGCGGCAGGGTGCGCACCAGGCGGCCCAAAAGTCAACCAAAACGGGTTTGTCCGATTTCAGAACTTCCTGCTCAAAATTGTCGTCATTCACTTCGCGCACTTTGTCGCTCATAATTCCTCCGTCACGGGGCATTGTACTTGGTTCAATCGAGGAAGTGCGAAGACAATGCTAACATACCCTCCTAACGATTCAAATCAATGTATGCCAAGAAGGCCCTCGGTCAGCACTTCCTGATAGACAAGAACTACTGCCGCAAGATCGCCGAATATGCCGCTATCCAGGAAGCGGACGTCGTGGTGGAAATAGGGCCGGGAATGGGTCATCTGACGGAGATCTTACTGGAGAGGGCGCGACGGGTTGTAGCCATCGAGTTTGACCGGGATATGGTTCATTCTCTCGAAAAACGGTTTGCAGGTCAGCTGAATGAGAAGCTGTTTCTGATCCGGAATGACATCCTGCAGTACGATTGGAAGACGCTACCTGTGCCGGGCACCTTCAAACTGGTTGGCAATCTTCCTTACAACATCTCCACTCGAATCCTGAGGAAAAGCATCGAGGTGAAGGATCGAATGGCCTCTTTCGTCTTCATGGTGCAGAAGGAAGTGGCCGAACGGATAATGGCATCACCTGGCGACAAGGACTACGGCTACTTCACAGTGCTGATGCAGTACCATTTCGAGCGACACCCTGGTTTTGATGTTCCCCCCGGGGCTTTCGCTCCCCGGCCGAAGGTCCTGTCCCATGTGATGATGTTGACGCCAAGACTTGTCCCGGAGCCGGTACCCGATCTGGAGCGGTTCGACCAACTTCTCAGCAGGGCTTTTGCTCACCCCCGCAAGACTCTATGGAACAATCTGAGCAGCGGTCGCTACTCGCCCGAACAGCTGCGAACCGGGTTTGAAGCTGCCGCGCTCGACCTGAAAGTCCGCCCCCACCAGGTCAGTCTCGGCGAGTATGCCTGTCTGGCTCGCGTGCTATAATCCAGGGAAATATGGCCGACGAGCTGCAAGTCATTCCGCTGGGTGGTTTAGGGGAATTCGGGATGAACTGCACGGCCTTGCGCTTTGACGGTGAGATGGTGCTGCTCGACGCGGGCGTCGGCTTTCCGAGTCAGGAACTCGGTGTGGACATCATCGTCCCGGATCTCACCTTCCTCAAGGAAAACCAGCAGCAACTGCGCGGCATCTTGTTGACCCACGGGCACGAGGACCATGTTGGGGGCATTCCATACATTATCAACGAACTCCCCGTGCCAGTTTATCTCAACGAGCTAACGCGCGCCTTGGTCAGTCATAAGCTTGAGGAACATGATCTGCTGGAGGGGGCGGATTTACGGACGCTGCGCGCTCGGGAGGTCCTCCGCCTCGGGCCTTTCGAAATCGAACCCCTCCATATGACCCATTCCTTCCCCGATGCGTTCTGCTTCGCCATCAGGACCCCGATAGGGAACATCATCTGGACCGGGGACTTCAAGTTCGACCAGACGCCGATCGATCGTCGGCTTTCGGACGTGGCGCGCTTGAGCGACTATGGTGAAGAAGGTGTCCTGGCGCTTTTCTCGGACAGTACGAACAGCGAGTCACGCGGCCTCTGTCCCTCGGAGTTCTCCGTTTACGAGCCGTTGCGTAACCTGTTCCTTCGAGCGCAAAGGAAGATCATTGTCTCCTGTTTCGCCAGCAGTCTCAGTCGCGTCCAGATCATCCTCGATCTTGCTCGGGACCATGGAAGGAAAGTCGCTCCCCTCGGTCGCAGCATGGTTTCATATCTTCGGGCTGCCTTCGATATCGGCTACCTGCGGATGCCCAGCGACCTCCTCATTTCTATTAACGACGTGAGTTCTCTCCCGCCTGAAAAGGTAGTTATTCTTGCCACCGGCAGCCAGGGTGAGCCGATGGCGGCCCTAAGCCGCCTGGCCATCAACGAGGTAAAGAACGTCCAGGTGGAGGAGAATGACGTGGTGATTCTCTCCGCGCGGATTATCCCCGGGAACGAGAAGCTGATCTCAAACGTGATTAATCACTTCTATAGAAGGGGTGCGCTGGTCTACGACTCCAATCACGCGTTGGTTCACGTCTCGGGACACGGCTATCGCGAAGACCTTAAGATGATGATCAACCTGGTCCGGCCTCGCTTCTTTATTCCGATTCACGGCGAGTACAAGCAGTTGAAAAATCACTACCTGCTGGCTCGAGACCAGGGGATCCCCGCGGAGAACGCCCGAATCATTGAAAACGGTGATGTGCTTCAACTCACCGCCAACTCGGCCGAGATAGTAGGTAAATTGACGGCCGGCAGGCGGTTCATCGAGGAAGGCGTCGCCGAGCAGGTCCATGATTTAATCTTGCGTGACCGGCGTTATCTGTCCGAAGATGGGCTTCTGGTGGTTGTGTTGCGGATGGACAGGCTCGAGGGCGAACTGATCGGGGAGCCCGAGTTGATACCTCGCGGCTTCGTGGCAGAATCGGCCGAATGGCTGATGGCCGGGATCAAGGCGGAAGTAGCCAGGATTGTCCGCGAAACGGGTATCGAAGAGAAACGCGACGAGGACCTTTTCAAAGAGATCCTTCGAAAGGAGATCAAACGTTTTCTCAGGAAGCAGACTGGAAAACGACCGGTGGTTTTGCCCGTGACGCTTTCCATCTGAGTTGAACCAGGTGACAGCGTCCGGGCATAAACGTGCCCCTTGGTCGTGAATTGTAAACGCCAGTTCCTGGAAGGGGAGGTATGTCAGTTCACCCGAGAGACAAGACGTCGGAAGTAATTGGCCTGCTTTCTCTGGCGTTGGCGGCGCTGCTCGTACTGGCTTTGGTGACCTACAGTTCGATCGATCCCTCGCCGAGTACCTCTTCTCCTGGGACTGAATATTCAAACCTCGTGGGAAAAGCGGGGGCCTGGGCTGCGGATGTGCTGTTGCACATATTTGGTTTCTCGGCTTTTCTGCTGCCTTTACCGCTGCTTCTCGTGGGTTACCGGAAAGTGCGCAACCGCGCAATTCAGTTTCCTTTCGTTAAGCTCCTGGGTTTCTTCTTCCTGGTTTCTGCGGTCTGCACGTTCCTGAGCTTGATTCCGCTGCCAGGTTCTCCTTACTTTGAACTCCTGCCGGGAGGGGTGTACGGGACTGTGCTGGGCGATCAGCTGGTTTACTATCTCAATCGCCCCGGATCAATCATCCTGGCCCTGACCATCATCGTTCTGTCACTCCTGCTGGTTACACGTTTCTCTGTTGATCAGACGTTGTCGTGGATCGGCAGGCGTGGGTGGAGTCCGTTCACCGCTTTAGGTTCCACGTACAGGAAGTGGCAGCGAAGCCGGGCAGTGCAACGTGAACTGGAAAGGGTGGAGAAAGAGCAGGCGATTCTCAGGAGCGTGCCGCGCTCCGCGCCTCCAGTGCGTGAAGTCGAGGTGATGGATTCGCCTTTGCCTGTTGCCGCCAAACCGAGACCTGAAACGCCACGACCGGAGGTTACGATCGCTCCCCGCCCGTCCGAAGAGAAGATGAAGGAGCGTGTTGAGCCCTATCCCGTTGCCCATCCACCCGTCCTGACTCCTAAATCCACGGCCTACCGAATTCCGCCGCTGGACTTTCTCCAGCTACCGGAGCCCGGTCCTGCAGTCGACGAGGCAGAGTTGCTTGATCGGTCTCAGAGATTGATCAGTAAGTACGCTGAATTTGGGATAGCAGGGCGGATCATCCAGATACACCCGGGTCCTGTCGTAACCACGTTTGAATTCAAGCCCGACGCAGGCGTGCGCTATAGCCGGGTGACCAGCATGGCCGATGATCTGTGTCTGGCTCTTCGGGCTGAATCAATCCGGATCGACAGACTGGCTGGAAAAAACACGGTGGGTATAGAGGTGCCTAACCTGAGCCGGCAGAAAATACTCTTGCGCGATATTCTTGAAGGGCCCTCGTTTCAGCGATCGACTTCGTTTCTCACTCTAGGACTCGGGAAGCTGATTAACGGTGAGACCTTTTCGGCTGACCTCACCGGAATGCCGCATCTGCTGCTCGCCGGCGCCACAGGATCAGGGAAGAGCGTGGGATTGAACTGCATGGTTTGCTCGATCCTGTACAAGGCGACACCTGCCGATGTCCGGTTCATTATGATCGACCCGAAACGTCTGGAACTGGGCCTGTACGACGGAATTCCGCACCTCTTGACGCCTATCGTCACCGATCCCCGCCAGGCGGCCAACGCCCTTGCCTGGGCTGTGGCAGAGATGGAAAACCGATACAAGTCCCTGGCCCAAATGGGAGTCAGAAACATCGAGCAGTATAACCAAGAGATCCGGGAGGCCAGGAACGGCTTCGCGCAAGATGCCGAGCCGCTGCCCTACATCGTCATTATCGTTGATGAGCTTGCGGATCTCATGATGACTGCCGGCAAGGAGGTTGAAGGTTCGCTGACTCGTCTGGCGCAGATGGCACGGGCAATCGGCATCCACCTGATTCTTGCTACCCAGCGGCCATCGGTTGATGTTCTGACCGGTCTTATCAAGGCGAACTTCCCCTGCCGAATTTCTTTCCGGGTGTCATCAAAAGTCGATTCTCGGACGATCCTTGACTGCAACGGGGCGGAACAGTTGCTCGGGCAGGGTGACATGCTGTTCCTTTCACCTCGGACCAGCCGGCTGATCCGGATACACGGGGCTTACATCAGCGAGAAAGAGATCACCCAAATCACGGCCTTCCTCCGCAAACAAGGAGCTCCTCAGTACCAGGAGGAGATTCTCGAGGGAGAGGAGGAGGAAGAATCGACCCTGGCCGACTTGGATAACCTGGATGATGAACTGTACGAGGAGGCGGCCCGGTTCGTGGTGGAAACAGGGAAGGCGTCCACGTCACTGCTCCAGCGTCGATTTCGCATTGGCTACGGGCGGGCCGCCCGCCTGCTCGATATCATGCAGCATGAAGGAATAGTCGGTCCTCCCGACGGCAGTAAAGCCCGCGAAGTCCTGGTCTCCTCGAATTACTTCGATGAGCCGAAGGGGGAGTGAGTTTAGACTTCGAGAATCGAACTTCGCTCTTTTCTGAAGCTTGAAAAGACTCCTCACTGGCTCTGTCTTGCTTCTCAAACTTTTGACATAGCTGGTAAAATTGAGATTGCTATGAAAAGGCTCCCGGCTCTCTTGCTTGTCTGCTTCACAACCTCTTGGGTGTGGGCCGATCAGAAGCCGAGAATCCCACCAAGGTTCCGCGTCGATGTAGAAACGGTTGTCATCAGGGTCACGGTGACCGATTCTCTTAACCGCTACGTGGTCGGGCTCGAGAAGGAGCATTTCAAGGTTTTTGAGGACAAGGTCGAACAGACGCTCACTCATTTCTCCAACGACAAGTCGCCTTTGAGCGTGGGGATTATCCTGGATATCAGCGGTTCCATGGGGGACAACATGCTCAGCGCTCGCAACTCGGTTGTCCGCTTCCTGGAACAGGGCGATGAGCAGGATGAATACTTTCTGATCGGTTTCAATCACCAGACAGAACTGCTTCAGGATTTCACCTCCCGAAGTACCAACATCACCGCTGATATAGCGGCTACCGGAGCGTCGGGTCGAACGGCCCTGTACGATGCTCTGTATCTGGGTCTGGAGAAGATACGCCAGGCCAAACATGACAAGAAAGCGCTAATCATCATCACCGATGGTGAGGACAACAGCAGTCGCTACACTTTCAGCGAGGTTAAGGATTTCGCCAAAGAATCCGATGCACAGATTTATGTTATTGGAGAGAAGGGGGACATCGGATACGGGCGCGGCATCATCAACGAAATCGTGCGGTTGACCGGCGGACGTGCATTCTTTCCCAGCAGCTTTAAACAACTCGATTACTACTGCGACCTCATCCACACGGAACTGCGCAACCAGTATGTGCTCGGCTACACCTCGAGCGACAAGAACTACGACGGCAAGTGGCGAAAGATCAAGGTTAAGCTTGAGCCTCCCGAAGGTCTGCCGCGCCTGAGTGTGCGAGCCAAAGAAGGCTATTTTGCCCCCCTGAGATGACGGTCCACGATCAATATCGGGGAAGGGGGTGCTGCTTTTCCGAGGGACAAACGCTCTGAAACGTTCGTGACGAGTTGTCATCAGGAAAAATATGCCTACATACCGTATCTTTCTGTTCGTAATTGCGCTTTTTGTGCTTTTCGGGCTCGCGGCAAGCGACGTAGCGCTGATCACGACGGTTAGGGCTCAAAACCAAGAAGATTCTGAACGGAACAGGGAAGACCCGCCCCAACTCCCTCCGACACGGACGCCACGCAAACCTCAATTCGGGGTCGAAGTAGACCAGGTTGTGGTCTATGCGGCGGTGTATGACAAGGCTGGTCAGTTGGTGACTGGTTTGACCAAGGACGACTTTACTGTCCTCGAAGACAAAGTTCCCCAGGAGATCAGTTATTTCGGGCTGGCCGATATGCCTTCCACGGTCGGTATAGTGGTCGATTGCAGCGGCAGCATGCGACAGAAGATCGATGAAGTCATTGATGCGATCAAGCTCTTCCTGTCGCAAAACAACCCGCAAAACGAGCTTTTCCTGATCAGGTTTAACGACGAGGTCGAGCTTGAGGAATCATTTACGAATGATCCGGAGGACATCACAGATGCCCTGGACAACCTGGTTGTCTCCGGGGGTACTGCTTTGTACGATGCGGTGATGCTTGCCGTCGAGGAGGCCCGCCGGGGCAGTGAGCCGCGCAAAGCCGTCATCGTCTTCACGGACGGAGAGGACAAGGATAGCTACTACAAGCACTCCGAGGTTCTTTCCAAGATCCAGGAGGCCGACGTGCAGGTGCACATTGTGGCGTTTCTTGACTCGGATCTCTCAAGCGAAGGCGGTTTTTTTGGAATCTTCAAATCGGAAAGGGAAAAGGTGACTAAGCTCATCACCGATATCGCTGAGATGTCGGGGGGAAGGGTCATCTTTCCAGAAAAAACTGAAGAGTTGAAGCCGGCCTTTGAGGCGATCGCGCAGGACCTCCGCAACCAGTATCGACTCGGCTATATCTCAAGCAATCAGGCGAGGGACGGAAGCTGGAGACGTGTCGACGTCGAAGTAAAAGGGGCCAAGCAGAAGGGCTTTAGAGTCCGCGCCAAGAAGGGCTACACGGCCCCTAAATCCTAGCTCGCCTGCGCGCTTGATCGTCTAGCAGCAGGGCGCGCTGCCTGCTCGTTCCGCCCGCGGGCAAACGAGCACGGGACATTGGCAAAAATATACTCCGGCAACTAACGGCACGCCGGAGGCCGGAGGCGTGCGTAGATGCTTGTTCCGCCCGCGGGCGGGACGAGCACGGGGTTTCGATATACCGCAAACAACGCGGCACTCAACCGCCGTGCTCTAAATGCGCTGGAAACGAGCAGGCAATCAATGGCTTACCACTTCCCGCACAGATGAACCGTGATTCCAAGCTCTGCCAGCATGGCTGCCTTGGCCGCCAGTCCGCGGTTTGCTGTCTCCGCATCCGGGGCGTAGACGACGTTAATGTGGTTCGACTTGTGGCGGGCCATCAGTTGGTCCCTGGAGACACCCGATAAGACGGCGTGCATTATCGGCCACTGAGGCGTGGTTGCCTGCCATCGCCTCTCGGTCTCTTCCGCCGGCAGTTGAACGGCTTTCGCTCGGCCCAGATCCGCATGGAGCTTGCCGTTCTCCACGAAGACGCGGCTCCAGACCACTTCTCCCGGTTTGCTGACGCCCTTGATGGTGCCCCCGCCGAGCGGGAAATACATTGCCGGCTGGCGTTCGCTCACTGCGCCGGAGTATCCACCGACCAGGTGAGAGGGCGGAACCGCGCCCGAAATCATGAAGACCCAGACGAAATCGTCAATGCCCGTGTCCCGGTAATGCTCGCCCCAGCGGACGTCGTGCAGGGTGGTGGCAGGATCCAGCCCCATCGCCTTCCAGACCCGGTTTGTGATCAGGGCATCGATGCCGGCGCATTCGTCAACTTCATTGAAGTGCGGCAGCGCCTGCCCGGGATACAGCTCCCGGCCGTCCTGAGCGTATACCGGCGGACGGTCGACATCATTCAAGAGGCCCTCAACCAGGTCGGAGGCCGGGGCCATGTCCTTCAGACCCTGCTGATACTGAATTCCTATTGCGTCGCAGCCGAAGGAATCAGCCATGCGAACGGCGGCAATGTACATCTTGCATTGGCCCAGGATCTGATCGTGTGTCAAATACTTCTGAGGATCCGGACCGGTAATGAATTTCATCCCTTTGCGTTCCAGCCAATCTCGTACTGCCTGGGCTTCCTGGTCGGTCACCTGCTGCATCGCGGCCAAAAGGGCGGACTGGCTCAGGCGTTCTTTGTATATCCCTAGAGGATGAAGCAACTCATCTTCGACGATAGCGTTGTACATTCCCATGCATCCCTCGTCGAAGACCCCCATAATGGCTTTCCGTTGCTTCATTTCCCGGGCCAGGGCCACACCTAACTGATACTCGGCGGGAGGCAGGCTGTGAGGGACCAGGTCTCGGACGTGGCTCAAATCATGATCGATCTTGCCCTCGCGCAACCACTGGCGAATACCGTTCAGGAAAAAGCTGTCGGTGAGGTCTTTGCTCCAGATCGTACTGTACTTGACACCGGCCTTTGTCAAGCAGGCGTTCAGGTTTAGCATCCCGACGAGCCCCGGCCATTGGCCGGACCAGTTGGCCACTGTCAGGATCGGTCCCTGATGACTCCTGAGTCCGGGCAGGACATGATGGCTGTATTGCCAGACCGCTTCAGCTACGATCAGGCGCGCTTCGGGATGAATCCGCTGAAATACGTCTATCCCCATTTTCTGACTCGAGATAAAACCGTGCTTGAGCGTCTCATCGTAGGGGTGTCCGCGTCGGACCTTGAAACCTTCAGCCGCGAAGACCTCGACCAGACGTCGCTCCAACTCCGCTTGAGCAGGCCAACAAACTTCGTTGGCGGACTGCCTGAGATCGCCGCTCGCGACCAGGATGATTTCGTCAGAAGCCACTTTTTCAGGTGTTCTTAACTCGGGCGTCGCGTAGTTGACCATTCCTCCTCCTTTCCCTGGCATCAGGATACGACAACTTGGCCGCATTCGCTCGATTTCTTCCCAAATGCAGGCGCAAAGGGGTAAAGGCAGGTGCGAGTGGACCAAGTGGACTCAGTGGACCAAGTGGACCCAGTGGACGGCTCGGTGGATTTATGGCCTCTGCTTCGTCCACTTCGTCCACTAGGTCCACTAGCTAACTGGCTAGCAAACCTGAGAACCGTTCGAAAGCTTTATCCCAATCGCCATCGCGTGGTGTGAAGGTTTCCTGGCTGATTGAGGCTGCAACAGCGCGACGTCCGGCTTCAACACTCTCCAGGAAGCCCCCTGAAATGGCCTGGACCATTATGTTTCCCAGCGCGGTGGCTTCAACCGGGCCGGTGATGACTTCGCAGTGACAGGCATCTGCAGTCAGCTGGCAGAGGAGTCGATTCTGACACCCTCCCCCTACAATCCGGATAGTTTTAGCCGTCCGGCCGGAGACTTTCTGAAGCAGGTTTAAAACGTGCCTGTATTTGAGTGCGAGGCTTTCCAGGCAGCATCGCACGATCTGTCCAGTAGTTGCCGGCTCGGGTTGGCCGGTTCTGCGACAGAACGACCGGATGGCCGCGGGCATGTCGGGGGGATTAAGGAAGTCCGGGCAGTCAGGATCGACGAATGTCAGCAAAGGCTGACTTTCGGAGGCGAGAGCGAGAAGTTCGTCCCACGAGAAGTCACTGCCTTCGCGTTGCCACTTGCGCCGGCACTCCTGGAGCAGCCAAAGGCCGGTGATGTTTTTGAGAAGTCGGATCGTCTGGCCTACCCCGCCTTCGTTTGTGATGTTCAGTCTCATGGTCTGCGGATTGATGACAGGACTGCACATCTCCAGGCCCATGAGGCTCCAGGTTCCGCTGCTGATGTAAGCGCTCTGTTCGTCCAATCCCGGAACGGCGGCCACCGCACTGGCAGTGTCGTGGCTGCCGGCCGCAATGATCGAGACCCCGGTTGAAAGTCCGGTTTCCTCAGCGACTTCCGGGAGCAATGTGCCCAGGGTCTCGCCCGGATTGACAAGGTCGGGAAGGATTTCAACCGGTATCCCGAGGCGCTCCACGATTTCGGTCGCCCAGACACGGGTACGGGCATCGAGCATCTGGCTGGTCGAGGCAATCGTATACTCGCAGATCACGGTCCCTGTCAGCCAGTAGTGAAAGAGGTCTGGCATCATTAACAAGGTGCGGGCTGCGTCAAGGTGAGGATGCCCGCTCTCCACCATGCTGAACAGCTGGAACAGGGTATTGATCTGCATGAATTGGATGCCGGTGCGTTCAAAAACCTCCTCAGCCGGAACTCGGGAGAAAAGACGGGCAGGCACGCCGTCGGTTCGCGGGTCACGGTAGTGAAAAGGGTTCCCGAGGAGGTGACCCTGTCGGTCTAACAGGGCGAAGTCGACTCCCCAGGTGTCGATCGCGATTGAAATCGGGGGCTCTTTGAAGGTTGCCGCATATTTGGAAAGGCCAGTCTTGATTTCAGACCAGAGTCGTAGCGCGTCCCAGTACATGTGTCCGAGAACGTGGACAGGCCCGTTAGAAAACCGATGCAGTTCCGCAAGCTCAAACTTCGCGCCGTCCCAGCGGCCGAGTAGCACCCTACCGTTGGACGCACCGAGGTCTACCGCCAGGAAGTTTGGCATGATGGTCGTTCTCCTGTTCTCAGCTTGTGTGGCTCAAAGCTTTCATCACTTCGTCTGTGACCAGCTGCACAAGGGCGTCAAGATCGGGTTCGCCAGTGCACTGGGCGCAGCCCGATCCCGCCGGACAGGCTGTAATACCCTGGGGGAACTCGGGTGTCTCGCACAGCTGGCACTCGTGCAGTTCGTACCTCGAATCGGGCAATCCCAGCCGTTTCTTGACGGCCAGCAAATCCTTTGTCTTTTCTTCTGAAATCCTGTTGATGGGCACGCCCAGGGAAGCAGTTAGAATCAAAATGCGACAAGTCGTATCCACGATCTCGTGATACCACTCGGCGTGGGTAACGGTGTCGGCCCAGCAGACCACCCCATGATTCCCAAGCAGGATCGTGTTATGAGTCCGGACATAAGGAAGAACGGTTTCCGCAAAAGCTTTCGTCCCCGGTGTTTCGTAGGGCGTTACGGCGACATTGCCAACGAACACTTCATGCTCGGGAATGACGCAGCTTGGCGGCACTCGGCCGATGACCGCATAGGCGGTCGCGTGCGGTGGGTGAGCATGAACGACGGCCTTGGCCTCCGGCACCGCCTTGTAAATTTCCAGGTGAAGGAAGATCTCGCTGGTTCGGTTTCGCTTGCCGGCCAGTTGGTTTCCCTCCATATCGACCAGGCAGAGATCATCGACCGTTACATCCGCCTTGCTGCAGAGGGTCGGGGTGCAGATCACGGCGTTTTCAGCAATCCTGTAAGACAAGTTGCCGCCGTTGCCGTCCACGTACTGGCGATTCCAGAGCTTTCTGCAATTGCGTATGATTTCCTTCTTTATCGGCTGGGCTTCGGCGGAATTCAGAAGCGCCTCTGGGGAAATCGACGATCGCTCACGCCCCATGGGCGAGTTTTCGCTGGGCCGGTGAGTGCTGAGGCTGTCGGCCCGGTTCAGCTTCAGGCGTTTGGCATAGGCAAAATCTTTGGCCGCCGGGGTGACAATCGCGGTCGTGCTTATGTCGACACGTTCGACCTTCGCCGCCACCGCAGGCTCCAGGTCCCGCGCCGTAATGACTTTCAGATTCGTAAGATCCAGCTCATTCATATCGTTTGTCGCCTCACTCATTCGGGGGCCGGTAATTCACTTGATCAACGATCAGACTGCAGTAGGCGTCAACCGGCGCCCGCCCCGGCCAATAGGGATTTGCCCCTTCCCGGCCTTCCACGAAGGCGATGATTTCTCCCTCAGCCGGCCCGAGGTGATCGGCCACCACAAGTTGTTTCCCCCCGCCCGGATCGTTTCCTCCCAGGCGGTCGGCGGTGATCGGTTCAACAATCAGCAGCCGCGTGCCGACAAGGCCGGGATCGGCTACGCTCAGGACCACCTTCCCCTTTACTACTCCGAGTCGCAACGAGACCTCTCAATCCAGGAGTCCAACGACCACCAGCCGGGTCGGGGTAGTGTTGTCCCGCAACAGGTGTCTTGCCAGATCCCCGTCCGTGCTAACCAGGACCTTGGACCCCCAAGCCGCCCGCATGGTGTCAATGATCACCTGGGGTTCGCCCACCGGCGAGCCGTCGGTGTCAAGACGCTGACCGATCAGGAGCGAGACGCCGTTCAGACTCTTGTGCTTCACGGTTGACGTGATCGAGCCGTCTATACGTGCGATAAACATCTCGGATAACTTGTCGCCTCTTTTACCTTCACGAAATCCTGAGCGCTCCCACCACCGCGATCTGTCTTTGGCGCGTGAATGTCAAGGGAGTTGTCACGCCTTCGCCGGTCGGGGTGGCGATGCTGTAGCTCAGGAAACCCGGCCCGTCCAACCCGAGGCTGGCAGAGCAAGGGGCGTTATGGACAAACAGGGTAGTGTTCATAACCCGGGCCATCCGCGTGACGTTTGCAATATCGTTCGAATGCATGATGGCCGTGTGACGATATCCATGTTCTGCTCGCAGAGCCGCCTTGATGCCCGATTCGACGTCCGGGACTCGAACAATCGGCAGAAACGGCATCATTTGTTCTTCCTGGACGAAAGGATGATCCTCTTCGGTCTCTCCGATAAGAAGATCGACATCGGGAGGAAGCCGGAGCCCGATGGCTTTTGCCAGCACCTCGGGATCTTTGCCGATCAGTTCGCGCTTCAGCCGGGCGCGTGAGTATCGTTTACCGTCCCCTTCCCGAAATGTGAAAGCCGCTTTGGTAAGTTTCTCGACCTGGTCGCGCGTCAGCAGATAAGCGCCGTGACGCCGCATGGCGGCGATGAATCGATCGGCGACGGAGCTGACAACAAACACTTCCTTTTCCCCAATGCACAGCAGATTGTTGTCAAAAGCGGCGCCGAATATGATGTCAGCCGCGGCTTTTTCGAGGTCAGCCGTCTCATCAACGACGACCGGCGGGTTCCCGGGTCCGGCGGCAATCACACGCTTGCCGGATTTCATGGCCGCTCTCACCACCGCAGGCCCGCCTGTTACGCACAAAAGGCTTACATCCGGGTGAACAAACAGTTCTTCGGCGGTTTGAATTGACGGTTCCTCGACCGTGGTCATGAGATTCGCCAACCCGGTTTTTCGCTCAATCTCTTGGTTAAACAGGTCAAGAGCATAGCTTGCGACTTTTCTGGCGGCGGGATGGGGACTGAACACAGCGGTATTGCCTGCTGCCAGGACGTTTATCGCATTGCTGGCCATGGTGGGAACCGAGTGCGTTGCGGGAAGCACCATCCCAATGACCCCGAAGGGCGCGTATTCAATAATCGACAGTCCAGTCGAGTCGCTGCGCGCTTCGGTGCGGAGCGCCTCGACCCCCAGGACCCTGCGGATGATGCGGAGCTTTTCGATCTTGTGATCCAGGCGGCCGATCTGGGTTTCCTCGTACTCCATTTCGGCCAGTTCCTCGGCCCGATCCTCGCAAATTTTCCGGATAATCTCGAGAATCTCGTTTCTTTTGTCCAGGCTAAGTCCCGCCAGGTGCGGCTGGACCTCGTGCGCTGCTTTCACAGCCTCGTCGACGGTTGAAAAAACGCCATGACCTTGAGGCTTGCCTTTGATCTCCGTCCGGGCTGGAGCGAGCGTCGGCCGGGAAGAGGAAGCCGGCATCCCCTGCAATCGATCCAGGACCTCTCGCACTATCGACGAGACAAGTTCTTCGGAAGGCCTGATTCGGCTTGTCCGACTTGTGTCAAGGTTTGGCAAGGCGTTTACCTCCGATTTCGACGGTGTCCACAATGCCGACGATAACCGTGTCAGTGGGCGAGTCGCGAGTTATGTCGGTCAGGCGAGCGGAACTCCCCTGGGTGAACATCACCAGTTCGTTAATCCCTGCTCCGACGCTGTCCACTGCCACAACGGAACTTCCTGACTGCACCAGTTCGCCGTCACGGGTGATGTAGGGCTGAATCAAAAGAAGTTTCATGCCCTGAAACCTCGGATTCTTTTGAGTGGAAACAACCGTTCCGATTACCTTAGCGAGAAACATAAGCGCTTCCTTACGCCTGCGGTACGATCTTGCCCACGTCATCATGCGGGCGTGGAATCACATGGACACTTACGACTTCGCCGACTGTCCTGGCGGCGGCCGCGCCGGCGTCCACTCCCGCTTTTACTGCCGCCACATCCCCGGCGATAAAGGCCGTACACAACCCGCTCCCGATCTTCTTCCACCCGCGAAATTCCACATTCGCGGCCTTCAGCATCGCATCGGTTGCTTGAACCAGTGCGACCAGCCCTCGCGTTTCGATCATTCCTATTGCCTGCTGTGCCATTGTTGTCTCCGTAAAATTCATGCGCGACGCCCGGAAACAGTTGAAATCTCCTAATGGTCTTGCCGGCCGTCGCTTCTCTCCTTGATTAACTCCGCGGTATGCCGCGCTACGATCCATTCTTCGTTGGCAGGGATCACCAGGATCCTTACCTCCGATTCGGGCGCAGCAATATCTCGTTCGCCACTTGCCTCCCGATTCCGGGCCTCGTCGAGGACAACTCCGAAATAGTCCAGGTCTCGACACACCTCACTTCGGATAAAGGCGCTGTTTTCCCCGATTCCACCCGAGAACGACAGGACATCGATTCCCCCGAGTTCCAAGATGAAGGCGCCCAGGTAATGACGAATCCAATAGACGAATATCTCGAGAGCCAGCCGTGCCCGCTGATTTTCCTCAGCTGCCTCCAGGTCCCGCAGATCTCCGCACAAACCGCTGACGCCGGCCAGCCCCGATTCGCGTGCCAGGATTCCGGCCATCTGGTCGATGCCGATGCCCAGTTCCTTCATCGCAAAAAGCAACGCAAAAGCATCAAGATCGCCCACACGGTTGTTATGGGGCAGCCCGGATTGCGGCGACATGCCGAAGCTGGAATCGATCCCCCTGCCGTTCTTGATGGCAGCAAGGCTGGAACTGCCGCCCAGGTGACACGACACCTGGAGAAGATCCTTCCGGCCGAGCAGAGCCGATGCGCGCTCGGCGGCGTAGCGATGACTTGCGCCGTGAAAACCGTAGCGCTGGATGCCAAGCTCATTTCTCCACGCGAGTGGGATGGCATACGTTCGGGCCGCTTCCGGAAGCTCAAAAAAGGCGGTCTCGAAAAGGGCTACCAGGGGAATCTCCGGATGGCTCTTTTTGAACGCCCGCATGGCCTTTACGTACGGTGGATTGTGAGCAGGCGCCAGAAATGAAAACCGCTCCATGTCGGAGAGGACCTCCTCATCCACCAGGCAGGGGCCACGGCGCGGGCCCGCGTGGACCGCTTTAAAGCCGATTGCCGCCAGGTCTGCCAGGTCTGCGAGCGGCTTGCCGGGACCGACAAGCCTGGCCAGGCAGGCGTCAATGGCCGACTCATAATCGGGACAGGCGCCTCCCGGCTGCCCGATCCGTTCTATACGTCCGTGAGCCAGAACTTCTCCAGTCGAGGCTTCGAACAACTGGAACTTGAAAGACGTGCTGCCGATGTTGGCGACAAGAATCTTCACGGCCCTGCCTTACTTGAGAAAAGCGTCCACCAAGCCGTCATGAGGGCGAGGAATGACGTGAGCAGCCACCAGTTCGCCAACCGCTTTGGCCGCTTCTGCTCCGGCGTCTACCGCGGCGCGCACACTGCCAACGTCGCCCCGAACGATAGTGGTAACCAGTCCGGCGCCGATCTGGATGGTTTTTACCAGTTCCACATTGGCCGCCTTGCACATTGCGTCGGATGCTTCCACGAGACCGACAAGCCCTCTGGTTTCGATAATTCCGATTGCTTGATTCATTTGGATTCCTCCGGCTTCATTTCACCGGTTTTGTCGGATGGTTTTGGGGATTCCGTCCGAGAGGTAAAGACTGCCAGATCGTCATGCGGGCGGGGGATCACCTGCACGCTGACGACCTCTCCCAGCCGGCCAGCTGATTCGGCGCCAGCGTCGATCGCCGCCTTGACCGCAGCCACATCTCCTTCGATAAAGGCAGTAACCAGCCCGGAACCGACAGGCTCCCAGCCGGCGAAGGTGACGTTAGCGGCTTTGAGCATGGCGTCGACCGCCCCAATAAGCGGTGCGAGCCCTCTCGTCTCGATCATTCCTAGTGCTTGCTTCATGCCTCTCTCCTCTGGATCTACTTGAACAGCTGCACGTCGCGGGTGAACCTGAGTCCACAGGCATTGGCTTCATCGGTGTCCATGTGGAC
>Ga0116188_1001994_pt1 | contig 16634 bp, 8 predicted proteins | sample AD_JPNTR2_MetaG_FD_89807 | JGI IMG/M metagenome (GOLD analysis project Ga0116188, IMG submission 89807) | Active sludge microbial communities of municipal wastewater-treating anaerobic digesters from Japan - AD_JPNTR2_MetaG | ecosystem: Engineered > Bioreactor > Anaerobic > Digestate | place...
AGCGGCACGGCGTTTTTCTCGATTACAACCAGAACGCCAAAGACCGGACGACCTGCTCGGCTTACTCTGTACGCCCGCTTCCCGACGCCCGGGTGTCGACGCCGCTTGACTGGAGCGAGCTTTCTGACTGCGACCCGGCCGACTTCACGGTCCTTACCGTACCGAAACGCTTCGCCGAGATAGGAGATCCCCACGCTGACATAGATTCACAGCCGGGCTCCATTGATAAGCTGCTGGAGTTGGCGGCTAAAGACGAGGCGGAAGGTCTGGGAGACGCCCCGTGGCCGCCGCATTTTCGAAAGATGGAGGGTGAGGCCCCACGAGTGGCTCCTTCGCGCGCACGGCCCAAACAAAAGTCGCGCTCCAAAGCTCCGCTGCTGGTTATCGCACGCTCTCCGAACAAAGATGCCGCCCTCGCGGGACTGGAAAAATGGAAGAGCAAACATCCGAAAGCGGCCGCCCTGCTCGCCGTGGATGATGTGCTGATCGACAACATGCGAGGCCGCTATTCAACCTGGACCCGGATTCGTGTGAATCTGAGAAATGTCCCGGAGGAGCTGCGTCCGCCGCAGGAACCCCCCGACCCTGATGATGATCCGACTCGTGAATGGCGTAACTGGCGCGGTTAGCAGGAGACGCGGGAACAGGCGGCGCTAACGTCCGCGTCCGAAGATCTCGGCCAGCTCCAGCGGCGCGACCACTTCCAGTTGAGCATAGGTGCAATCGCTCGGCTTCTTATCCATGCGCCATCTACGAAACTGCGCGGTGTGGCGAAAGCGATTCCCCTGCATGTGGTCATAAGCGACCTCGACGACCAGCTCCGGGCGCAGCGGCTCCCATGACAAATCTTTTCCGTGGCTCCAACGGCTCTGGGCGCCTGGGATTCGACGCCCCACCGGGCCACCCTCCGCGTCAAGCTCGGCCCAGTCTTTCCAAGGATGCTCGGCAAGTGCATCCCGACGATATGGGGCCAGACACTCTACCAACTCGCGGCGTTTCTTCTCGGTAAAACTGGCGCACACGCCAACATGCTGCAATTTCCCGGAATCGTCAAACAACCCGAGCAAAAGCGATCCTAGCGCTGTCCGGTCCTTTTTGTGCCAGCGAAAGCCTGCCACCACGCAATCGCAGTCACGTTCGTGCTTAACCTTCAGCATGACCCGCTTATCTGGTTCGTATCGTCCGGACAGGGATTTCACGATCACCCCGTCAAGGCCGGCGCCTTCAAAGCGTCGAAACCAGTCCCACGCTACCGTCCGATCGGTGGTGGCAGGCGTCAGATGGATCGGCGGCGCTGCCGACGAAAGCAGGGACTCCAGCCGCTGACGACGTTCCTGAAACGGCACGTGACGCAAGTCCACTGCCCCCTCGCACAGGAGGTCGAAGAAGATGATTGATGCCGGGGTTTGCTGGGAAAGGAGCTTGATTCGTGACGAAGCAGGATGAATACGCAGCTGCAGGGCATCGAAGTCGAGCGCCTGGTCTCGGGCGACGACGATTTCACCATCGAGCACGCACCGAGAAGGCAATTGTTCCTGGAGAGGCCTGAGGAGCTCAGGAAAGTACCTGTTCAGCGGTTTGCCGTCGCGGCTCTGGATCAGGATCTCCTCGCCGTCACGAAAGACCAGCGAACGGAACCCGTCCCATTTCGGCTCGAAAATATACTCTTCGCCCGTCGGCAATTGGTCGACCCGTTTTGCGAGCATCGGGAAGACCGGCGGGTTAACAGGAAGTTGCATACCTCTCTTAATGTTATACAGAATCTGATCCCAGGCCCAGGCATCGGGTCAAATCCCTCCCGGCTTTCGCACGAGTTGCCGAAGAGGGTAACCGAATTTGACCTGAATCCTTCATCTTGCGTGATGCGTCCAGACTCATATAGATCGCAACAGCGGGAGGTGTGCCTGACGCGCGCCCCCGCACAGCCTCCCATCAGAACCGTCAAGGGGTTCTTGTCACCGGCGGTTAGGAAGGAGCTCTCATGACGTATGCTAGTGTGGGCGCTCTGCTGCAAACGCGATCAGAGTTGCAGCTGGCGGATCGATACGAGGCGCTGTTTCGTGTTTCGCAGGCTATCAGCGCGCATCGTGAACCAAAAGAGCTGTTCTCAGCGCTCGCCGATGAATTGCAAGAGGTGATCAAATTCGACTTTATCGGGGTTGCAGAGTATGACGAAGCAACCGGACGGGCCCAGTGGCTTCTTTCAAAGTGTGATCAAGACGGCAGCGGCGAGCCGCCTATAGAGTGCTCTCCTGAACAAACTTTGACCTGCTGGGTCTATCAGCATCAGGAGCCGTTGGTCATGCGGTTCGTTGATCGCGAGATACGCTTTCCGCGAATGACCAAGTGGCTGAAGGAATGCGGGATTCAGTCGGTCTGTGCGCTTCCTTTGACTACTGTGCATCGGCGAATCGGGATCCTGGCGCTCGGAAGCATCCATTCCGATGCCTATTCGGAGGACGAAGTCGATTTCTTGTCTCTTGTTGCCAACCAGGTGGCTCTTGCCATCGACGATGCCCTGAATTTTGAAGCCTCGCTGCTTGCCCAGAAAGAACTGCAGAGCAAGCAGGAGGAGTTGCAGCAGGAGCGCGATCGATTAAAGCTGCTCCTGGAAATTACTAACGGGGTGGTATCCAATCTTGACCTGAGGGATGTTCTGCGCGCTATTGTCGGCAGCGTGAGACGTTCGATACAGTGTGACGTAGTGGCAGTTGATCTTCCTGATCCGGAAACGAATCAGCTCCGCGTTTATGCGATCGACTTCCCGGAGAGCAAAGGTTTTCTAAAGGAAGAAAGCCTGGTACCCATCGCCAATACCCCTCCGGGACAGGTCTTTCTGAGTGGAAAGCCGCTGGTCCTCGATATGAAGCCGGCGAATGCTGGTGATTCCTGTGTCATCTTCCGGGAGGGCATCAAATCGGGTTGCCTGCTGCCGCTTAACGGCCGGCACGGGACGCTCGGCGTGCTGGGACTGGGCAGCCGACAATTCCAGGCTTTCAGCCAAGACCAGATTGAGTTTGCCACGCAGGTTGCCAACCAGGTAGCCATCGCGGTCGATAATGCACTTGCCTACGGCCAGATCGCGGATCTCAGAGACAAGCTGGCTCAGGAAAAGCTTTACCTGGAGGACGAGATCCGTACCGAGATGAACTTTGACGAGATTGTGGGATTAAGTCCTGCGCTCCGCCAGGTGTTGCAGCAAGTCAAGACGGTCGCCCCCACGGATTCTGCGGTGTTGATTCTGGGAGAAACGGGAACGGGGAAGGAATTGATCGCTCGTGCCATCCACAATTTGAGCCGGCGGAAAGAACACACATTCGTGAAGCTGAATTGCGCCGCGATCCCCACGGGACTGCTCGAGAGCGAGTTGTTCGGACACGAGAAGGGCGCCTTTACCGGTGCTATCGCGCAACGAATCGGCCGTTTTGAGCTGGCGGATAAGGGGACTATCTTTCTGGACGAAATCGGCGAGATCCCGCTTGAGTTGCAGCCGAAGCTCCTCAGGGTGCTCCAGGAACGCGAATTTGAACGGCTGGGCAGCAGCCGGACGCTTCGCAGTAACGCGCGACTGGTCGCCGCTTCGAACCGGGACTTAGCGGAGATGGTGGATGAGCAGAAGTTTCGGGCGGATCTCTTCTATCGCATCAATGTGTTCCCGCTCCGAGTACCCCCGTTGCGCGAGCGCCAGGAAGACATTCCCTTGCTGGTCCGTCACTTTGCCCAGCAGTTTGCACGACGCAACAACAAGGTTGTCGAGACCATTTCCTCCGAGGCTATGAACTCGCTGGTGAAGTACCATTGGCCGGGAAACGTTCGCGAATTGCAGAATGTCATTGAGCGTGCGGTTATTCTGTCAACCGGCCCGGTTTTGAAAATTCCTCTTTCGGATCTTCAGCCACGAACTACGTCCACACCACGTCCGGAGAATCACGACACCCTCCAGGAGGCGCAACGCAAACATATATTGGCTGTCCTGGCGGAGACCAACTGGGTCGTCGGCGGGCCGAATGGCGCTGCCGCACGTCTGGGGATGAACCGCTCCACGTTGCAGTTTCGGATGCAGAAGCTCGGGATCGTCCGCCCTGCGAAGGCGACCACCTCCTCCCCCCGGGTCGGACCTGAACAACTTGCCTAGAACTCCACTTTTGAAGTTCGTAGTAGCGCCTTCAGACGGGCTTTAAAGCGACCAATTCACTCGCACGCGCCCGCGTGGAGGAAACCCTTCGCTCTAAAGCCCGCGAGGGTGCAACTGGGTGCGTAATGTGAGCACACACTGATAGTGGTCGGACTCCAGAGTCCGACACCGGACTTTCCGGCGTGGGATCGACGGTGCGAGCATCCTCCACTTTTGAAGTTCGTAGTCTAGGGTTTCACAAAATAGGTTCTTTCAAAAAGAGATCGGTCCTGGCCCTAATGCTTCGCCAGCGTCCCCATTTTGAAGATTTGGACTTTTCTTCCTCACTGGAGGTCCGTCAGGACCGACACGTTTATAGGGACACGTGAAGGCTTTGATCCAGGTCCGTCAGGACCGACACGTGACTTGCAGTTGAGCCCAAGCGGCAAAAGTGGCCTTTGGCGGCAGACACTGACAGGTGAGGAGCGGTGCACGAGTTCACGTGCCGGTCCTACGGACCTGGGTCTTGAGCCTTCGGTCGTTTCCACAAACGTTGTCGGTCCTGACGGACCTCAGATGTGACCAGCACCGGCCTGATGGTGGTCAGGGAGCAGGACGACAGGTCTCAAGGCGCTCCGAGATTCCGCGCCATTCGGAATCGCCTAAAGTGGCCCCAAAAAGGGGGGTAAAAGAGGCCGAAAAGCGCCTTATGTGCTCCTGCAAACCGCTGAAATTAAAACATTTAAGCCACTTCAGGAAATAGCACTCCAGCAGGCCCGAAGTAATTGATAAATAGAGACTTGCAATTTCGTGAAACCGTGTTCGTAGTCCCGCTCTTAGGCGGGCTTAAATCGATCGATTCACTCTCTCAGGCCCATTGGGAGGAGACCCTTCGGTTTAAAGCCCGTCTAAAGGCGGGACTACGAACAGATGGTTGCCTGGTGCTCGTTTTGGAGCTCCAGCGGGGGGAAGCTTAGGGACACTTCCTTGCACACTGACGTCCGCTAAAACATGCCCGGTGCCGGACTCTGGAGAGCCTGGCCACAAAACCGCACACTCTTCGTCCGTCACGTCTTTGCCGAATCCAGTTCGTAGCCCCACCTAAAGGGCGCCCTAAAAGTGCTTTACTCAACCGCCGCGGGGGGCGGGTTCGGTACCCCTCTTGGCGGCGGCTATCGAGACCTCGTCTGCTTGCTCTTCCGCCGGGGTCGGATCGGGTCCGACCCCGACGGAAGCTCCGACGGGGGTCGGTTGACGATCGATCCCGGCGGCGGCATAGATCTCGTGCTCATCGAGGGTTTCCCGCTTCAATAGTTCCTCGACGATTCGATCAAGCCGGTTCCTGTTCTCCCGGATCAATCGCCGGGCCTCGGCATAGCATTCATCGGTGATACGTCGGACCTCTTCGTCAACCGCGTTCAGCAAGTGATCAGAGATGCCGGCCATTCGAGGATCGCCTTCCGGCGGCAGTACCGCAATCCTGCCGATGCGATCCGACATGCCCCAGCGGCCGACCATCGAGCGAGCAATCCGGGTGACTGCCTGTAAGTCGCTCTCGGCCCCGGTACTCACCACCTTGAAAACCTCCTGCTCGGCGGCCATGCCGCCCAGTGCTCCGATGATGCGGCCTCGAAGATAGTTTTCGTCATAGCCGTAACGATCCTGCTCGGGGGTTGAAAGGGTGACTCCCAACGCGCGGCCCCGCGGAATAATGGAGACCTTCCGAACCGGGTCGGCGCCTGGCTGGAGCATTCCCAGCAGGGCGTGGCCGGCCTCGTGGTACGCGGTGCGTCTCCGGTCCTCCTCAGAAATCACGACTTTACGAGCAGTGCCCAGCTGGACTTTCTCCAGTGCGTCGGTCAACTCACGTTGAGAAACGGCTTCTTGCCCCCGGCGTGCCGCAAGAAGCGCTGCTTCGTTGACCAGATTAGCCAGATCGGCGCCGGTCATACCGGGAGTCGCTGCAGCCAGTTGCTCCAGATTCACATCGGGGGCCAGCGGGATCTTGCGGGTGTGAACTTTGAGAATCGCGACTCTCCCGGCGTGATCAGGCGGGTGGACAATGATGGTGCGGTCGAACCGACCGGGACGCAGAAGCGCGGGATCGAGTATGTCCGGACGGTTGGTTGCGGCAAGCACAACCACTCCTTCGTGACCGGAGAACCCATCCATCTCGGTAAGAATCTGGTTAAGGGTCTGCTCCCGCTCGTCATGACCGCCCACTGTCGTGGTACCGCGTGCACGTCCGATGGTGTCGATTTCGTCAATGAAAATGATTGCCGGAGCCACTTTGCGAGCTTCCGCAAAGAGCTGACGCACACGGCTGGCGCCAACCCCGACGATCATCTCGATAAACTCCGAGGCGCTGGCGCTGAAAAAGGGGACGTTAGCTTCTCCGGCAGTGGCTCGGGCGAGCAATGTCTTGCCGGTCCCCGGTGGTCCGGCTAACAGCACTCCTTTAGGGGGGCGTGCGCCGAGACGTTGGTATTTAACCGGATTGCGAAGAAAATCGACCACCTCGCTGATTTCAGCCTCAACCTCGTCGATACCGGCTACATCATCGAAGGTGACGCGAACGGTCGCTGGATCGACCGGTTTGCGAGGGCTCCCGCCAAAAAGGCCCCCTGCCGCGAACCTCTGGCGTCTGAAAATCCAGACATAAAACAGAATCAACAGTAGAAACGGGGCGACAGAGATGAGCAGATTGGTCAGTATGCCGCGTTGCTCAACGAGAGGCGTCGCTCTCACGGTGGCCCCACTCGCGACCAGTTCAGAAAGCAGGTCGTCGGCGGCGAAGGTTGGTCGTTCGGTTTTAAAATTCAGGTAAGTCCGTTGTTTCGTTCTATCTTCGCCCGGCGCTGCAGGCAGGGGCGCTGCCTTCTTGAGCTCGCCCTCGATGGTGTTGCCCCGCGCGAAGACTTCGTTGACATTGCCTCGCTCAACCTGGCTTTTGAACTCGGTATAGGGAATCGGTTGCGGATCGTCCATCCGATCCTGCATCGTCAGAAGGCCGAAGAGCACGGCGTAACCCAGCAGACAAGCTGCCATGGTGAGCCAGCTGGGACGCTGCTTTTGAGGCTTTTGCGGAGGAAGCCCCTCGGTACGCCACGGAGGCGACGACGAAGACTGGTCGGATTGGTTGGAGGGCCGCCGGTTGTCCCTGGGGGCCACTTCCCGTTTAACGTCTTTCTTGGTCATGATTCTTTCACCGATTTCTTATCATGCCTTCTTGCCGACGCTGGATTGATTTGCCGGTTCGCGCCGTCGTTCTCGCTTATGCCAGAGGTGAATTCCTCGATAAACGAGGGTTATTCCACCCCAGGCGCAAAGCACGACCACAGGATAAACAAGCAATGACGGCAATATCAGGAAGAGAATAGCCAAGGCGCACAGGAGAAGACCGCTGATCAGTGTCAGCCGTGCTTCGACCGGGCCGAGGACCCGCCGGCCAGTGAAGGCGGCGCCGATGACGTTACTTACTCTGAGCGCTCCCGCCGCCGCCCGGCTCCCGCTGCCTCCCTCGCGCAACCGGGCAGGACGGGGATGGCGCGGTTCACCGGGGCTTTGCACTCTCTGCTTTTCAGTCAGCACAACCTCGGTGGCATTGGATAAATCCTCGAGATACATCTGTTCCATTTGGAGGCCGAAGGAACGGTCTTCAATGACGATGTCCAGTTCGAGATTTCCTAGCCAGCTCGCGATGTTCAGGTTGGTCGAGCCTACCCGGGCCCAGCGTCCATCGGCCACGGCAGTTTTGGCATGCAGCATCGTGCCGTTCCACTCAAATATCCGCACGCCGGCTTCGAGGAGAGGTCGGTACCCGGCGCGCGAAAGCGGACGCAACAGGGGAATGTCAGTCCCGTTGGGCACCAGGAGCCGGACATCGACACCGTCTTTGGCGGCCGCTCGCAGAGCCTGAAGATAAGAGGTAGTGCCTGCGTAATAAGCGTCGGTCAGCCACAGCCTGTCACGCGCCAGCGCGGCAACCAGTTGATCTAACCGCAACATCCCTGCGGTGGCGGGTTCGGTGGCCACGATGCGGACATTCATCTCGCCGGCTTCGCGAGCATCGTCCTCGAAACGCGGAATGTCCAGTATCGGTCCTCCATCCATTTCTGCCCAGGTCTCAGCGAACGCACGCTCGACCTGTCGTACCGCGGGACCACGAAGCTCAACACCCGTATCGCGCCAGGGCTCCAGGTTTCGAGCCGGGTCGCCGGCCCACATTCGGCCGACACACAGCCCGGTAACAAAAGCTACCTTGCCGTCCACGGTCAGCGTTTTCCGATGATTGCGTGAAAGCCAGCCGAGGGGACTCTCGAATCGCGGCGGGTTGTAGCATCGCACTTCCACGCCGCCGTCCTGAAGTCTTTTCCAGAATCGTCGCGATGCCTTTCCGAGAGCGCCCAACCAATCGTAGATCAGCCTGACGGCAACGCCTTCGCGCGCCTTGGAAATTAAAGCCTCGGCGAATTGGTTTCCGACCTCGTCATCATGAATGATGTAGCTCTCGAAGTGGATGTAGTGCTCCGCCTTCTCGATCGCATCAAGCCAGGCAGGATAGTTCTCCCGGGCATCTCGTAGCAGGCGGACCTGATTGCCGCCGATAAGCGGTGCGCCCGCCGCCCGCGAAAAGGCCCGGTCGGCCATTTCGCGCAGATATGGGAAAACGGTCATTGTGTCTTGATCACGCCGGCGCAAGGCTTTCATAGCCACACTTTTATTGTAGGCTGACGCGGGTGAGGGCAAAAAGAACGGCGCCTCCGGTGGGGGAGGAACGTTTGCTACGGCCGAGCTTCGAAGTCCGTTGGCATTGCACCGCCACATCGGGGTGATCTACCTTCCATTTCTGCAGAAAGCGTTTTCTACGGTCAGCCTAGGCTTGAACGATTGGTTGTTAAGCGCAGCCGTGGCGAGCTCCGTGCTCTGGTTGCGGGAGCTGAGCAAGGTCGTTAGAAAAGGGTAGAGGTGCAGAGGAGGTGCAGAGGGGCTTGGATAATCCGCGTAATCCGCGCAATCCGTCCTATCCGCGGGGATTCCCATGCCCGCGGATAGGACGGATCGCGCGGATTACGCGGATACTGCGTTCCATGCTTTATAGTTGCAGTGTGACTGACCAGTCAGTCAAACTGGCGGGCAACTAAGGACGCAATCGTCGCGGCCGTTATGAGCTTTTTGAGGAAGGGGTCAGGGGCTGCGGACTTGGTTCATGACCGGCTGGTCAGCGGCTCATTCCCCTGTCTGTCTCGTTCCCCATCAAACACACTGCACGCTCGTCTGGGATGGTAATTTGCCGGGTCGGTTCCTAAGATAAGATCAAGACAAGATTTGAGGTTCCCGGTGCGTTCCGCGTGCCTGATCTTTATTCCGCATCATCTCAATGGGGTCACTTGAATCCATCCTAATCTACGCCTCGCTGCTCTTGATCGTTGCGGTTGTGGCCAGCAAGGCGTCCAGCAGTCTGGGGATCCCGTCATTACTCTTTTTCATCGTCATTGGGGCCTTGGCGGGATCAGAAGGTCCGGGCGACATCGCGTTCTGGGATCCGCCTTTGGCTCAAAAGATTGGAACGATCGCGCTGGCCTTCATCCTGTTTTCCGGAGGACTGGATACTTCCTGGCAGAGCATCAGGCCGGTGCTGGTACCTGGTCTTGGTCTATCGACAATCGGCGTCGCCCTGACGGCCGCTGCCGTTGCTGCTTTTGCTAGTCTGGTCTTCGACTTGACGCTCCTCGAAGGATTTCTGCTGGGATCGATCGTCTCCTCGACGGATGCCGCCGCCGTCTTTTCGGTTCTCCGCTCCAAAGGGGTCAGGCTGAAAGAGCGGTTGCAGCCCCTGTTGGAGTTTGAGTCGGGCAGCAACGACCCGATGGCGGTCTTTTTGACAATCGGTTTCATACAGATTCTTCTCGAACCGGATAAGACGCTGCTGGCTCTGGTGCCCTTGTTCTTTCAGCAAATGATCATCGGCGCGCTGGTCGGTTATTTGTCAGGCAGGTTGCTCCCGGGAGTAATCAATCGGCTGCACCTCGAATACGACGGTCTTTACCCGGTACTGACAACCGCGGCTGTCCTGCTGACGTACGGCGGCGCGGCGTCGCTGGGTGGGAACGGCTTCCTGGCAGTGTACCTCTGCGGCATCGTAACGGGGACGCGCGAGTTCATTCATAAAAGGAGCCTGTCGCGCTTTCACGACGGCATAGCCTGGCTGGTCCAAATCGCTATGTTTCTCAGTTTAGGGCTCCTGGTTTTTCCGTCTCAACTAATACCGGTCATAGGGCGTGGGACCCTGGTAGCGATTTTTCTAATGCTGGTTGCGCGTCCGCTCAGCGTCCTGATCTGCCTGTCACCCAGCCGGATCAGTGTGAGAGAGAAGCTCCTGATCGCATGGGTCGGCCTGAGAGGAGCCGTCCCTATCATCCTTGCCACGTTCCCGCTGGTGGCAGGCGTGGAAAAGGCCTACCTGGTCTTTAATCTCGTCTTCTTCATTGTCGTCAGCTCGGTCTTGCTGCAGGGGCCGCTGATTCCTTATATCGCGCGATATCTTGATTTGGAGTCAACTATTCCGGACTCGCAGCAGGAATGATCCAGACTTCTTGGATCAGGTAGCGCGACTTTGTGACATCGTGGCCCCCATGTTGACGGCAAACACGGTAACCGCTGCGAGTTCGATGACTGCAGAAATCGGCAACCATGACCAGGCCCAATCGCCGAAACCCTGGTAGGCGATTGTCTCTCCTGTTACGCGCAAGGAGCATCCTGCAGTGAGCAGAAGGAGCGAAGCAAACATCAGCTGCTTACTGAACAGGGCGGATACGCCGGCAAAGGCGGGCAGAACCCTTGGCCCAATACAAAAGACCATGGTTGAGAGGAATCCAACTGTTACAGCGTGACGAGACGCCCCCCAGATTCCCGCTGCCGCAGGTCCGACGAGGCTGGCCCAAACTGCAAGAGCGGCCGAAATCAGGAGCCAAACGTAGGCAATCCGGACGAAAACCGGAAAGCTCGGGTGAATCCCCTGGGTCTTGGCTGGTCCACGCGGTGTTTCAAAAAGTCGTAGCGCGTATATGCATACCACTGTCGCGGCCGCGAGCAGAGCCATCGATGGGATAGTCGCTCCTGCGATCGCTAAAATGACTCCCGCCGCATTCAATCCAAGCGCCGCCAGCAGAAGACGGTCACGAGTCGGTTTCAGCGACAAAAAAGGAGGCAGCCAGCGAGTGCTGAAGCCCCAGACGAGAACCACCAGGGCGGCCCAGATGACGGTCGTCAGAAAGCGCTGATTGAAAGTGTGAGGAAAAACTGAAGTTGTGCCGCGCGTAGCAACGTACACTGTTCCGGCAAGGTTGAGCGCGAGAGAGACGAGCAGACCAAAAGTGGCCGCAATCACGAGAAGGACCCAGACAGGCGGGAGACCTTCTTTCCGCTCGGAAGAACGGTGCCCAGAAACGACCTTGAAAAAGACCAGAAATGCGGCCAGTTCCAGGCCGGCTGAAAGCGGAAGCGCAAGTCTCCAGCCCCATCCCCACATATCGGCTGTCCAACGCAGCAGAACTCCCGACGTCCAAAGCAACCAGGTCCACCAGCCAATGCCTGTCGGTGCAGATCCGAGACCGCGCATCCTCGGAATGGAGTAAAAACCGATCCCCAGGATGAAACTGCCGATCCATCCAAAAATCTGGGCATGGCCGTGGGCCTGAATCCAGGAAGAGGAGGCCGAGTCAGGCGCGTGTGCACTGGAGATTGAAATGAGATTCCAGACACCTATAAGAGTCCCGGGCACCAACATGAAAAACAGCCCGGTCATGATGTATGTTTTCAGCAGTCGTGACACGGCTGCCTCGGCCGTCTGACGTTCCGACACAAGACCGCCAACTGAAAGCGTCACGGGCATAGAGTCACTCCTGTTTGATTGTTTCAGACGAACCTATCACCTTAGGGCCGGCAAGGCAGTGACTTTTGTCAATCGTGACTTAAGTCATAGCATCGCGCCTTCACCGCTAAGATACTTCGGCCGTCCCGGAAAATTCGTCGCGAACGACCAGAGTGCGGGGGAGTCGGGGAGGGAATCTCTCGCAGGGAGGCGTCAAATGGATGTTCGAAGTGTCGACAGAGTCCGGGAATGGAAAAGCCGGCTCGCCATCTTTGCGGGAGGCTTCCTGGTATTCGAAATTCTCAGCGGCTTCGCGATCTGGTTGCTGCCTTTTTCTGTGACAAGCCAAGTCGCCTTGCTTGTGCACACGGCCCTCGGCGTCTTAGGCCTGGTTCCTCTTGCCTGGTATCTCATCACGCACTGGTTGGTCTATCGCCAGGCGCTGCTTAACCACATCAAGCTCGCCGGCTATATCGGCACCTTTGTCCTCGCTTTCTGCTGTTTGAGCGGAGTAGTACTGACGGTGCAAGCGCTTGCAGGGGCGCGAATCGACCGTACCTGGGACGCGATTCATTTGCTTACCACCTTCGCGGTATTGGCTTTTGTCGTCCCGCACGTGGCCCTGGTTGCACTGCGCTACGCAAGGAGCCAGGAAAGAGCGGCGACGCTCTGGGGGGCAATCAGGGCATATGGTTTCAACCTGTGTCTATTAACCGCGGGCGGCGCCCTGGTGGTTTTTCTTATCAGCTACGCCTACGAGCCGGTTCGGCTGCGACGCGACTTTGATCCGGACTACAGTTTCAGATACGGCAATGACCGTCCCTTTGCGCCAAGCCTTGCGCGCACGGAGACGAGCCGGGCGATGGATGCGCGGTCCCTGGCCGGGTCGAAATCGTGCGGGACTTCCGGTTGTCATGAGCAAATTGTCTACGAATGGGAAGCCAGTGCCCACCGCTACGCCGCGATGGATGTCGGATTTCAAAAAATCCAGCTGGACATGGCCAGTCAGAACGGCTCCGAGTCCACCCGATACTGCGGCGGGTGTCATGACCCGATCTCCCTCTTTTCCGGCACTAAGAACATTTTCACAGACGTCGAACAACTGACCGGTCTGCACGGCTACCAGGAGGGTGTGTCATGCCTGGCCTGTCACGCGATCCGTGAAACCGACTTGAAGGGCAACGCCCAGTATGTTGTCTCAGAGCCGGCACGCTACATGTTTGAACTGGAGTATGACGAGGCGCCTACTTCGGCGCGTCGCCTGGCGCGCGATTTCCTGATCCGGGCTTATCCCCGGGAGCACGTCCGTTCGCTTAGCAAGACCCTGTTTAAAACGCCCGAGTATTGCGCAGCCTGCCACAAGCAGTTTATCGACAGCGAGATAAACAACGTGGGCTGGGTCCAACTTCAGAACCAGTACGACAACTGGCGCAAGAGCAAGTGGAACCACCCGGGTGATCCGACCCGGACGATTGAGTGCCGGGAATGTCACATGCCCCTGGTTGATTCCAAAGATCCGTCCGCGGGTGACGCAGCCGATTACAACCGCACTCCCCATGACGGAAAGCACCGCAGCCACCGCTTTATCGCCGCGAATCAATTTATGCCACAGCTTCTAAAGCTGCCGGGTTGGGAAGAACAGGTCCAACTGACCGAAAAGTGGCTGCGGGGTGAGCTGCCGATCCCCGAGATCGCACACAAGTGGCGGCAAGGCCCGGCCGTGGCGGTGGAATTACTCGTTCCCGACAAAGCTCAGCCGGGAGAGTTGGTGGAATTGAAGGCGGTGATCACGTCCAACAAAGTTGGCCATGATTTTCCCACCGGGCCTCTGGATATTATCCAAGCCTGGATCGAGCTGATTGTGACCGACGGAACCGGGCGGGAAGTCTTCTCAACGGGCAAGGTCGATCGGGATGGATTCATAGCTCCTGGCTCTTTTATCTTCAAGGCTGAACCGGTAGATCAGTATGGAAATCTTATCGATCGCCACAACCTTTGGGAAATGGTCGGGGTCCGCCACCGACGCGCCCTGTTTCCCGGCTTCTCTGACACGGCGGATTTCACGTTTGTATGCCCCGAGGTTGTGGCCGTGCGACAACCGGGCGGGAGACAGAGTCCGACAGAACAAAAGAGCTACGAGTTTACTGTCCCGGAAGAAGCGCGCCAGAAGTTGAACGTGGTCGCCCGTCTGAACTACCGGAAAATCGACCAGTTTCTCCTCAATTTCATTACCGGGAAGCCCGGGCAGTTGACCGCACCTGTGACCGAGATGGCACGAGTCATGAAGACCGTGCCGATCGTAACAGATTAACACTTCGACCGAGTGTCGAAACGCGCCCCCAGACGCCAGGCGATCGGGGCAGGGAATGCCAATGCGGAGCATATTATCCAAGCGAAAGAAACTTATGTTGACGTACACGGCGGTCGCCACGCTCTTCGTGCTTGGCGCGGCGCTGCTGGTTGTTAGGCCCGGCAGCCAATCGGAAGTCTATCGCCCGGGCACACTGGTGGAGGGTATAACGAACAGTCTGGGTCGCTCCGCAACAGAGTCTTCGCCGGAAGTCGGCCATTCGCCGGACAACGCGCAAGGTGGCTTTTTTCGAGAAGTCGCGCTCGAGTCTGGGATTGCGTTCCGGCATTTTCCCGCAGAGAGATCTTCTCAGCTTCCCGAGGACATGGGGTCGGGTGCAGCTTGGGGAGATTACGACGGAGATGGCGATGATGACCTGTTTTTGTGCAACATAGCTGGTTCCTTGGTGGAATCGACGACGACGTGGGCTTCCGGGCCGTCAGGGAGTAATCGACTATACAGGAACGACGGAAAAGGCCGTTTCGAGGATGTGACCGAATCAGTCGGCCTGTTGCTGAACGATTTCAGCATGGGAGCGGCCTGGGCTGACTATGACGGCGATAACGACCTCGATCTCCTTGTGACCTGCTGGGGTCAAAACCGCCTGTATCGGAACGAAGGAGGCGCTTTTTCCGATGTGTCAAGAGAGGCCGGAATCTTTGGTCCGAAGGGGTTCTGGACGGGCGTTTCCTGGGGCGATTATGACCGGGATGGAGATCTGGATGTCTATATTTGCGGATACGTGAAGTACAAGTTCGATCCGGCGGATGTGGGCAAGACATCCTTACAGTACACCTCAGCCATTCCTTACACCTTGAATCCCTCCTCTTACGCGCCCGAGCGAAATCTCCTTTACCAGAACAATGGAGACGGTACCTTCCGTGAGGTGGCCAGTCAGGCAGGTGTTGTGAACCCGACCGGCCGAAGTCTCTCCGCCGCCTGGTGCGATTTCGATCTGGACGGCTGGCTGGATTTATACGTCGGCAACGACATTTCGGACAACGCGATGTTTCGCAATCGGGGAGACGGTACCTTTGTCGACATTTCTCACCAAGCCTGGGTTGCGGATTACCGGGGGGCGATGGGGTTGGCCATCGGTGATTGGGACAACGACACCGATTTCGACATCTACGTCACCCATTGGATTGCCCAGGAGAATGCGCTTTACAACAACCTGACCTACGTCTTCGGAGATACCTCCTGGGATAGCCCAAACTTACGCTTCATGGATATCGCCGATCAGGTGGGCCTCGGGCAGGTTGCCCTGGATTACATCTGTTGGGGAACCTCCTTCTTTGACTTCGATAACGACGGACGGAGCGACCTCTTCGTCGCGAACGGGAGCACTTTCGAAGACGAAACCAACCGGAAAAACCTGGTCCCGATGAAGAATCTCCTTTTCCAGAACCGGGGCGAGGAGGAAGGCTTCTATGAAGTCGGGGAATTGGCAGGAGGCCTGTGGGAAGAAAAACGCGTGGGGCGAGGCGCCGCTTTCGCCGACTACGACCAGGATGGGGATACGGATATCGTCGTGCTCAATCACGGCGCTGCTCCTTTTCTGCTTAGGAACGAGGTGGGCAACCGGAACAATTGGATCAAGGTCCGGCTCGAAGGCAGCGGCGCCAACAGGCACGCGCTCGGAGCCCGAGTACGGATCCGTGCCGAGGGACTAAGGCAAGTTCAGCAAGTCGGCTCGCAGTCCTCTTACCTGTCTCAAAATTCGCTCGATTGCCTTTTCGGGATCGGAAAGACGCAATACGTCGATGAAATCGAGGTGACTTTCCTGAGCGGCCAGACTCGACGGTTCACGAACATTAAAGCCAACCAGCTGTTTCTTGTGCGCGAGGAAGAGAAATGAAAAAGCGGCTGGTTCTGCTGTTGGCTTTGGCCGGCATTCTGTTTGCCGTTGCGACCATCTGGAAGAGAAGTTCAACCGACAATCTCTCCGCTACCGAGGCAGTTTCAGAAGTCGAGAGAAAGAGCGTCCAATCCTTCTGGAGACTTTACCAGGAGGCGACGTCAACCCGGACAAGTGGTGATTTCGGCAAAGCAGAGAAGCTCTATCGAAAGGCGCTTCAACTGAAGCCCGACCACGAGGATTCTCTTTATTATCTCGGGAATTGCCTGTTCGAAACGGGGCAATACCGGGAGGCTGCGGAGCATTACAGGCGAATAATCAAGGTTAACCCGAATAGCCAACGCGCTCTGTCACAACTTGGAGTAACCCTTTCGATTATGGCGCCCGCCGCCCCGTTCAGTCCGGCTGAAGCGGAATCGTGTTTCCGGCGAAGCATCGC
>Ga0116188_1002004_pt1 | contig 16561 bp, 12 predicted proteins | sample AD_JPNTR2_MetaG_FD_89807 | JGI IMG/M metagenome (GOLD analysis project Ga0116188, IMG submission 89807) | Active sludge microbial communities of municipal wastewater-treating anaerobic digesters from Japan - AD_JPNTR2_MetaG | ecosystem: Engineered > Bioreactor > Anaerobic > Digestate | place...
AGATACCTTGGTATATTCTAAGTCAACAAGAATATTTTTTTCTGCTCTAATATTAGTTATAGAATGATGAGGAAAATATCCGGCAGCGGTATATGAATAACCGGAATAATTTGTCTCAAGTGATTTTTGTATTCTGTTGTCTTCAATGGCTAACTTCATAATTCTATAGTTGTTTCCATCAACATAAAAATCCTGAATGACAGGTTTACTTGGATCCTTCTCTTCAAGCGATCGTTTTAGTTTACGTTTGCTGAGCGTACTGAGGATGTAATACTGATCTTCAAGATAAACAGAGTGAAATTTATTTCTTTTATAAACAAAAAGACTTCCTGTCAGAATACCCTGAATAATGTCAAAGTCGAGGTTGCCTGCATAAAGTAAATCGTTAATTTCCTTGTAGCCTGAAACTTTATACTCTTTATTGATTCTGTCGAGAAAACGAACCGTATCAGGTGTCAGCAATATACGAACGGCTTCTATACCAAGCAACGGTGAAACAGAAATCCAGATAGCACTGTCGCGGCATATACGCAGTGAAACATTAAAGTTATTTTTATCGCCATCAATGTTTGTATTTACCGTTGCTTTACCACTAATCCATTTACCAAAAAAAGCACTGTCAACAATATTTTTCAATAAGGTTTCAGCTCCTTGCTCTTCAAGTTTTGCTATTGGCTTAATAACAATTGGCTTTTCTGATTTCTTGGTAACCTTACAGGCATTAAATACCAGCATGGGTATCAACACACATAAAGTTATCTGCAGAATTTTATTCATACAGCTTCTTATCCCTGATTTTCTGGTCTAAAAGTCCGGATGCATCTCCTGATTGCTTTGCCTTTTTCCAGTATTCAAATGCTTTATCGGATTGATTCAGCTTAAATAAAATGTCACCGTAATGTTCCAGAATTGTGCCGCTGTTTTCACCGCCATTTTCCATAGCTTTTTCAATCCACTTTTTTGCTTCATCATATTTTCCTTCCTGATACAATATCCATCCGTAGGTATCTAAAAAAGATGACTGATTGGGTTGAAGTTCATTACTTTGTTTTGACATCTTCTCAGCCTGTTCTAATTTTTCTTTTCTAACAGAAAGATAATAGGCATAATTATTCAGCACAAAAGGTTCATTGGGATCAATTTCAAGTGCCTTATCGAATGAGCTGTCAGAGGCTGAATATTCTTTTGTTTTGTTATAACAATCACCAAGGTTGGAATAAAATTGTATCAATTGCTGATTGTTGTCAACTACCAACTTAACACCTTGGTTTAAAATATTAATTGCCTCGGCAGGCAAGTTAAGCTGACTTTTTGCAATACCGTTTAACAGATAAAGTGAAGATTCATTAGGAAACAATCCTATTGCCTCGGCACTTGTGGTGTCCATAGCACGAAAATCTTTCAGTTCAGAAAGATTAATAATATACTGTTGCCAAACATTCAGATTATCTTTATCCAAATCAAGTGCCTTTCTGTAGAATAAAACAGCCTGGCTATAATCTTTATTCATGGTTAACAAATCGCCATAAATAGCCTGAGCACGTGATTCATCAGGATGTGTTTCTGCAAGTGTTTTACATAATTCCATACATTGTAGCATCATTGATGAATCGCGTTGCAGCAATGGAATGTATGAGGAAATTATTTTAACTTTAATATCTGTATCCAAGTCGCGATTTGTAAAAGCTTTTTGTAAATTTTCAAATGATTTTTCTTTATCACCCTTGTTGCGATAGTAATCGGCCAGATTGAGATAAATGCGAGGTTCATTCGGATTAACAGCCTTCATTCTATCTATTACAGACAAGGCTTTGTCAGGCATGTTGTTTGCTGAATAGAGTTCGTACAGGAGGGAGTACATATCCATGCTCTCCGGATTGTTGCTGATATAATTTTCAAGCACTTCAGCAGCTTTGTCAACCTTGTTTTGTTTCAGATAAATTTGCTCTTTACGTAAAGCAATTTCTTTATCGGGGCCAATAATAGATTCGATTTTATCAAAGGCTTTCAGGGCATCATTCAACTTTGATGCATTTACCAATGCATAAGCCCACTGATAATAAAAGTCTATTCGTTGCGGATACTCAACCGTAAGATTCTGATAAATTAATGCCGCTTCATTCCATTGATTTGTTCTTTGATAAATTTCTGCCAGCAGTTGTTTATACCATTCATTCTTTGGATTAATGTTTGCTGCATTTTTAGCAAAATTTAATGCTTCTGCATATTTTTTACGATTGGCATAGAGTTGCGCCATTTCATAAAGCGAGGCATCGTTTCTCGGATCAATCTTTAAACACTCTGCAAAAAGTTCAGCTGCACGACCTTCATTACCCAATATTTTTTCTTTGTTGGCATTCACAAAGAAGTACATGAGTTTTGTGTTATTCTCTTCGGAGAGATTGGTTTCCTTATTGGCAGAAGTTGTTTGTTTACTTGTCTTACATGATGTGGCAAACACACCAATCATAAACAGAAAAACCCAAACTTTACGTACTGCTAAAAAACTCCTCATTTTATTTTTTTATTATGCTTTTGTCGAATAATCTCCCATACTCAAATCATCAGATTTACCTTTGTAAACACAATAATTGCCTATCATTGAATTGGTGATAACAGCATCGCTGATGTTGCTGTTGGTTTGAATAATACATTGTGAAATTACACTATTTTCAATTTTTGTTTTTGCACCAACACTCACTCCGGGGCCAATCACACTTCCGATAATTTCTGCATTATCTGCAATAAAACATGGTTTGTTGATTACACTATCTGTAATTTTTGCTGATGGCGAAATATAATTTTCCGGATATTTAATGTCTAACATTCTACCATTAGTATATGCAGTAGCATCTTTATTTCCACAGTCAAGCCACTCCTCTACTTTACCGGGAACCAATTTCAGTCCTTTGTTTTTCATGTTCTCCATGGCATTGGTTAACTGAAACTCTCCTTTGTCTTTAATATTATTATCAATCAAATACTGAAGTTCTTTCTTCAGATTTTCGCCATCTTTAAAATAATAAATGCCAATGATTGCCAGATCAGAAACAAACTGTACAGGTTTCTCAACAAAGTCCGTAATGATATTTTCTGCATTCACTTTAACTACTCCAAACTGACGTGGGTCTTCAATCTGTTTCACCCAAATGGTTCCATCATGTTCAGCATCTATTTTAGCATTACTTTTAAAAAGTGTGTCAGCAAATGCAACAACTACTTTTCCTTTAAGCGCAGACTGCGCACATAAAATGGCATGTGCTGTTCCAAGTGGTTCGTCCTGATAGTGTATTGTTCCCTTGGCACCTAAAGATGCCGCAATATCTGTCAGTGTTTTTTCTACCTGACTACCAAAATGACCTACTACAAAGGCAATTTCGTCAACCTTTTCAGGGCAAACAGAAATAATGTCTTCCATGAGATGTTGAACAATAGGTTTACCTGCAACGGGAATGAGTGGTTTAGGTACTGTTAAAGTGTGAGGGCGCATGCGTTTGCCCATGCCGGCCATTGGGATAATTATTTTCATACGTAATTAATCGTCATTATTTGGAGCGGCAAAGGTAATGAAGTGATGGCTCTGTTCAAACTCAAATACAAAACATACCCTAATCTTCAGAATTGCTTCTTTCTTTATTTAACAGTCTGTAAATGGTACTTTTACCGATGTTAAGTTTCTCTGCAGCCTGAACAACATTACCGTTGCATTGCGACAACACATGCATAATGATTTTCTTCTCATACTGTTCCATTGTCAGGTTTTGTGAAAGCAGCTCGGCTTCAAAATTACTCTGCGAAAACAAGATATCATCAGGTTCAATCATATCAGTGTTACTCATTACAACTGCCAGTTCGGTAATTGATTTAAGTTCTCTGACATTGCCTGGAAACTGATATGCAAGGAGTTTGTTCTGAGCCTTTGCAGATATTTTTTTTACCTGCAGTTGATTGTCTTTACAAAACTGTGTGATAAAGTATTTAGCAAGTAAGATAATGTCTTTATCTCTCTCGCGCAGTGGTGGTAGATTTATCTGAAGCCCGTAGAGTCTGTAATACAAATCTTCTCTGAACCGGTTCTTTTTTACCTCGTCAAGCAGGTTTTTATGTGTGGCAGCAATAATGCGTGTATTAATTTTTATAGGTTTGTTACTCCCTACCCGCACCACTTCTTTTTCCTGCAGCACACGAAGGAGTTTTGCCTGTAAGGACAATTCCATTTCTGCAATTTCGTCTAAAAACAAAGTGCCTCCATCGGCTTCTTCAAACTTACCGATGCGGCTTTGAAGTGCTCCTGTAAATGCACCTTTTTCATGACCAAACAACTCACTTTCGGCAAGGTCAATAGGAATAGCAGCCATATTTATCGCTACAAATCTTGACTTTTCTTTTGACGAATTGTAATGAATAGCTTTTGCAATTTCTTCTTTTCCTGTTCCTGTTTCACCTGAAATAGTTACAGTGATGTTGGTAGCCGCAGCCTTTTCGATGAGTGGAAACAACGACTGAAAATTGTTACTGCTGCCTATCAACCTATCCTGAAAATTGTACCTTTTCTCTACCTCCTTTTCGAGGCGCGAAATTTTCTGTTTCAGTCCCTGCCGTTCTTTTATCAGCTCTACCGTATTGAGAAGTTTATCTCTTATGTCTTTCGATTTAACAAAATAGTCAACTGCACCTGATTTTAATAACTCAACAACAGTGTCAATGCTATGCTGTTCGGAAATGATGAGTGTATCGGCATCAGGGCATTGTTCTTTAATTAGTCCGAGCAAAGTGCTTCCATTGGTATCCGGAAGGTGATAGTCAATGGTAATAATGTCAGGATGGAGATGCAGATTCTTCAGAACTTCTTTCCCATTGCTGAAAGCCGTTACAGCATGATCGGGGTTCAAAGACAACACATAGTGCAGAAACTCTCTGTACCAGTCGTCATCTTCTACAACGAAAATGCGTGTAATGGTGGTGGTTTTCATCTTACAAAAGAAATAAAAAAAGGTTGCCGTTATGATGAAGCAACCTTTTGGAATGTTGTCCGACTAGGATTCGAACCTAGAAAGGCAGAACCAAAATCTGCAGTGTTACCATTACACCATCGGACAAACGAGGGCGCAAAAATAGTATAATTTTGAAAAGAAAAAATCACTTTTTCAAAAAAACTAAATGCTGAAAATTAACCTTTTATGTAAGATTTAAACCCTTTCAGGTCCAAACCTTGGTTCCTTCTGTACAGTTGGTACAAATGTCAATATTGCTTCGTGACTTGAGTACCAATTTTCTGAAACGGTTATATGGCTCACTATGCCATACTTTTTTGAAGCCTTCTGTTGCAACCTGCCCAAGGCGGTGACTTGCATCTTTATCAAAACAACAAGGAACAACATTACCATCCCAGGTGATGACACATGAATGCCACATCCTCCAGCAATGATTCAATAATGGATTGCGGATACTGTATGTGCCGTCTTTATTTTTTTTATACCGAGAATGTGAAAGATCGTTTGGCATCAGCTCATTACCATGAACATAATCATAAAGCTGTGCTGTTTTATAAACTACTTCGTCAATACCAATAGATTTGGCTAACTGCTGAACTTCTTTAATCTGATGTTCGTTAGGTTTTACAACTAAGAACTGAAAAATGAGATGCGGTGTTTTGGATTTAAGTTTGTTTTTCCATTTAACCATGTTTTCTGCACCCTTTATCACTTTCTCTAACGATCCGCCAATACGATACTGCTGATAGGTTTCTTGTGTAGTTCCATCAATTGAAATAATCAGTCTGTCAAGACCCGACTCAATGGTTTTACGTGCATTGTCATCATCCAGATAATGTGCATTGGTGGATGTAGCTGTATAAATTTTTTTTTGTGATGCATAACGTATCATCTCAAACAAATTTTTGTTGAGATAAGGTTCTCCCTGAAAATATAAAATGAGATATAACAAGTCAGGTGAAAGTTCGTCAATAACTTTTTCAAAAAAGTCAGGTTGTAACATACCTGTCGGTCTGCTGAATGCACGAAGTCCACTCGGACATTCAGGGCAGCGAAGATTACAGGAAGTTGTAGGCTCAATTGAAATACTCACCGGCATACCGCTGACATTTGCTTTTCCGGTTATGCGTGACAAGTAATAACTACATAGAATTTTACTGAAGTTAAACAGTCGTCTGACAGTTAACTTACTCAGTAAATTTGATATGTCTTTTAAATTACGGTTCAATGGAATAGAAACAAAACTCGAAAAAGTAAAAAATATAATTTACTTGTTTTCTATGACAAAGTAAACATTTGTGCAAAGCTAATGTTTTTATATGCTTATATTAATCGAGTCGTTTGTCGGAAGTTGTATTAACGACATTGCCATTTTAAGTTTTGTGGCAACGGTAAGGTAAAATGCATCGCTTGATTTGTTTTGGGGTGAGAAAAAAGTATTTCAGATGCAATTAAAGCAATGGATCCTTGCTGATAATCTGTTACTGCACCATAAAATGAATCGCCAACAACAACAGCGTTTCTGGAAGAAAACTGTGCACGTATCTGATGGTAACGTCCTGTGATTAATTCAATTTTATAGAGAAAAGCGTTTGATTTAGTGTTGCATACTTCTTTATATCTTAACTCTGCCCTGACAAAACCCTCTTTCTTTTTTGCTGAAAGAATTGCCTTTTTAAGTTTTGTGTTTTTCTGATGGTAGTCTGTCAGTGTGCCCTCTGCAGCGGTTAAAGAATGTTCTGTTAACGCATGATAAATCTTTGTAATACTTTTATTATTAAACTGTTCATTAAGATTCTGCAAAGCCGATTTTGTTTTTGCAACAATTATCAAACCTTCAGTAACACGGTCTATGCGATGTGGAAAGCCAATGTAATAGTTTTTATTGGTCGGGAATTTTGCCTGAAGATGATTCAGAAACCAATTTTGCAAAGAAGGATTTCCAAAATTATCATCTTCGACCATTAACCCTGCCGGCTTATGCAGCACGGCAAGGTAATAGTCTTCAAATAAGATTGATGGTTGCAACAGTTATCTAGTTTATTGAATAATAAACTTTGATGTCAGTTTAAATCCGTCACCATTGGTGAAATAAACAAAATATATTCCCGGTTTCAAGTTCTCTTTGTTGAAGTCTAAAGAATTTGACTGCAGGTGTTCTATTCTTTGTACACAATTTCCCAGCACATCATAAATTAACAAGTTGCCATTATCAACTGTAAGGTCGCTACTGATAGTAATTGTTGCATCTTGTAGGACAGGGTTTGGAAAAACTGTTAATGCATATTCTGTTTCAAATACATCAGGCTCTCCTGCGATACGACATGGATTAACCTTAACCTGTACTAACGGTGACAGTTTTGAGCAACCATTTCCGGTTTGGCGAACTCTGTATCCGCCTGTTGTATTTGCTGAATAAGAAGTTCCTGTTTCTCCTACAATATCTATGCTGTTTTTAGTCCACTGATATACAACTCCCGGCCATGAGTTTGTACTTAAAACAACATCCTGACCAGTACAAATGGTTGTTGGTCCCGATGCTGTAATTGTAGGGGTTGGATTATTAATTACCGTTAACACCAAATTTGATGTTGTAACAGGGCAAATGCCATTTAAAGAAACAATAGCATAGTAAGTACCTGCAGATGTGACATTACAAGAAGAGTTTACTGCACCATTCAGGGCAACATTATTTCTATACCACTGATAAGTATATACAGGATTTGAAGTAACAGATAAATGAAATACTTGTCCTGCACAGATTGTAGCTGTTCCGGAAGGAGAAATAACGGCTGAAACAGTAGCGCTATTCACAGTCACAACATTGGAAGTTGCATTACCACAAGGCGATGTCATATAAACTGAATAACTGCCAGCAGTATTTACAGTCAAAGTAGGTGATGTTTCTCCGTTAATATTAACACCATTGTTTTTCCATTGATAGGTGAAGCCTGTACCTGTACTTGCTGATAAAACTACAGAAGCACCTGTACAAATGGTAACTGTTCCTGCAGGAAGTACAGATGCACTGAATGAACCTATTGATACCGGTATTGCATTGGAAATTGTAGTACCACACGATGCTGACACCTTGCATGTATAACTACCACTGGAAGTTGCTGCATAAGTACTGCTTGTTTCATTAATTATGTCAGTACCATTTTTTTGCCATTGATAGGAATAGCCCGGTATAGGGTTTACCAATTCCATGTTTACTGTTCCTGTTGGCGAACATAAAGTTGTCTGATCGTTGGTATGAATCTGAGCTGTTACACTTGTGGCATTTTTAACACTAACCGTTTTTGATTTAGAGCAGCCGTTTGCAGTTTGAATAACCCTATATCCTCCTGCTTGTGTTGCATTGTAAGACTGTGAAGTTGCGCCCGGAATATCAACACTGTTAAACTGCCACTGATAATTTACACCTGTAAATGTATTTGCAGTGAGTGTAACATAACCTGGTGCACAAAATGATAATGCTGTTGATGAACTGATGGTTGGTGCTGGATTATTATTTACACTAATCACAATTACATTTGAATTACCGGAACAAGTACCCGTTACTTTACAATAATACTGTCCTGCACTGCTTGCATAATAATTCTGATTAACAGCAGTTCCTAATGCAACATTATTTCTATACCATTGATAGGATGATGCTCCTGCAGGAGCAGATAGTGCAACATTGGCTCCGGCACAAATGTTTGTTGAGCCGTTTGCTGTAATCTGTGGTGATCCTGTGCCGAGCGTTAGTACTGTTGGTGATGAAGTTGCTGAACATCCTGATAATGTAACAACAACATCGTAATTGCCTGATATGCTAGCAGTGTAATTATCAGCAGTGGCACCTGAAATATTGTTGCTGTTTAGTCGCCATTGATAGCTAAACCCAACACCAGTAGCAGCATTTAATAACTGTGATGAATTACATGTTGTAACATTTCCTGATGGTGTAATTGCTGCAACCGGCAATGAGTTTACCGTTGTTGTTGCACTTGTACTTCCCGTACATCCATTGGCATTGGTAACAGTTACTGTAAAAGTTCCTGCTGTTGATACATTGATTGAAGATGTTGTTGCTCCGGTTGACCACAGATATGTACTGTATCCTGAGCCTGCATTTAATATTGTTGAGCTTCCTAAACAAAATGTTGTTGTTCCGCTAATGGATGGTGTTGGGTTGGAATTAACTGTTGTTGTTGCACTTGTACTTCCCGTACATCCATTGGCATTGGTAACAGTTACTGTAAAAGCTCCTGCTGTTGATACATTGATTGAAGATGTTGTTGCTCCGGTTGACCACAGGTATGTGCTGTATCCTGAGCCTGCATTTAACGTTGTTGAACTTCCTGAACAAAATGTTGTTGCTCCGCTAATGGATGGTGTTGGGTTGGAATTAACTGTTATGTTACTGTTGTTGTTACTTCCAATTACTGAAGGATTAGAACTAATCACACGAACTCTGTACCCTGCACCTGTTGCAGTGCCTAAAGGTATCTGACAAGTAATAGTTCCTGCAGTGGTAGCAGTAAGTGTACCAATGTTTACTGGGCTGGCAAATGAACCGCTGCTATTAGAAAGTTGTGCTGTAAAAACATTACCTGCATTGGCAGCAGCATCAACAGTATAAGAAACATTTAATGATGCGCCTTTACAAAAACTTAATGGAGAAACCGGTGATGTGGTTATGGTTGTTAATCCAGTTGATGTTGTAATAGTAAAGTTAGTATTACTGATATCGAAGAAAATATTTCCAACCGCTTCAACTTTTATTCTTGCAGTAGTAGTTGAAATATTCGGAACTGTAATAGTCTGGCTTCCATCATTTGGAGTAGAAGATAATAATACTGTCGGATAGGTATAACCGCCATCAGTACTTAATGAAATTTTTACGTTAGCTGTATTGATACCACTACCTGTTGTTCCACTTACATTCCAGGTGACTGTTTGTGTACTGTTGCCTGCCCAGGTTACAGCAGTGTTTGGAGCAGTTACTGCGAAAGCGCCACCTGCGTTAACAACGGTAACAATTAAATTAGAGTCGGGATGCATGATGCCACCACCACCGGTGCGACTGTCACGTGCTGTTAATCTGAATTTTAATGTACGTGCCTGATTGGGCAACAACTCACCTACTGTTGTAGTATTATTTACCACATCAGACATTTGTGGAAATGTGCGTGATGGGCTTGTGGTAGGTGGGAAAGGACGAAACATTGGTGCAGTAGTTGACTGTACATTCCATGCACCGGCAGGACCCAAATCGCGTTCTTCCCAAGAATATGTCAGCGCATCACCGTTTGCATCAGTGGCAGCACCTGTTAGAACAAAAGGTGTACTGATAGGAATTGAACAGTTATAGCCCATATTGGTAACTACAGGAGCTGTGTTTCCTGTTGATGTAGTAACAGGGCATGAGTTTCCTCCTCCTGTATTTGAAAAAGTAATCATCTGATCGAGGCTGTAACCATGAAAATAGGCTATACTGTGTGGTGCAAGATCATCGCTACCACAAATTCCTGCATAAGCCTGAATAGTAATACCACTGCCCGGTTCATAAGCTGCAGTAGAGGATCTGTTGCCACTGCAACTTCCTGTTGAACTGTTAAAAGTATGATCGCCTCCAAACTGATGGCCCATTTCATGCGCTACATAGTCAATATCAAAACCATCACCTGATGGAGCACCATTTCCTGTTACACCTTTTGCTTTATTGGAACTGCTGCACACACATCCTAAATAAGCCACACCTCCACCACCTGTGCTGAAAACGTGACCGATATCGTAGTTTGAACTGCCTATTATATTATCACAAGTAGTTTGATTCTGACTCAACATAGTTGAACCATTGTTGTTGGTATATGGGTCTGATGATGAATTAGTATAAACAATCAGATTATTATTGGCTACCATAACCATGCGAATAGAAAGTTCTGATTCATAAACACCGTTTACACGATTCATGGTAGTAACCATGCCGGCCATTGCGCCAGACACTGTTCCTCCGTAAAATGCTGCATATTCACCAGTACATGCCAATGCAAGTCTGTAGGTACGTAATTGCGTACCGTTGGTACGCTGTACGGTATTACCATTTGCATTTTGTATTTCCATTGCTGTTTCATCAGCAAGCAAACATTCAAAAGAATTTTGTCTGATTAGATTCTTTCTTTCATAACTCATGTAATAATTTACAGTGTTTTGATTGTAAGGGTCAATATAAACATCGCCTTTTGAAGAACGAATCATGGCATGAAAACCAAATTGTGTTACATCTAATTTTATGGTTGCCGTAACATCGTCAATACCCTGACCGGTGTAAGTTTTTATCTGCGGAAATTTAGCAGCCAAATCGGGGTGCATTACATTGTATTGAAAAATGCTGAAACGCTCAAAAGAGCCATCAGGCATAGGTAACTCAAGCATCAATCCGTTTTTAAGATTTGCTGTTTGTGAAGGCTCTGCTTTTGCCGTGTTTAAATATTGCTGTAATAAATTTAAATCAAGATTAAGTGCCCTATAACTTGAAGGCACAGTAAGTCTTTCACCGGAAACAGGAATAGTTGACACCTCGCGCCAGAAAATTTTTGAATCTTGTGCGTTGAGGAAATAGGTTGCCTGAATGATGAACAATGCCGTCATCATTGTTTTGAAAATACCCTTCATTTGAAAATCGTTTTTTATTATACTTTGAAGCAAAAGTCCTTAAAAAAACAATTAATAACAAAAGCCGGAGTAATAAATGCACAAATAGCAGTATAGTAAACGAGAAGCTATTACCGTTGCGGAGTTTCGATTGAATAAGCCGCCAACTGACATTAATAAAATTATAAAAAATTTATTTCCAGGCTTTCACGATAAGACCGGTACCTGTAGGATGTTTTATGTTTACATCTAAATAGTTTAACACAAAACAAATTGGATAAAACAGCAGGTAATAGAATGGAAGAATAATAAAAAACGCCTTGGTATATCCTAATGCAGAGATAGGATATTTCATGGACAAACGCCAGGATATTTTTCCGGGAGTACCATAAGAGTACTTTGCTTCAACACGGCTGAATCCATTTCGCAGCAGTTTTACTTTTATATCATCAATATTATAACCATCACGGACATGCTCTTCGATAAAAGATTGTTGATCATCGCCATGAACATCGCTACCGCCCTGATCACTTGGTGTTGAAATGACTAACATGCCACCGGCTTTGAGTGATGCTGCATAATTTTTAAATACTTGCTCATCTTCCAGAATATGTTCCATTACATCAACACAAACAACAAGATTGTATGTTGAAGGTGATTGGTACTTGGTTAAATCTTCAATGCCGAATTGTACGTTTTTATATCCTGCCTTCTGAAAAAAAGTATTGCAATCGCTCACCTGCTCTTCTTTGACATCTACTGCATAAATTTTCCAATTTCTGTTTCGTGAAGCCAGCCAGTAGGTATATTGACCAAAGCCGGATCCTGCATCTAAAATATGTGCATTGTCGCCAACTGTACTTTCCCATTGCTTTAGCTCTTTATGAATATGCCAGGCACGCAAAAGAAGTAAATCGAGCAGACGGTAAAATGTTTTTCTTAAAAATGGTGATTTATTAAACACCTCGCCCAAAGAGCGTTTTATAGGATCGTATTGCATTCAGTGTGTCAGCCTTCCTTTGGATCGTTTTTATGGATTTCCTTAAACAGCTTTTCAATATGCTCGGCATAGTCTAAACTCTCATCATTAAAAAATTTCAGCTCAGGTATATGTCTTATCTGATTGCGTATTCTGTTACCAAGCTTTCTTCTGATGTCGTGCATTTTATGGTTCAGGTTGCTTACTATCTCTTCAGCATTTTTCTGCTTGAATAAACTTAAACGCACATAAGCAATGCCAAGGTCAGGTGTTACTCTGACATTGGACAGTAACAAAGGCATTTCCATAAAACGAACTGCCTTCGAGCTGAAACAAACTACTGATTTCTTTTTGCAACATTCTTGAAATTTTCTGTTGCCTAGTGCTGTCCATTAATTCATTCTTAAAATAATACTTATTTGATTTCGCCCAACTTATTGGTGAGCAGCTGAATGGCTGTGCGCTGATTGTCAATTTCGCTTTTCTTCTTGCTCAGGTCATTTTCTTTTTTGTAAACATCATCTTCTGCCTTCTTGATATTGTCTTTATATTTTTCAATATCGCTACGCAAAGTCTTAATGTCTTTTTCTACAGAGCCTCTGTCACTTTCCATCTTACCTAACAATTTTTCTGCATCTTTTAGCTGTGATTGAATTGGTGCCTTGGTAGTTTCAATTGCAAAATTTTTGACCATCTGTTCTGCTACACCGTATTTAGTGGCATCAACTGTTGATGATAAATAAGCACCGCCTAAATCAAATGCTACCATCACTTTAACGCTGTTGTCTGACTTGTTTTCTTCAAAACGAGCGTAAATGTCAACAGGGTTATTGCCCCAATCTTTTATCAATACATTATCGGTAAATGTTTCTTCTTTACCTGCTGTTACTTTTTTACTTTTTAATGACTTCATATAGGTTGTCCAGCTATTGGTCACATCCTTGAGGTTGTTGTTAAAGCAAGTTGTAACGATTGCTGGTTGCTGTCCGGTAGAGAATGTTGAGGTTTGTTCAGCTACAGTAATAACCTGTGCCGAAGTAATTGTAGTCGCAAAAAACAATGCTGCCGCTAAAATCTTTTTCATAAATTTTCTGATTAAAAATAATAATGCAAAGGTAGTAAAAATGCCGTTTCGCACTGAATAAATAATGATAAAAATGTATAATTTTATAGAGGTCGCCCCGATGAGGCTTTTAATTTGAAAGAAAGTTGCTTAGATGCGGTTTCTGGAAATAATTTATAATAAAATAAAAAATCCACCGGGTTGTAGTAAAAGATGATTAGCCTAATTTTTAAACATTATGCAATTGTTCTAAAGTTTATCAAGTCTTACTCTATAGGCATATCCCACTCTCACCATCCATGAATTCTGAACACTCAAAGTACTTTGGGTATCTATGTTGTGATTCTTAGTGCCTAAAACAAATTTTCTGAATACAGAATGTCCGGTCTCTAAAAACAACACATTTTGTTTGTTTACATAAAAGTCTGCTGCTATTCTAATCAGGTTGTCATTGGTTCTTAGGTAGTAACTGTCGTCCTTGCGATATGAAAGTGTCATTGTTTTAAGCGAAATTATAAAATGTAGTTTGTTGATGATGGCCTTATACTCTCCATTGAGCGAAGATGGAAGAATACCCCATAAATTCCATCGTGGTGTTATGCGATAATCAATACCAAGCAGTGGCAAAAAGTAAGGTCCAAAAAATTCGCTGTTGTAATACAATCCAAGTTTATAGCTAAGTTGTTCCGAGCGCTGATAGGTTTGTAAAATGGCTCCTCCAATCTGATAACTGTCTTTTTTCAACCAATATTTACTTTCAGAAATAGATTTCGGAATTACCACTAAAGCAGTTTTAAAACGTTTGTCTTTCCACTGATGTTGCCATGTTAATGCAATCTGACCATTCATATAAAGTTTAGATTGCTGACGGAATTTAAAATCGAACCTATCAAAAGACGGATTGATGATAAAAATATTATTGCCGCTCCTTATTGGAAGTGTAAGGAAAGCATTGGTGTACTGAAGCGTTGCAGATTCGTTGTTGGTGAACTTTAATGGGCGGTGGTAACTATAGTTTAATGATGCAATGTCAATTAATGGTTGTGCCACTACCGACTGTGCAAACAATAAAAGTAATATAACTATAAGGCGCATATTTACAGTTTATCGAATGCAAGATTAAGGCTTGGACTTTAAATTACCAACCTTGACAACCTGATAATTTTTACTTTTGTTGTACATAACATCAGACTATGTTTAATATTCTAAAAAAATTACTGATTCTACTATCTTTACCATTAGCTACAAATGCACAGTCGTTTAAAGCTTCTCTTATTGGTGGTATCAATGCTTCACAAGTTTCCGGTGATGAATTGGGAGGTTTTAACAAAGCGGGAGTAATGTTTGGTGGCAGTGCCATATTACCGGTCACGCCAAAGTCTGATGTTGCAATGGAATTATTGTTTATTCAAAAAGGAAGTAAAACACCAACATCAAAAGATAACAACAATGCCGACTATTATAAAATGAGTTTAAATTATCTGGAAGTGCAAATTAATTATACTTATCATGCATCAAAAAAAATAGGCATGCATGTTGGGCCTACGTTTGGTGTTTTGATTGGTGAGAAAGAAGAAGATATTGCAGGTGAGTTAACAGAAAGACCGGAGTTTCAAAAGACAGAAATAGGCATTGCAGGTGGACTGTCATTTCACTTCAGCGAGAAAGTTGGATTGTATATGCGTTTATCAAATTCTTTGTTGCCAATTCGTAAAATGGGAGCAGACACACGTTACTTCAAAAGCGGACAATACAATAGTGGTCTGGCATTTTTTCTTACCTACACTTTTAGCTCAAAAGACAAACAAAAGCAATAATGAAAAACAAAATAGTGGTTGCCATTACCGGTGCCAGCGGAAGTATTTATGCATCAATATTGCTTGGCAAATTGGCACAGCTTAAAGAACAATTTTCTGATGTTGCAATAGTGTTTTCAAAAAATGCAACAGATGTGTGGCAGCACGAATTAGGTAATGATACCTATAAGTCGCTTTCGTTTAAGCGATATGACACCATGGATTTCAATGCACCTTTTGCATCCGGATCGGCACAATACAACACGATGATTATTATTCCTTGTAGTATGGGGACTATGGGACGCATTGCTGCAGGAATTTCAAACGACCTGATTACACGTGCTGCAGATGTAATACTTAAAGAGCACAGAAAACTTATTTTGGTTACACGTGATATGCCTTTAAATCTGATTCATATCAACAACATGAAAACCATTACTGAAGCCGGAGGAATAATTTGCCCTGCATGTCCTTCTTATTATAGTAAACCACAAACTATCAATGATGTGGCAGCAACTGTAGTTGACCGTGCATTAGACCTTGCCGGTTTTAGTTTGAACAGTTTCCGGTGGAATGAATAAACAATCTTCTGCATTTGAAATGATTTCAAATCTTCTTTTTATCAGACTGCAGCAACTGAAACGCGAATTGATAAGTACGGGATGGTTTTACAGCCTGATAATATTAATCATTACCGGTCTTTTGGGGTTTTTACTTTATCATGCAGTGCAAAAACAAATTCATAGTTTTTATTTGGCAGCATTGATAATTGTTGCTGTATATACTATTCATAATTCAAGAAATGATTTGCAGTTTATCAGACAACAATTAAGAAATCCATTTTTTCTATTGACAACTGAATATATTTTGTTAGCACTTCCTGTTATCTTTCTACTCTTATTAAAAGGCTTTTTTGCAGCAGGATGCACAATAATTACAGGATGTGTATTGGTTGCTTTAATAGCTCCCAAAAATTCAGTGTATTTACTTTTTCCAAAACTTGCAAGTTGGATACCTTCAGAAATGTTTGAGTGGATGAGTGGCATACGAAAAACGAAAGGTGTTGTCGCAGTTTTTATAATTG
>Ga0116188_1002007_pt1 | contig 16518 bp, 15 predicted proteins | sample AD_JPNTR2_MetaG_FD_89807 | JGI IMG/M metagenome (GOLD analysis project Ga0116188, IMG submission 89807) | Active sludge microbial communities of municipal wastewater-treating anaerobic digesters from Japan - AD_JPNTR2_MetaG | ecosystem: Engineered > Bioreactor > Anaerobic > Digestate | place...
AACCCGCCCGGAACGATCAAGCACGTTAAGGATGTCCATGTTCTGCTCGGAGCGGACCACCTGCAGTTCGCTCACGACTTCCTGAAGTAGCCGTTGGTCGGACTGGTCGTGCAACAGTCGCCGCAGTCTCTGGTCTTCGGCGAGAACCTTCAACGTAGCCTGTATCCGCTCGATCTTGCTGTTATAGATCTCCCATCCGGCCTTGATATATAGACGGACCCGATTCTCGGCGGCTTTTATGGCGTGATCGTTCTGCCATTTGAAGGTCAGCACCGCCATCGAGGCCCCGAGAATCAGGAAGACAGAGATGATTCCGATGTTGATCTTGGTTTGGAGCTTCATGAATCAAAATACAGGTCTCTTGCGTGGATTGGACCCTCAGCGCCTTTTCTTCTCTTTCACCCTCTCGCTCAGCAAAGCGCACCACTCGTCGACACCTTCCCCGGTTCTGGCCGAGGTCAACAGTAAACGAGCCTCCGAGCTCAGCGCCCGCACTTGTGCCCTCACCGCGTCCACATCAAATTCGACGTAAGGAAGAAGGTCGATCTTGCTGATGACCGAAATCCAGGCGCGTGCGAAAATGCCTGGGTACTTGAACGGCTTGTCATCACCCTCGGTCACCGAAAGCACCACGACTTTGAAATCTTCTCCCAGATCGTAGGAGGTAGGGCAGACCAGATTCCCGACGTTTTCGATAAACAGAATGTCCGGATCGCCCCAATCCCCCTTCTCCAGTTCCGCTTTGACTTGGCGTGCATCCAAGTGACAGGCGCCCCCAGTGACGATCTGACGGGCTGGGATGCCCTGACGCCGCAATCGCTCGGCATCCCTCTCGGTCGCTATATCGCCCTCGATGGCTGCCAGGCGATAATCGCCTGCCATCCTGGCGACAGTAGCTTCCAGAAGTGTGGTCTTGCCCGACCCGGGCGAAGAAATAAGATTCACGACGAGCGTTCCGGATCGACGGAATTTATCTCTCAAAAACTGCGCCGCCTGGTCGTTTTCACTCAACAACCGGCGGTTGACCTCAATCTGACTCATGCTGGATTTTCCCCGCTATCAGACTCTGACTCGAACGTAATCTCGAGCAAATCAAGCTCGTAACCGCCTTCCACACGTAGGGGACTGCCGCAGTCTGGGCAGATCATCAGCCAGGAGTTCTCTGCTCGTGGCTTGATCGCCTCGCATTGCGGACAGTACTGAACAGCCCGTCGCCAATCAACTTCAAGTTCACAACCCGCATCGGAGTTTTCCACGGTCGCTTCCCAGGCAAATCGCAGCAATTCGGGGTCGATCGCCGATAACTCTCCAATTGCAACGCGGACTTTCTGCATCCGGCCCGAGCCATGTTTCTCGACCTCTGCCCGGCACGTCCGGTAGAGGTTCATCGCAATACCCATTTCGTGCAAAAGGAAACTCCTCCGAGCTTATGATCGCAGAATTCGGGACTGCGTGTAGGGGAACGACCGCCGATCACCCCAATTCTGGAAGCTGATTGACGGCATCGGGGCTACCGCGGACTCATCGTGACTGCGATCCCAGAGTCGAGCCACAACAACGCGCTTGAACCGCTAGATCCTCTCGAGTTTTCGATAGACGACCATTCCGTCCTTACACTCGAAGTCTTCCGGGTGGTAACGCGGGATTGGGAATTCGAGTTGTTTCAGCTTGATCGGAGCAACTTTCTTGTCGACAAGCCCTAACGCCACAGCCACTCCGTATATGATCGCCTCGGGCCGCGGAGGGCAGCCGGGCACGTAGAAATCAACAGGTATAACCGAATCGACCGGACCAATCACGCTGTAACTGTCGTACCAAATACCACCGCCGCACGCGCAGGAGCCGATGGCAAAAACGAGTTTTGGGGCAGGCATGGCCTGATAAGCCCGTTCCAGCGCTTTGGCCGTCGATCTCAAGGCAGGGCCCTGGCACAACATGACGTCCGCGTGACGGGGTGAGCCGACCAGCTTGATACCGAATCGTTCTACGTCGTAGTACGGCGTGAGGACGTTCAAAACCTCGATGTCACATCCATTACATCCACCGCTGTTGGCGTGATAGACCCAAATCGACTTCTGAAAGGCCTTCCGGCAGAATTTCCTGAGCATAGATTTCTCTTAATCCAGTTCTATCTCCACGTCGGCGCTTCCCTCGGCCGGCAAAAAGGTGCTCGACTTATAAACCCATCGCCCGGTCGACAGATCATCCATTCGATAACCCTTCATCATCAACTGTTCCAAGACGCTCGGCGGAGTGAAGCAGCGGCCGCATCTCTGGCAGGTTCCCATGAAGACGTGCAGTTCCTGCTGAAGATCAGCCTTGTCGTTGGTGGCCGTCTCGAATTCGGGACTCATCGTTATCGCCTGCTCGGGACACACATCAGCACAGCGGCCGCAGTACGTGCATCTCTGCCCCAGGTAGCGCATGACCCTGACTTCCTGGCAGACATCAGCGATGAGAATCTCTCGGGCCGGGCAGTTGTTGGCACATCCGCCGCAACCGATGCATTTGTTGCCGTCGAAAATCGGACGCCCGCGGTAGCGCGTGGGAACCGGCTCGGCCGCAAACGGATACGGCAGAGTGACCCTTCCTGCTTTCAAACAGATAACAGCCTCTCTCAGTTTGCTGATCATAGTACCGAACCCCTAGAAACCTGCCAGCGCCAGTGTGAGCGCGACCAGTGACAGCACGAAGAGCGTGGCGTAATACCTGATCGCCTGGTCGATCCGGTAGCGTGCATGCGTCGCCCCTACGACGGTCACCAGCAGGACTAGAACCGCAATCTTCGCCAAAAGCGCCATGAGGGCAAGCGGATATGGCCAGTCGCTCCCCCAGGGAAAGAACAACCCGACGATAAGGGCGCAATACACGAAAAGCTTGCTCATTTGCGCGTATTTGAAAAGGCCAAGTTTCGGGCCGGAGTATTCCATCAGTGGCCCTTCCATGACTTCCGTCTCGGCCTCCGCGATATCAAAGGGTACTCTCCCAACAAACGCCTGCAGGGAGAAGAGCAAAATCACCATCATCAACAGGCCGGCAAGTGGCCAGGCAGTCAGAGAATAGATCGAAGCTTCCAGGATCCCGTCCAAGCGGAGCGACCCGGCTTCCACGGCGCCAATAATCACCGCCACTGCGAGAAGAGGCTCCAGGGTCAGCATCGCCATCATTTCACGGCTCACTCCGACGACCGAGTAGGTCGATCCAGCCGCCAGACCAGCGAGCAGCGTCGACACGCCACAAAGCGTCAACAGGTAAATCACCACAATTGCATCACCGGCCTGCACCAAGGGGGCGCTCGCTCCCATCGGGACAAACCAGGCCAGTGTCAAAACGCCAGCCAGCGACAGATATGCGCCCAGGCGCTGCACCCGCGGGGATTCGCCCGACTCGATGTCTTCCTTGCCGAGCAGCTTCAGGATATCGAGATACGGCTGCCACAGAGGAGGACCCTGCCGTGACTGTATCCGCGCGGTGACTTTCCGGATCAGCCCCTCGAAAAAAGGCGCCGCAGCCAGCACCAGGATCGTGTTAGCAATCCCCTTCACAATTGACCAAAGGGCAGTCTCGGTCATAATCCCCTCGCCATACTCACCAGTTCCTGCTGTGAATACACTCGAACATCGCCGGAGCGAATGTCGATGATCTCAAGTCGGTCGGTGCATGAGAAACAGGGATCAATGCTTCCCAGAGAAATCGTCATATCCGCCAGCTGCTGATCCTTGATCATCGCGGGAATACCCTGCAGGTTCTGATACGTAGGCGCCCTTACGCGCCACCGCCGCGGCCGGTTCTCTTCCCCGGTCACCACAAAATGGTGAGACTCACCTCTTGGTGCTTCTACCGAAGAGAGACCGATCCGACCCGGTGGCAACTCGCCGTCCAGCTTCAACTGGATCGGCCCGTCGGGCATCCATTCAAGGCACTGTCGAATAATCCGGATGGATTCAAAGACCTCCAGAACCCGTACCAGCACGCGCGACCAGACATCGCATCCGGATTGCGTCACCACACTGAAGTCGACCTCGTCGTAGGCCGCGTATGGAAAGTCGCGCCGGCAGTCCAGGGGAACTCCCGCAGCGCGTGCCATCGGGCCTACCAACCCCATGTTCTTGACCAGCGCGGGGTCTGCGACTCCTACCCCCTTGGTCCGTTTCTGCAGATTCCGGTCGCCCTGCACAGCTTTTGCCGCGGCGGTCCACTCTTTTTCGAGCTGATTGAGCACCCGCGAAATGTCACTGGCGATCTCAGGCGTAATGTCCCAGCGAACCCCGCCTATCAGGCACAAACCGTAGGTCTTGCGATTTCCGGTTATCCGTTCGCAAAGCCACATAATCGGCTCCCGCATCCGGAAGCTCTGCATAAACAGCGTGTCAAATCCGAGAATATGGTTGGCGAGTCCCACCCAGAGCAGGTGGCTGTGGATCCGCTCCAATTCGAGCATGATTGTTCGAATAAAGCGGGCACGATCGGGCGGTTGGATGGCAGCCGCCTGCTCGACCGATTGTGCGTAGGCTACACTATGTACACAGCCACAGATCCCACAGATTCTTTCCGCCATCATTGGGATCTCGTTGTATGTCAGGACACTGTCGGCCAGTTTCTCGATCCCCCGATGGACCATGAAGCCGCGATACTCGCATCCCCGAACGATTTCTCCTTCGACATAGAGCCGGAAATGGGCCGGCTCGTCGAGCGTAGGATGAAAAGGACCGAAGGGCACCACCACGCATCCCTCAGGCGGATCATCGAAGGGAAAGACCCGGTTCTCGTCGAACCTCATGGGGCTCAAATCCCAGGAGAAGTCTTTGCGCAGCGGATGGATTCCCTCCGGCCAGCCGTCGGGAAGAATCAACCGCTTCATAGACGGACACCCGGCCGGTTCAATTCCGAGCAGGTCCCGGAACTCGCGTTCGGCCCAGTTGGCACCCGGGATTTCACGTGAGATGCTCTCGATCACCGGATCGTCGGCAGGCAGATTGACCAAAATGCTGCAAAGCACGTTCTCCCGCTCAAATCCGAAATTGTGCGCTACGGTAAACTGTCCCGAATAAGGGCGGTCATCGATCCCGATGCTAATCACGTAACGAGCATCCAGCTCCAGGAAAACATGGGTACACAAATCCCGGACAACTCCTGGGGTCACGTACAGGAAAAGCCGATTATCCGCCGGGATATCCACGCGCAGGATCGAGGCCTCAAATTTCTGTCTGATCTGATTGACTACATCACGAGCCGGCATCTTGCGAGTACCTTTCGCTCAACACTGGAAATCAGGATTCCAGGGGTTGAAGGATTTCGATTCTTCTTACCTTCTTGCAGTCCCACCTGCCCATCGCAGGTATCGCTTCACTTCACCATACAATCCGTGCGCCGTATACCGGTTCGCCTCTGATTCCAGGGCGTATCCGCAAAGCCAGGGAGGCGCCACCCGGCGCTCACTCCCGCCCGAGTGCGCCAGGGTTCGAACCAGCAGGAGCATTCCAAGCAACACCATCCCGACAACAACCGGGATGACCACCGCGCTGCCGCTTGGTCCGGCGATACCCAGCCCGCCGGAATCCTGGATCCCCTGCGCGAGAACTGCTCCAAGTCCCGCGTCGCTGGTTGCCAGCGCCCTTTTCAAAAACCCGAGGACCACATGTGGGAAGAGACCAAACACCACGCATGCCCCGCCTAGAACCAACTGGGGCGCGAGCATGCTCCAACTCACCTCCATGTGCCTGGTGCGCTCATACTTTTGCTTCACCAGTTCACTGGTCCTTGAAAGAAAAGCGCTTCCGAAAAACTTGATAAAAGAGGCCAGTGTGATGGCACTCGTCAGAATCGCGAACAACGCCAGGACAGCCAGGTATTTTACCGAGGCGCTCCCCAGCACTGTCGAGACGTAAATCGTCCATTTGCTGGCAAACCCATTAAAAAGCGGTACGCCAGCAATCGAAAACGACGCGATTAAAGTCATTGCCCCCGTCAGCGGCATGAATTTGAACAGACCGCCGATCCGGTTTAGATTCTGGGTTCCGGTCGCGAACAGCACCGAACCGGCATTCAAAAACAGCAGGCTCTTGAACAGGCCGTGGTTGATCGTATGGAAAAGAGCGCCGGCGAGACCCATGGCAGCCAGTGTGCTCCAGGCACCGTCTTCCGAGACCGGAAGCAGTGCCAGGCAGGCGCCCAGGCCCAGCAGGATATAGCCGACCTGACCAATGCTGTGAAAAGCCAACAAACGCTTCGACTCCTCCTGTTTCAATGCCTGGATGGTTCCGAAGAACAAGGTGGCAGTTCCCATTACCGCTATGACCAGACCCCAGAACGACGCCGGGTAGGAGCTCAATGCGCCGGCCGGGACGAGCCACAAAAAGGATCGCAACAACCCGTACACTCCGGTCTTTATCATGACGCCGGAAAGGAGCGCGCTAACGGGCGACGGTGCGGCTGGATGCGCGGCTGGAAGCCAAAGTTGCCCAAACGGCCACATGCCGGCCTTAATCGCAAAACCAACCAGGAACAGCAAGAGCCCGGCGCTTGCCGTGAAAGAGTCAGTTGAAAGGAGCCCGGACATGTTCCCGGCCAGGTTGTGGAAATCGTAGCGTCCCAGGTCCGCGCCCGGCGAAGCAGAACCGAGCAGTCCCGCGCCCGCCATAACCAAGCCGCAGGAAACTTCCATCATGAGGAGGTAGCGGTTGGCCGCTCGAACGTTCTCCTGCCGCCGGTGCTCGTAACGGATCAGCGCGTAAGAGGGCAGTGTCATCAACTGCCAGAAGACACAGAAATAGACCATCAGGTCTGTCACCACCACGATTCCGTACATTCCGGCAACAAAGAGCAGGAAGTAGGGATAGTACCGGGCAACTCCGTACTCCTCGTAGTGGTCCATGTATCTGACCGAGAACAGCGCTGAAAGGAGGGCAATGGCGGCGATGAGCAGAAGAAAAACGGCGCTTAATCCGTCAACAACGATTCGACAGGGGCCCAAACCGGGAAAGGAGAATATCGTTTGAGCCGGCTCCGGTCCGGTCGACAGCACCTTCGCCGACGCGTAGACCATCAGCCCGCTGGATACGGAAACGGACAGGAATGTCACCCAGCCCGCGACGGTCTTCCACCGGGACAGGACCAGTGTCACCAGTGAACAGACCAGGCAGATGCCGAATGCATAGACAAAAGCCAGATTGGGGGTCATCTCAATTCGTTCCTTCTTTCAGAAACCGCCTGAGCGCGGTTCGTCAAAACCTCCAGCAACACTTTCTCAAGCACCTGCAGCGTAGTTTTGACCGGCTGCGAGAGCCCGGTACCGGGCGCCAGCGACGCAGGTTTTACACCCAGGCACCAGACTTCCGCCCGGCATTGGTTTTGAATCAACGTGGCCAGCGTTCCCAACGACAGCTTATGAGTCGAAACCTGGGGAAATCGACTGCGCAGCTGCCCGGACTCCAATAACACGACCGAGCCAGCTTCCCCGGGGTGTTCCACTGCGTCCAGGAGCAGCACACGGTCAAACCCTCCTTGCGCTATACGACCTATCCAGTTTTCGGGCGTGTTATCGGTGACCAGCACGTTTGGGCAGTTCCTGGCTTGGAGTGCCTCTGCTAAAACCACTCCCAGGCCGTCATCTCCCCAGTAACGATCACCGATGCCGACGACGCAGGTTCGACCCGCCACCCGTTCGGCCAGATCCGCACGCAAGTCTGAACTCAAATCTCCTCACCCAGCTTCTTGATTTGCTCGAGATTGAAAACCGGACCATCGACGCAGACATAGGCCACGCCAATACAACAATGGCCGCATTTTCCGACTCCACACTTCATGTAACGCTCGAGGGTCGAGACCATTTGCCGATCCTCAAACCCCATGGCTTTCAGGTCCTTCAGAACAAATCGAAACATCACCGGCGGACCGCAGACAAACACCGTAGTGTTCTCGACCGGCAGTTCTACCCCTGGCTTCTGAAACAGGGAGCCAACGACACCCACATTGCCGCGCCAGTCATTGTCTTTTCGATCAACAGTCAAATGGCATTCAAACCCGGCGGTCCTTTCCCACTCTTTGAGCAACTCCAGATACATGAGGTCCTTCGGGCTTCGTGCCCCGTAGAAGACCTGAATTTTCTGATAACGTTCGCGGTTGTGAAGCGCGTAGACGATGCACGAACGGAGCGGGATCAAGCCGATGCCGCCGGCGACAAAGACCAGGTTCTGACCGAAATAGTCCTCCATGGGGAAACCATTTCCGTAGGGCCCACGCACGGCAAACCGATCGCCTGGCTTAAGTGCATGCATAGCCGCGGTTACAGTCCCGACTTTGCGAATCGTGAAAAAAGTCTCCGATTCTGTCGGACTGGGAGGAAGCGATGCGGGAAACTCCCCAGCGCCAAAAATCGTTACCTGGGCGAACTGTCCGGGCATAAAACTCTTGAATGCGGCTTGCTCCTGCTCGTCCTCAAATCGCCAGAAAAAGGTTTTGACGTCCTCTATTTCGTCGACGACCCGCTCCAAAATTGCGGTTTTCGGCAAATAAACGTTTTGCAGCTCGGTGTCGCTCATCGTTCCAACTTCTCCGCGCAGGATCTTCGTATGATCTCGACAACGCTGGGCATCCCCACGTCACCATGACAGACGTTGACGCAGCGCCCGCATCCAATACAGGCAACCGACAGTTCACGCTGAATGTTGTAGTGCGAGAGTTTCCGAAAGAACCTGCGGTTACGTCGATCATGGACTGCCTTGCGTGGATTGTGTCCTCCGGCCATGCGGGTAAAGCCGCTCAAAGCGCAGGAATCCCACAACCTTGTCCTTTCGATTTCGCCTTCGCTGATTTCCCGATCGGTGACTGTGAAGCAGTTGCAGGTCGGGCACACGTAGCTGCAACCTCCACACTCCAGGCACCTGTTGCCAACATCCTCCCAGACTTCCTCGGGAACTTTTCCGAAACTGACATAACGCACCGCAGCGGTGTACCAACTGGTGGCCGTCGCAAATTTCTTCCGGACGTCAGCCAGAATTTCCTGCCGCTTCTGGATATGCGCCGGTGTCGCTTTGCGGAAGAAAGGATGGGTGTAGAGCGCTTCCCCCTTTTCCGTGCCTGCCAGAACCAGGATCACGTCCCCCAGGTCCATGAGCTGCAGGTCAAAGTGGCCGCGGGCGGCCGGACCGGTGTCAGCACACACGCAGAAACAATCCTGGTCGATGTCCACCTCGGGTTGGGTGCAAACAACGTTAACCAGGAAAAGATTCTTGCGGAAGCGATCGTAGTAGATGTCGCGGTAGTCGCCCCCCAGGAAAATCCGGTCCAGGTGGTAAATACCGGCTACGTCACAGGATCGGATTCCAAAGATGGCTCGCTTTTTCTCTTCATAAGTCGGCTCGATCTGGACTTTGCCGTTATAGCGGATCCGCATCATTCGCTGGATCTGGGGCAGGACGTATTTCTTCGGCGGATGGTAGGGATTGGGCAGATGGAGCTGGATCTGGTCCCGGTTCTCATCCGTGACTACTTGAAAGTAGGTGTCACGTCCTCGTCCGTAGAATGGCGCGACCACCTCGTACTCCTTGCGGAGCAGGTCTACAACCGTTATGAGTTCCTGTCTGTCGATGATTCTCGCGCGCATATCCTAGACTTTCTCGACTCGAACGAAGATCCGCGAGTTCCCTGCTCTGGCCTTGGCCGCTTCGTCCCACTGCATTTTCCTGGCAATATCCGTTTGGAAATAGGGGAGAAACACGGTGCCGGGTCTGACTTCGTCGGTGATACGGGCCGTAGTCTCGACCGACCCGGTCTTGGCAACAAGACGCACCGGGGCGCCGTCGCGCAAGCCGAGGCGGCGAGCGTCTTCGGTGTTGATCTCGACAAAGCCGTTCGGGTAGTCAAGCAGGAGTATCCCGTATTCTCGACGCAACGTCTCGCTGTGTTGAACCAGCACGTTGCGGTGCCAGTAATAGAGCGAATAACCGATTGCCAGAACGAAGGGGTACTGAGCGGAAAGCTTTGCCAGGCCCTCGGGACGTTGCAAAGGGATGAACCGAAAACCTTTCCTGGGCAGTCCGTCCTCGAACAGGCGCCGGGTGCCTAGGGGCTTGTCCTTGGTACAGGGCCATTGGCGCCCGTATTCGCGCCACAGATTCTCGTACGCGGCGCCAGAATAAAACGGAACCGCTCGTCCGATTTCGTCCATCACATCGGCTGCGGTCTGGTAATTCCAGTTCGCCCCCATTCGATTGGCGACCGCCACGATTTGTTCCCAAGCAGGTATCGGCCCATCAGGTGGGTCGATCGCCTTTTCAGCGATCTGGATCCGTCGTTCGGTGCTCGTAAAGGTGACTCGTTCCTCTCCAAACGCCACGATCGGGAGGACTACGTCAGCGAGTTTCGCCGTCTCGGTCATGAAAAGATGCTGGACGACCAAAAGGTCCAGCTTCTGAATTTTCTCTGCCGCGTCAGCCAAGGCTGCGGTTACGATCGGGTTGAGCCGGTCGATCCAGAGCGCTCTCACCGGACTCTCCGGAGCGAACATGGACCAGATATCGAGTCCGGGCTTGGCTGGGAGTTTTCTTCCCCAAAGCTCCTCCAGCTCCGCCCGCTCTTCTGGCTTGCTGACGTGGCGATAGGCGGGCAGCCGATCTGGCAGCATGCCCATGTCGCATCCGCCCTGCAAATTGTTGTACTCGGCCAGGGGCATGAGTCCCGCACCCTCGCGGCCGATGTGACCGCACAACAGGCACAGGCTGACCAGGGCCTGAATCGCCCCTTTCCCTCGCGCCTCCACTCCGGTGGAATACAAAAGCATGGCTGAGGAGGCTTTGGCGTAGGTAAGAGCTGCTTCTTCGATCAGCTCGGGCTCCACTCCGCAATGCTCCGCCGCCCACAGGATGTCGAAGTCCTGAATCCGCTCCAACCACTCCTCGTAACCGGTACAATGCTCTTTGATGAACTTCAGGTTCATCAAACCCCGGTCGACAATCGTCTTCGCCATTGCTCCGTAGAGCAGAAGATCGGTGTCGGGCTTGATTCTTACGGTAAGGTCGGCGTGAAGACCAATTCGCTGACTCCGGCTGCCGATGACCATTAGCTTCGCGCCGGCCAGCTTGGCCCTCAGCACCCGTCCCCCGATGGTTGGAAGCTGGCGTCCCAGATCGATCCCGTCAACGATGATCAGATCTGCCTTGTCCAAGTCCTCGATGGAACTTGTCGCGGCAGGAATCCCGATCATCTTCTGCAGCACATCGACCGTGTTGATTCGGTGCAGGGCGCCACCGCGATCGACGTTGTTGGTCCCGATGATTGTTCGTGCGAACTTCTGTAGCAGGTAAGTCTCTTCGTTGGAGCAGCGGGGGGAATTGAGGAAGGCGATCGAATCCGGTCCGTGTTCTTTTCGGACCATCCTGAGGCGAGTACTCACGAAGTCGAGGGCTTGGTCCCACCGGACCGGAATGAATTCCCCGTCCTTCTTGATGAGCGGTTGCGTCAGGCGATCCGGGGAACTCGATACTTCGTGAACATGCCAACCTCGCACGCAGATCCGACCTTCATTGGCCGGGTGTGTCATGCTTGGATAAGCACCACTGATCAGGCCGCCGGCCGTTTCAAGGTAAATCCCGCAACCGACGCCACAAAAGGTACAGGTTGTGAGGGTATGCTCGGGGAAATCCACAGACTTCGACTTGGGAACCAGATGACGAAGGCTCATAAGAATTGACACCACAGAATATCGAGGTCACAGCGGGACTATTGTACGCGCTATTTCGAGATTGTCAAATACGTCAACACACACACTTTACATTAGGATCAAATTAATGCATGTGGGGACATGCGGGGTATGTGGACGCGAGGGTGCGATGGGGCTTGTTTATTTTGGCCTAAGCCCGGGGATAGGTGAACTTGGAAACAGCTAATGGGCCAAAACTGGCCAAGCGAAAGAAGTTGCCGAAAAGAGCGATAATGGTAAACGGCAAGCTTAAGGTACTATTCGGCGATGGCGGTCTCAAGGAGCCAAACTGCCAAACTCCTATTCGGCTTAGACATCCCAGACGCACACAGGGATGCGGAGCGGCAGGTACAGCTCTTCTTTATACCGGCCCAAGCATTCCAGGTTGGATTCAGTCCTCGCCCGGGTTAGGTCTTGTCTTCGTCACCAGGGACTATTCGGAGCTCGTTAAGACGACGCGCTTCCTTCTTTTCTGCGCGGACGAGCCAATAGAGGACCGCTGCTACCAGAATCACCGCTCCGATGATAGAGGCTATAGTCATGGTCCCTCTTCCTTTCTGGCGGCATTCAGAAGGCGTCTCCGCACTGCCAGAAGGCGGACTCCCATGAACGCCTTCTGCCTGCGACCTTTATGATGGCTATTATATGCTGCCTTGCTTGATTCTGCACCATAAATCGACCATGTGGCACCGTAAGGGACGAGCATAAGGGACTGTCCCCTACTCCCCTCGCCCTACTCCCCTTCTCTACTCCCTATGAAAGTGTAGGAAGAACCTGTAGCGTTTGAGGTAAACTGTGGGCCGGTGCAAGCCAGTTCTCCCTCTCAAGCAATCCCCTGTTTCCGTATTGGGCCGGTGCCGGTTTACGGAGACCTCGTCCTGGCCCCGATGTCGGGATTTTCGGACCTTCCTTACCGGTCACTTTGCCGAAGTTTCGGCTCTGCCTTAAGTTACACCGAATTCGTATCCGCCAAGGAGATCGTTCACGGACGCGGTTCATACTGGAGGAAAGCGTTGACCTTCCTCCCCTGGGAAAGGCCGGTCGTGATCCAGATTTTCGACAGCGACGAACAGCGCCTTTCGGAGGCCGCCCACATTGTCGCGGAACTCGGTCCCGACGTGATCGATATCAACATGGGTTGTTCAGTTTCAAAGATTGCCTGTCGTGGGGCAGGCGCTGCCCTGTTGAAGCAACCGTCCAAGATTGCCAGAATTTTTGAACTAATCACTCGAACCGCCTCGCAACCAGTTTCCGGAAAGATTCGACTGGGCTGGGACGCCCGCAACCGCAATTATCTCGAAGTGGTTCAAGCCATGCAGGACGGAGGCGCCGCCATGGTGGCAGTGCATGGCCGCACCGGAGACCAGGGCTATTCTGGCCAGGCCGACTGGGATGCAATTGCCGAAATCGTAGCGCATGCTCGTATTCCAGTCATAGGCAATGGCGACATTCAGTCAGTTGATGACATCGAAAGGCTGAAGGGATTGACTGGATGTGCCGCCGTGATGATTGGACGCGGTGCTATTGGTAATCCCTGGATATTTCAAAGGCGAGACCGCGATACGGTGCCCTTGAACGAAAAGATCGCGGTCATTCGGCGCCACTTTCAACTCATGGAAGAGCACTACGGGCAGGACAAGGCAATTGTGCTGATGAGAAAACATTTGGCCAAGTATTCTAGCGGCCATCCGGGAATTCGAAGCTTTCGTCCTCGCCTGGTGCGCGCCGCATCCAGGGAGGAACTGGACGACCTGCTGGATTGCATCCTGAAGAACGTACTGCCAGCTGACGTCGACAATTTCTAAAACAAAACTGCACGCAACGCACACGGCGCAACGACTTCAGCGGTCGAATTGCACCCTGAGGGTCGCGGTTGAATCAGCCACTTGTCCCTTGGAGATGGCGGGCAAGAACCTCCAGGAATTCTGCACGGTTTGTATGGCGATTTCCGAAAGCGCCGGATCAGGGCTTTTCGAAGCCTGGATCTGGTACAGTCCCCCGCTCTTGCTGATACTCACCTTCAGCTCCACCACCACCGGTTCCGGCAAGTCGGCAAATTTCGGAGGCAGTTTGGGCGCCGGACGGTAGACCGGAATTGGCGCCAGCACTTCCGCTTGGACGAACCACTGCTCCAGGGCGTCGGCCTCGGATGAACCGGCAAAGTAAATCTTTCCATAACCTCGGCTGAACCCCGCCCGCTGGAGGGCGAACTTCGGGTCGTCTGTCGTAAGTTCTATCCTGGCTATCATTTCCGCCGCCTTCTCGAAATCCTCCTCGGTCAGAGGTTCCAGCTCCACAATTCGCCCGCCTGTCTTGAAATAAGCAGACTTAACGGGACCCTGTGTTTTCAGATTGCCCAGGATGGTAAATCCCTTGAACTGGCGCGGAGGCAACAGTTCGCTCGCCCTGTACCTCTCGGCCGGATCTGTTACCGGTTCAACCGCAATGACATGTCCCCGGCTCCCCTGACCGAATTCATCGACAAAGACCACCATAGCCGCCTCAATCAGCTCGTAGGCCGGGCTCAGGTTAATATAATTCAGGATGGCCCTTTCAGAGTTGATGATTTCGAGAGTCAGGATTCGCTGGTCCGAAAGATACAGGTAGTGGCGCGTGCCCGATACGTTTTTGGATTGCGCCAGCCCCGCGCCCCATCCCTCTCCCAGGAGAGCAACTAAAAAGCCCGTGATTATCAGTTTCTTAGTCATCTGTTCGTGAGATTCTATCTTCTTTGCAACTCCTCCCCCAACCATTGCGTCATGCCCAATGAACCCCGCTCCTCAGGGAGACATCAAGAAAAGCAGGAGCGTATATTATGCTCAACAACGCATGGAGAGTGGCTCTGCCGCTCTTGATCGTGCTGAAGTCTTTAGTCTCGCTTTCTTTTGGCGTCGACGCCCCCGTCGATGTCCGCCGTTTTCCAGCCTCGCCAGGTGACACCCTTTTGATACAGATGGACTATGGTCAGGTGACAGTTCATCCCCGAGCCTCGGACCAACTGGAGACCCACTTTACACGACGGGCCAACGATGCCCGCCGATTCGATGACATCGAGATCGCGAGTCAGAAGCATAACGACAAGATTCACTTGAACGTCTACTTTTACAATTATCAGGGAGAGTCTGTTGTGGCGGAGATCTGGGCGCCTCCCGAGCTTAATGTGGTGATTTGGGGCGCCAATCCGGACGTCCGAATAGTGGACCGATCAGGTTATGTCCGGGTACATTCCCTGACCGGGGCCATCACTGCGGAAGACCTCACTTCATCCGTCTCCCTCATAACCGAGAGCGGGAACATCGTCTATCGGTCCCGAAAACAGCCCCGTTACGACGCCCGCATTGAAACGGTCAGCGGCAGCATCCTTTGCGAGTTGAAGGACGATTTAAATTTCCGCGGCTGGGCGCGTGCCGGCGGCAAGCTGAAGTGGAACAGCGAGGTGGAGATGGATCAGGGCTCGCTGGAACGTCAGATCGGTCTCGGAGGGCCTCTCTGCTACGCATCCAGCCTGCGAGGTCCGGTGGAGTTTCGGATCAGCGCCGAGCTTGAAACAGGACAGCCCGTCCCGGCGCCTCCCGAGCTGACAAGCACAACGCCTCAGCCGACACCCACTGGTGACCAAAACGTTGTGGAACCTGAGGACCAGCCCGAGGCCCAGGCCCCGTCAGCCAGCCCGACTACAGTGGAGACGCAACCTGCCGACCAGGCTCCCGTAACCAAAGATCCCAGCGGCGCTTACAGCACTGGCTACAAGCTCCGGCTTGATGTCGATTGGATTTATTTAAACGCCTCGGTTCGAGAGAGGAAGACGAATCGTAGCGTGCCAAACCTCCGACAAAGCGATTTCAGGGTTTACGAGGATGGGACTGAACAGACCATCGGTAAGTTCCTGCAAACCGAGGAACCCTTTCACCTGCTGCTGCTGCTCGATGTCAGTGGAAGCACCCAGGACTATCTCGACCTTATCAAGGACGCGAGCATAGGATTTACGCGCGAACTCGGTCCGGAAGACAAGATCGCCATCGCCACCTTCAACTCGGACTTCCGGCTCCGCCAGGACTTTACCGGGGATCGCAAACGCGCGGTCGAGGCGATTCGCGGAATTCGCTCAGGAGGCGGGACCGCTGTTTACGACGCCCTGTTTGAATCAGTCAATCACGTGAGACGGGTGGACGGACGCAAGGCTATCGTGCTCTTTAGTGACGGGGTCGACAATCAGCTCCAGGGATACGGCGGAGAAGGTTCGCGAGCAACTTTCGATCAGCTTTACCGGGAGATTCAGGAAGTTGACGCCTTGATCTACACAATTTTTCTCGACACCGAAAGTACCGGGGGGTGGACCGGCGGAGGGTCCGGGACCGTGATTGACATCCTGGGCGATATCCTTCGTGGCGGCAGACGGCCAGGCGGCAGATACCCCAGACCTCCGGTATATCGTCGCGATAACAGTTACGAGGAAGCCCGCCGGCAGATGGAAATGATAGCGGAGCAGACCGGCGCCAGGATGTATGCACCGGACCGAATCTCGGACCTTGCAACTGTCTATTCGGAGATTGCCAACGACCTCCGGGTTCAATACACGCTCGGTTACAACTCAACGAACCCTAACAGTGACGGGTCCTGGCGAGAAGTGAAGGTATCGATCGTCAATCGCCCCGATTTGGTCGTCCGGACCCGGAAAGGCTACTACGCTCGTCAGCTGACCACCGCTGAGAAGCGGTAGTCTGAGAACGCAAGTCTTTCTGGTTGCGGTCGTAGTTCCTGGGGTTATCCGCACCGGTTTTTTCACACGTTCTGAGAGATTACGTTTCAACGACGTTCCA
>Ga0116188_1002009_pt1 | contig 16507 bp, 15 predicted proteins | sample AD_JPNTR2_MetaG_FD_89807 | JGI IMG/M metagenome (GOLD analysis project Ga0116188, IMG submission 89807) | Active sludge microbial communities of municipal wastewater-treating anaerobic digesters from Japan - AD_JPNTR2_MetaG | ecosystem: Engineered > Bioreactor > Anaerobic > Digestate | place...
AATGTTCTCCATACAGTAGCAAAGAATTAGGTATTAGTATTGGAGAAGGCGCTGGCATCATAATTGTTAAGCCTGAAGTAGATAAACCAAAATATGCAAGTATTTTGAACGTTGCGGGTACGTCGGATGCATATCATCCTACTGCATCAAATCCTACCGGAGAGACGATTCGGATTTGTATAAAGAAGACAATGGATTTATTTGACTCATCAGATAAAGAAATATATGTGATGTCTCATGGAACCGGTACTGCTCATAATGATTTAGTAGAAACAAGAGCAATAAAACAAGTTGAAGCCTTAAAACAATCATGGATCTCTGCTGCTAAATCAGTAATTGGTCATACTCTTGGAGCTTCAGGCGCAATTGAATTGGTGTATCTAGCGAAGGCTCTCAAAGAACAAAAAGCGTTACCTGTGGCGAATTTTACAGAACCTCGCTCGGGATGTGATCTAAATTATGTTCGATATAAAGATATATCAATAAATAATGCAATAGGGATAAAAAATGCTTTTGCTTTTGGAGGAAATAATGTTTCTGTTGCAATTGGCGATCAATCAATAGCAAAGAAAATTTCTAATCGTTCCAATGTACCATCTAAAATTGCTATTACCGGCATTGGAATGGTAAGTCCAATGAATGTCTATGAAAATGAACAGATCATTGAAAAATTTTTAGTAGGTAAGACTTATATTAAAGAAATATCTTCTGTAAGAGGATTTAATAGACCTGTGAATGTATCGAGGGCTGCGCTTGTTGCTGAATCAACTTTAGAAAATATCTGTAATACGTTGAGAATAAAGAATATACGAAAAATGGACAGAATTAGTCGGCTTGCTTGTGCGGCTAGTGCTCTTGCATTAAAGGATTCGGGTCTTAAAGTTACTACTGCTAATGCTACAGAAATTGGTTTGCTTTCCGCCACAGGGACGGGTGCTCTTGCTTCAGTAAGTGAATTTTATATCAATATGCTTGAGAAGGGAGTTAAATTTGCGGATGCTAACATTTTCCCAAACACAGTGGTAAATGCTCATTTAGGATATGTTTCAATCGAACTTAAAATAAAAGGATATACAACTGTTATAGCTCAAGGCAGTTCAAGTCCTTATGCTTCTTTGAATTTAGCAAAATATCTTCTTGAAAAAGGTGTTTGTAAAGCTGTGCTTGTTGGTTCTGTAAGTGAATATTCAGAAATGTATCATCGTGCTTTAATTGATATTGGCTATGTAAATGATATAATGTCCCTCGATTCATATTCAAAAGAATTGCATGGAAATGTATTAGGTGAGGGGGCGGTTTTCTTCATGCTTGAACGTGAAGATCACGCATTAGAACGTGGTGCTCCTATACAAGCATATTTAGAACAAGTAATATTGGACTCGGAGCCAGCATTGCCTTCAACGTATAAAATGGATAGAAATCCTTTAAAAAAAGTATTGCATGAATTAAAGAGTAAAGATATTCAGCCATCTTATATTGCTGGTGAAGGTAGTGGTTTGCCAATAGAAAACAAACTAGAAACCGAAGCATTTGAAGAATATTTTAAGGATGTTCCCAAAACAAGCGCTAGTCCGTATTTTGGGATGGCGAGCGGTGTAATTCCTTTCTATAATTTAGCATTGTTTTGTTTGCTTTCAAAACACAATATTGTGCCTGGGTTGCCACACAATAAAGAAAGTAATTATGGTAAAATTCTACATGGTTTAGTGAAGCAAGAGGATCTTGAAAGTATTCTTATAGGTACCGTTTCAGCCGGAGGTTCTGCAGGAGCATTATTTGCAAAGAAGGCGGACATATGAAATGGGTTATTATTCCTATTGAACCAAGATTTTATGAGATTGATAGCTATAAAATTGTTAATAATATGTTCTATTTGTCGTGGTTTGAAATGGGGCGTTTTGCAGTTGCTGAGAAGGCGGGGTTAATATGCGATAGATTTAATGATGAGAATTTGTCCTTTGTTGTAAAACATATAGATATAGATTATAAACGTTCTGTTACATTCCGTGATCGAGTAACATGTGAAACCATTATTTCTTCATGGACAGCAGCCAAACTTTTATTTAAACATCGAATTAGGAATGCAATTAATAATGAAATACATTCAGAAGGTTATAGCGAGGTAGTTCTTCTAAAGAATTTAAAAATGCAATTAAATATGCCAGTTTGGGTAGAAGAATGTATTATAAGGTTTATCAATGATTATCAGAAAGGGTTACCAGAGTGAAGCAAAAATTTATTTCAAATCGTTTGCCAATAGCATTGTTTGGGGCTCTGTGTTTGTGTGTTTTGTATGTAATATTCCTCTTACATCATGTCAGTACTGTCAGATTAAAAGAGGATGACATCTCTGTTCTGGCGCGTTTTGAGCAAAACTGGATCAGATGGATAAAAGATGAAAATAACAAGAAAGGCAGTTTGAACTTTCCATTAATGCCTTCTGATAACAAAGGGCAAAATTTACCATATCCAGATCCTTTGGTTGCATGTGTCTTTGGAGAAAACAGATCATCTTTATTAGGAACAGAAAATTCTGCAGAATCCGCTTTAATAAATTTGTATTTATGGTTTGTTCCGCGCTTAAGTATGAAAACGGAACTATTGCCTAGTGCAGATATTTCATGGGACGAAGTTCCTTTTCATGTTCGATCCCTTGAATCAGAGCTTCCTGCTGCTTCAATTCGTAATTATATATCTGCATGCATAGCCTGGAATTTGTTAAGAATTAAGAACCGGGATATGCCAACTCCTTCTGTGCTCTTATGGATGAGAAATCAGGCGACAAGCCTTCTTGAAAATAATTATCGACAAGAAGGATTAGCTTTTCTTAAATTACTTGCCCCGTTTTTATCCGAGTTAGACCCTGAGTTTAATGCATGGATGGGAGCAGCGATAATAATGCAAGCTTTAGATGCGGTTACAGGCATGGAAAAAATACGATTTGTAGAGCAGGGCATGCAATTGTTAGATACGGCGATTTTAAAAGCTAACAAAAATATTAGTTGTCTTTATATTCGAATTAATACTTATCTATCATTGCCTGAATTCTACCAAGCTCAACATGAGCAAGCTATTAAAGATTTAAACATATTAGTTGATGCTTTAGAAAATAATATTACATTTACATACACTAGTACAGAATTTCTTCAAGAAGAAACCACCGTAGATTCTGAATATCTTATAAAATTAATTGATTGGGCACAAAAAATAAAAGGTTTGTCAGCTAATTCACGTCGATTATTACACAAATTAGACGATCGCATTCATGCAATTGCCGCCAAAAGAGGAGGCAGTCTATGATACTCACGATAGCGGCTTTTCTTATTCCCCTTATTCTTTTAATTTTTGCAGATCTTGAAGTCTATATTGCTACCTGTGCTTTTATGTATGGTGTTCTAATATGTTACCGTTACGCTAGAAAAGATAAGTCAATACTTGATATTATATTTTTCTTTACATACGCAACCCTTACTTTATTGCAAATAACTACAGGATTAGATCGTTTTATTCCTTACACGGGAACTATAATATATGGGGTGCTCGCTATTGTATTTTTTTCCGCTTCATTAGGCCTGCCTCTTACGAACAACGATGTAAGTACATGGCAGCCGGAAATACTATTAGAGCGTCGTATAACAAATCTATTGCTTGCAATAATGAATAGTGTCGCTTTCATGTGTTCGCTTGTTTTATTTCCTTCAATATTATATATTATAATTCCTCTTGTTATTACTGTTATAAGTATTCCCGCGTCAATATTTTTGTCACCTGTATTAATAAATATTTTTATGGGAATACAGGCTTCTTTTTATATGTCTTCCGATGAAATTAAAAACTTAAAAAAAATATTTGGAAATATTCGAGGTCTGCGTTGGGTCTCAGATAGCTTGTATGCCAAGGAGGTGATGAGTGATTTTGAACGGGAAATGTTTTTTTCAGTACTAGCAAGAGGTTATTATAAAATATATCAAAAATCTCAAAATAAATCCAAAGGTACTTATCAAGATTTCATTCTTGATATTAAAAAAGAATATATCAAGTATGCAAAACGTTCGAGTGCATTTATAGTTTATGATACAAAAACTAATGCTCCTGTAGGATGTATACGTATTGTTTTGGGTGGGTCTGCTCATGGAGGATCGCTTCCGCTTGAGAATTTTATTCCCGTATCACTTTCTGCGCTTGGTAAAGCAACCTTAGGCATTGCAGAAATCGGTCGTTTAGTAATTATCCCCTCTGGACCACTCAAAGCAAAGGTATTGGAAATATTAGTCAGTCTTATGATTGTAAAGGCCCTATTTTCTCGTGTACGAGTAATATTAACCGATGCTATGGAAGAAAGTGTGTCTCTATATGAGAAAATGGGTTTAAAACGAATTGCAGGTCCATTTTATGATACTGAATTTTCTCAGAATACATGGCTATGTGCAGCTGATATGGCAATTCTTTTAAGTGATGGCGGTGCAAGCCTGTGGGATCACCTAAAAAGCAGTCCTGGTGCCAAAATTACCATTAAAAATTTTTTATCTTATATCCAAGAAACCAATAAACGATTTAGTAAAAAAAATAAACCTTACTTACTACCAGGAAGTCCAATTGAAACTCTTATAAAAACTAAAGATTCTCTAATGAAAAACGAAAAGGAGGATAGTTAATGAAAACTATTTTTCTATCTAGCGGACAGGGTAGTTTTATGCCTGGTATGGGGCAGGCAGAATATGATCGCATTCCTATTTTTAGGTCTGCTATTGATGAAATTGGAAATTTGTCTGGTGAAGATCTCCCCTCGTTGTGTTGGGGAACTCGTCGAAATAAGGTTAAAAACGATCCTTACCTAAATCATATAGTGCTGTGGGCAACCAATTTTGCTATAAGTAAGACTTTTGCATCAGTTGGTATTGTGCCCGATATCTTAATGGGGCATAGTTTAGGAGAAATAATTGCATTTTGTCTTTCTGGTGCCTTTTCTTTAAATGATGCATGTAAATTAATAGCAAGGCGAGGGAAACTATTCGCAGAAAACAAAGAACGTTCTGACAGCGATCTGATTGCGGTAATTGGTGAAACAGAAAAACTAAATAATTTTATGTTAGAGATTAATTCATTTTCAAATGTTTATCCAGCAAATTTTAATACACCGATACAAACTGTTTTTGCAATCTCCAATAAAGATACTGAGACTTTTTTAAATAAAGTTCGTTTTACAGGATTAAAAGCTATACCATTAAAAATTGGTAATGGATGTCATTCGCCGTATGTCGCTGACATACAAGGTTCTCTCTCAGATTTTATTGACACTCTTGATATTGTTGATCCCGTTATTCCAGTTTTTTCCTGCGTAAGTTCTAATTTGGTAAATACAGCCCAGCAGGTCAGAGAAGTACTTAAAAAGCACGTTATTAGCCCGGTGCATTGGTGGAAGAGCCTGGATACCCTTGCGAATATTTGGGGTAATAATATTCAGCTTGTTGATCTAAGTTATTCAAATACTATAAAAGGGCTTGTTTTGGGATGTAATATTAAAGTTCGATTTGTGCAAGCTGAAAGGTTGCTCAAGGAAACTGTATATGCTGAATAAGAAAAAGCATCTCTTTATTGGTTTGGCAAGAAGAAGTACTGGTGAGGCAACTTATACTATTAGGCAGCTTTTGGGGTTGTCTAATATCTATTCTGTTGCTCTTTACATTCATAAAGATCTCGAACAAGTGGTAGTTGGGTTTCATGGAGAAAAGAAATTTCACGACATCTCACGTTTACCTTTCAATGAAATTGTACAATCAATAGAACAATTGGTATTTGAATATTCGAATGTTACTTTTATTGATTTAAATTGTTTTTTTCTTGAATGCAATATAAGAGCAGAACAAAGAGAGGTGCTTTTTTCTAAATTAGAGTGTATTCATGCTCAAGGGATTAATGTATCGATTATTGATTATTTTGGGGCCTTTACATTAACTGAAAGCGAGTATGAAAAAAGAATTGTAGCTGCCCACACTCGTCTTGAAGGTAAAATTCAGGGTATACCACCTAAGAGCCGACTCGGATATTACCTAAGAAAATTTATACCTGAACGTATGGAAATGCAGCTTATGCCGCCATTAAAAGGGCCGATACTACTTAAGCCGATTCCCCTTAATAAATTAGAATATTTATCAGAAAATGTTTTGTATTATTCGAATCTGCTTAATGTTACTCCTCGAGAAAGAGAAAAGAAAAAAAGGCGTACAGTTTTCTTTGGTTTGAGTAGATTTTTTGAATATACAGTTGATAAATCAATTATTAAAAATTTGTGTACAGTAATTTTTAATGAGTTAACAAATGTTTTGGATATTGAAAGAATTGTTTGTATAGATCCTTTTTCATGTATAAATGATCTTGATGTATCGAAAAAATTAAAAATAGAGGTTCACCCTTGGATTGAGTCTTCTGAACTTGATACGATTTTGGATGAATCTTTATTTGCTGCTCTTTTTGTTCCATATGGTACAGTAGGCACTATAGCATTGAATCGGGGTGTACCATTTGTTGCTTTTTATGCAAGCGAATCGAGCGTTATGAATAGAAGGTATAATAACCTTATGAAAGGAGAGCCATTCCCCGGTTTTCATGCTCTTGGGATTTGGGAAGATGAAGCATATTTTCCAGATCTTGCTTATGAAAATCCATACTTTAAATCTGTATTATTTGTTGATATTTGCCAGCCCGATGCATTTGAGAAATTGGAAAGAGAATTACATAGTAAAAATATTGACGAAAAAATTCATACCTATCAAAAATGGGTTGCTTCGATAAAAACCTTGACTTTTGCTTCTTGTCTTGATCATCTATATTCACATTACGTACCTATAAAAACCAAGGATATACATTTATGATAAAGAATAAACCGGAACCATATATTATCGCTTTTTATCTTCCTCAATTCCATACTATTCCTGAAAATGATAAATGGTGGGGTGATGGTTTTACGGAATGGGTAAATGTAAAACGAGCAAAACCATTAATTAAGGGACAAAGAATGCCATTTCTACCGCATCCAGACATAGGGTATTATGATCTCGCGGATGAGAGTACTCTTGTTCGACAGGCCGCAATGGCTAAGTTATTTGGAGTCTCTGGATTTTGTTTTTATCATTATTGGTTTAAAGGGAAATTACTCCTCGAGAAGCCATTGTTTTCTTTTCTTCGTAATCCTGAAATTAACATAGGTTTTTGTTTGTGCTGGGCTAATGAAAGTTGGACGCGGAATTGGAACGGCGGAGACGAAGAAGTACTCCAAGAACAGAATTATGGAGATCGAGATGATTGGATAAACCATTTTGATTGGCTCGTTCCCTTTTTAACTGATCCACGGGCTATACGATTTAAGGAAGCTCCGATGATTCTGATCTATCGTACCGGTCATATCTCCAAATTTAATGAAATGGTAGCTGTATGGCGTGAGCGTGCAAGAGAGAAAGGTATAGGTAATATTTGTATTGGAGGTATCCTTAATTTCCATAAGGACAGCTATGAAATAAAGAATCTTGATCTTGATGCTGTTGTAGAATTTCAACCATTTTTTGCATTAAGAACCTCTCTGTCAAAAAATGTAATTCAAAAAGTTGGCAATAATACGGTAATAAGATATCCTGAACTTATAAAAGCCTGTACCCCTGTGCGTTTTCACCTAAATCAGATCCCCGGTGTTTGTCCCTGTTGGGATAATACTCCGCGCCACCTGGATGGAGGTGCTACAATCTTTACAGACTGCAATGAATTGTTATTTGCAGAACAACTTCGGTGCCAATTTGCAAAAATAGATATACATAACCCCTTTGTATTTATAAATGCCTGGAACGAATGGGCTGAGGGCTGTGCACTTGAACCTGATGTTAAAGACGGGTATTCACGTCTTGAAACATTAAAGCGTGTTTTAGAAGAATGGAGAAATATATGATTAAATATATAAAACAGTTTTTAATTCTATTGGCTTGTATATTTATTGGCCCTGTACTGTATGCTCAATTTAACTCTAATGATGACCTCGATTCTATAGTAGACGATCTTGCTATGAGCTTGGGTGTAGAAACAGCTACATCTGGAATCTCAGGGGATACTATTTATATCAAAGACATTCGTATTCAAATTAATGGTACCACTAGTGAAAACTGGGTAAGATCTCGACTTTTTATCACAAAAGGACAAAATTTTACCTCAACTAAGTGGCGTAATGTAGCAAAAAAACAGGCTGATTATTTTCTTGAAACTGGGCTTTTTTATAATGCAAATGTTTATTTGCTTCCGTATTCAGAACCAGGACAATTCATCTGTGTTGTAGAATTAACCGATGGTTTTATGTATGCCTTTAATTTCTGGCCATGGGATGTCTCGGTCGCTTTTAAACATCTACTCAACGGAAATGAATTGCTGGAAATAACGCTTGGCCCAACAACACAAAGGATCAATTGGTCCCATCCAATTGTTCAAGGCACTCCCTTTTCATATAGGATTGCAGTAGGGCATTTATTTAGAGAACATAAATCAGGATGGCTTGAAGATTGTATTGTTTCAGAGGCTAGTCTTTATGGATCCTTTGGCCCCTGGTTTGATATGGGTTTTGACACTGAGTTTCGTTATTACTCCTTGCCGACATCAAGCCCGCTCGCTCCGGATTTTAATTCGGAATATGTAAGCGTAAGAAAAAGTGAGCTAGGTCTCGGTGATTCTGGTGTAATTTCTAAAATCGGTCTGTTTGCAGAAATTTGGCCAAATTATCGTTTTATGCAACCCCTTGGTTATAATCTAAGACTTGCGGGGGGGGCGGTTCTCCCTGAGTCACATAATCTTTCTTGGTATGCCCAAGGAAATATGCGTTTATATATACGTCCATTATATAATATAGTGGGGGCACTACATCTATCTGGTTATGCTAATGGACCAAATACCTCACCAATTATTTGGCCAAACTCGGAAATGTTTCGCAGTCCCATTTTGCTTGAAACTAGACCAACGTTTATAAGAACTGCATTTCAACTGACTTTATTGTCGCTTATTGCAGCCCCCCTGGGTTTCACAACCATGAGCATAAACCCTTATGCATTTATTGAGACTGCAGGTACATTTGACCGTCTTAGTGATTTCTCTATGAATAATATGCATTGGTCTTCCGGCGGAGCTGTAGCAATTGGATTCTCCTATCCGGTAGATTTGTATTTTTCGTTTGGCTTAAAACAAGCAATAGACCATAATAGAGGTATGGGGTTTTATTTTAGTGTTGATACTGACTTGTACTAAAAACAATGAAATCCGATTAAAAACGCGATAAACTAGGAGGCAATAGGGTGAAAGATGTGATGAACAGAAAATTGAATATATGTTTTTTTTTACTACTCTTTCTGTGTACAGGCATGATAGTTGCAGCGAATGATACGAAAGCTACTAAGAGTAATGAAGAGCGGGTGAAAATAGAAAATACGATAGAGAAACTAAGAGCTGAATCGGCTAGAGATCCTGAAAATGCTGCTGTATGGTTTAATCTCGGAGTCGCGTATCATGACCTATGTAATATTTTCAAGGTAAAATGTTCTGAAAATGCAGTGGCTGCGCTCGAAAAGGCTTATTCAATCAGACCAGATGCGATTACCCTCGCGTATCTAGGTTCATCATGGACCCTTGTAGCGAGGGATTCAGATAATCCAGTAAAAAAAATTGAAGGAGTAATGAAAGGAAATGAATATCTTGATGAAGCAGTACGTCTTGACCCATCTCATGTGGTAATACGGCGTATACGGTATGAAAATAACTTTGCTTTGCCCGATATTTTTGAACGTAAGCCTATTGCAGAGAGTGATGTTGACTTCTTAATAAAACTGTATGCAAAAGATGCAAAAGCTTTTGATGGATACTACGATCCTGCCCACGTATTTTATTTTAAAGCAAAATTTCTGTCTCTCAGAAATGATTGGAAATCGGCTCAAAAATATGCGCAAATTGCGCAAAAGATTGTAAAAGATTCTGCTCTTGCAGCAGAAATAGAAAGGTTTTTAAAAGGAAAGGAATAGTGTATGGAAAACCAAAAAGGCAGAAGCCATCAAGTAAGAAATCGAAAAACTTATTTTGTATTATTATTATCGTTTTTATCAATTTACGGATGTTTTATTAAATCTGAAAGTGAACAATATAAACAACTTAAGCGAGCTTATGAAGCGGATCCCAAAAATCCAGAAGTTCTTCAGTCTCTTATCCTTAGTGAGCTACTTGAGCAGAATAACACGAAAAAAGCCGTCGAATTATATGAGACTAATGCTGATGTTTTATCTAATTGGATTATGGCCCGTGTATACTATGCAACTGCTCTCTGCAGGATGGCTGGTGAATCAGATAATCCCAGTAAGCAGCTTAAGTATGTTCGCCAGGGAATGCATGAATTTGAGTTGTTGAGAGAAAAATGGCCTGATGATGGTAGGATCTATATATGGCAGGCGATCACCTATAGCAACTTTCCTGAAATGCTCGGTGCTGCTCAAATGGTAACAGAGACAATAGAATTGGTAAACAAAAATATAATGTCTAATAAATGGTCTTTTGTAACAGCTGAACTAAGACAATTGGTTTTCGCTTATATCAACCTTGCTAAAGAATATAAAAATGTTTCATATCTTCATGCCGCAGAAGAACAAGCCGCAAATACGGGGCTTATGGACGATGAGGAGATTAAAAAAGCGATTGCAATGGCAAAAAAGGGGATTAAATGAGCAGGGAAATACTTCGTTATCAACAGGTAAGCAAACAGTATAAATTAGGAGAAACTGTTATCCATGCGCTTTCCAAAGTTTCTTTCTCGGTTATGAAAGGCGAATTCAGCGCAATTGTGGGCCCTTCAGGAAGTGGCAAATCTACCCTTTTACATTTAGGTGCAGGTTTGGATCGGCCTACTTCTGGTTCTGTTTTTTTGAACGGTCAGGAAATACAAAATATCAAAGAAAAAGATATGGCAATTATTAGGAATCAAATGGTTGGCTTTATTTTTCAGACCTTCAATCTCATTCCTGTGTTGACCATCAAAGAAAATGTGGAATACCCATGTCTATTGTATTCTGCAACTAAACATAATCGTTATCGAGTGACAGAGCTTCTTGAACTTGTTGGCCTTGCCGACCAGATGAATAAACGACCAAATATGCTTTCTGGCGGTCAGCGTCAGAGAGTTGCTATTGCAAGGGCTTTGGTTAATAATCCTTCAATCGTTTTTGCAGATGAACCGACTGCAAATCTCGACCATGCAACGGGGGAGTCTATTATGGCTCTTCTTTTACAACTAAACGTTGAGCTTGGCACTACTTTTATTTTCTCAACCCATGATCCACGTATTATGGATAAAGCCAGACGTATAATAAGAGTCGAAGACGGAAGACTCCTAGCGGATACGGCACACTTAGATATGTCAGGACAAACGGTATGACACGACTGGATTTTCTTCTTGCATCTCGGAATGTTTTGCGTCAGGGAATAAGAAGCGCAATGCCTTTATTAGTAGTCGCTCTATCAAGTTATGTTATCATACTGGTGGGAGGGCTTTATCAGTATTTATTTGATTCGCTTGAAAAGAGCGTAGTACGTTCAGAAGGGCATTTAAAGATTGAAGCAGTTGGAAATGAAGGGTCAATAGGGGGCTTTCCAAAGGATGTGGTTGAACAACTTAATGCAATCGAAGAAATTCGTGTGATATCTTTGAGATCCCCAATATCAGGTGTACTTGGTTTTGGAGAACAGAGTTCTATTTTTTCTGGCTATGCTATCGATCCTGTTGCGGAACAGATGCTCACTTCATGGCCCTCTGAAATAGCTGTGGACGACGCATCCCATGAATCAGAAAATGATAAAGCAACGGTAGGTTCCCTTTTGGCTCAGGGGCTTAGTCTAAAGGTTGGTGACTGGATAAGCGGTATTGCTGGAGATGCCAGTTTTGCTGCTGAAATTGGCAATATTGTCAAAACGGATTCAGAAGAACAGGATCGCTTTTTTCTTAAGCTGCCTTATGCATCGCTTGGAGGTGTTGATTACCGCACTATTCGATCTGTGCATATACAGGTTAAGGATCCTACATTATTACCTCAGTGCATCGAAAAAATAAAAGCTGTTCTTAAAAAAGCGGGCATTAAATCTGTTGTTTATACAGAATATACTTCTCCTAAAGGCTATATTTCTTCAGTAAAGAATATATACGGAGACAATCTTCGCTTTATCATGATTGTTTTGTCAGTAACAGTCTTTTTTTCTATTGCCACGGCATTTACCCTTGCGATCACCGAACGAACAAAAGAATTAGGTACCATGAGATCCTTTGGTGCCCAGGAAAATCATATAAGCACTCTTTTTCAAATTGAAGCGCTATACCTCTCCTTTTATGGATTTGTTGTCGGTTCTCTTGTATCTATTCTTACTGGAATCCTTATCAACCAATTTGGAGGCATTTCGTTGCCTCCGCCACCAACAGTACAAAGTTCCATTGTTATTGGCTATGCTTTTAATGCTAGGTATATGGTGATTGCATTGGTTCTAGTTCTTGTAGTGGGACAATTATCTTCCTTTATTGTTACTAGAAGGCTTGGGAAGCTCAGTATCATAGATCAATTAGGACTTAATTCATAAAGAATGATGATATTCGATATTTTCATGAGGAGGTAAAGTGTGAAACACTTAGTTAAAACAATTCTTTGCGTTCGGTTAATGATATTTTACCTAGTAATTAGTCTTTTTGCCTATAATGTTTCAGCACAGGATCAAGGAATAAACAGACTTGTTCAGGTGGATAGCTATCGACTTTTTTCTGATAAAGGATTTAGCTTTGAATATAGACTTATAGAGGGGAGCGATGTTTCTGTAATGGATGTTTATATAAAAAATTCGGACCGTTCCTCTGTGCTGAGTGTATACAAAGCTCCTGCTAGCCTTGCGGGCAGAAAAATATTTATGGACGGTACAACCTTTTGGATGCTTGATAAAAAAATGAGGGATCCAATTCGTATTTCTTCGCGCCAGATGTTGTTTGGCCAAGCATCGGCCGGTGATATTACAAGATTATCTTTTAGTGATGCATACACGATTGTTAGTGAAACGATAGAAAACGATGTTGTGATCCTTGAACTTTTAGCACAAGCAGGAAAAGAAATATCATATCCTAAAGTTAAGCTAGAGGTGCGAAGCTCCGATTCTCGGCCTGTAAAAGCCGAGTTCTTTGCAGCTACTGGTACGCTCATGAAAATTATACATTATGAAGAATACCGGACAATAAATAATAAAATTCTACTTGTGAAATTTCGAATGGTGAACGCGTTGAATAAAGCCGAAAGCATTATTGAGTTGAGTAATTTCAGAGAACAAACGCTAGATAGCCGTTTCTTTTCTCGAGAAGGGATGAAAGCATTAAAATGAAGTGTTTATTTTATAAAATTATACATATATTTTTTTCTTTGCTTGTTGTTTTTATGATATCAAGAACCAACAATCTTTATGGGGAAGAACATCCGTTCACACTATATTATGAGATTTCATTAGGCCATGATGTAATTATCCAGAATCTTCGTTCAGATGCATTATTAAATCCATATAATGATCTTGGGTTGAAAGAATTGCAAGGCAAATTTTTTCAAAATATTTTTATTGACAGTTATGTCGGGGAAAATATAAATTTCCGATTACAGACCAGCTCCGAATGGTTTTTCTGGAACGAATCACTCGACACAGAAACGATTGGTTCTCGATTATATGGTTTTGCAGGAGAACAGAGCTTTGATATTGAGTCCTGGGAATTAAGATATACCACTTCCAGCGCTCTTTTTTCATGTGGAACAGGGAAAATTGTATGGACCCCTGGTCCAGCAAAGCAATTGAAAGCTGCGAACTATTTTGAATGGTTGTTCGGAAGTGATGGGAAAACCCTCATCTGGGCTGGTCTGACCTTTGCCAATGCTTCACTTAAAACAGTATATGCTCCGAGAGGAGAGTGGGTACCAGACTCTTTTATTGAACCTTCAGCAAATGTTCTGCCCGGTGAATCCGTTTTTTATATCCAGGGACAGCTGTATTATAATGCTTTCGATTCGGGATGTTATGTTGGTTATGATTCTGATATCAGTGTTGGAGCTTGGATGAGCTACATGATCAATAAAGATCTACTCATATACAGCGAGGCAAGCTGGTCTTCTAAGGAATGGATATCCCATTTAAATGAATCCAGTTTTCTTATAGATTTGAAAAACAAAAATGGGATGCGGGTAATGGGAGGCGTTCTTTATAGTCCATCCTTTTTAAATTTTTCTTTGTATTGTGAGGGAATGTATATAGGAGATGCCTATACAGAAACGGATTGGCAAAATCTAGCAAACACGCTTATTGCCATTGAATCAATTCCAGGGATTCCTGCTACAGGTATTAGGAGCAGTCTTCTTCAGACAATCCGTTGGGGGTATATGAATCCATGGAATTTCGCTATTAACATAAAACCAAATGAATCTTTTTTAGAAATATTTGATTGGATTTATAGTATACGGTACAGCATACCTGGAGATTGGTATTCTCGCTTTACTTTAAATATTATGCTGCCGGGAAATATCCAGTTCGATGTTCAATGGGACAGCCCTTTTGCATTTTGTTTTGATAATATTGTAAAAGAAAGAGATTTATTTGTTTATGGCCACAAATTAGAAATCTCATTGATATTTAATCTCAATACAAATCCCCGTTTATGATTACTGTTTGCAAGAAGGAGTAAAGGATGTTCGTATCGTTTGCTTTTAGGAATGTGTTGCGAAATAAAAGAAGAACTCTCTTGACCATGGCAGGTATCGTTGCTGGTACAGTGAGTATATTGATGCTAGGTGGTTATTATGAGTACAATTACTGGGGTCTCCGTGAATCGTTTATTCGAAGCCAATATGCTCATGTACAAATCACACCACAGGGGTACTGGTCAAAGAAAGAACAGGATCCCTATGCCTTTATGATACCTCGATTTATGGAGCTGGTGACCTTGCTTGAGCAGCAACCTGAAGTAGAAACTATTTCGTATCATTTAAACTATTTTGGAATATTGAACACCCTTGATGGCGCATCGGAACTGGTGATGATACGAGGGATAGATCCAGAACGGGAAAACAAAATTAATACTTTTTTTACCAAAAAGTTAGGTCAAGATCTGGCAGCTAAAGATCTGGGATTTGCCGAACTTGGATTAGCTCTAGCTCGAAAAGCAAAACTTGATGTGGGCGGTGATTTTACCTTAAGCACGGTTACATCAGATGGATCACAGAATGCTCTGCCTTTAAAAGTAAAAGGAGTTATAGGCAGTTATTCTGAGGATTTTGATTCAAAAATAGTTAGAATACCCCTCGAATCTGCACAAATTCTTGCGAACGCTGATGGTGTACAGGAAATTATTGTTTTATTAAAAGATACTAACCAAACAGAATATTTTAAGCAACGCATTGTCTCACTGATGAAAAAAAATGGTTGGGATTTGGAAGTTACTACTTGGAACCAACACGCTGGTTATTATTCTCAGGTGGTTCAGTTTTATGGTGGTTATTTCCGGCTTATTCTTATGATTGTAATTGTGGTAGTATTTTTTTCGACCCTTAATACCATGATTATGAGTATTTACGAAAGGATTGCTGAAGTTGGTACATTACGTAGTTTTGGTGCAAGGCGTTTTATCATACTTGCACAATTCCTCAGCGAAGGTGCTCTTATTGGCGTAACCGGATCTATCATTGGTATTATTTTGGCAATCATAGGGGCTTTCTTTATTCGGCTCTTAGGAGGTATCCCAATGCCGCCTCCGCCGGGATTGACAACAAGTGTTGCAGTGCAAATACTGATTACTGGGGAGAATATTTTAGTATCCTGTTTTGTTGGAATCGGTGTGCCTCTCATTGCCGCGCTTCTTCCGACTATACAAATGCTTAGGACAGAGATTATTGATCAAATTAGGTATGGGGCATAATGAAGTTTGCGTATCCGGAATCGGAATCTGACAAAATAGAATACGCTATTTTTTTTGAACCCATTATGAAGCTTTCCGTACCGGACGAGCTATTGGACCATACCCGCTGCCATGACCCCATCTGTATAAGAAGAGGAGGTGTGGTAGGCTCGGTGGCGGAGGATAGGAGTAATGAAGCGATACACCGAGGGTAAGCGGCAGGCTATGCTCGCCGAACGAGGGCAAGCGGGAAAAGTCTGAGGGAGTTCTGCACAGAGCGGGGTCTTAGCCCGAGGACCGTCCAGCGATGGCAACGGAAAGTGCGCGAGCAGAACAAGGGAAGCCGGCCCACAGCCGAGAGAAATGCTACCCGCAAACGGCCAGGCTTTCTCCCCGTGGAAGTAGCGAGAGAGCATAGTCCCCTTCGCGCTCTGCCAGAATAGATGTCACCTAAACTATATTGAATTGGAGGTGACCTATGGCTCGGTATAGCGCACAGTTTCGGAATACGATACTCAAGAAGCTCCTGCCGCCCGAGAACCGAAC
>Ga0116188_1002010_pt1 | contig 16506 bp, 10 predicted proteins | sample AD_JPNTR2_MetaG_FD_89807 | JGI IMG/M metagenome (GOLD analysis project Ga0116188, IMG submission 89807) | Active sludge microbial communities of municipal wastewater-treating anaerobic digesters from Japan - AD_JPNTR2_MetaG | ecosystem: Engineered > Bioreactor > Anaerobic > Digestate | place...
AGGATTGTCCAGGAAGAAGGCCGAATCATTCAGGCGCGAAACGGCTATTTCGATTGCGCCATCCCCGTCAAAATCCCCGGCCGCCACGCCCCGCCAGGCGCCCAGCACCTGCAGGTCTGGCCCCGCCAAATCAGAGACATCCTCAACCTTGCCATTTCCCAGGTTGCGGTAAATTCGACAGGGATCCATGTACCTAAGGCGTGGATTATAGAGTTCGACGTTGTCAACCACGTGCGAGCCGGCGACGAACATGTCTTTCCAGCCGTCGTTATCGAGATCGACAAATTTGTTGCTCCATCCGCTGAATTTCGCCGAGTATTTTCCGAGAAGTGACGGAAAGGTGTTATCCAGAAAAAAGCCCGTCTTGGTATTCTCAAAATACGTAAAACATTCGCCGGCCAGGTCAGTGTAAAAAATGTCTGGATAGCCGTCGTTGTTGAAGTCTTTGAAGTCGCAACCCATCCCCGAAACCATCGTGCCGTTTTCATTTGCAGACACTCCGGCTTCGACGGCAATTTCGCGAAAAGTGCCGTTCCCCTGGTTGTGATAAAGGAAATTCGGCGTCTTATCGTTGGTGACAAAGATGTCCATAAAACCATCGTTGTCGTAATCGGCTATGGCGACTCCCATCCCCTTACCAAGAGACTGTCGTATCCCGGCTGATTCGGAAACGTCTGTAAACGTTCCGTCGCCGTTGTTCCGAAAGAGCACGTTAGGCAGCGGTTTGAAAACATCCGGCGAGCAATACGTGCGATAGCCGGGCTTGCGGTCGCCACACCAATCGTCACCGTTCTCCTTGAACGTCCACTGGAAGTAATAAGTCGCGAAGAGATCGAGGTCCCCGTCGTTGTCGTAATCGAGCCAGCAGGCGCTGGCTTTGAACGGATGCTCCTTCATGGCCACTCCGGCCTGCGCGGTGACATCTGAGAAGGTTCCATCTCCATTGTTCCGGTAGAGGATGTTGTCACCGTACTGAGTCACGTAGATGTCGCTGTCCCCATCGTTATCGTAATCTCCGGTGGCAACTCCTTGGGGATAGCCTATCTTACCCTCACCGCTGAGCCCGGACTTTGGCGTCACGTCGACAAATCGACCGCCGCCAAGGTTGCGGTAGAGGCGGTTAAACGAAGCGGGATCGGTTTTCGTGAGCCCGGTCGACGGGGAACCGTTCAAGAAGAAGAGATCGAGCAGTCCATCGTTGTCGTAATCCAGGGCGGCCACAGCTCCCCCCAGGGTCTCGTATGGATACTTCATCTCGGTTGCATAGTTCACCTGCTTGAAATCCACACCGTTCCCCGGCGCAAGGTTCCGCATAGTGATGCCGGGCGGCTCTGAAGCCGCAAGCACGAGAAGGAAGGGGAAAACTGCCACCAGACGCTTTGGACAAAGCACGACGAGCGAAATGTTACCGTAAACCGGGCATCAAGGCCAAGAATTTCAGCGGAGCGACCCGCCCGTGGACGACGTGGACGAAGTGGACGAAGTGGACCAAGTGGACCAAGTGGACGAAAGGGATTAATAGAGACGGCAAGTCCTCCAGGCGACTGTCCACTGGGTCCACTTGGTCCACTTCGTCCACTTCGTCCACTTCGTCCACGTCGTCCACGTCGTCCACTTTGTCCACTTTGTCCACTAACCACGGCGAAACTGACCCCTACCCAGTTGCATCTGTGGTGACAATGGATCACGTATTTACATATTGGTGCATAGAATCATGGGCTCACTGGACGAGCTCCTTTCGCGTTTCCTTATCACCGGCCGACTGAAGTTACTGCGATTTACTGATTTGCAAGGATTTACTGTTCTATGGGTGTGAAGTGCGTTTGGATTGGTCTTTTCGGGCTCTTTTCGATAAGCTCCGCAAGTCTTTACGGACAGGGCACCGGTTCGCAAACGCCACCCGGGTTGAGTCTCAGCTTGGAGCAGGCGCTGCGGCTGGCTGAGGATCGCTCAGAAGAGATCGAAGTGGCCAAGGCAGGCATAAACCGGGCCGATGCCGACTACATGCGGGTACGGAGCGAGCGTCTGCCACAGCTGAACGCTGGGGCGAGGTACGATCGCACGCTGAGCTCAGAGTTCGAAGCAGTTTTTGATCAGGCACGAACCGGGCCACCATGCCCGCCTTTGAGTATCGACCCGTCCGCGCCCCTGGGTCAGCGCGTCGCCGAACTCGAGCGGTTTTTGAATTGCGGCGGACCGTCGGCGAGTTTCGGAGACTTTTCGGATCTCCCGTTTGGGCGCGCGAATATATATCAGACGAGTCTTTCCTTTTCTCAGCTTCTCTACTCGGGCGGTCGCATTGGGAGTCAGTTGCGAGCAGCCCGGGCCGCTCGTGAGACGGCAGATGTGAGCCTTGATTCTGCGCGGGCTCAAGTCAAGCTGGAAACCGTCCAGGCCTACTTCGACGCCGTCTTGAGTGACTATTTGGTGAGAATCGCAGAATCGGCTCTTCAGCAGGCCGAAGAGACCCTGGAGCAGGTACGTGCGGCACGCGCAGTGGGCGCCCAGCCGGAGTTCGAATTGCTGCGTGCCCAGGTAGCGCGCGACAACCAGCGCCCCGTGGTGATTCGTCGTCGATCCGACCGCGAGATCGCCTACACCCGGCTCAGGCAGATACTCGAAATACCGGCGGATACGCCCCTGAACCTCGTCACCCAGCTGGAGGGTGATAGCAGTAACCTTCCGGAAGAATTCAGGATGGCCACGGAAGAGATTGATGTGGATGCGATCGCTCGGAACCGCGCGCCGATCCTTCAGGCGGCTCTGTCTTTACGGATGCAGGAGGCCAATCTCCAGGTCGCGAAATCTCAGCGCCGGCCCACAATCTCGTTGAATTCATTCTTGGCGCCGGTCGCCTATCCCGAAGTTTTCCCGACGCTGGGAGACTTTCGAACCAACTGGACCGTCGGTTTGAGTTTTCAAATCCCCGTTTTTGACGGCGGAAGACAAGAGGCCGACCGGCTGGTCGCACGAGCGGGGGTCGATGAGGCGAACGCGCGGCTTCAGCAGGTCAGGGATCAGGCAGAGCTTGATACCCGCATTGCGGTCGAACAGCTGCGTGCGGCTCGCGCAGCCTGGGAGGCCAGTGCCGGGACGGTCGAGCAGGCAGAGCGAGCCTACCAGATTGCCGAGGTTCGCTTCCGCGAAGGCATTTCAACTCAGCTCGAACTGTCAGATGCTCGGCTCCTGCTCGAGCAGGCCAGGGTCAACCGAGCTCAGGCAGCGCGGGACCTCCAGATCGCCCGTGTGCGAGTGGCTCTCTTGCCTGATCTGCCACTCCTTTCGATTGGCGGCGCAGTTCAGGCGCAGAGTCCCACCACAGGAATGGAAACAACGTCTCCCGCTTCAAGTTCGCCACAGCCTCAAATGCGGCAACGTCAGGTTTCCCCGGGTACGGCCGGCGTAGTGGGTTCGGGAGGCTTTCAGCAATGATTTACAACATTAGAAATCTGCTACCACTTTCTTTCTTAATTCTTCTGGCTTTGGCCGGCTGCCGGACAATTGAGTCGGCAGGACCACCAGTTGAGGAATCCGTAATTATTGGACCGGAAAACACGACCACGGCAGCGATCCAGGAAATCCTGACCGGTCCTCTGATTTCCGGGACGTTGCAGCCGAAAAAGGAAGCAACCGTTCGCGCCGAAGTCGGAGGTGCCGTTCTGGAGGTGAGAGGAGAGGAAGGCGAGACGGTTCGGAAAGGCGCGCTGCTTGCCCGCATTGAAGCTGGTGCCCTCAACGATGCTGTTTTGTCTGCCGAATCTGCCGTCAGATCAGCCGAAAATGCGCTGGAAACTGCGATTCGCGAGGAACAGAGAACGGGCCGACTGGTAGAGGTCGGAGCATTGGCTGAGCGAGATTTGGAAACTGCCGCCAACGCCGTGGCTTCCGCTCAGGCGCAGCTTGCCGACGCCCGTTCCAGGCTGGTGGCCGCCCGTGAGCAGCTCAGCAAAGCAACACTGTACTCGCCCTTGGACGGCGTTATCGCCGAGCGTCCGGTAAATGCTGGCGATATTGTTACTCCAGGGACGGTGCTCTTCACGATCGTGGATCCGACACGACTGGAGTTGCAGGCCTCGGTTCCCGCTGATGAACTGCCTCATCTGCGGATTGGCACGACCGTTGACTTCCAGATTCGGGGCGCTTTCAAGGAGCATTTTACGGGCCGCATCGAACGAATCAGCCCGGTGGCCGATCCGCTCACCCGGCAGGTCTCGATTTTCGTCGATGTTCCGAACCACGACCGGCGCCTGGTTGCCGGTCTGTTTGCCGCGGGACGAGTCGCGACACAGCGCCGCAAGGGACTTGTGGTGTCATCGGACGCTGTCAACCTGGACAGCCCCGATCCCTGGGTTCTGAGACTTCGTGACGGCAGAACCGAGCGTGTTGAGGTTCGCGTTGGACTTGAAGACAAACGGACCAAACGAGTCGAGATCCTGGCCGGAGTGAATCCGGGTGATTTGTTGCTGGTCGGCGCCGCCCAGCACATCACTCCTGGAACGCCAGTCAGGGTGGAGAGCGCCCAGGCGGCAATGCAACCGCCTGCGAGCAACTGAAGGATTTGCTGAATCAGGTCGCTTTATAACGACCTGTGTGCAGGGTTTCGAGGATTTATGTTTATCTCCGACTACGCGATCAGAAAGCCGGTGATCACCACTGTAGTGATTTTGGCACTGTCTGTGTTCGGGATTTTTGCCCTGATTACACTCGACACCGATGAGTTTCCGGACGTCCAGCCCCCTATCGTGAGTGTGGCCGTCCCTTACCCCGGCGCGTCGCCGGACATCGTGGAACGAGAGGTAGTAGATCGAATGGAGGAGGCGATCGCCGGGATCAGTGGAGTAAAGCAGATTTCTTCCTCCTCACTCGACAGCTTTGCGACGATTATCGTCGAATTTGTCTTTGGGAAAGATGTAAACCTGGCTACCCAGGAGATTCGCGACAAGATTTCGGAAATTCGCAACGAACTGCCGCGCGAAATGGAAGAGCCGATTTTGACTCGATTCGACCCGGCCGATATCCCGATTATCTCTTTGACACTGTCCTCACAGACGGTTTCACCATCGGAACTGACCCGACTGGCTGACCCGAGGATTTCTCGCGAACTGCGGGCGGTTGCCGGGGTCGCGGATGTGACCGTTGTCGGGGGTGTCGAAAGACAACTGGTGGTTGGTCTGAAGCCTGAGGCTCTGAAAAGCGCGGGGGTAAGCATTGCGGAGGTTGTCCAGGCGGTTCAAAGTCAAAATTTGGCAGCGCCCGTCGGTCGATTGACCGGAGCATTTGATGAAACGACCATCCGGCTGCGAGGACGGCCGCAGACTCCTCTCGACTTCGATCAGATCGCCGTTAAGCAGAATAACGGGCGATTGGTCCGGCTGGGGGATCTGGCGGAGATCAGGGACGGGACCGAAGAACCGCGGTCCGCAGCAATGTTTTCAGGGCGTCGGGCCGTTGGCATTGACGTGGTGAAATCCAAAGGCTTCAGTACCACCACGGTGGCTGAAGAAATCCGTTCGCGTGTCGCGGAGATTCAGAAAACACTGCCGGAAGATGTCGAATTGCGCATCGTTCGAGATGCAGGCGTCCGGGTCGAAGATTCGGTCGAGGATGTTCAGCAGGCCTTGCTCGAAGGCGCCGTCCTGACCGTGGTCGTAGTATTCCTGTTCCTGAATTCGTGGAGATCGACCGTGATTACCGGTCTGGCGCTGCCGGTTTCCGTCCTGGCCGCGTTCATGGCCGTCTCGGCGTTTGGTTTCACTCTGAACGTCATGTCGTTGCTGGGCCTGTCCCTGGCGATAGGCATCTTGATCGACGACGCTATCGTGGTACGAGAGAACATTGTCCGTCACGTACGGATGGGGAAGGACCACTATCGGGCTTCTCGGGAAGGCACTTCCGAGATAGGACTGGCCGTAGCCGCCACGACCTTTTCGATTGTGGTTGTCTTCATACCGATCGCCTTTATGGGCGGACTGGCTCAGCAGTGGTTTGCCCCCTTCGCACTTACTATCGCGGCCTCGGTTCTCGTCTCACTCTTTGTTTCCTTCTCTTTAGACCCGATGCTGTCCGCGCACTGGCCGGACCCCTATGGCGAGGGCCGAAAAGCCTGGATTACTCGCCTGTTGGATAGATTCAACGACTGGTTCGAAGACCAGGCGGAAAGATACAAACAAGTCATCGCCTGGGCTTTGGACCATCGCTTTACGGTCATCCTTATTACCGTCGGGGCTTTCCTCGGTGCTCTCGCCTTGCCAGCGATGGGTGTACTGGGGACAGAGTTTTTCCCCACGCAGGATGTAAACGAATTCATCATCGACATTGAAACGCCGCCGGGTTCCAATCTGGACTATACCCTGATCAAAGCAGAAGAAGTCGCGCGCATGGCACGAGAAATGCCGGAAGTGGACTACACGTACACCACCATCGGTGGGCGCAGCGGATCAGTTGACGAGGGCGACGTGTACGTCCGGCTGAAACCGAAGAAAGAGCGAAGTCGGAGCCAGCAGGAGGTAACGGATGAGTTGCGCGCACGGCTGGTCAGACTCGTCGGTGTTACTGCGGCCATCGGGACAGGAGACTTCGGGGGCATGAAACGGATTCAACTTCAGCTGCGCGGCCTGGAGACTCGTGAACTGGCACGCCTGGCAGACCAGATCGCAGCCAAGGTGGCTGCAGTTCCGGGCGCCGTGGATGTCGGACTCTCGACCCGAGGGCAGAAGCCGGAGCTCGACATCCAGATCGATCGGGCCATGGCAGGAAGCCTGGGAATCACTGTTGGACAACTGGCCGAGGCCTTACGACCCGCTTTCGCAGGAATAGACGCCGGCGACTGGGTCGATCCGGAAGGCGAAACCAGGGACGTTGAAGTTCGCCTGATTCCGCAGGCGCGGACCAACATGAGTGACATCGAAGCGTTGCCGCTCATGGTCTTCGGCCAGGAGGGTGCCTCCGCTTCGGTGCCCCTGGCCCAAGTGGCTCGCATCAGTCGGAATCTGGGTCCGGCACGAATCGATCACCTGAACCGAGACCGCGTCATCACCATCGGGGCCAACACCGACGGTCGACCCCTGAGTGAGGTCATGACAGGGATCAACCGCGCCCTGGCCGAAATAGCGCTTCCACCCGGTTACAGAATCACGCAAGGGGGAGAGGTTCAGGATCAGCAGGAGGTATTTGGCCGGATCCTGACTTCGCTGGCGCTAGCCATCATGCTGATGTACCTCGTGCTCGTGGTTCAGTTCGGCTCTTTCCTCGACCCCATCGCAATCCTACTCTCGCTGCCTTTATCGCTGATTGGTGTCATGCTGGCGCTTCTCATCACCGGTTCCACGCTGAACCTGATGAGCATGATTGGAGTGATCCTGTTGGCGGGGATTGTAGCGAAGAATGCCATCCTGCTTATTGATTTCGCCAAATGGTCGCGCGAGGAAGGAAAGGATCTGCGCGAGGCCCTGATTGAAGCGGGAGACGTCAGACTCCGTCCCATCCTGATGACCACCTTCGCCCTCACCGCCGGTATGACCCCGGTCGCCCTGGGACTTGGCGAAGGCGCCGATTTTCGCCGTCCGCTCGGAATTGCTGTCATCGGAGGGGTTATCACCTCTACTTTCCTGACTCTTCTGGTGATACCGACTTTCTATGAGATCCTGATCCAATGGCGTGACTGGATCCGCGCCAAACTGGGCCGAAGAATCGCAGAACCCACAACCCGAGCGGAGTCAGAAGCCTGACGGCGAGAGCCGGGCGAAAAAATTCATCTCAACTCAAGGAACCAATCCGAGATCTTGACGTCTAAGCTCGAAACGAAATTGCAAGGATAAGCGGTAAGCATGTACGACGATCTTTCGATTTGGCGAGTGCCAATAGTTCTCATGTTAGGCGTACTGGCCGGTTGGCTGGGAGCAAGAAATGAATTGCGTTTAACTCGTGGTTCCGATGAGAGGAAGAGTGGGGGACTGTTGCTCCGGGTGCGAACGCTTCAATATGCGCTCTCTCTTTACCTGATTTTCGCAATCCTGGCCTTTTGCGGCAGCGGCCTTTATGCGGCCCGGTTTTGGCAGGCGCTCGTACCCGCCCGAGGGCTTTTCGTCTACTTGATGCCCGCTTCAATTCAGACACTGACCGCTGGCGCCATTGTAACCTGCGCCTCGGCTTTGCACTTCATTCAAAGCATCTCCGAGAAGCACGGCATGGATTTGTGGTAGCACGAACGCGGTTCATTTCTTTCCGAGAAACCGAATCCGCCCGACGAAGGCACGATCCTGAAACCCGGTGAAATCGAGATAGCCGGGCGAATCGATGTTATTGTTCACTGCTGACGGGTTGGGATGATTGGTGATGTTGTTGAATCCTCCGCGGAAGGCCCATTCGTAGCTGGCGAAACGAAAACGCCGTTCCAGATGCAGGTTTAAGGAGAAATAGCCGGGGAACCTCATCGAATTCGGCGTACCGACGACCACTTGATCTTCATCCAAGACGCTAAACGGAAGACCTGTGCGCCATTCTAGTGAAAAGGCGACCTGCAGGCGTTTGGTCAGGTTTGACCATCCCCACACCTGCAGGCGATGGGGGACGTCCCAGGCGACTGGCCCTTCTCCAAGTGGTCCGGTGATGACATTGTCCAAGTCGGGATGCAGCAAATGGCTCGAAGAGGCAGAGGACAGTGTATAGAATGCGGAGAGCGTATGGCCGGTCCGAGGCGTTCCTGATAGTCCGATTTTCAGGGCCTTGTACGAGTCGCGCCGGCTGCTCCTCAGGTGAAACTCACGCCGGCCTTCTTCAGCCACCGTCGACAACGGCTCGTACACCCAACCACGCCACCCCGCCTTACCCATAAGTTGGAAACTCAGGAGCAAGGCATCACGCAGTTGCTCTTCCCAGCTGGCGCTCCAGTTGACATATAGGGGAACGTCAAGTCCTGCCGCCGTCGCGATGAAGGCGGATTCGACCGGTCCCGGAGCGCCGGTCGGGAGGTCAAAGCGCCGACCGGAAAAAGGCCGAATCAACAAGTCCAGGCGAGCCGTGTCGTGAAACAGCCCCACACCGGCGGTCAACTTGCTGCGCCGCCTGACCCGGTAGCTCGCGGCAATCCGCGGAGAAACAGAAATGTCTCGAAGCAGGTCTTCCCTGTCTGCTCGTATCCCGAGTTCCAAAAGCAAGCGATCGGACAGGCTCCAGCGATCTTGAAGAAAAGCTCCAATTTGATGATTTCTGAGCGAATAAGGTGAGGCGGAAGTGAAGAATATCTCCCGGGACATCCGGCCGTCCGAATCAAATAGTCGGATAGGCCCCCGTTCGGAGGCCACCCGGTAGGTTACCGCATCGGCTTCCGTCCCCAGCTTGATCTCATGGCGGCCGTGCCACTCCTGGTCCGAAAATGTTACGGCGGCCATGAACTGAACCCGGCGCGCCCGATCAGCCGTAGATCTGTAGTAATTTCCCTTGGTTCTCTCGAGATGGATCTCGTAAGGGGAGTTTCCCATCGGGATTTCGTCGGAGCTGTTATGAGTGATCCCGAGGGCTGTCTCAAGAAGCAGCCCGTTAGTGAAGTACGACATGCTCTGGATGCCCGCCAGGTAAGCGCCTGCCCGCCGATCAACACTCGTTTCCAGGGGATGAAAGGGGCTCAGTCCGGCATGGTCCGCTCTTGAGCGATTAAGAAGCCAGATCCCGGACAGGACATGAGAGCGCCCCAGGTTCACTTGCACTTTGGACAATCCTCCGATACGCCAGGTGTGGTTCCGGTCCTGCCCGACCGGCAGTTCCTCAAAAATGTCCACACCATACTCGCCATCCAGAGCTTGATAAAACCATGCCCTGCCCTTGGCCAAAGGGCCGGATACAGTCATCCTGGGAGTCCAATTATCCAGATGAAAGCCCCGCTTGCTCTGGAATGACGGGAAGAAGTCGGTGGTCGAAAACCGAAAATTATCATCGCCGGAACCCGAGGTGAGATCGAAAACGCCACCCGGCGCACTTCCGTATTCTGATGACAGACGAGACGATTGAAGCTGAATGGATCTGATCGCGTCAGTCACAATTCGAGTGTCGAAAGCCCCGGTGCCCGGATTACCTATTTTGAAGCCATCGAGGCGGATCTGGGTCTGCGAGGAGTCGGCGCCATCGACGTGAATGCCGCCCGCATGATCCTGAATCACTCCAGCAATCAGCGGCAGGGCGTTCCGGATGTCACGGGTGGCAGGGAAAGGGACGTTAACGATCTCCGTGCCTGCTATCTTCTGGCTCGCCGCCGTTTCACGGGGATCAAGCCGGGCCGGCGAGGAGACAACCTCGACCTGTTCAGTAAGTTCTTGTTCGCGAGCCAGAACGATTTCTATGTCGCTCAGGTTGGTCTGTTGCGCGAGCAACTGCGCGGTTCTTAGAATCGAAGGATAGTAACCTTTCTTTTCCGCGCGAACTTGAAACCGGCCACTCGATGGAAACGTGAACACAAGCCGCCCACGCGAATCTGTCTGCCCCTCCTGAATCTGGCCGGTCATCTCATCCCGGACCGTCACCAGGACATGTTCGATCGGCAGCCTGTTCTCGTCGATTATCGTGATGGTGAGTTGATCACGCGCCCAAAGTGAAATACCGGCCAATGATACGAACAAGACCAAGAGCCGCATCTGCTCGCGATTATAGCGCGCCGCCCGAAAGCGATGGGCAGGCGAAGAAAGAACGCTAGACTGTCTTGGGTCTGCCTCTTCTCTGCCGGTTTGCCCTATCATCCTGCAGACAGGGAGGGAACGTGAGCGGGTATGAAAGCTACCTCAGCCTGATCGTTATTGCAGTTGTGATTCTGGTTGTGTATCTGGCCGTGCGGGTGGAGAAACGCCGTCGCGAGCAGATGAGACGGCAGGCGGCCTTGCTCGGCTTTTCTTTTGAAGAACAACGGGCGCTTGACGCGGAACCTTACCGACGGCTGCCTGTGTTCGGTCGAGGGCGTCGACAAAGAATAAGAAATGTTCTGCGGCGGAGCTCCGGTCGAGAGGAAACCTTCGTCTTCGATTTCTCGTTCAGCCAGGGAAGTGGCAAATCCTCCAATCGTTACTGGCTGACTATCGTCCTTCAGAGGTTTTCTGGCCTGTCTTTGCCACGCTTTGAACTCCGTCCCGAGGTTATTGTATACAAGGTCGCATCGTGGCTCGGCCTCCAGGACGTCGACTTTCCCGACGATCCGGAGTTCTCCTCGAAATATCTGCTACGAGGCGAGGATGAGAAACGAATCAGGGAGATTTTCTCGGTGCCTGTCCGGCTCCAACTGCGCGAGCGGACCGGCTGGTCAGTCGAGGCCGAGGATGAATGGCTGGCCGTTTACCAGGGAATGCGCAGAATCAAGGCACACGAAATCGGTAAATTCATTTCTGAGGCCGAACAAGTGTCAAAGGCAATCGCCGAAAGCTACAGGAGTAAAACTGCAGGGTAAAGGGATAAAGGGGTAAAAGGTCCCATTTGATTCCTACGTCGATTTTCCATTTTCCATTTGCCATCTACCATTTTCCATTTGAACGGGCGGCGATCGAGAGAGATGGAAGAAATGGAAAATGAACGATGGATTGCTTTTGTCTCTACCCGGAACGAGCGATTGCCCCTGTAGTTATCCCGTTCTTCCCTCCGTCCCGTTAGCCCTGCTAATCTTATTGGTTCTGGAGCAAATGACATGGATCTGACCGATATCCGCAAGAAAATAGACATGATCGATTTCGAAATCCTGAAGCTTCTCAACAGCCGAATGGAGTACGCGTTGCGAACAATGAAGTTCAAACGAGGTGCCATAACCGACGAGAAGCGGGAAAGCGAGGTCATCGAATACATACAGAAGCATTCGCAGGGATTGATCGAGCCCGAGTTCTGCAAACGGCTCTTCCGCCAGATCATTTCTGAAAGCAAAAGGCTTCAGATGGAAAGTTTCAAGCTCATAGGCTTTCAGGGGGAGCACGGGGCTTTTGCCGAGGTCGCTGCGCGGCAATTCGATCCGAATTTGATGTATATCAGCTGCGGCGAGTTCCGGGAGATCTTTGACGCTGTCAGTTCCGGCCTCCTGCATTACGGCATAGTCCCGGTGGAGACCACTGGCGGGGCGACGATCGCCGACGTTAACCAGTTCCTGGTGGACAGTGAACTTCAAATCATCGGCGAAGTGACGGCGCCGATTCACTACGCGTTGCTGGCTTTACCTGAGACGAACCCGAAGGAAATCCGGGTGGTTTACTCTCACCGGCAGGCCCTTTCGCAATGTCAGAAATTTCTTTCCAGCCATGATCTGGAAGGGCGTCCCTACTACGATGAGGCAGGAGCCGCCAAGATGCTGCTACGGGAAAGGCCGAAGGGTTCGGCTGCCATTGCCAGCCGCTTCGCCGCCGACTTTTACAATCTCGCTGTCGTCCAAGAGGGTATTGAAGACAACGTGAACATTACTCGCTTCCTGGTTTTCTCCCGAGAAGCGCGTGATCATGAGGGAAACAAGTGCTCGATTGTCTTTTCGACTGAACACAAGGCCGGGGCTCTGTTCCGAGTCCTGAGAGAATTCGCAGACCATGACATCAATCTGACGAGGATAGGCTCAATGCCCAGCCGGGAGTCTCCCGGAAATTACATCTTCTTCGTCGATTTCCAAGGGTCCATCAAGGAGCCGGTCGTTTTGCGCGCGCTCGAGAGGGTCCAGAAAATGACACCCTTTTACCGATTTCTAGGCTGCTATCCCGCGGCAAACAACAGCGCAGGGTGCGTGACAGGCGAGAGTTGACAAGGGGCAATATCGGGGCAAACCAGCCCCGATTGCCTCGATTCCGCGTCATTTCACACCTCCGTCTTTTTAAACTATACTGCTGGAACACCGCTTCTGTTGCTACGCCGGTGTAGTCTCAAGCGGACCTGAGTTTCTTATGGTCGCGACCCAGCTCTCCGCTAAGCTGCTGATTACGGACACCTCGACCGGCCAGGTCTCGGAGTATGAGTTGCGCCAGCCTGAAACTCGGATTGGGCGCGCTTCTCAACTCAACGACATCGTGCTGAATCAAGCCCAGGTTTCGAGGGAACATGCACTGATCCGTGTCGAAGGATCCGCCTTCCGCCTGATCGATCTCGACAGCTCAAACGGGACAAAGATCAACGGTCAGCGAATCAACGAGCATCTGCTGCACGATGGCGACAGGTTCACGATCGGAAAGTTCCAGTTGGTGTTCCGACAGGAACCGGCCGAAATCAGGGTGCGATACAAAGAGGTCGACACGACCAGGACCGTGCTGTTCCGGCCATCTGATCTGCTGATTACGTCAGTTCCCGATACTCTCGAACAGAGTCTGCCTAGCGGGGCCGCAGGTGAACAGCTGTTGCAGGGAAATATAGCCGCCTTGCGAAAGAAGGCAGAGACGTTGGCACGGCTTTACGAGCTAAATCGTCTGCTCGCCTCCGTCTTCTCCCTGGAAGACATCTTCGAGAAGGTCAGTGAACTTCTGTTCCGTTTGACGCCGGCTGAGCGATTCGTCGTCCTGCTCGGGGGGGAATCGGAAATCGAATCCCTGTCCAGGATACATGTCCGAATCAGACCCGGGACCACCGACAACGATCCTGAAATACCTATCAGCCGTACGGTTGTAAAGCAGGTGGCGACTGAGCGCCTTTCCCTGCTGTCGTTTGACGCCTTGCATGACGAGCGGCTTCTCTCGGCCGACTCAATTGTCGCTCAACGCATCGCGTCGATTATGTGCGCGCCGCTGGTTCAACGCGGAAACGTGCTGGGGGTCATTTACACCGACAGCCGCCGGCGTTCCCGGGCTTTCAATGAGGATGATCTGAATTTGTTGAACGCGCTGTGCGCTCAAACGTCGATTGCCATCGATAATGCTACTACGCACGAAAAGCTGCTTCGCGAAGCGATTGCCCGCGCCACCTATGCTCGCTTCATGCCCAAACACGTCGTTGAGGAGATCCTGGCGAATCCCGATGCCTTGACACTCGGCGGTTCGAACCGGACGATCGCGGTGCTCTTCTCCGATATTCGCGGTTTCACTTCGATGGCGGAAAGACTCCCGCCTCAGACTGTGGTTCGGATTCTCAACGACTACTTTTCGGAAATGACTCCGATTGTGTTCGAACATCAGGGGATGCTCGACAAGTACATGGGCGACAACCTGATGGCGCTTTTCGGGGTTCCTTATGAAAGTGAAGACGCTGCGGTGAACGCTGTTGCTGCCGCGGTCGCCATGCAGCGCCGACTACAGGAGTTGAGCCCTGAGCTGAAAGAGGAGACTCTTGCCGACATTTCAGTCGGGATCGGTATCAGCTACGGGACGGGGACCGTGGGCTATATCGGTTCAAAAGAACGGACCGATTACACTGCCGTGGGTGACGTTGTTAACCTGGCCGCTCGGCTGGAGAAACAGGCTCGAGCCGGCCAGATCATCATCAGCGAATCGGTAAAGCAGGCTGTCGCGGACCGATTCGAGGTTGCCCCGGTGGGTCTTATCGCCGTGAAAGGACGCACCGAACCGGTCGAGGTATACGAGGTAAAGTGGGACGAAAAAGCGTACGCGTGAACGCGGGACGCTTTCTCTATGGCGGCGATCTGGACCGGCCAACCCTCGGCAATACCGCCGTTCGGGTCGGTCGTCGATTATGGCCGTAGGTACCGAGCCAGGAACTCGTAGATTTCCCGCCGGGACTCCTTGGCCAGCGCCGTGTCGATTCGATTAAAACCATGACCACCAGGCGCGTCTTGGTAAATCTTGTACTGGAAATCCTTGCCGGACGCTTTCAACGCCTGGATAAGACTCTCAACCTCCAACACGTTCACGTCCCGATCATTCGTTGTCGTGTGGATCAGTAACGGTGTCCGCAACTTGTGGGCGTTCCAGCGTGGAGAACGACGCCGATACTCATCTACATCTTCGTTCGCGGTCTTGCCAATGTGGTAGCTTGCCGAGAACAAGCCCCGATAGCTTTCAGTCTGATAGCCCATCCGAGCCACCAGGTCGGAAACCGGAACGCCCGCATAGGCCACCTGGAATTTCTCGGGATGGTCAAAAACCGCCATCAAAGCGATTAAACCACCGTGACTCCAGCCGACAATCCCAACTCGCTTGTCGTCTACAAACGGCAGATTCTCGACTGCCCAGTCCCGCCCGGCCACCACGTCATCGACCTCAAGCCCCCCGTAATCGATCGCCTCGTAGAAGTCCTGCCCGTAACCGGTCGACCCTCGGCACTCGGGGGCCAGCACGACATAGCCGAGATCCATCATTTCTCGGATGATGTGAGTGTGGTACGTGCCGAAGTTGGCGTGAACCCCGCCATGCGGGAGTATCAGGAGGGCATGCTTACTGGTTCGATCCAGCTTGCGGGGAACGAACACGTAGGCATAAATACGAAATGGGTGCCTTTCGTTCTTGATCCCGTATATCTCTCGTCCTCGTGGATTCGGCGGCCCTACATAGGTTACCTTGTCAATCTCTGCTACGTCGCCGACCCGCTGAAACCAAAGAACGTCATCCACCGCTTTTGCCAGCGACTGAAGTTGCGTTCCCAGGGCATCGATCTCAGCGCGCAACCTGCCCAGTTCACTTTCTTTTGCGGCATCCTGCCCCGCTGCCGGCGAGGCAAAAACCAGCGTGAGAACTAAAATCGACGGGATGAAATAGCGGTCCATATGCCCTTTCCTCTTTCCTGATGTCGGTGTGGGCGCGAGCCACCCTATTTTGTCCTCGTAATCGGTCAGTTGCAATGACTAACCCTAACCGGTGAATAGGCACAGCGCCTTCAACTCTTGTGCCAATCAACCGAACAGAGCCTGGATTGACACTGATTCATAAATCAAACTAGAGTAGTTCTGACGATCCCAGTCTTTCTCCCCGATTTTCGGATTTCCGGAGGTGGTTATGGATTTCCGGGCACGGACGTTCCGTTCGCGAACCCCGACATTGATCCCTGTCTGTCTGCTGTTCTGCAGCTTGGTTTGCACCGCGGGGCAGAGCCGCGCAGGCAATCCCCCCGGATCCTCCCTTTACACCGATGTCACCAAACAGGAGGAGTTCCTGAAAACGGCGCGGATCGTGAAGGCTCGAGCGGCCAAAGGGGGCGTCACTGGAACCACCAGGGCTACCCTGCGGGACGGTGCTTTCGAACATGATGTCAGCATCCAGTGCATCGATCTCCGGAGGACGATTTACCAAACCCGCGACTGGACGGAATTGAATTTCAAAGACAGTTACAAATTCAACATCGCCGCTTACCGCCTTGCACGGCTTCTCGGCTTGAACAATGTTCCACCCTCGGTCGAGCGGTCTTATCTGGGGAAAAAGGCCTCTTTTACCTGGTGGATCAATGACGTGATCCTCGACGAGCGACAACGGCAGGAGAGAAAGATAGAACCTCCCGACGTCGTCGACTGGAATCAGCAGATTCAGATTGTCCGGGTATTCGATCACCTGATTCAAAATACCGACCGGAACCAGGGTAATTTGCTGATCACCAAGGATTGGAAAATCTGGATGATCGACCATTCACGGG